>Ga0326727_10000120_pt1 | contig 338050 bp, 295 predicted proteins | sample MB2enrmetagenome_FD_207643 | JGI IMG/M metagenome (GOLD analysis project Ga0326727, IMG submission 207643) | Lab enriched peat soil microbial communities from McLean, Ithaca, NY, United States - MB29MY | ecosystem: Environmental > Terrestrial > Soil > Wetlands > Peat | place: USA: New York... | reverse complement strand
TGGCACCTCGATGTCGGCTCATCGCATCCTGGAGCTGTAGAAGGTTCCAAGGGTTAGGCTGTTCGCCTATTAAAGCGGTACGTGAGCTGGGTTCAGAACGTCGCGAGACAGTTCGGTCCCTATCTGATGTGGGCGTAGGAGATTTGCGAGGACCTGTCCTTAGTACGAGAGGACCGGGATGGACGAACCTCTTGTGTTCCAGCTGTCATGCCAATGGCACGGCTGGGTAGCGAAGTTCGGTTGTGATAAACGCTGAATGCATATAAGCGTGAAGCACACCTCAAGATGAGATCTCCCAACCCTCAAGGGTAAAGAAGGGCACACGAAGACTACGTGTTTGATAGGCTGGATGTGAACGCACAGTAATGTGTGAAGCTTACCAGTACTAATCGCCCGTTCGGCTTGACCATAAAATTTACTTGGCTGCACGAGCCAGACTATAGTTCGCAGAAATTGGCGGACAATATAGCGAGGCCCCGTGAACACGATGGTAGAGTTGGCCTTCAGGCCAGCGTCAGAGCGCAGTCACCATCCAGGGCTTTAGCCCCGGAGAAGTGACGGCGCGCCGTATCTACCGGCGTGAGCACGCTGAAGAACTTGTCAGCGTGCGGAGCTCGACGGAGCTCCAGCCTTAATGTAGCGAGCTTGTAGACAAAATTCCTGATGCTATTCAGTTGTGAGAGATCAGTCGCCCGTGCCGCTTTTCAGCGGCCAGGCAGCACTGACGGTAGAGCGAGCCTTTAGGCTCGCGTCACCGCAGCTCTTAATGATTTGTCATCCCGAGGAGCGCTTGGTAGGCCGGAGCTTTAGCTCCGGACGGCGAAGCCGCCCGACGAGGGATCTGCGGTTCCCAGGGATCGCTAGAGAGTTCTTTACAGGTTTGGCGCAGTAGGCCGTGCGTGTTAACTCACGCCTGCGGCCGAGATGCAGAAATGCACGCGCCTGCGAAGCCGGTGATCTTACCGCGGGGGAAACACCCGTTCCCATCCCGAACACGGAAGTTAAGCCCCGCTGGGCCGATTGTACTGCACGCGAAAGTGTGTGGGAGAGTAGGTCGTCGCCGACATAAATAACGGCTCCATGTGAACAACATGGAGCCGTTTCCTTTTGCGCTAAAGAATCCCTCGTTGGGCTCGGGATTTCGGCTCGCGGTTCAGAGGTTCAGACGCCCGCGAAAACGGCTCACCATGGATTACGACCGTCGGGAGAGATCCTAGTGGCCGTTTGCGTTTGCGCCGGTCGCTAGAGATAGGGTGAGATGTCGACCCAGGCGATGCCGCGTGGGCCGCCGCCTGGCTGCTGAAACACTGTGGTCACGAGTTTCGTTCCGTCGGGAAAGAACTTGGGATGTTGCGCGCCGTAGCTGGCGTCGGTGATCTGCACGGGCGCGGTGCCGGCCGCGACATTGGCCAGGAAGATGGCATAGCCGCCGGAGCGGTCGGATTCGAACGCGATGTAGTTGCCGTCGGGCGACCAAACGGGCGCGCGTCCCTGATACGACGGATCGAAGATCGTGATGCTGGCGCCCGATTCGAGCGGCGCGGAGGCGAAGACGGTGCCGACCTTCGGGTTCAGAAACACGTAGTTGAAATCCTGGTTGTAGCCTTCCTCGGTTGCCGGGCCCCAGGCGATGTCGGGCTGGCCGGCATAGGCGATCAGATTGACGTTGCCGGGAGCGGGAGTGGCGAAGCCGCCGAACATGAAGGCGCCATCGGCGTCATTGCCGTTGAGGTTGGCCAGCAACACGGTACCGTCGAGGGCAATCAGCGAAGTGCACGGCTGCGGCACGGCGGTGAACTTATCGTTGTAGACGATCAGCTGTTTCCCGTCCGGCGACCAGGTTGGGTACACGTATCCTTTGGAGTCGGTTACGTTGCTGACCGGCGTTCCGTCCGCCTCGGAAATCAAAACCTCGATGTCATTGCCATTCGCGTCCGAAACATTCAGCACCACGTGACCCGTGACCCACGACCAGTCGGGACGAGTTTGATTCGGTCCGGTGACGATGCCGCCCGAACCCTGCTGGATGAAAATCTGCGGAACGGTTTCGTTCAACGCCAGGATGTAGAGGACGGTGTAGCCTCCGCTGACGGGCGTGCGCTCGAAGACGACGTGCTCGGCGGCCGCATCGATCGCGGGACGATAGTCGCTGAAGTCAGGATCGAAGGTGAGGAAGTGGAGATCGGCAAAGCTTGAGGGATGGTTTCGCGCAGCGGCCCGTGGATTGAGTTGGGACAGACTTTGCGCTTGCAAGGATGAAGCAGGCGTTTGCGCCCAGGAGGCAACCGCCGTTCCCAGCAGCGCGAGTGGCGTGTGGAGCAGGAACTCCCGTCGTGATTTCAAAGTAGAACTCCTGAGTAGAGTTGGAGAAGGATAATACATCAAGTCTCCAATGACGAAGATTGTCGAAGGCAGATTTTCTCAAAGGAACAAGCGGCTACGTGTGTCGTCCCCGAAGGGACTCGCGTTCTTTCAATCTCATTCCCAGCGCTGAAGCGCTGGGCTATCATCTTTCGTCTCGCGTGGCGAGACTCGGACGTTGGTGCGTCTGGTCTAATTGTCGGAGACCATATCCTGCCACTGCGGACGAACCGCAGATCCCTCGGCTGCGCTCGGGATGACAAGAGCGGGACACCCAAAATAGTATGATGGGACTTCTGTGCAAAGCGCGCCGAACGGGAGGCATGGTCGGCAAAATCGGAGGATGCTTAATGGCACTGGGAAGTGGGCGCAAGGGTAATTTTCTTAGATATGCGGTGGCGTGCGTGTCGGTGGCGGCGTGCGCGATGCTGCTGACCAGCGGTTGGCAGCGGACGGCGGCACAGGAGACAAAGAGCACCGCGCCGGCAGCGGCGGGCGGCGGGGATCAGGTGGCTCGCGGCAAATACATTGTGGAGGATGTCGCGATGTGTGGTACCTGCCACACGCCGCGCCTGCCAAACGGCGAGTTAGATCGCAGCCAGTGGCTGGCAGGAGCGCCGGTGCCGTATCTGCCGGCGCGGTCAACTCCGGGTTGGCCGATCAACGCGCCGCGCCTGGCCGGCACACCGCCCACGACGAATGCCGGAATGATTACGCTGCTGACCACAACGATCTGGACCGATGGCAAGCAGCTACGCGATCCCATGCCCAAGTTTCACATGACGCGCGCGGATGCCGAGGCAGTGGTGGCGTATCTGCGGTCGCTGCGATAGCAAGGGCGAGCGGCGCGGTGCGAGGCGCAATCGTCCAGCGATGTGGAGAAATTGGAGAACGGGCCGAGCGGGCGACTTTGCAGGTTGATGGAAAGCGCGGCAATGCTACTTCTGTGCCGTCGGCTGAAGCCGACTCAGAATGAATGTCGGCGCTAACCCAGCGCTTCGGCGCTGGGCTAATCACTCCCGTCCTGTCGGACTCACTTGGGAGGCTGGTCTGAAGAGACTGTGTCGCGAAGAGGTGTCGCCGCTGACGCGGCTCCAACTTTTCCCCACTGCGACCCCGGGCTTACTCCCGTCGCTGCGCGGCTGGTTGCGTCGTAATGGGAGATCTTTATCCGACTCAGAAGTTTGCTCCCCAGTCGCGACACAGCCTCTGAAGGCCAGCTCTACCCAAGAAGCCGCGGCGACTTTTTCCGCAGCCGTGGGATGGCTGCTTCGAACGTTCGTTCGAACTGATCGAGGCTTACGGCCGCACGCCACGTTCGCGCTACAAAAATTGCCATTGTCCTTTGTTGCGAATGTCTTGCAAGGTTACTTTGTGATGTTCCACGAGGAACATTTTCGTAAATTGTTCTTCGTGGAACATTCTTGCGGCTGGATCGGCTGATTGGGAACGACCTGCCATGAAGGCGATTGAACGTCCTGCTGGCAGCCGGCGGCTTCGATCTATTCGAACAGATTTTCCTTTAGCAACTTTTGTCCCGCCAGCGCGGTGTAACAGGCCCAGACGGCCATCGCGATAATCAGGAAGAGAGCGAAGAGCGTGCCGCCGATGTACCAGCTGGAAAAATCGGTAGTGATGGGAATGCTGCCCAGCAGGTCGGCGGTGAAGATGCCGACCGCGAGAGCGACGAATCCGAAGCGCAGCACGACGAAGGCGGCGATGCCGTAAATCGCGATTACAGATGGAACGATGATCGCGAGGTGATGCTCGCCATACGACTTGAGCATCGACCAGAACGCGATGAAGGCCAGCGCCGCCAGCCAGGGCTTGCGCAGGATCACGCGAAAGGCAAACATCAGGAAGAAAAACACCAGCGTTGCCTGGATGGAAAGCGCTGCGTGGGTGACAACCTCGTTCATCACTTGCCGCGGTCCCAGCAGAAAGCCGTACGAGAAGAGGTCGGGCTCCGCGCCAATATGCTTCATCGCCAGGTCCTGGGCTTCGATGATGAGCGACCAGCAGACGCCGAGGATCACGCCATAGAGAACATCGCGCGCCACCAGCACATCGCGAATGCGGCCGGTCATCAGGCGCGACCACGAGATGATGGCATGCGGCCAGTGGCGGCGCACGAAGGGCTCGATCGCGAGATAGACAATGTAAAACAGCGTGCCCAGAAACACCGCGCCGCTGGCTCCGAAGACGAAGAGGCCGAAGGTTCCGAGGCTGGGCACAAAGTGCGCGCTGAACAGCCACACCAGCATCTCCAGCGCGAAGATCAGCAGGCCCAGACGCAGCGCGCCTTGCGGATCGCTCTTCTGATTCACGTAATTGTGGCGCGCCAGCAAGATTGCTCCCGCCAGCAGCACAAGAAAAAACGCAACCAGCAAAACCTCCGGCGTCTTGGAATGCGTGCTGTCTGCGGACGGCATGCGATCGGGCTCGGTCCACTTGCCGATCAGCCGGAAGAACACCGGCTTGCCGCGCCAGCTTGCCGCTTCAACGCGCAAAGGCATCGACGTTCCGGGCCAGACGCCAGTCCACGCGGCGCGTTGATCCGACGAACTGAGCGAGTTCCATGTGGGCGCGGCCGAATGAAACTGCGCGATGTCGAGGCCGGCAAGATCGAACAGCTGCTCCCAATCGTAAGCCTGCGGTTGCGTCGGCGCGGGCGATTCGTCCACCTGCGGCGGAATGGCCGAGAATCGCTCCAGGTGGCCTTGCGGATCGAGCGACACAAGTGTCATGCCGGACAAGATCGGCGGCGGATCGTCCGGCTGGACAATACCCGGAGTCAGCAGGTTGCTCTTGATCTGCGGTGCGACCAGATAGTCGGGACTCTGCCGCCGCCAAAACGAAAGGATCGACGGCCGGCTCTTGAGCACAAGGTTCCAGTCAGGATGCTCGCCACCGGCATGATCGAGGTACTCCAGGAAGTCGTTGCTGTAGGACATTCCGGAAGCTGCATCGACCGGTGGAGTGGCATATCCGAGCTGTTGCACGATGTCGCGCGCCCGCTGCGCCAGCACCTCCGACGAATAGGGAAGGTCCATTCTCGCGGCCGTGCTGGTGCGCGATGCCAGCCCGAAGAATCCGAGCAGTCCGACAACTGCCGCCGCTAACGCAAGCAACGCTGCGCGCACCGGCATCCCCGCCGTCTCGCCAGCTGCAGCCACGACCTGCGGCGATGGCGTCTCACCCGCTGCCAATGCTGCGGCCAGCGGATCGCCTCCCGGCAACGCCGCCGATACCATCAACGCCGTTGCAGGACGATTCGCGGGATCCTCTTCCAGGCAGCGCAAAATCGCGCGCTCCACCGTGGGATCCATATCACGCACGATCGTGGACGGACGATGGATCGTGCTGTCACGGCGCATGCGAACGATCTCGTCGCGCGTCTTGCCTTGAAACGCCGCCTTGCCGGTGAACAACTCATACAGCACCAGACCGAGCGCGTAGATGTCGCTGCGCGCGGTGACTTCTTTGCCGGAAAGCTGCTCCGGAGCCATGTACGCCGGCGTGCCGCTGCGCACGTCTTCGATCTCGTGCGCGACACCGGCCAGGCCGAAGTCCATCACCAGTACTTCGCCGCGCCCATCGAGCATGATGTTCGCCGGCTTCAGATCGCGATGCAGCACGCCTTTGTCGTGCGCTGCCGCCAGACCCGCACAAATCTTGCGCGCAATCTCGATCGCCTTATCCGAAGGGAGGCGCCCAATGCGCCGCAGCAGCGAAGAAAGATCCTCGCCGTCGACATACTCCATCGACAGAAAAACCTGATTGTCGGTTTGCCCGATGTCATACACGCGACAGACGTTGGGATGAGAGATGCGCCGCGCGATGCGCACTTCATTACGGAAGCGATCCAGCATGTACTCGTCGGTCATCGCCTCGGGCAGAAACTTGAGGGCAACCGGTTGGCCCAGGCTGAGATCGTCAGCCCGAAAGACCTCGCCCATCCCGCCGCGTCCCAGCAGCGAGATAATGCGATAACGCTCGGCGATCAGCATGCCCGGCACAAAGCGCCCCTCATCGCGAGAGCGATTCGACGATGGCCGCGATGGTGGAGGAGACGGCCGGCGACGCGACGGATAGGTCGGAGCGTCTGCCGTGGCGACAACCGCCATTGTAGGCGCCTCCGCGCCGGAAGCCACGCCAGACGGCCGTTTCAGCGCGCTCCCGCACTGCGAGCAGAAAGGCGTGTACTGCTCAACCTCCGAACCGCATGTGTTGCAATGTTCCATCCTCAGCAGATCCCCACCAGGCGTTAACGATATATTACCTTGCTTTGAAAGGACGCGGATTCCGCCGCGACGATAGCGGCGTTCGTCTCACTTTTGCGAGCGTCTAAAACGGTGGTGGCCTTCAGGCCAGCGTGCAAGCCCATCTTTTACGTCTGTCATCCCGACCGAGGGCTTCAGCCCGAGCGGAGGGATCTGCGGTTCGAGCCGCGGAGCGGCGGCACGGGGCCGCGACACAGGCTTTTCAATCCATCCGTGGGGAATGCGAAACTCGACGGCGATAGCCTGAGGAGCTTAATTCTCGCGGATGCGCCTTAATCGCTCGACCGTGCGGCGCTGGCCAAGATTTGTCATCACTGCGAACAAGCTGGGCGCGACGCCTTGTCCCGTCAGCGCGACGCGCGCGCCATTGATCAGCGCACCGGCTTTGACATTCTTTTCCGTCGCGAAGTCCCGCAGCACTTGCTCTGTGCTCGCCTCGGAGAACACCTCCGCTTGCTCGTAAAGTGATGCAAGTTCTACCAGCATCTCGCGCACAACGGCGTCCTTGAGAAATTTCTCGGTGGCCGCGGGATCGACTCCGAACTCGTCGCTGAAGTAAGCGCGAAACAATGTCGCGAAGTCCTTCAGATTGCGGGCTCGCGGTTTCAGCAGATCGACCGTCGCGGCCATAGCTTCGCGGCTCGTCTGGAAGGGAACGATATCGGCTTTCTTCCACTCCTCTTCAATCAGCGGCAATAAAAGCTCAGCTGGTGTTGCGCGAATGTACTCCGTGTTGAACCAATCCAACTTGCCGCGATCGAAGATCGCATTCGACTTCTGAATGCCACTGAGGTCGAATAGATCGATCAGTTCGCGATCGTGAAGAATCTCCCGCGACGAATCCGGCGGCGTCCAGCCCAGCAACGCCAGAAAATTGCGAAACGCCTCGGGCACAATGCCTTCGTCCTTATACGCGATCACGCTGGTCGCGCCGTGGCGCTTGCTGAGCCGCGTCTTGTCCTGGCCAAGAATGAGCGGCACGTGCGCAAACACCGGCAGCAGCTGACCCAGCGCCTGATAGATCATGATCTGCTTAGGTGTGTTGGAAAGGTGATCGGCGCCGCGCAGGACGTGGCTGATGCGCATTTCCAGATCATCGACCACCACGCTGAGGTGATAGGTCGGTACGCCATCAGAGCGCAACAGAACGAAGTCCTCGATCTCGGAGTTGGCAAACTCGACCTGGCCAAAGACCGCGTCCTCGAATGTGGTACTCCCACTCTGTGGGACAGCGAAGCGAATCGCCGCGCCTTCCCCGTTTGCTACACGCTGTTCGGCTGCTTCCTTCGTCACATCGCGACAAGCATCGCGCGGTACGCGTCCCTCGGCAACACCCTGCGCGCGCTGTTGCTCAAGTTGTTCCTTGCCGCAGAAGCAATAATACGCATGGCCGCTGTTGAGGAGACTGCCTGCCGCAGCGCGATACAGCTCCATGCGATCGGTCTGGAAAAATGGCCCTTCGTCCCAGTCGATGCCCAGCCAGCGCAGGCCGACCAGAATGCCATCGACCATCTCGGGAGTCGATCGCTCGAGGTCAGTATCCTCAATGCGGAGCACGAGCGTTCCGCCGTAATGCCGCGCATACAGCCAGTTGAAGAGAGCCGTGCGCGCCCCGCCGACATGCAAGTAGCCGGTGGGAGAAGGCGCGAAACGAAGACGGGGAGCGGAAGCTGACTGCGGGATTTGGCTCATCGTAATTCAGCGCGATAATCTTAAGGTGCCTTTTAACGAGCAACCCTGCAGGAGGAAAAGCACGGGCGTCATGCTTCGATGACTCGGAATCCGGCTTCCCGAGCCGCGTCCAACAGTTGCCTGTCGCATGAAATAAAGTGTCGCTCGAATGGACGCCCACCACTCCAAACATAAGCTGCTGCTAACTGCAAAGCATCGGCGCCGCGAAGCTTGTAACGCTCCAGCATAGATTCGGCGATTTGGCGCAACTCCTCCGCCGGCTGGATCTCGTGCCATCCGTCCCGGATTACTGCGAACTTCTCCAGGGCCTGTTGATACTCCGACAGACTCAGCGTTCCGGCTCTCAACTCTCTGGCAAAGGCACTTCGCGCTTCGACCGGTGTCGCCCACCACGCAACCACGTCGTACCTGTTGCTCAGTTGCTTTACGGTGGTGCTGACCCGTTGCTGCAGGCAGATCGGAACCAGAGCACTGCTATCCCAAAAGGCGGGCTCCATCAACGCCCCTCTTCGCGTTCCTCTAAAATCGCACGCCGAGCCAAGTCGTCGCTCAAGTCAGGACCAGGCATGGACCAGAGCTTCTTCCAATTAACGGGACCACGAGCGGGCGGTTTCATCACTCCGGTGGCGATCAACCGGCGATCGGTTTCCGAGAGGCTTTCCGTTTTGCAGGGCAGGATGCGGGCAATCGGGAGGTCACGATCGCGCACAATGATTTCCTCACCCTTGCGCACCAATTGCAGGTAGGCACTCAACTTATTCTTGAGCTCTCCCACGTTTACGGATTTCATGGCTATATTCTAGCATCACTTGGCTATATAGCCATATACGTAGACTACGCTTTTTCCCGCTTCTCAATCTTAGCCCAGGTATCCCTCAGCGGCACGGTGCGATTGAACACCAACGTTCCCGGCTTCGAGTCGAGATCGGCGCAGAAGTATCCCAGCCGCTCGAACTGATATCGATCCCCCGCCTTCGCTGAAGCCAGCGACGGCTCCAGCTTCGCGTCGGTAATTACTTCCAGCGAATTCGGATTCAGGTTCACTGTGAAATCCTGCCCCTCGGGCACGTCGCCGGGATCTTCCTTCGAGAACAAATTCTCGTACAGCCGCACTTCAGCATCGATTGCATGCTGCGCCGAGACCCAGTGAATCGTCGCCTTCACTTTGCGATTATCGGGAGCATTGCCGCTACGCGTCTCCGGATCGTAGGTGCAATGAACCTCCGCAACCTCTCCGTTTTCGTTCTTCACCAAGCTCTTGCAGGTGATGAAATATCCGCCGCGTAGCCGCACTTCCTGACCCACAGTGAGCCGGAAGAACTTCTTCGGCGGAGCTTCGCGGAAGTCGTCCTGCTCAATGAAGAGCACACGCGAGAATGGAACTTTTCTCGTGCCGGCACTCGCGTCCTCGGGATTGTTGATCACGTCGAGTTCGTCGACCTGCCCCTCGGGATAGTTATCGATTACAACCTTCAACGGCCGCAACACCGCCATCACACGCAGGGCGCGCTTGTTCAGATCCTCGCGAACATAGTGCTCCAGCATCGCGAGATCGATGATGCCGTTAGTCTTGGACACGCCGATTGCCGCGCAGAAATTGCGAATCGCTTCGGGCGTATAGCCGCGGCGGCGAATGCCGGAGAGGGTCGGCATGCGCGGATCGTCCCAGCCGCGTACGCGTCCCTCGTTTACCAATTGCAGCAGCTTGCGCTTGCTGAGCAGCGTGAACGTCAGGTTGAGCCGGTCGAATTCGATTTGTTGCGACGGGAAAATCCCCAGCTGCTGAATGAACCAGTTGTACAGCGGGCGATGGTCTTCGAACTCTAGCGTGCAGACGGAATGCGTAATCTGCTCCAGCGAATCCGATTGCCCGTGCGCGAAGTCGTACATCGGGTAAATGCACCACTTGTCGCCGGTGCGATGATGCGACGCAAGCAGGATGCGATACATCACCGGGTCGCGCATATTCAGGTTGGGCGAAGCCATGTCGATCTTGGCGCGCAGCGTGCGCGATCCATCCGGGAATTCGCCCTGCCGCATGCGCTCGAAGAGATCGAGATTCTCTTCGACCGAACGATTGCGATAGGGGCTCTCCTTGCCCGGCTCGGTCAGCGAGCCGCGATACTTGCGCACTTCGTCAGCCGGAAGATCGTCGACATACGCCTTGCCGTCTTTGATCAGCTGCACCGCCCAGGCGTGAAGCTGGTCGAAGTAATCGGAGGCGTAGAACATGCGATCGCCCCAGTCGGCGCCCAGCCAGCGCGCGTCCTCGATGATCGAGTCGACATACTCCTGCTCTTCCTTTTCAGGATTGGTGTCGTCGAAGCGCAGATTGGTCTTGCCACCGAACTCCGCTGCCAGCCCGAAGTTCAGGCAAATCGACTTGGCGTGACCGATGTGCAGATAGCCGTTCGGCTCGGGCGGAAAGCGCGTGTGCACGCGGCCCTGGTACTTGTTGGTCTTCAGATCTTCGAGAACGATGTCGCGGACAAAGTTCGACGGACGCGCGGCTGATGCAGTCGCGGTTGTTGCAGCTTCCCCATCGCTGGTTGATGTCGACATGATTGCGTAGCCTCAGTTGAGCGCAAAAGACTATTTTACGCGGTGAGGGGCGGTTCCGAGGATTCGCAATCCTGATCATTCGAATTGTCATCACGAGCGTAGCGAGGGATCTGCTGTTCGTTCGCAGCGTTTGCCACTCGTGACGAACAGCAGATCCCTCGTCGGGCTGAAGCCCCTCCTCGTGATGACAACCTTCCGAGAAGCAGCCTGTGACGCTAATACTTATGGCCAGCTGATCTCGCACAGCAGCACGGCAACATGCGCGATGGCGGCGTTATCGGTGCCCATGCCTTCCGGAGTCTTGGCCTTGATGCCGACGCGCGACGGCTCGATGCCAAGCAGTTCGGCAACGTTCTTCTGGATCGTTGCGGCGTGAGGTCCGATCTTCGGCGCCGCAAGGATCAGCGTGCTGTCGACATTGCCGACCTGGTAGCCGGCTTCGTCGACCAGTCGCAGCGCCTCGCGCACGAATAGCGCCGAATCCGCGCCCTTCCACTTGGGATCGCTGGGAGGAAAGTACGTCCCGATATCGCCGGCCGCGACCGCGCCCAGCAGCGCGTCGGTGAGGGCGTGCAGCAGCACGTCACCGTCGGAATGACCTGCGAGTCCGCTGTGATGCGGTAGCGTGATGCCGCCAATCTTCAGCGGAACGCCGTTCTTGAACTCGTGCGAATCCCAGCCGTAGCCGATGCGCGGGATGGGTGAAGTGGACAAGGTATCACCCGCTCAGGCTGGGCTCGCGGTTCTCCAGCGTCAGGAAGAACTCGGCCAGTTCCAGGTCCGCGGGCGTGGTGATCTTCATATTGCGCGGCGAGCCCATGACGACATGCACCGCGCCTCCGTTGCGCTCGATCAGGGACGCCTCGTCGGTTCCCATGAAACCGTCGGCGGTAGCTTCGTCGAACGCCTTCTTCAGCAGCCCGAAGCGGAAGCCCTGCGGCGTTTGCGCCAGCACCATACGTTCGCGCGGAACGGTCGCGATTACGACTGCGCCGTCGGCAGTTCGCTCCACCTGTTTCACCGTATCGATGGCAGGCACGCCGGCAATCGCCGCTGCGTACTTCTTCACTGCCTCGATGACGTTGACGATGGTCTCCTGATCGACGAACGGCCGCACAGCGTCGTGCACCAGAATAATGTCATCGTCAGCTGCATTGATCGTGGCGATGGCATTGGCAACCGAGTTCTGCCGATGCTCGCCGCCCTCCACAATCCGCAGCGGCTTTCTAAAGTTCTCGTTCTCGATCTGCTGTTGAAAGTTCGGCGTCTCGTTCCTGCGCAGAGCGACAACGATCTCGCTGACCGCGTCGCACTGCGCGAACTTGCGCAAGGTGTGAACCAGAATGGGCGTGCCCTGCAGCTCGAAGAACTGTTTGCTCTTGCTCTTATTGCCGCCGGGAGCGGCCGACATTCGCGTCCCTAGTCCGGCGGCGGGAATGATGACGATCACTTTCATATTGGGGAGCCGAGTATAAACGGCGGAGCAGGACGAACACAAATCCGCGCCGCCAGGTCAAGGTGACCGCTTATGTTGTCGCCTGGCGTGGTTAGGCGGAAGATGCCTCGGGGGCAAATTGCGGCTGCGGTTGTTGCTTTGAGCCGAGCCAGCGCGCTCGGATCTGGAGGAACGGCCACTCAATCAGCTGAAACGTGACAAAAGCCACCGCCATCGAGGCGAGCACACAAAGCGGATAGAACGCCCAAAATGCAGGCTCGCCGCCTTCGACACGAGCTACCAGCCACAGCCTGCCTAAATGCTCCAGCAGTCCGAATTGATTCAGATACATCCCGAAAGACAAACGGCTGATCAGGTAGAAGCCCCACCAATCCAGTAGCTTTGGCGTTCGTTCCAAGCCCACGCCAAACAGGGTCGCTGCACCAAAGATCAGCGCCAGCGAAGTCAAGCTGAATAGCGGTCGTCTGACGTTGTACAAGCCGACGCCCACAACAACCATGGCAGCGCAAATCAGCAGACGCAGGCGCTTTGACCGAATTATCTCGGGATGAAACACCGCAACCCACGCCAGCAGGCCGCCAATCGCCAGCCCATCCGCGTGGGTATGCAAAGGAACGAACAAGTGCGACAGAGGATTGTCCACGTGCGCCTCCATCTGGATCACAATCCGGCGATCAATTAGCAGAACGATTAACCCCCCGACGGGCAGAACCCACAGATGACGCGGCTTGAACCATCGCGCCAGAAACGCCATCGTGACCGGAGCGAGAATGTAAAACTGCTCCTCGCTCGACAAGGACCACCCGCCGCCAACCCGGTTGTGGAACTCATTGGAGAGAAAACAGGCATCTGCCCACAAGCCGCTAACGTTACGTCCGAATAGACCCTCGACCGCCAGAAGCGCGACAAGAGAGTAGTAGAGTGGCCAGATGCGCAGGCCTCGTCGCAGTAGAAAACGCCCCACCTGGATGCTGCCGCTGCGTTTGGCTTCTTTCCACAGCTGCCTGCCAATGAGGTAGCCACTGAGCACGAAAAACAGATCGACGCCGACCCAGCCGCGGTCAAAAACCGGCAGGGCTTGCACCCATGGAACCGCCTGAAACTCGAAGGAGTAGTGAGCGCTGAAGACCAGCAGAATGGCGAGGCTGCGCAGCACATCGAGTGCCGGCACGTTCCCGCGCGACCGCACCCGGAGATCCCGAACGGCTCCCCGAAACAGGGTCAAGACGGAGCTGGCATCCATAATTAAGCCAGTCTGAGATTTGGCGAGGCCGATCCTGCAGACTTATTCCGGCTTGGCGGTCTCGGCAACCGTCGCCGCTGTCGCCGTCGCCGTCGGCGTCGGCCCGGACTTGCGAAGCTCCGACCGCGTCTCCATCTGCCGCGTCACCGTGGTTCCGCGCTCGTCGAATTTGCCGAAGATCATCTTGCCGGCGGTGGTCTGCAACACCGACGTGACCGAGATGTCGACGGTCTTGCCGATCATCTTGCGCGCATTGTCCACCACCACCATCGTCCCGTCGTCGAGATAGGCCACACCCTGGTTGTATTCCTTGCCTTCTTTCAGGATGAAGACCTTCATGATCTCGCCGGGCAGCACAATCGGCTTGAGCGAATTCGCCAGCTCGTTGATGTTGAGCACCTCGACGCCCTGCAGCTGCGCGACCTTATTCAGATTGAAGTCGTTGGTGACGATCTTGCCTTCGTACAGCTTGGCCAGCTCGATCAGCTTCAAGTCGACCTCGCGTACGGCGGGGAAGTCGTCTTCGACAATCTGAACCGTTAAGGTCGCAATCTTCTGGATGCGCTGCAGAATGTCCAGGCCGCGGCGGCCACGATTGCGCTTCATGGAGTCGGCTGAGTCGGCTACCAGTTGCAGCTCGCGCAGTACGAACTGCGGGATCACGATGATGCCGTCCAGAAATCCGGTTTCGGCAATGTCGGCAATGCGGCCGTCGATGATGACGCTGGTGTCGAGAATCTTATAGCTGCGCTTGCTCTGCTTCTCGCCGCCGAAGAGGCCGCCCAACGCCGCCAGGTTCAGCAGGTCGCCTTTGCCGGCCCCCACGATCAGCCCGACATAGGCCATCAACAGCATGACAAACAGCTGGAGAAAGCTCTGGGTGGGACCGGGTGCGATGCTGTTGCGGATAACGAGGCTGAACAGATAGGCGCCACAGATGCCGAGAATGCTGCCAATCACGGCGCCGATGAGCCGCTTCAGGCTGACCCGGCGCAGCCGAATCTCGAACAGAATGACTGCCAGCCCAATGAGGATGCCGACTGCTGCAGCCGGCCACTTAGCCAAGCCCAGCGGCTGCATTTCGTAGCATGCCAGGCCCGTAATTAGAACGAATAAGACACGTATGAGTACAAGGTCCACGCCACACCTCCCATGGCCAGCCCGGGGAGTCTGCGGTCGGATTAATATTCGCCGGAATTATGAAAGTCCAGTCACCACGACCAACCGCACACCAGCAGTCGTCGGGCGTCTTAGATCATTCACCCCACCAACCGCAGCGGCAGCGGTTGTCTGGGGCCCAGATCATGCCAGCGATTCAGTCCTGTTCCCTAGACACGACAAGCGGCCTCGACTCGATCTCCTTCTATGAAATGTTTCGGGGAATATGAAAAGAGGAGCGGCCCCCGACCCGCCACCACGGCGGCAGTATTACAAACAGCAAGGAACAATCGAAGTATATATCAGTTGAGAGGTTTGGGCCGATGGAATGGCCTGAGGAACGCCTCTTATTTCCAGCCTCGCGTCAGCCCGTCCCACGATATGCCGATGCAATCCCCTGCCGGCGTCCGGCAGTTCACGAGAACGCAGCGCCCAGGCCCGAAGTCCCCAACACCCAGATCACCCACCAGCCGAACACTACCGCCATGCAAGTTCCGCGTTTGACCTTGGCGAGGCAGGAGTATCCGATCCCGGTGAGGATCAGGGTCCAGATCATAAAGACGTCGAGGTTCGTGGCCACACCATACAGAAAGTGCGAGCTGGGGTCGACCAGGGGGCTGAGATTGCTGGTCACCGGATTCTGGAAGGTGAAAGCCTCGCCGCCACCGATGGCGATCACCAGCATCGCGAGCAACGCTTTGATCACTCCCGGCAGCGACGCGTAAACACAGACTGCCAGGGATTGATTAAATCGAAGTTCAGTGCCCAGTCCAAAGTTGAATGTGCCCAGAAGCACGGCCGCGAAGATAACCAGGAAAATCAGCAGGATCACGGGAAACGAATAGGCGATCACGCGGTTGAACTTCATGATGGTTTCCATCTGGGCAGCGCGTTGCTCGGGCGATAGCTTGTCCAATTGCGCCGCTTGCTTAGGGGCCAGGGCCAGCCCGTTTTCAACCACCTTCTCCATGCCCAGCTTCTGATCAACCACCACCGCCAGGGCAATGCCGGAAATTGCAATCAGCAGCCAGGCCACCAGCCAGTTGGAGCTGCGCCGGAGGTCAGTGAAGGTCTTCGCCGGAGCAATGAAGGTATCGACGATCCGTTCTGCTTGCGACAGCGGCTTCTCTTCGACCGGGGCAACAGGCGTGGCAGAGGACATGGAAGTGCTCCTTGCAACTAGCGATTAGCAATTAGCAATTAGGGTCATTTCGCGTATCGCTTTGTAACAGGGCACGACTTTAGTCGTGCCGACAATCCGCTATTTTCGTTCCCGAGTCGGCTTTTAGCCGACGACACACAACTGCTCTCAGATTTTCGCTGAACGTCGTCCGGCACGATCAAGAACCTGCCCAAGAGCGAAGCCGAAGGGTCGTCCCTGATTACAAACCAACGCGATTCATGAAATCCAGGCGCTAACCGCTAATCGCTAATTGCTGCTTTTCCGCGCGATTGTAACATTCGCCTCGCCCGGGTTGAATGACGGCGAGTGGCCTTTTAGACTGAAAGAGAATGCACGTCCACGCCGGCGACATGCGCAACGCGAAAACTTCGCGGGTGCTGCGAATCTCTCTCGCAGTGACGCTGGTGTACATCGTGTTGCTGGTGATCGCGGGCTTGCGTGCGCACAGCCTGGCGCTGCTCTCCGAAGCCGGACATAATCTCACCGACTTCCTCGCGCTGCTCATGTCCTGGGGCGCGGTGTATTTGCAAGGCCGCCCGCCCAGCGCGCGCAAGACGTTCGGCTACAACCGTGCCGGCGTTCTCGCCGCTTTCGTCAACGGTCTCACCCTGGTCCTGATCTCGTTTTACATCTGGTACGAGGCGTTCAAGCGGCTGCAATCGCCGGTTGAGGTGAACGCCCATCTCATGATCTGGGTAGCGGCGGCGGGCGTGGCCATGAATGGCGGCATCGCGCTGCTGCTGATGCGTGGCCATCGCGACATCAATCTGCGCAGTGCGCTCTTGCACGAGATCGGCGACACCTTGTCGACCGCGGCGGTAATCGCGGGCGGCGTCGCCATCGCCTTTACCGGTCAGCACTGGATCGATCCGGCGCTTTCGATCGGCATCGGTGTCATGATTCTGTGGTCGTCGATCGGCATCATCCGCGAGAGCCTTAACATCCTGCTCGAAGGCACGCCCCGCGGCTTGGATCTGGGACGGATCGAACACGCCATCTGCGATGTGCCCGGGGTGGAATCGGTACACGATCTGCATGTCTGGAGCATTGGCAGCGACACCTATTCGCTCTCCTGCCACGTCGGCATCTGCGACATGCCGGCTTCGGAGAGCGCGGTCATTCTGGACGCTGTCCGCAGCGTGCTGGAGCAGAAGTTCCAGATCCATCACACCACCATCCAGTTTGAACTGAAGGTCTGCGAAGTCAGCGACGGCTGCGTCATTCCGGTCAGCCAGGGCCACACGCACGAGCACGGCCACGGCCACAGTCACAGTCACTGAGTACGATGGCAACTAGGTTGGTTTTGGATCAGAGCTCGACTTCACAGCCTCCTGAAAACTCGGGCTTCGAGCGCCTTGTGTCAGGGACGACTTTACAGGTTGCTGAAAAGTCATACTGCGATTCGCTTTGTAACAGGGCACGACTTTAGTGTCTGCGTGAGAACTGGATTTGCAAGATCTTGGTGGACAAAGCGATGATTTCTGGCCGACAAAAGCAGCGCCGTAGGCGCGGAAGAGGATAGCCCAGCGCTTCAGCGCTGGGTGCAGTGGTAAGAAGATCTCGAGTCCCGTAGGGACGGCAGGGTTCTCACGCAGACACTTCAGCCGTGCCGATAAGTCGGTTATTTTTAATCCGAGCCGGCTTTAGCCGGCGACACAAAGCGGGTGCATTGGAGTTTTTCGGCACCCTGGTATAAGGCATTTGGGACAGGATCTTTCGATTCGCTGGCGCTTGTGAGGCTACGTTGTCGATGGAGATTTCATTGAAGGTTCGCGGCAACATTCTTCTGGGTGCATCGCTGATTGCGGTTGGCTTGATGCTCGCCTGCCGGTCTACCGACACCCCAGGCACCCTGCAAATGACGTTGAAGGTCGCTCCCGATCACCCCAGCATGACCAAGCCGATGACCTTCACGCTCCAGATCGCCGACGATCACGGCCAGCCGGTGAATGACGCGACCGTGAACGCGGCTCTCACCATGAAGCTGATGGACATGGGCACAACCAAGCTCGCGTTCTCGCCCAAAGGCAACGGCGACTACGAAGCGTCGGTGAAGGGCGTGGACATGTCCGGCCCGTGGAGCCTGGCAATTGATGTGGCCCGGGGAACAAGGGATGTGAAGAAGGATTTCGAGGTGACGGTTTCCGATTGAGGCGGCGCTAGCGGCGCATTCTGCTGGGCGACCCCCACCGAGGTAAGTTCGTTACTTGTGAGAACGCTGTTCGCAACAGCTATTATCGTTCCGCATGGGCTACCGCACAGTCTTCGACATTACTCAAGGCGGTTTGCAGTGGTGGATTCCGCTCCTCGCCTTCATTTGCGGAACGCTGTTTTCAGGAATCGGCTGGGCACTCCGAAAATGTGGCGACAACGACTCAATTACAAAGGGCACGTTCTTCCAAATTGTGGGGTTTGTCGGTCTTTTGGGCGGCCTTGCATTCTTCGCATCAATGTTCGGCGAGTATCGTGACGCTAAAGGAACTCTTGAATCTCACTCCTACTCGGTTGCGGAGGGTGAGGTAAGCGATTTCGTGCCTATGCCTCCTGGCGGCCATGCAACCGAGAGCTTTACGCTAAACGGTGTTCGTTTTGAATACGTCAACTCGGAATGGAATAAGGGTTACGTCCACAACGGCGTCAACGCCAGAATCACGTACAAAGGAAAAGACATCATCAAGGTGGAAGTGAAGTAAGACTGATCGCTGGCGTAACATCCCCATGTCACAACTAACCGCTCAGCTGGGCATCTATCTCCCGTGTTGCTTCTTGTAGATCTGTTCGACCGCTTCCACCGTGTCGATGTCCTTTGGCAGCTTGTCCCGCCGGACGCGCACGATTCGCGGGAAGCGCAGTGCGAATCCGCTGTCGTGCCGGTCGGAGCGCATGATCGCATTGAAGGCGACTTCCAGCACGATCTCCGGTTCCACTTCACGCAGATGTCCGTGATCGGCGGTGGTGTGCGCCAGGAACCATTCCGTCAGTTCGGCGATCTCTTTGTCGGTCAGCCCTGAATACGCCTTGCCGATGTTGACCAGCTCCTCGCCCTTGCGCACCGCGAAGGTGTAATCGCTGAGAACGTGGATGCGCTTGCCGTGTCCAAACTCCGCGGCCGTGACGACGACATCCAGCGTAGCCAGCTCACGCTTCAACTTCAGCCACCAACGGCCGCGCCGTCCCGGCATGTACGGCGACTCCAGGTCCTTGATCATCAGGCCTTCGTTGCCGCGCGCCATCGCCTGCTCAAAGTATTGCGCGAGCTGCTCCGGCGAATCGGCGCGCATCGACGGAGCGCGCAAAACCCAACCCGACTCCGCGGCTGGTTCGTGAATCTCCGGCTCGAAGAGCAAATTTCCCTGTGCGTTGACGATGGGACGTGGCGCCACCCGACTCGCACCGGCGAAAATACGGTCGAGTATCTGCGTTCGTTCCGACAGCGGCTTGTCGAGCGTGAGCTCGCCGCCGGCGTAGATCACATCGAAGACGACATACGCCACAGGAACCTCGCGGATAAGCTTCTCGCTGACCTGCTTGCGTCCGAGGCGCTTCTGGATTTCGGAGAACGGCATAGCGTGTCCGCCGTGCTCGGTATGTCGCCAGGCAACGATTTCTCCATCCAGAATCACATCGCCGGAAAGATCACTCAGCGGTCCAACGAGTTCAGGAAACGATGCTGTGACTTCGTCCAGCGTGCGCGAGAACAGCCGCACCTGCCCGCCGCCGCAATGGGCCTGCGCGCGGATGCCGTCGTACTTGTCTTCCACCTGCGCGTGCTCGAAATACTGAAACGCTTCCTCGGAGTCGGCCGCTGGACTGGCCAGCATGAAGCCGATGGGATGGAACAGCCGCATGCGCGCTTCGTCCAGGCGATGCTCGGCGGCGAGTTGCAGTGTTGCGCCAATGTCGCCGAGCAGCATGTTGGCGCGCTGCACGTGGCTCAGCGGTGTGTCGTAAGCTTTCGCGATTGCTTCTTCGACCAGGCTCTCTTTGAGCCCGATGCGCAGCTCGCCGGTAATGATCTTCAGAATGTACTTGGCTTCGAGCGCGGTGGCACGTTCAAGCAGAGACTTCAGCGCGGCGGCTTTTGCGGTCGCCGTTCGAGTCTCGGCGATCTGATCGAAGCCGTCGCGAATTTCCTGAAGTGAGAGAGTCGCAGAGTGAGGCGCCGTCGCCCGCAGGACATCGTAAGCCGCAGCGCCAAGGTCGCCGCGCTGTCGATAAGCAGCGGTCAGAGTTGCATCGCGTGCGCCGGTAAGGTCGCCAACCAGCTTCCACAACAGCGATCCGCCAATCTGCAGCGTGCGTTCATCAAAGGCTGGGAAAGCACGTCCAGAGAGGAATACAGCGGAGATGGCAGCGTCGGTCAGTTCGCGTGAGCGGAAATATTCCGCCAGCAAGGCGGTCTTCTCGGTCTTCTTGGTTGTTGCAGCGATGCGCTCGCACAGTTCGGCCAGTCGTTGCATAAATGAGCAACCGCTAGTGTAGCGCCGGTCTCCAGACCGGCAGTCATGGCGGCGTCCCTGCCGCCACCGAGGTTATAACCGCAATTGTGGAGCTTGTTGCGATGGGGGCCGGGAGGCCCCCATGACAGCCGGTTTGGAAACCGGCGCTACGAAAGCTGCGACCTGAATCCTACTGCCCGCTAGGCTCGGCCGAGGCGCGCTGCTGGCCGGCGTAGTATCCGCTGCGGGTGCGTACTTGCAGCTTCTTGTAGCCCTTGGCCGCGGCTTCGACCTTCACGGTACGATAGCCGCCGGCGCTCTGCGGCGTGGAAGGTTTGTAGCCAATGGTGTATTGATTGCGGATGTCGTGTGCGATCTGCTGGGTGATCGCTTCGACTTCATTCAGGTTGTTGGGAAAGAACGCGACGCCGCCGGTATCCTCGGCCATCTCGCGCAAGGCTCGGCGAGCGCGCTTGCTGTGTTCGTCGCCCAGCAGGCCGATGGTGTAGATCGTCGGCCCATTCTGCTCCTGCAAGCGGCGCAGGGCCTGCTCCAGCGACTCGCGGCTGGCATTGTCTTCGCCGTCGGTGACCACCAGGATAACTTTCTTCTCCAGCTCTCCGCTTTTCTTCAGATGGTCGGCTGAGGCGACCACTGCGTCATAAAGCGCCGTTCCGCCACGCGATTCGATGCGCTCCAGCGCGTCTTTCAGCTTGGGAATGCTCCCGGTATAGTCCTGATCAAGGAAGTACTCTTCGTTGAAGTTCACGACGAAAACTTTGTCCTGCGGATTGCTGGAGCGCACCAGATTCAGCGCGGCAGCATTCACCTGCGGCCGCTTCTCGCGCATCGATCCGGAATTGTCGATGACAATGCCCATGGCCACTGGAATGTCTTCATTGCGGAACGAAGTGATCTTCTGCTGCTTGCCATCCTCGAAGACGTTGAAGTCGCCTTTGTTTAGGTTGGTGATCAGGCGATTGCGATCATCGACCACGGTGGCATGCAACGTGACTTCGTCAACTTCCTTTTTAAAGATGTAGACGTCGTCATGCTGGCCGGAGGGCGCCTGGCCTGGCGGCGCGGGAAGCTGTACGGTGTCGCCGGGCTGATTGGGAGCCGGCGCGGGTGGTGGACCCTGCTGATCTTGCGGGTTGGGCTGACCCTGCTGCGTTGCCGGCTGCTGCGGGGGCGCGGAGTTCTGCGCGACTGACCACGTTCCTAACAGAAACAGGGGAATCAGAAAGAGACAACGATTATTCCGTAGGTGCATAGTATCCAGTTTTGGCATAGACATGCAGCGGCGGCAAGCCCTTGGGCGGATTCAGCTTGACCTTGATCTTACGCCACTTGCCATCACGTCCTGGATTGATTGGACGGTATCCCAGCACATATTGGTTGCGCAGCTCGATGCCAATCTTGGTGGCCACATCCGCCAGCTCGTTAGGCGAACCGATGACAAATGTCCGTCCACCAGTCACGTCCGTGACGTCATCGAGCAGCGCCGGGCCTTCGCGTTCCTCTGGACTCTTGAAGTCGCGGTCGAACAGGCCAATGCCGTAAATCTGGACATCGGCTTCGCGCACCATCGATTTGATCTCGCCTTCAGTGTAGCGGCTGTGATTGTCGCCGCCATCGGAGATGATCAGCAGTGCCTTGCGCTCGTAGTGCGCCTTGCGCATGCGGTTCATGCCCAGATAGATGGCATCCAGCAGCGCCGTCCGCCCTTTGGGCATCGCGTAGACCAGCTTGCTTTGGATGTCCTCAATCGAGGAGGTGAAGTCCACCAGGACTTCGGGCTTTTCCGAGAAGGTAATCAGGAAGAACTCGTCCTGTGGATTGGCGGTGCGGAAGAACTCGACCACGGCCTGGCGCGATTTGTCGATCTTGTCGGCCATGGAGCCGCTGACGTCAAAGATAACGCCCAACGAGATCGGCGCGTCTTCGCTGGAAAAGTGCCGGATTACCTGTTGCTGGCCGTTGTCGGTGAGCAGGAAATTTTCCTTTTCCAGGCCGGTGACCAGGCGATTCATGGGATCCGTGATCGTCACCGGTACCAGCACCAGGTCGACATCTTTCTTCACCGGCTTGGTGTGGGTGCGGAGCGAGGGATCGACCCCGGGCGGAAAGTCGGGCGTGGGCGCGGCGTCGGCTTTCTTGGTCTCGCGCGGCGTGACGTGCACATCGTCTTGCGCACAGGCGGGAAGCACCGCCCAGCAGGCGATCAGACACAATCCAAACAGGAAGAGCAGGGTGTTGCGAGCGCGCACGATTACTTGGACGGGCTGGCCAAGAAAACGTCCCGCCGCCTGAGGTGAGGAGCGAAGCTGGATCGTCGAGCCGCTTGACCCGAATGCCGAACTGCCGAGGCGGGCCATAGGATCCCCTGATTTGAGCTGATGGTATCACATGCGGCGGCAGCCGAATAGATAGTTGCCCTCCGCCTTGGCGGACCGATCTGCTGAACCTATGGATGTGATTCACGTCATTCTGGTTTTCTCGCCTGGTTGCTACAATCAGCCTTCCCGAGGCTCTCCTCAGTTCACCACGGAGCCACGGAGAGCACGGAGGTTTGCGAAAATCCCGTGTCCTCTGTGCTTCCGTGGTGAATCAAGACCATAGACTCTCGCCCCGGGAGCAGGAATTCATATGGCAGACATACTTCCTTTTCGTGCTCTTCGCTACGACCTTGCCAAAGTAAAAGCCGGCGAGGTGATGACTCAGCCCTACGACAAGATCACTCCCGCGATGCAGGACCAGTATTACGCGGCCAGCCCTTACAACCTGGTGCGGATCATTCTGGGCAAGCCGCAATCGAACGATAACGGAATCGAGAACGTCTACACGCGGGCGGCGGCTTGCCTGCGCCAATGGCAGGCAGAAGGCGTTCTGAAGCGCGATGCCGAGCCTAGTCTGTACGTGTACGCTCAGCGCTTTAGAGTTCCTGGCGATCCCAGTGGAGCCGAGATCGAGCGACGCGGCTTCATCGCGCTGGGCCGCGTGGAAGATTACGATCGCAAGGTTGTCTATCGGCACGAGCAGACGCTCAGCAAGCCCAAGGCTGATCGCCTGAACCTGCTGCAGACCACGCAGGCGCACTGCGAGCAGATCTTCATGCTCTACAGCGATCCGGCGGACGAGATTGCCAAGTTGCTGAAGCAGGGCACGACGCCGAACATCGAGCTGCGCGACGAGTACGGCGTGCTGCACCAGCTGTGGAAGGTCTCCGATCCGGCGACGGTTGCCGCGGCCAAGGCCAAGATGGCCGACAAGAAGCTGATTATCGCCGACGGCCATCATCGTTACGAAACCGCGCTCAACTATCGCAACCAGATGCGGCAGCAGATGGATGGCAAGGGCGACGCCGAAGCTCCGTACGAGCGCGTCGTTATTACCTTCGTCAACATGGATGCGCCCGGGCTAGTGATTTTGCCGACCCATCGCGTGGTCTTTGGGCTGGAGAACTTTAGCATCCTGGATATGGTCGCCGAGATGCGCGATTACTTCGAGGTGGAAGACGTCGGGCCGGTGTCGGATGTTGCGGCCGCTGTCGAACGGCTGCGCGAGGCGGGCAAAGACGGCACGGCGTTGCTGGCCGTGACGGCGCATAGCGCGTTCCTGCTGCGCGCACGCAAAGATGTCCAGCCGGCCAAGTTGAAGGATCTTTCGCCGGCGCAGCGTGGCCTCGACGTCGTGCAACTGCACAAGCTGGTTCTGGAAGAAACCCTCGGAATGTCAGAGGAAGACATCCGCGCGCAGAAATACCTGAAGTACATTCGCGATGCCGCCGAAGCCGTCGAGGAAGTGAAGCAGGGCGCAGCGCAGGTGACTTTCCTGATGAACCCGGTGCGCATTGAGCAGATGCGCGACATCGCCTTCGCCGGCGAAGTCATGCCGCAGAAGTCGACCGACTTCTATCCCAAGATGCTCAGCGGGCTGACGATTTACTCGGTGGAAACCGCGGCGCAAGGAAAAGCGGGAGCGCGCTAAAAAAGAGCGAGGATCAGCTGAAAGGTCGGCTACCAGACGTGCGGTACAAGGCGGTACCGCACTTTCTCGCGATACGCCTGGTAGCCCTCCAGATCGCGTGCCAACAGCTTCTCCTCGCCAAAGATGCGCAGAATGAGGAACCCGACCGCGGCCAGAGCTGCGAGAAGGCCGCAAATCGAGCCGAGCAGCAGGGGGGCGCCAACGAACATCAGAGTTCCCCCAAGATACATGGGGTGGCGAACCATGCCGTAGACGCCCGTGTCAACGACATGCTGGCCGCGCTCGCTCTGAATACGTATCAGCTGCGACGCATACGTGTTATCGACGAACGCGCGGAGCATGAAGAAACTACCCCCGAGGAGCAGGATACCTCCGCATATTTCGCTCCATAGCGGCAGACGAGGCGTCCAACCGAAGCGCACGTTCAGCGCGGACACAAACAGCGAGGCCATGAAGCACAGTTTTATCCCGAATAGGATAACCATATCGGAGCGCGACTCACCGCCGCTTCCTGGCCTGCGCAAGCGCTCCGCCAGTAGCGCAGGGTCCTTGTAGTGAAGCCACAAAACGATGGCGGCCATGAAGGACACCCACCAGACGCCGAAGATCCAGCCCTCCAGCCAGCGCCAATCGCCCGACAGCCATAGCAGCAGGGTCGCGAACCCTAGAACGCCCAGCGGCGGACCCACCAACATGAGCCCGGTGGTGATCGGTGCGGAGCGCATCAGTTACCTTGCAGTCGGGGTTATGGTGACGTAGGACAGAAACGCGGTGTGGTCGCCCGGCCTCATCCCCACGAACGCCACGGTATGGGTGCCGCCGGTGCTCACCGAGAAGTTGGCGGTTTGCAGCGTGAAAGGCGCACTGTTGGTCAGATTCCAGGTGCCGATTACGACACCATCGATCTGAGCGGTGACGATTTGTTCGCCGTCCCACCATCCAGATGGGCATCGCGAGCCCAGATAGAAGCTGAGCGTGTAGCTTCCGGGGTTAAAGCCTGCAACTGCTTGCCAGAGAAAAGAGCCGACATTCTGCAAAAGGGCTGCTTGATGGAAGGGCATCCCGCTGAACGACGGCGGGCAGATAAAGGCGTCCGGAGCAGCCACGCCCGCACCAGTGTTGGAGGGCGAGCCGGCTGTAGCGATGGTCGATCCCATCATCCATCCGAAGCCAGGGCTCGCATCGAAGTTCTGGGTAACGGGATAGTTGCACGTCAGCTGAGCTCCCTGGTAGGTGAAACCCCAACTGCTGCACTGTACCGGTACCGCTCCAAAATCGAAGTTGACGATGTTGATTTGCGCGAACGCACTTGCCGGGATTATCAGAATTGAGAGAAGTAAGACTCGGAAGCGCAGGGACATAGCAACTCCTTACTGCGAACTACTGCTAATAGTGTTGTGTGGGGGTGATGACTACGTACGACAGAAACGCCGTGGAGTCGTAGTGTCGTACTCCCCTGAACTCCAGCATGTGACTGCCGTCGGTAGTGACTGTGAAGGTGACGGTCTGCAGCGTGAATGGGGTATAGCTGGTCATATTCCAGGTGTTGATCACGTTGCCGTCGATCAAGGCCTGGACGATCTGGTTACCATCGAATTGCCCGTTAGCGTATCGCGAGCCCAGGTAGAAGCTGAGGGTGTAACTTCCGGCGGTAAAGCCTCCAAGGTTTTGCCGCACGAACGATGGTCCTTCCAGGGCGACTGCCTGGGTGAAGGGCATCCCCTCGAATGGCGGCGGAAGGAATGAGGTGTTGGGGCCGGTAAGACCAGAGCCGCCCTGGGTGGCGAGAAGCCCACTCAACGTCCATCCGAATCCAGGGGCCGAATTGAAGTTCTGCAAGGGCCACACGAACTTATGGGCGCAGCCGGTGACCTGCCCCATCTGGTATGCGTAATCCTGCCCACACACAATGGGCACGGCCCCGAAATCGAAATTGACAATGTTGATCTGAGCAAAGGTGCTCGCCGGAATTATCAGGATTGCGAGAAGCAAAACATGAAAGCGCGGGGACATGGCAAACCTCCAGGGCTAGTGACCTGTGCGGGTTATCGTGACGTAGGAGAGAAACGCGGTGTGATCACCGGGATTGATTCCTCGGAACTCCAAGGTGTGACTGCCGCTGCTGTTAACGGTGAAGTTTGCCGTTTGCAGCGTGAATGGTGTGAAGCTGGAGAGGGCCCAGGTGCCAATCACCTGGCCGTCGATCAGGGCCTCGACGGTCTGATTGCCGTCAAACCTCCCACTGGAATACCGCGAACCCAGATAGAAGCTGAGGATGTAACTCCCAGCGGTAAATCCATTGATGTCTTGCGACACAGACGATGGTCGGTTTTGGAGGAACACGGCTTGGCTGAAAGGCAGCCCGGTAAACGGTGGTGGCAGGAATGATGTGTTTGGACCAGTGAGGCCGTCACCTCCCGCGTAGGTAGTAGGGCTGTAATTCAGCGTCCATCCGAAACCCGGCGCGGCATTGAAGTTCTGAAAGGGAGCCCATGCGCAGAGGCTTTCAGGAAATTCGTACGTGTAGTCCGCTGGGCAGGCGATCTGCACCGCTCCAAAATCAAAGTTGACAATGTTGATTTGACCTTGCGCGCTGGCGGCAATTCCCAGAATTACCGCAAAGAGGAGAGCCCTGAGAGGAATACTCATAACGAACCTCCAGGTCGAATTGTGAGTTCAAGGCAAGGTTGAGCGCCCGAACAGCGTTTGTCAGTGAGGCTGGGTGCATTTCGGGAGAATTGTGATTTGTTCGTTCCGCTTTGGGAATCGGCGAGCCTGTCGTTTCCCAACCCCCCGCTGCTCATTTATACTTTGGAGTTTTCGCGGCACTCATACTCGCGATTTTTCAATCCAAGGAGCCCCGGTGAAGGTCCTGGTCTGCATGAAGCAAGTTCCGCAGAAGGACGCGCCGCTCAAGCTGAACGAGAGCGGCACGTGGATTCGCGACGACGTCTCTTACGAAGTGAATGAGCCCGACGCCTACGCGCTGGAAGAGGCGTTGCGCCAGAAGGAAAAGCACGGCGGCGAAGTCGTGGTCATCACCAGCGGCCCGGCTCGCGCCCAGCAGGTTCTGCGCGAGGCGCTGGCCAAGGGCGCCGACCGCGCTATCCATCTCGAAGGCGACGGATTTGTCGGCCTTGACGCCTTCAATACCGCCAAGGCGTTCGCAGCGGCGATCAAGGACGAAACGTTCGATCTGATCTTTACCGGCCTGCAGTCGGACGACTACGGCTTCGCCCAGACCGGCGTCATCCTGGCTGAGCTGCTGGGCTGGCCGCACGCCACCATCATCATGCAGATCGAAAAGACCGACGGTGGTATCAGGGTGAAGCGCGAGCTCGAGGCCGGCTTCTTCCAGTTCGTCGACATGCCGCTGCCGGCGGTACTGACCATCCAGTCCGGCATCAACAAGCTGCGCTATGCCACGCTGATCGGCATCAAGCAGGCCAAGAACAAGCCGCTGAAGAAGGTGAGCTTCGACGAGATCAAATCCGCGCTGGGCGAGAATTTGCAGAAGATCGAAAAGCTGTACATTCCGCAAAAGACGAAGAAGACCGAGGTACTGGAAGGACCTCCGGCGGAAGTCGCGAAGAAGCTGGTCGAAAAACTGCGCAACGAAGTGAGGGTGATATAAGGCAGCCGTTAGCACTTAGCATTTAGCGTTTAGCTACTGCCTGCTCGCGTTGGCCGCTGGTGGACAACGTAAATCGTCATCAAAGCTTTCGACGGCGAGGTTTGGCTAAGTGCTAACGGCTAAGTGCTAAGTGCTAGTTCCGCATCTAACTCGGGTGGGCCCATATTTTTGAAAGGAGCTCTGCTCGTTATGCCAGGATTCGATCGCGATCAGGCCGCCATTGACAACACCGTCGAGAACCGCCGTTTGGGCTCGATACTGCTCACTTTGGGCTGGATCCTTCTGTGGATGGATGCGGTGCTCGGCGTTTTCTTCTTCATCAGTCTGCGCAACGGATCAATGTTCTGGCCGATTTGGTTGGCCATTGAAGGCGTGCTGGGACTGGCGCTGGTGATCATGGGAACCCGCTACCGCCGCGCCGTTGGCGCTACCCGGCTCGGCCGGCGCGAGCTGGAGCACACGCTGGCGCAGCAGCGGCAGGACGACGCCGAGGACCAGCATGTAGCCTGATGGCCGCGCGCAAAGTTTGGGTAGTAGAGGGTGGCAAGTCGCAAGTAGGAGGCGGCTATGTCATCGACAGAAGAAAAGCGTGAAAACGGCTCAGCCTTTATGGTAATTGGCTGGCTGATGATGTTGTTCGGGTTTCTGGTGATGTTTTTTCATCCGGCGGCTATGAAGCTGGGTGAGACGCGGTTTGCAATTATCGCCGGTTGCCTGGGCGTCGCAGGTCTGATGTTGAGCCTTGTGGGAGTGGTAGTTAGACACCGGAGCCGGTGAGGCAGACCGAATAGAGACGTGGAAGAAAATTGCACCGGCTTTACAGGCTACCGGAAAGTCGTACGGCGCTTGCTTGTGCCGTCGGCTAAAGCCGACTTCGGCTTCAAATAAATAGCTTAGCGGCACGACTGAAGTCGTGCCCTGTTACAAATCGCGCGCGAGAAGAGTTTTCAGCAGCCTGTTCAGCCGGCCGCAAATGCCAAGGTGGTCAGCCAAACCGGAGGCCGCTGAGGACGTTTTGGCTAATTGCTAATCGCTAATTGCTTCTTGCTAGAAGGACTCAAATGGCAGATACGATCCTGGTTGTCGTCGAACAACGTGAAGGCAAGTTAAATCGTGTTTCCCTGGAAACACTTACCGGCGCACAGGTGCTGGCGGCGGAAACCGGCTGGACCCTGGAAGCCGCCGTCGTGGGCAGTGGTGTGGGCGACATCGCCAACGAAATCGCAAAGTACAAAGTCGCGAAGATCTACGACATCGAGTCGCCAAAGCTCGAACCCTATACGCCCGATGGCTTCGTCGCTGCGCTAAAGCAGTTTATCGAGCAGAAGCAGCCGAAGCTGGTGCTGATGCCGCACACCTACCAGGTGCGCGACTTCGCGCCGAAACTCGCCGCCACGTTAAACCGCTCGCTCATCAGCGATGCCATTGGCTACAAATACGAGGGCGGAAAACTGCTCTTCACGCGCCAGATGTTTCAGGGCAAGTTCGCGGCGGATGTATCGTTTGTCGGCGAGGCACCGTATTTCGCGACCTTCCAGAACGGTGCCTTCCGCGGCGATCAGGTACAGCCAGGCGATTCCCCTGCACCAGTGGAAACCGTCAACGTCGAAGTCGGCGACGGCGTCGTTCGCAACAAACCGGAAGCTCCATTCAAAGAGGCCAAACAGGCCGTCGACTTGACGCAAGCCGAGATCATCGTTGCGGTCGGCCGCGGCATCAAGGAGCAGAAGAACATCGAGATCGCGAAGCAACTGGCGGACGCGCTGGGCGGCGAGATCGCCGCGTCGCGTCCCATCTGCGACTCCGGCTGGCTGCCCATGGATCGCCAAGTGGGATCATCAGGCCAAACGGTAGCACCGAAACTCTACCTGGCGTTGGGTATCAGCGGCGCAATCCAGCACGTCGTCGGCATGAAAGGCGCGCGCACCATTATCGCCGTCAATAAGGATTCGGAAGCTCCCATCTTCGAGATTGCCGATGTGGCCGTGGTTGGAAACCTGTTCGAGATCGTTCCACCGCTGATTGAGGAAGTGAAAAAGGCAAAGAGTGCTTAGGCGTGGGGCAAGAAGCGCCCACAGCGCTCTCGACCGCGGTTTTTCATTTGCGCTGCAGGTCTCGCTGACAGCGAAACCTGCTATTCTCATTGCAGCACAAGCTGTACACTTCCCGCATCTCAGGGTTCGTGTTCAAACTGCGCAAGAACTTACGCCTGCCTGGCTGCGTACATCACATTGGGTTACGTCGTATCCGATGTCTGACAATGTGGCATTATTCCGCCGAACCGTGTAAGAGAGAAATGCAAGTCCTGGTCCCCGGAATTATCAAATGATCGTCTTTCGTAAGCCGCTCCCAAATGTTGATCGTCCCGTAATGGAAGCTGACGTTGTAATTGTCGGCGGAGGGCCGGCGGGCATGGCCTGTGCCTTGCGGCTCTCGCAACTTATCGATGAGCACAACGCCAAACATCCCGACGCGCAACTCAGCAAAGAAAACATCTACCTGCTGGAGAAGGCGCGTGAAATCGGCGCGCATTGTTTGTCCGGCGCGCTGCTCGATCCCCGCTCCATGCGCGAGCTGCTCCCCGACTTCGAGAAAGAAGCTCCGCTCGACGCAGCCGTGAAGAGTGAAGCCGTCTACTTCCTCACGCGCAGCGGCAAGTTCAAATTTCCCGTCACGCCGCCGCCCATGCGCGATCACGGCAACTACGTCATCTCCATCAATAAGTTCGTGAAGTGGCTGGGCAGCAAGGTGGAAGAGGCGGGAATCACAGTTTTCACCGGGTTCGCCGGCTCGGAGCTCTTATTCGATTCCGGACGCGTCGCGGGCGTTCGCACTGACGACAAAGGCGTCGACAAATCGAACCAGCAGAAATCCAACTTCGAGCCCGGCTACGATCTCAAGTCCAAGGTCGTCATCCTCGCCGAAGGCACGCGTGGTTCGCTGACCAAACAGCTTCTGGGACGTTTTCAACTCGATCGTGATCGCAATCCTCAGACCTACGGTGTCGGAGTAAAGGAACTGTGGGAACTCCCGCCGGGTCGTGTTGCTCCGGGTCACGTCATCTACACGATGGGCTATCCGTTGACCCCGACCGAGTACGGCGGCGCGTGGATCTACGGCTCAAAAGACAACGTCGTCTCTCTCGGATTCGTCACCGGACTCGATTACCAGGACCCGCGCATTGATCCGCAACACATCCTGCAGGAGTTCAAGAAGCATCCCTTCGTAGCCAAGCTGCTGGATGGCGGAAAGATGGTGCGCTATGGCGCCAAGTCTCTGCCTTACGGTGGATGGTGGTGTATTCCGCCGCTGGCAGGCGATGGCTGGATGATCCTCGGCGACTCCGCCGGTTTTTTGAATTCGCAACGACTGAAGGGAATTCATCTTGCCATCAAGAGCGGCATGCTGGCCGCTGAGACGGCTTTCGACGCCATGGCCAAGCAAGATTTCTCGCTGCACATGCTGGAGACGTTTCAGACCCGGGTGGAGAAGAGCTGGATCAAATCAGAGCTGTGGCCGGTACGCAATTTCCATCAGGGATTTGAGAACGGTTTCTATTCCGGGATGGTGCACGCCGGCATTCAGCAGTTCACTGGCGGGCGCGGTCTACGGGGACGCTATACCAACGAGCCGGGACACCATCGCATGCATCGGCTGAATCGCTTGACGGCGGACGGCGGGGCTCGCAGCCACTTGGTTGGTCCGGCGAAGGGTGCAGGCAAGCTTACCTTCGATAAGCTCACCGATCTCTACCACTCAGGCACGAAGCACGAAGAGGATCAGCCGGCGCATCTGGTCATTCACGACACGACCATCTGCAACGAGCGTTGCGTCACGGAGTTCGGCAATCCCTGCAAGAACTTCTGTCCCGCGAACGTGTATGAGATGGTTGAGGCGCAGGACACGCCCAGCGGCCTGGAGATTCACCTCAACCCTTCAAACTGTGTTCACTGCAAAACCTGCGACATCATGGACCCGTACGAAATCATAACTTGGGTCCCGCCGGAGGGTGGGGGTGGTCCGAATTATGAGGGGATGTGAGGGAAACGGTAGCTTCTGGTTTGCTCGCAGACCGCGGGCAAACGTGGTTGCCGAACTCTCGCGTTGCTGTTTGGTGAGCCGTCTCTCCGGGGACATAGCTGGTCTTTCCGGCCCACCCGCATGATTCACACTTGGCGCCAATTACACCAGTAGCAAAATAAATCCTTAACCGTGGCTCTCCCTGTTTCATTCAGTCGTTCTCCTAGGAGTAGCACCCTGTTTTAATGTTGCGCGACTTCCGTGTTGTCCGATCATCGTGTCCGATGTCACAATCGCGCCACTTATAAATACGCACATATGTGCACAATGTCAATGGCTCTGAAGTAGCACCCTTGGGCCGCGTGGCCGGTGACGCGATTTGGCTGCCGCTGGGCTTTCGCCCTGCACGGCGATGCTAAAATAAGAAGATTACATGCCTGTGAAGACCGATTCTGTAGCCTTGCTGGACGCTGTTCCGGAGAGTCCGGCGGCTGCCGCTCCCAAGAAAATTGGGTTTGTGAGCCTCGGCTGCCCCAAGAACCTGGTGGACAGCGAGGTCATGATGGGCTTGCTCTCACAAGGGGGAGCCCAGATCACCCCTCGCGCCGAAGATGCCGACATCATCGTTGTCAACACCTGCTCGTTTATCGATACGGCCAAGCAGGAATCGGTAGACACGATTCTGGAGATGGCGCAGCACAAAGTTGCCGGACGCGCGCAAAAGCTCATCGTCGCCGGTTGCCTGGTCGAGCGCTATCGCAATGAGATCCAGAAGAATATTCCCGAAGTGGATGCGGTAGTCGGTACCGGGGAGTTGCAACAGATCCTACAAGCGGCCGGAATCGAATCCCCAACGGTCAGCAATTCGCCGTTCGTAATCTTGAATAGCCGTTCGGAAGGCGACGCTCGGGAATCCGCCGGAAGATTCTCCAAAGAACGCTGGGACGGCGCCATCGCTGACCTGCCCAACTATCTTTACGACGAGAACACTCCTCGCCTGCTGGCGACGCCCAAGCATTCCGCCTACATCAAGATTGCCGAAGGCTGCGATCACCCCTGCTCCTTTTGCATCATTCCGCAGCTGCGCGGAAAGTTCCGCTCGCGCCGCCTCGAATCGGTTATCGCCGAGGCGCAACGTCTCGCGCACCAAGGCGTGCGCGAGATCACGCTTATCGGCCAGGACACGACCTGCTACGGCGAAGATCTCGGGTTGAAAGACGGCTTGCCATCGCTGCTGGAGCGCCTGGCGCAAATCGAAGAGCTGCGCTGGATCCGCTTCCTCTACGCCTATCCCAACAAGATCACCGGCAAGCTGCTGGAGACGATTGCGGCCCACGAGAAGATCTGCTCTTACATCGATGTCCCGCTGCAACACGCTTCGCCGAATGTCTTGAAGCGCATGAAGCGCGGTGCCGGAGCGGAGATTTTTCTGCGCTCCATCGAGAAGATGCGTCGAGAAATTCCCGACCTTACGCTGCGCACGTCGTTTATCGTGGGATTCCCCGGCGAGACCGAGCAGGACTTCGAACAGTTGTGCCAATTCGTACGCGAGGCACAGTTTGATTGGCTCGGCGTCTTCGGATATTCCGATGAAGAAGGCGCGAAGGCATTCGATCTCGAAGCTAAAGTTCCGGCAAGAGAAATCGAGCGTCGCCGCAAGAAGCTGATGTCGATCCAGAAGCAGATCAGCCGCAGGAAGAAGCGCGCGCTGATCGGCAGACAATTCGATTTACTGCTGGAAGGTCCATCGTCCGAGACCGACTTGTTGTGGGAAGGCCGGACCGTAATGCATGCTCCCGAGATCGACGGCACCGTGTACGTGAACGACTTCGCAGATCACGAAGTTCGCGAAGGTGAGTTCTACCGTTGCGAAATTACCGAAGCGCACGACTACGATCTGGTAGGGAAGCTGACGTAAACGGAAAATTGGCACTTAGCGTTTGGCACTTAGCACTTAGCCACCCCGCGAGACTGCAATTCTCGTTAAGATGATGGGAACACCCCGCTGCCTTCTGGTGCCTTAGCTAACTGCCAAGTGCTAAGTGCTAAATGCCAACCGCCAAAGCTGTATGCCCAAGAAGAGTTTGATCAGCCTCCGCTGCCCCATCTGCCGTAAGATCGTGTTACGCTCCGAGCCGGAGTTTCCTTTCTGCAGCGAGCGCTGTCGCGTCATCGATCTGGGCAAGTGGGCGAGTGGCGGCTATGTCATTTCGACGCCCGTGAACGATCCGGAGAGCGACGATTCCAGCTATCCTGAGCAGCATGGAAAAAAGCTCAACTGAACCTGCGCCGAGCCGAGCCCGCACCCCAGAAGACGCAAGAACGGCGCCTTCCGGGGACCGCGCACGATCGCCGGTTTGGGCGACTTTGGTCGCTACCTTCTTCGGCATCGGACGGTTGGGTCCCGGCCCCGGCACTTGGGCATCGCTGGCCACGACTTTGCTCTGGTGGCTGCTGGCATGGCATCTGCCGCCACCTGCGCGGCTTCCCGTAATTCTGGTCCTGATCGTCTTCGTGGTGGCCATTGGCATCCCCGCGGCGACGCTCGAAGCGCGCGGTTGCGGCAAGCACGATCCCTCGCATGTCGTCATCGACGAAGTGGCCGGGCAACTGGTAACGCTGATCGCGTGTCCCATCGTGTGGCAAGCGCTGCTCGCGGGCTTTATACTTTTTCGTGGGTTCGACATTCTGAAGCCGCCGCCTGTCCGCAGCCTGGAGAAGCTGCCGGAAGGCACCGGAATCGTGGTCGACGATTTGGGCGCAGGAATCTATGCGCTGATTCTTTTGCAAGTGCTGGTTCACCTCGGCATTGGGCGGTAAAACGTTGTCGGTTGTCGGCACCGAAACGCCATCGCGGCAATGAAAGGCTCCAGTTGATCAACACTGACAGACAACTGACAACCGGCAATTGACAACGGGATTGACGATGGATCGCAAGACGGGAGCAAAAAACGTGAATGGCAAGCCGCACATCGACGCGATCGAACCCGTCTGCGCTCTGCCCGGCGGCGAGATTCGCATCGTCGGCAGCGGCCTCGGCCCGCATGAACTGCGCCGTCCGCACGTCAGCTTCGGCGACGTCGACGGTCCGGTGATCATCAGCTCCGAGCAGTTCATCATCGCGCGCGTTCCCGAAGGTGCGGCTTCCGGCGAAGTCGTCGTCTCCAGCAATGGCACCCGCAGCAATCCCGGCGAAGTGCGCGTAGCGGTGCCGATCGCCGAGAACCTGCATCCGGTCGCCAATCCCGCTATCGACGCGCAAGGCAACATCTACGTCACCTTCTCCGGATCGCGCGGGCAGAAGGTTCCCATCGCCATCTACCGCATCGACAACAATTACACCGTCAAGCCGTTTCTGCACGAGATGATGAACGCCACCGGCCTTGCCTTCGATCGCGTCGGCAGCCTGTATGTTTCCTCGCGCTACGACGGCACGGTGTATCGCGTCGCACAGAACGGCACCATGACTTCCTATGCCGAGGGCATGGGCGTGGCGACGGGCATCGCCTTTGACCGCGACGGCTATCTCTATGTCGGCGACCGCAGCGGAACCATCTTCAAGATCGGCCGCGACCGCCAGATCTTCGTCTTCGCGACCATCGAGCCCAGCGTCGCCGCCTATCACCTCGCTTTCGGCAACAATGGCAATCTGTACGTCACCGGACCGACCACATCCAGCTTCGACGCCGTCCACCAAATCAGTCCGCATGGTGAGGTCAGCGAGTTCTATCGCGGTTTGGGACGTCCGCAGGGAATTGCCGTGGACGTTGACGACAACCTCTATGTCGCCGCCTCGCACGGAGGCCGGCGCGGCATCGTGAAGATCACTCCCGATCGCAGAGTGTCGTTGGCCGTCTCCGGTCACAATCTTGTCGGACTCGCCTTCGCTCCCGGCCGCTCCGCCGTTCTGGCAACCACCAGCGGCGTGCATTACCTGTCCTGGGACATCGAAGGGCGATCATTGCTGCCGGAGAGCTGAAAAATAGCGACTAGCAATTAGCAACCAGCGATTAGCTCTTGCGATTCGTGCCCACTTAGTACGTCAGTTCGCACAGATGGATCTGGCAGTCAAAACGCGACATTCACACCGAGTTACCATTTCGCAAGCTAATTGCTAGCTGCTAATTGCTAGTTGCTGCTTTTGCTAGACTGAATTCGTGATTGCGGAAATTATTGCGGTTGGTTCGGAGATGCTCACTCCGTACCGTCAGGACACGAACTCCCTTTATCTCACCGAACGCCTCAACGAATTAGGCATCAGCGTTGCCTTCAAAACCATCGTCGGCGATAACCTGGATCACCTGACCTCGGCCGCTCGCACCGCGATCCACCGTGCCGACATTGCAATCTTCATGGGTGGGCTCGGGCCCACGCAGGACGACCTCACGCGCGAGGCCGTCGCTGCTGCGCTTGGCATCGCGTTGAAGCGCGATCACAATATGGTCGCCGAGATGTACAAACGCTTTGCCGAGTGCCGTATCCAGATGCCGGAAAATAATTCGCAGCAGGCCGACATTCTGCGAGGCGCGGTCGTGCTGCCGAATCCCAAGGGCACCGCGCCGGGCCAGTGGATGGAAACCGTGGTCGACAGTAAGCCGCGAATCGTGGCGCTCGTTCCCGGTCCGCCGCATGAGCTGCGGGCAATGTGGGAAGCGGAGTGCGCACCGCGTCTGCGCGAGAAAGTGCCACCGGCGGCGATCGCCAGCCGCGTGCTGAAAGTCGCGATGATGGGTGAGTCAGCCGTCGACCAGCGTACCGCTCCCATCTACAAGAAGCATCCCAACATCGAGACTACAGTTCTCGCCGGACAAGGCCAGGTTGAATTTCATCTGCGCGCGACCGCGCCGACCAAGGACGAGGCCCAGGCCGCAGTCGATCAGCTTGCCGGCGAGCTTGAGGACGAGCTGGATGACGCCGTCTTCTCCGCGCAAGGCGAGTCGCTGGAAGAAATCGTCAACTACTACCTGCAAATGCGAAATGTGAAGCTGGCCGTGGCCGAGTCCTGCACCGGAGGCATGATCGCCGAGCGCGTCACGTCGGTCGCCGGCAGCTCGCGCTCGTTTCTCGGTGGCGCGGTGGTTTATTCCAACGAACTCAAGACACTCTTCGCCGACGTTCCACCGCTGATGATCGAAGCTCATGGCGCGGTGAGCAAAGAGGTTGCTCTGGCGCTGGCGGAGAATATTCGCGAGCTGTGCAACGCCGACATCGGCGTAGGTGTGACCGGAATAGCCGGTCCCGGCGGCGGTACAGAGGAGAAGCCGGTTGGTTTGGTCTACGTCGCAGTGACGAACGGTCACAAGCATGATGTCGTTCAGCGCCGCTTCTTCGGCGATCGTGAGCGCGTGCGCCGCTGGACCAGCCAGATGGCTCTCGACATGGTGCGGCGCATCCTGATGTGAAAAAAGCAGCAATTAGCAGTTAGCACTTAGCGATTAGCAATTAGCACTTAGCCAAACCAGAATCTCGGGTGCCCCGTTCTAGCCATCATTTGGCTAGGGCGGGGTAGTGTTATTCGCCATGGGTCTGCCCAACCCTGGCCAGGGGAAGGCAGGAATGGGGCACCCACGTTGCTTGTTAGACCTATGCGACTCTTCGTAGCCCTCGACATCGATCCCGACATCCGCAAACGCATCGCCGAATTTCGCGATCAGATGCGCGCGCTTGCTCCCGAGGTCCGCTGGGTCGGACCGGAAACATTTCACGTCACGCTGCAGTTCCTCGGCGAGACGGAAAGGTTGGATGCGATCCGCGCAGCGCTGGAACAGGTTGAGTCCACACAGATCCCTTTGACCTTCTGCGGCGCTGGCTTCTTCCCTAACCCGAAATCGCCGCGCGTCTTCTGGATCGGCATCGAGTCCGATGAAAATCTCCCGCAACTCGCCGACTGCATCGGCACAGCGTTGAAGCCGCTCGGGTTCGAGCGCGACCGGGGTCCTTACAAGCCGCATCTGACGTTAGCGCGCGCGGGCAGCGGCCGTCCGCGTCCGGTGCGCGGCGAACGCGCAGCGCCAGGACTGCTCGCGGTTCGCATCAAAGTCGAAGGCCTGCCACAACTCGACTTCGGCACAATGACGGCACACGAGTTTTATCTCTACGAAAGCAAGCTGACTCCCAAAGGCGCGCAGTACACCAAGCTGTCGCGATATCCACTCGCACAACAGCTCAAGGCTGATTAGGCTGAAACGAAGAGGGGTTGGTCGGCAATTAGGAGCGTTGCGTGAGTTTCGTTCTGCCCCCTGCCATATCCGAGGGCTGTGATTTCCGTCTGTTGCGCGCGCCACTCGTATCTGGCCCACTGGTCAGGCTGTCGAAATAGTTGGCCAGCAGGATCTTCAATTCCGGTTCGGGCATGATGCTGCGGTCCAGCATATGCTCCAAGGCAAGCGCATTGCCAGCAGCGGAAAGTGAGATGGCAACCGCGCTGGGCGATGCCGGAAGGCTTCTTTCGGACGACCGCATGATGTCCTGCAAGATGCCGATGCGTGGCTTAATTAGCCTCCGATTCATGGCTGCCAGACGTGCCTTCACATCCGGATGCCGGACCGCGAAAAGCTTGAATTCCAGCGAAAGGAGGCTCCAGCGCCGGTCCTGGGAGATGGTGAGGAAGAACTCGCGAAACACTTTGAGTTTGTCGACCGGGTCGCGAACGCTTTTCATCAGCCGTTCGGCGGTGTCAATGCGATGGGAGATTTCGCCCTCGAGCAGCGCAAGAAAAAGATCTTCTTTGCTCTTGAAGTTGGCGTAGAAGGCGCCGCGAGTGTAGCCGGCCTCAGCTGCAATCTCCTCCAATTTGGCGGCTTCGAAGCCGTCGCGAGCGAAAATCTTTTCGGCGGCCCGGATCAATCGGCCGCGAGTCGCTTCGGAGCGATCCTGACGGCGGATTCTGGAGACAGGCAACTTCATATCGGTCAGCGATGAAGCCGGTAGCATTGGATGCAATTTAACGCAACGCGGGTGCGCTGGCTCACATCCAATTCAGTTCGGTAGTTGTTACTATTTCATACATGCATGTATGTACTGAATGCAATATGGGAACAACAGAGCGCACAGCTCGGCGGCATACATTGCGACTGATCTGTTTCTGCTTGGGAGCTGTGCTGGTGCTGGGTTGCGGCACGGTTTTTGCGCAGGTCGAGACTCCCGGGCTTACTCCACTGCCTTCAGCCGAACAAGTCATCCAGAGGCCGCAGGACACTTTCAGCGGATCGATTCCTCAGGGCAAGGCAACCTCTGAGGTCATCGATCTGACGGTGGAAGAGGCGCTGGACCGCGGTTTGAAATACAATCTCGGACTTTACTTGAGCGATCGCGTCACCGATCAGACGCGCGCCGCCCATCTTCGTTCGCTCGCCGAACTGATGCCTGTGGTCAATGGAGCGTTCTCGGAACAGGCAGAGCGCCTGAATCTGAAAGCCTTCGGCTTCAACTTTCCCGGCTTTCCAAGCTCCGTCGGTCCGTTCGGTTTGACTGAATTGCAAGCCACCGGTACCTGGACCCCTCTAAATCTGCAATATTTCAACAATCTTCACGCCGCATCGCAAAACGTGAAAGCGGCGCAGTACACCTATCGCGATGCGCGAGACACAGTTGTACTGGCCGTGGGCGCGAATTACCTGCTCACGATTGCGAATGAATCGCGCGTGACCGCTGCCCAAGCCGAGCTTGATGCGGCGCAGGCGCTCTATCAGTTAGCGGTCGATCAGGAAAACGCCGGCCTTGCTCCGCAAATCGACACGTTGCGCGCCCGGGTGCAATTGCAGACGCAGCAGTCGATCCTCATCCAGGCGCAGAACGATCTGGAGAAGCAGCGCATTGCGCTGGCGCGCGTTATCGGATTGCCGGTAACGCAAAAGTTCCGGCTGGTCAACCGCGTTCCTTATGAGCCGCTGCCGCCAGAGGAATTGGAGAACGCCTACCAGCGCGCTTTGCAAACGCGTCCTGATTATCAGGCGGCGATGGCGTCTTTGCGGGCGGCGCAGTACACGCGGGAGGGAGCGTGGCAACAGCGGCTGCCGTCCATCGGACTCATGGCAAACTATGGAGTGCTGGGATTCACTCCGGGCTCAATGGCGCCGAACTGGACGGCGGCAGCTACGCTCAACATCCCGATCTTTCAGGGCGGCAGAGTAGAAGCTGACATCCAGCAGGATGAGGCCGTCCTCAAGCAGCGTCAGGCGCAGGTGGATAATCTTCGCGCCAGCATTGAGCAGGATATTGAGGACGCATTGCTCGATATCAAGGCGGCTGCGCAACAGGTGGAAGTAGCGAGGATCGGGCTCGATTACGCGCAGCAGACACTGGAACAATCGCAGGACCGTTTTTCTGCTGGGGTAACGAATAACGTGGAAGTGATCCAGGCGCAGCAGCAGCTGGCCTCGGCGAATGAACAATACATCGAGAGCCTGTATGCGCATAACATCGCGAAGGTCCTGCTGGCGCGAGCGATCGGGAACGCTGAGCAGGCCGTGAAACAATACTTGTCGGAGCCTGGAAACGTGCTTCCGGCGAATCCGGGAACCGGGACGCCGCCGAGCAATCCGGCAACTCCGGCGCCGGGGCCAGCACCATCTCCCAATCCCGCGCCGAATGCGACGGGAGCGCTGGGCGGAATGCATGGCGGTCCGGCAGCACAGCCGGCCGGCAGCGTCGTGCCGATGGGCGCAGAAAAATAGTCGCGCAGTACAGGTCATCGGCAATCAGAGAAAAACAGGCGGAGAATACATGAGTCCGACCACAGCTGAGCCAAACGAGATCGAGCGGTCCGAGCCGCATGAGGACAATCGCGAGGAGAACCACGAAGACGCGGAAGTGCGTCGTCGCGAGGAAGACCGGCGCGGCCTCTTTAAGAAACATCCGGCGGCCAAGCCGATCGTGTTTCTGGTGGCGATCGTCGCCATCATTCTGGTGGGCTGGTTCTGGTGGGAGAGCCGCCAGTGGGAAGACACCGATGACGCTGAGATCGACGGTCACATCTATCCCATTAGCGCCCGCGTGAGCGGGTATGTCATCAAGGTGAACTTTGACGACGGTTGGGTGGTGCACAAGGGCGATGTGCTGGTGGTGATCGATCCCACCGATTACACCGTCGCTTTGGAACACGCCCGCGCTGATTATCAGGATTACCAGGCACAAGCCGAGGCCGCGAGGTACGGAGTGCCGGTATCGAGCGTAGGTTCGTTCAGCCAGATTCGTTCCGCCAGCGCCGACATGTCTTCCGCGCAAGCCGGTGTAGCGGCGGCGCAGAAACAAGCCGAAGCAGCGCAATCGCAGATCACCGAAGCCGAAGCGAACGCGCTGAAGCTGAACAAGGATGTCGAGCGATACCGGCAGCTGCTCGGCAAACGTGAGATCTCACAACAGCAGTTCGATGCCGCAATCGCGGCAGCCGACGCTGCCAACGCTACTGTCGACGCCAGACGGGCCGACCTGTTGGCGGCTAACGCCCAGGTCAAACAGGCCCAGTCACGGATTGAACAGGCCAATGCCGAGATAAAGAACGCTCAGGCTACGCCCAATACGGTAGCCGCCACCAAGGCCAAATCGCAGTCCGCCGACGCACAGGTCCTGCGCTACAAGTCAGCGCTTGATCAGGCGCAGCTGAATCTTTCCTACACAACTATCGTTGCTCCGGTGGATGGCGTTGTCGGCAAGCGTTCGGTGCAGGTCGGATCGAATGTCGCCATAGGCCAGGATTTGCTGGCGATCGTTCCTCTCCGCGATGTCTGGGTCACGGCCAACTTCAAGGAGACCCAGTTGGCACACATGTGTCCCGGACAGCCGGTGAAGATCAAAGTCGATACTTACGGCGGCCGGAAGTGGGATGGTCACGTGACCAACATCGGCGGTGCGACTGGCGCGAAGTTCAGCTTGTTGCCGCCGGAAAACGCTACCGGCAATTATGTGAAGGTGGTGCAGAGAATTCCGGTGCGGATCGACTTCGACGGCAATGACAAGCCGGACTTCAACAAAGACGGCTTGTTGCGCCCCGGCATGTCGCTTGAGCCCGATGTGAGGGTTTCCGATCCGTGCGGGAACGGGCGGTAGGAACCCGAGCCGCCGATTTTAGCCTGTCCTTCGTGCAAAAAGTCTTCTTCGATCGCGCTGCCGGCTTCTCGCCCGCAGCGAAGCAGATTCCGTGCTCGGGAAAATCCCCCGAAAGTCGTAGGTAGATTTTCGGATTTTCAAATTATTATTGTGTGAAGAATAACCAGTAAAGCCTGTAACACGAACTGGCGCGCCACGAGTGTCTATGAACTTCGCTGCCCTTCCGAACCTGCTAGCTCTGGCCGTGTTGGTGGGAGTCTTCCGAGCAATCTCCCGCAAAGATGCCAGTCAGCAGATACAGCTGTGGCTGCTGGGCTGGATTCTGGTCCTAGTACACTTCGCAGCCACGCTGCCTGTTCCCACAGATGAGTTCTGGAGCAGATTTGCCACCGGCATGGCTGTCGGCGCGCTGATTCTGGCGAGCGTTACGTTCCTCATCTCCGTAGTTGCCGTGGCTTACACTCGCAGTCGTCAGGTCGGACTGGCCCTCACGATCTCAGTTCCCGCGCTCGCTTACGCCTGTGGGGCCATCTGGGGCGTGGACGACCCAAAGTTTTATTACCTCCTGATTGCAGTGGGAACCCTCGGTCCGCTGTTCTTGATCTGGCGATATCACAGAAAAGACAGGCTTTATGCAGCAGGGATGATGCTGGTGTCGTTGCTGATGGCAGCGGTGATTGCGAGGGAAGTAGCCACAGGAAATCCCGGACTGGGCATTGTTTCCATACTCGCAGCCCTAAACTTCGCAGCGGGCGTTCTGTATTGGAAGCAGCACAGGCGTTCGACGGCAGGAGTTCTCACCGCTGTGGGCGGATTTGTGCTGTGGGGAGCGGTCTTCCCAACGGCTGTGTTGTTGCTGCTTTTTCGGCCGGCCGTGAAAGTTGATTCCGAGGTCTGGAACATCCCCAAATATCTTGTCGCCGTCGGCATGATTCTCACGCTGTTGGAAGATCAGATCAACAAGAGCAGATATCTTGCCTACCACGACGACCTGACCGGCCTGCCGAACCGTCGTTTACTAGAGGATCGGCTCGATCAGGCATTGGCGCAAGCGAAACGCATTGGCGGCAAAGTGGCTGTGTTTGTTGTCGACCTGGATCACTTCAAAGAAGTTAACGACAACTTTGGCCATCGAGTGGGTGACGTGGCGCTGCAGCAGGTTGCGGTTCGGCTTGGGAATCGCCTGCGAGCCTCCGACACGTTGGCTCGTTCGGGCGGGGACGAGTTTACGGTGGTCAGTCAGGTTTCCGGTGAACCAGCCTCCCTGGCCCTGCTGACCGCGCTAGAATCGGCGCTCTCCGATCCTCTGGTGATTGAGGACAAGGAAGTGCTAACTGGACTCAGCATCGGCTTGGCACTCTATCCTGACGATGGCAGCGATGCCGACCAACTCTGTGCCGCAGCCGACAGAGGCATGTATGCCTCCAAGAGACTGGGCCGCAATCCCGGCGTAAATGTCACTATTCGCCACCTCACGACCTAGGTCGGCGGCTGGTAAATGCGACTTGGCAGGCATTATGCATCTTGCTAAATCACCACCTTATGGACATACACCAAGGTGTGGCTGTAGTAAATGACTTTCCCGAGATGTGCAACTAGTTGCCGCTTGCCATTTTTCACTGTCAAAATCATGCTGAGGAATAAGGACTTAGATAGCCATGGTACTGGTACGGCAATTGCACAAGGAGAAGAGGAACTTCGTCTGCTGATTCACTTGGCCCTTGCGGTGACAGCGGCTGATCCATAAAGAACGATCTTTGGTGAGGCGACTATGAGAAAGGTTGCATTGCTCCTTGCGGTAGTACTCGCGACCGCTGCTTTTGCTCTTGCTGACAATTGCCCCTCCACGACTTTCGACCAGTATCTCGGGTCGGGCTATTCATGCACAATTAACGATCAGACCTATCAGGATTTTGCCTACACAGGCACCTCGAATCCTCCCGGCTTCCAAATCGGTGCTGGCAGTATCGGTGTGGCCCCGATCACGACACCCGGCAATCCTGGACTACAGTGGAGCGCTGGATGGGGAGTCGGTACTGGCCTTGGAATTCTCAGCCAGGATTCGCTCTTCCAGTTCGCTGTTTCGAGCACCAACCCCATGACTGACTTGAGTTTGTCGATCGCGGGTGTGGGCTTCACCGGAACCGGCTCGGTTAACGTAGATGAAACCGCTTGCCTGGGCGCGATGCTGCCCTCCTGCACCGGCGGTACCATCGTGAGCTTGAGCGTGTTTGCGAACAGTCAGGGTCAGCAGCTGTTTGACCAGGTCAACTTTGCTGGCGTCAACCTGATCTCTGTTTCCAAGGACCTTCTGGTGCAGTCAGGCTCGAACGGCAGCGCCGAGGTTTCGGTGGTTACCGATCAGTTCTCTGAAGGCTCCGGGACCGTTCCCGAGCCCGGCACGTTTGGCATGCTCGGAGCGGGTGTTCTGGCAGCTGCAGGATTCGCACGTCGCAAGTTCAACCTGTTCTAGTTCACAGATGTCTCACGCAAGGACCCAGGAGCCGGAGCTCGTAGCTCCGGCTTTTGATTTTTTCGTCACATCCGGCAGCCGCTAATTATGCTACGTTAGTCTTTGCTGGAGAAACAGGCGTGAAGACATGGTATTGCTGGCTTGTCAGTCTTGTAGTTCTGGTTTGTATTATTGACGGTAGCGCGACCGCGCAAACTTCTAATTATTCCCAGCCATTTTACGGTTCCTGGTACACCTATCCACTTGGCAATCCCAATACTGATCCGATTCGCCACGAGTTTCGCCACAATGCGACGACCGGCAAAGACGAGATGGTCGTCACGCGGATTTGCCCGGGCGATTATCGTTCGGTGACCGCCAAGGCGGTTTCCCCAATCCAGATCTCCGAAGACACGATCGAGGTTCTGAAAAGTGCCTCCGACGTCCGGGAGGGAGAAGGCCGGTCCTCGTGCCGCGCTAACATTGAGGCGGGCACCTGGAGCTATTCATTTTCCGACGACAACACTCAAGTCACCTTGACCAATCCCGGTGGCAACCCAGATATGTTGCTGCTGGCCCGCCCGGATGCAGTGACCGAGTCCATGTTGCAGACCCGGATTTATGGTACCTGGCTGCTTCAGGCAGGGGAGGGAAAAGAGTCCAGGAGCGAGACTCGCCTGGTGTTCTATCGTGGCTCGGATCCCAATCAGAGCAGCCTGCGTCAGATTGTCAGCTGCTCCAGAGGCAACCAGTCTCTCCTGTCCCAGGTGGATTCGACAATCAGCGTCGACAAGGAACAAATCACGGTCTTGGAGTCCGCTTCTCACCAGGAGAGCGATGGCCCATTCGTCTGTACTGCGACGATCTCCGCCGCAACGCTGCATTATTCCATTTCGCCGGACGGCACGATTATGACCCTCTCCAAGAGCGGACAGAAGCCTCTAGTCCTAACCCGCGAACGCTAGGCAGGTCTACACTATTGCTGATGCGCATATTGCTGCGTGCCTTTATGTCGGCAGTGTTGTCGCTGGCGCTGGCCGGTATGCTCCTGCCAAAGGGAGCCGGAGCGCAGCAACTCACCCAGCGGCTAATCCTGAAGGACGGCTCCTACCAGTCGGTCACCAAGTATGAAATGCAAGGCGACCGCGTGCATTATCTCAGCGCGGAACGCTACGAATGGGAGGACATTCCGTCCTCTCTGGTCGATTGGGACGCCACCAGGAAATATAACGACGCCCTCACCAGTGGCAAGATGCGCACCAGGATGGTAGAAACGCCCGAAGAACGAGAGGAGCGCGAAAAGGAAGCGGCCAACTCGCCAGAGGTTGCGCCCGGACTAAGACTTCCCGGAAGCGGGGGAGTTTTCCTGCTGGATCAGTTCCAGGGCAAGCCTGAGTTGGCGGAGATCGTTCAGAATGGAAGTGAAGTCAACAAAACCGCTGCCAAGAAAAGCGTGCTTCGTGCCGCGGTCAATCCATTCGGCAGCAATAAGAAAGCCTTCGAAATCAAGGGTGAGCACGCGCAGATACAGTCGCACGGGCCTCGCCCAGCCATCTATATCGACATCGACGAAGGCCAGAGCGCGGCCGCTCTGAACGAGCGTTTTCGGCTGGTTCGGCTTACCGTAACCAAGGACGCCCGCATTGTTGGCAACGTGAAGGTTACTGTCGGCGGGAAAGTCACCCAGCAAACCAGCTTTGTTCCCGCCAATGTGGTCCAGCAGGGAACCGGTGCCTGGATCGTGCTCACCCCAAACCAGGACCTGGCCAACGGAGAATACGCCGTCGTCGAGATGCTCAGCCCGGAAGAAATGAACCTGTATGTCTGGGACTTCGGCGTGAATCCGAATGCGCCGCTTAATCCGAATACATGGCAACCCGTGCCGGGAAAGTAAATCACACCGGCAACCTGGTGCGCGGGGCGCTAGCTGCGAGCATCCGGTTGATTTTCCCGATCCAGCAGCCCGATTCCTGCCACCGCAATGTTATTCCGGCCGGCCTGTTTCACGCGATACATCATCTCGTCTGCCAGCTGCACAATGGCCTGTGAGGTAATGCCATCCTGCGGATAGCTGGCGATGCCGATACTCGCGCTCAAGGCCAGCGGAACTCCGTCAGAGGCAAGCCATTTTATATTGCTGAAGGTTCCCTGCAGGCGGCGCGCAACCGGAACCGCAGCCTCTTTACCGGTTTGCGGCAGCAGCACGACGAATTCGTCGCCGCCATAACGAAATGCGGCGTCAACCAGGCGCAGGTTCTCGCGCAGAAGTCGCCCAAACTGCGCCAGCAACTTGCTCCCGTTGAGATGGCCATATTGGTCGTTGATTCGCTTGAAGTGATCCAGATCGAGAAAGAGCACGCTGAACTCGTAGCCGAAGCGCTGCGAGCGCGGCACCTCTTCCGCCAGCACGGTGGTAAGGTGGCGCGCGTTATACAGTCCAGTACAGTCGTCGGTAATGCTGAGCTCCTGAATGCGTTGCATGGCACGCGCGTTTTCAATGGCAATAGCAGCGTAGTCAGCCAGAGCCTGCAGCAGCATCTCTCCCCGTTGGTAGATCTGCATGTCACTGTTCACCAGTTGCATCAGGCCCAAGACCTTGCCCCCAGCACGAACCGGCATACAGACTACCGAGCACGGCTGTGGGAAGGAGTCATCCTTGCTGCTCGCGTCAATTCCTGGGTCGCGATTGACGTCCGAGATAACGATCGGCTCTCCCGTTTCAATGACCCAACGTGCCAGGCTTTGCCCCGTCTTCAACTTCAGCGCGTTAACGCTGTCGCATCCTTGCCCCACGGCCACGGAGTAGAAGAGTTCCTGCCGATCACCATCCAGCATCAACAAGGCCCAGGTGGTCGGCCGGAAATAAGCCGCCACTTTTTCCAGGATGGTTTGCAGGACAATATCGAGGTCCAGGGAGGAGGTCAGAGCTTTAGCGACGTCGTGGAAAATCTGCAACTCGTAAGATTGCTGACTCTTGTCGATCATCGTAGGCGACACTAGTCTGAGTTATCACGAAGTGGCATTTGCCTGGTCTACGAATCCCAGGCTCGCGACAAGTTCAGATCGAACAATAGATTTTTTGGCGCTCTTTAAACCTATATTACTGAAAAACCCGGCTAAAGGCTCCCTCGAATTGCTTCATTCAGGGTCCAGTTCCCTAAAATGGAACCCCTCTCATGCCGGTCTTCTCCCATACAACGTTTGACACTGAAACGGCGCACTTCATATGATTCGGCTGAATATCCTGCTCGACCGGAACACGACCCTTGAACGAAGGTGGTGAAGGTGGGCTCATTTGGCGAGCGTCTACGTCGGGAACGCGAGATGCGTGGCATCTCCCTGGAGGAGATTGTCGCTACAACCAAGATCGGACGCCGTCTGCTGGTCGCTCTCGAAGAGGAGCAGTTCGAAGTGCTTCCCGGAGGGATCTTCAACAAGTCCTACGTCCGCGCCTACGCCAAATGCGTCGGGATTGACGAAGACGAAGCGGTAGCTGCATATCTGCAAGCCGCCCACGAAACTCCTCCCGACACTCGTGTCATCGCGCAACAGCATGCTTCCATACACTCGAACCGGCCCGCCCAGCGCTCCGGCTTTCCGATCATGCCGGTCTTGATCTTGCTGGTGGTGGTCGCAGGAGGAATCGGCGGCTGGAAGGTCTATCAGGATCGTCAGAACGATCGCCAGAAGCGCGAGGCACCGTCGACGCCGGCTGACAGCGCATCGGCAGCACCCGCCATAGCGGCTCCGGCTGCCAATAGCGGCCAGTCAAGTCAGGGATCCACCGTTCCCCAATCCTCGCAGCCTTCCCCTGCCAGCCCCGCTGTGCAAGCCGCGTCGCCCACTCCCAAAGCCGCCAGCCCGTCGGCGGTAACCACGCCGGCTCGGTCGACCACCGCAGAATCCGGGGCGGCAAGTACGTCTGCTGACACGCCATTTGAGGTAACCGTTCGTCCCAAAGACGCTGCGTGGGTCTCCATCAAGTCGGACGGCCAATATGTCGTTCGCGGAATCATCAAACCGCCCGACGTCAGAACAATTCATGCCACGAATCAGGTAGTCTTCTTCACAGGCAATGCCGGTGCGGTCGAAGTCGCGTTCAATGGAAAGAATGTTCCGCTAGCCGGCGGTGCCAACGAGGAGCAGGTGCTGGTTTTTGATTCCCGCGGCGTGATGCCTAAGACCCCGTCTAAGACAGGCACACCCAATGACGCCATCCCGAGCCGGCCATAGCGCAGAAACACTGATGAAAAATGTCGGGGAAAATGTGGTTCGCATTGAAGCAGAGGCGTTGCGCGCCCTGGCCGATCGCCTCGCTGGACCTATGGCTGCCAACTTCGACCACGCCGTCGAGCTGCTGTATGGTTGCGCCGGACGCATCGTGGTCACCGGCATGGGCAAGAGCGGGCTGATCGCGCGCAAGATTGCCGCCACTCTGACTTCTACGGGCAGTCCTGCGTTGTTCTTGCATCCCGCTGAAGCGATGCATGGCGACCTGGGCATGGTAGTGCGCGGGGATGTCGTGCTGGCGCTTTCCGCCAGCGGCGAAACCGGTGAGATCTTGCAGCTGTTGGCCACCGTAAAACGCCTCGGCGTGCCGCTGATTACCATGACGTGCGACGAACTGCATTTGATTCCGGAAGAGCCGCGCACGCTCTCGACCCTGGCTCAGGCGGCCGACGTCGCGCTGGATTGCTCGGTCGACCAGGAAGCTTGCTCGCTTGGACTGGCGCCCACCGCCTCGACCACAACAATGCTCGCTTTGGGCGACGCGCTGGCGGTCGCGCTGTCGGAGCGGCGCGGATTCAAGGAAGAAGACTTTGCCAATCTGCATCCCGGAGGCAAGCTGGGCAAGCGTTTCGCTCGCGTGTCTTCACTGATGCACACTGGGAATGCGATACCTCGGGTCGAGCCTGCTGCCCCCATGGGACAAGTGATCTACGAGATGTCGCGCAAGGGCCTGGGGATGACGACTGTGGCTGAAGGTGACAAGCTGGTCGGCCTCATCAGTGATGGCGATCTCCGTCGCTTGCTGGAGCGTCACGGCAAAGAGGTGCTCGATCTCACCGCCGAACAGTGCATGACACGTTCGCCCAAGGTCGTCGGGCCGGAGATCTTTGCCATCGCCGCCCTCGACATCATGGAGCAGCGGAAGATTACGTCGCTGCCGGTCGTCGACGAAACGGGCCATCTGCACGGTGTGCTGCATCTGCATGATCTGTGGGGCACGCAGATGCTGTGAACGGCGACGCCTCCCGAGGCAGAGCTGGCCTTCCGTGTCTGCGTGAGAATCACTCTGCAATTTCTGCAGTGACCAGCGAGGGATACAGCGGGTACCTGGTCTATGGGAGCAGCGAGACAAGCGGTGAAATGAACTGCCCGTACCTCACGTCTGAGGATTACAGCCCTATCGTCATCGATCTGGATGGCAAGAACTTCGATGACGCCTTTACCAGCGTGGAAGATGGCGTCACGTGGGATTTTGTGGGCAAAGGGAGTCTCATGCATATCGCTTGGACGAATCCCCATCGCAACATAGGGTTTCTTGTTCTGGATAGAAACCACAATGGGCTGATTGATAATGCGAAAGAGATGTTCGGAAACTTGACGCTTCAACCTCTGAACAAGCAGGAGTGGGCGTTAGCCCAGGAGCAAGCCGCTCAGGGAATACCATGGCATCCGAACGGTTTTCTTGCATTGGAGTTCTTTGACCGGAAGGAAAATGGGGGCGACGGGAACGGTAAGATTGATGCCGGCGATGCTGTCTTCTCCGAATTGAGGGTGTGGGTGGATACCGCGCATAATGCCAACTCGCGAGACGGCAAGATGTATACCCTGGAAGAGCTGGGCATCAAGTCCATCTCGCTGGCCTACAGCGAATCGCCGCGAACGGATAGGTACGGCAATCGGTTGCACTACGAAGGGACCATAGACTTGGATAAAGTGGGAGCGGCGATTCCTCAGATTTACGATGTGTTCTTTAGGAGCAGAATGGTGCAATAGCCTTCGGTTCGTATGTGCCCGCCGGGTATACCGCACCCCACTCAGGGGCATTTTGCCTGAGTGGGGCTTTTTGCCAGTGCAGGAATCTGCAGCCGACGACCGCCAGCGACGAACTGGCTTAAGAACGGGGTATCGCGCTGCAGGTCGCAGATCATTTAAGTGAAGCTCTGACCTGGGCGACATTGTCAGCCGTCGCTTCCACAACGTCACAATCGGCAGAGAGGATGTCGGTCGCGACGATTAGCGGCTTGTTCGCGCCGCTGACAGCATGATTGTGCAGAAACAGAATGAGCCTGTTGCCTCTCGCAAATAAGATCGGGTTAAGTCTGAACTCCTTAGTGTCTGCTGTCGCTGTGCCAGCAACGACCGGTTGATCAAGGGTGAACGTATTGAGTTTCAGCGATCTTTGCAAAGTTCCCTTCAACCACTGGTCAGGTTCGTAAACAACCTCCTGAGTCGGCGTCTTTCTGCTCTCGAACACCGGCATCTGAGCCGCGTCCGAGACAATGGCTATGACAATAACATCGGCGCTCTTGGTTGTCGCCGTGACAGAGCAGCGACCGGTACTGTGAGGTTGTTATGCGGCGAGGCTCAAAGCGAGGAAACAGCAAAGAGGTAGCGCCAGAGAGCACTTCATCAAAACCTCCCAAGTGTAACGAAAGTTTTACCACCAGCGCGGAAAAAACGGATGGCCGGGCGGCCCACCCCACCACATCAGACTCTCGATTGAAGTTAACACCGTGGTGCCCGATCGGAACTTCGGTTGCTCGGCCACGGCGCTCACCCGCGCGGGTGCCCCAAGCCTCGCGCTTTTCGAGACCTGGGCCTGCGACCCACAACCATCTGTCATCCTGAGCGGAGCGAGGCGGCCTCCCATCGGGCTCGAAGGCCATCAATCGCCGCACCGAAATCGATCTTCGCCTTCACCCATCGCGTGATCGAGCGCACCAAGGAATTACAGGGAACGAGATTTTGGGTGCCCCATTCAAGGCCGTCTGTTGGCCTTGAGTGGGGAGTTTGGTTGGTATAACGAAAAAGACCGCTCAAGCTTCGCTTGAACGGGGCACCCGAATCATTTACCTGGACCATCTCCTGCCCAAACTCACGCCGCAGCGCTCTGGGATAAAGCAGGAGGATCGCCGAATAGACTCGACCGCAGAGGGGCATGGTCGCTCTCATGGCTCAGGAGCCTCCTTGCGGCGCCAGCTTTCGATCGGCTGCCAGCCTGACCAGCGCCTCCATCCGTGCCACCTCCGCCTTCAGGACAACTCTGCCGGTTCGACTCAGGCGGTAATAGCGGCGGCGTCCGCCGGCTTCGGTCGCGGTTTCTTCGATCAGCGAAAGCTCCAGCAACCGTTGGATGGTGGTGTACAGCGTGCCCGGCCCCATGCGGAATTTGCCATCCGAAAGAACGGCAACCTCCTGCATGATCGCGTAGCCGTGCTTCTCGCCCTCCGCCAGCGCAAAGAGAATGAAAAACACCGCCGGCGTCAGCGGGAACAGGCGCTGCAGATCATCGGGAACGTTGGGAATTTTGGCGTGCATGATATATCAGTTGTTGATATATCACTGGCCGAGTGTCGTGTCAAGACTGGGTAAGAGGGCGTTGCATGCAAGATAAGCGACGCCGAGCGCTGGCAGCTCGTGTCGTACAACAAGTCAATACAGGAACCGGAGGCGGGCAGGCTAAAACGTTCTCGCTAGCGGGAGGGGCGGCTGCCCAGCCGCTTCATCCAATCGGACCGGACCTTCTCGTAGTCAACCAGCTTCTCCGCGCGAGCTTCCTCGAGACCCTTCCTGATCTGCTGGCTAATGTACGCGTCAAGGCTTTCTTTGTCGCTGCGCTTAGAACGGGATGTCTTCATCCGTAATCTCAGGCCCGCTGGAGGTAGTTCCCTGAGGCGGTTCTGGTTCGGGTGTCCGCTGATCGAAGCCGCCGGACTTGCCTGCTCCCGAGCGTCGTCCACTATAACCACCGCCGCCCTCTTCGCCGCCGCCTTCACGCGGGCCGCCCAGCAGCACGAGATCGTTAATGATGATCTCCGTCTTATATTTCTTTTGGCCGGTTTCCTTGTCGTCCCAGGAGTCGCTATGCAGACGGCCCTCGATATAGACCTTGTTGCCCTTCTTCAGGTACTCAGCAGCGATTTCAGCGGTGCGCTGGAACGCGACCAGATTGTGCCACTCGGTGCGATCCTGCCAATTGCCGTCCTTGTCCTTGACGCGATCGGTCGTGGCCACCGAAAATCGGGCTACCGCCATTCCGCTAGGAGTGTACTTTACCTCCGGGTCCTTGCCGAGGTTGCCGATCAGAATCACCTTGTTGACGCTCTTCGCCATGACAGCGCTCCTGTGCCGCAATTTGTGCGGATGAAAGGCCAAATATAACAGAAAGCCGTCAGCCATCAGCCGTCAGCCTGTAGCTTAAGCTGCGCAAGGCGGCTCTACGAAGATCTTGGGTCCGTCGCTCCACCACGGATTCGCGTGGGAACTTCTAGAAGTGACTACGACTCCAGTACCAGCACTTTGTGTTCGGGGCAGCGGGCTTGGGCAAGATCGATGAGGCGGTCGACCAGTTGCGGTCCGTATTTTGCGTGGAAATACAATCCCGCGATCTCGCGCTCCTGGAGGGTCTTCTTGGGATAGAGCGAGTTTTCGATTTGCGCTGCGTGACGGGTGATGATTTCCGAGCGCCGCAGTTCAGCCTGCGCGGCGCGCTTCTCCAGGCGATTGATCTGATACTGCATCTTGCTGGTCGCGCGCGTAGCGGCCTCAACCAGCGTCGGATCCAGCCTCTGCAGCGAGGCGCTCACGCGTTTCATGGCCTCGTCCACCGCGCCTCGCGCATCCCCGAAATCTTGCTTCAGCTCAGGCGGAAGCGAACGCGCCGCGATGCAATCCCGCAGCTCGCACTCGCCATGAAACATTTCCGAAAGATCCACCTGGTACTTCATCAGCAGGCGTTCGATGCGCGGCTCGATCAAAGTCGCACTCATGCGCGAGAGGATTGGCGTCACCCGGCCAAGCAGCTTCTCATAGACCACTGCGGCTTGCGCGAAGTATGCAATTTCCGCGGGCCCGCCGACGTAGGCCAGAGTAGGCAGCCAGTAATCCTGGAGCACCGGGCGCAACAGCACGTTGGCGTTGAACTGTTCCGGAGTCGCTTCGATGCGACGCTGCAGTTCGTCAGCGGGCACAACCTCACGGCCGATTTTGAACTGGCCATTGGCGCGGTGCACCGGAACGCGAGCTCCATCGACCAGCGCAAACAACGGTGTAGATTCGCCAGTGACCTTCACCTGCTGGTGATAACCAGCGGCCTGCAATTCGCGGTTTCGCGCCAGGATGGCTTCATCCAGCTTAGCGGCCCGACGCACAGCATCCACAAATAGCGGTGCAGCGATTCGGTGCAGCTCAGTATCGGAGGGCGTGAGAAGAATCAGCCCATGTTCGCCGAACAGGCGCGCATAGAGCTTGGCGTACGCGTCCGAAAAACTCGTTCCTTCCGCATAGCTTTCGCGCAGGTAATCAGCTGCCAGCGAATCGCCCAGCAACTCCGCCGCGCGCGCGACCAAATCGTTTGTGCCCTCGGCGAAGCGGATCGACGCCACCGGAGCGCCTTCGATACCAGCGGTGTTGGCCGCGAAGGGCGCCAGCTGCAAATCCGGCGTGAGCAGCAGCGCCTGGTTCACCTCGGCCAGATCGTGATCTTCGCTGGCCAGCCAGAACAACGGCACACATTCCACTCCCAGCGCTTCCACTTGCCTGGTCAGGGCAAGCGCCGAAGCGACCTTGAACAGCGCCAGCGCCGGTCCGCCAAACAAGCCCACCTGCTGGCCGGTGACGACGGCGAATGCTCCGTTGCGCAGCCGTTCTATGTTGCGCAGCGTCGACTCCGAAGCTCCCCAGGAGCGGTTCTGGTTCTCCAGAACATCCGCTACGGCGGCCTGGCGCTGCGAGTCGCGAGACACCGACTTGGCGAAGTTTGCTATGTGCGCCGCATCCGGCTGTGTAGCGAAGAATCTGCGGACATCCGAAGAGTAGGAAAGGAAATCGCTGAAGATTTTGGTGGTGTGAGGAATGGACCCGAAGGAAATACAGTCGGGGATCACGCGATCGTCTCCCGCGAACAGCATCGGCATAATGCACCAGCGCCGCAACCGCGATGAGAGGCAGACCGATTCGTCGGTTCAGATGTCCGCATCAAAGTCATCAGACTCACAGGCAAGCAAAAGGTTTGATGATTTTGGGGCCGTCGGGATGCATGAATCGCAATCCGGGTCGGGTCGCAGTCAGCCTTCGCTCTGCAACCTATAGTACGCTTCGTATCACTGGCCAGTATGCAGCGAGGCTGTCCTTCAACGGCGCCTGCCGCGAGCCCAACAACGCGGCGATTGATCGCAGCAGCATTCCTTTGACAATCGCCAGCCGCAAAATAAGAACCTGCACTTTCGAGAAGTGCTTCCGCGCATATCTCATCATGTTGGCGTACCAGAAGAGCTGGCGGTCGCGAAACGAGAGCTGTCCCACGCTATGGGCTCCCGCATGCCGGAATCGCGCACCCGGGCAATAGAAGATCCGTCCTGCCGCATCCCGCAGGCGTTTGCACAGGTCGACATCCTCGAACCAGACCGGGAAGAACTGCTCATCGAAACCGCCAAGCTTGTCCCACATTGTGTGAGTTATCGCCAGGCACGCCCCAGCGGGCTGTTCAACCTCCTGTTGCTGCGAATAGTCTGCGTCCAGGCATCGATAGCGGCGGTTGACTGGATTTCCGGGCCAGAGCTGATTGACCAGCGTTGCCTCGAAGACCAGCGCCCAGAGCGTAGGTAAACGGCGAAACGCGAAGCCGCGGGCTGGCTGGCCGTCGCTTTCCAGCAGGGCACCGCCCACGCCAGCGGCCTGAGTTGTTTGCATGCAGTTTAGAATCGCCGCAACGGCTCCCGGCTCGGCTATGGCGTCGGGATTAAGGATCAGCAGGACGTCGCCGGCAGCCTCGCGGGCACCCTGATTGACGGCAGCGCCGAAGCCGAGGTTTTGCTGGTTGGCAATGAGGCGAACCGGATGCCAGGCAACGAACTCCTCAACCCGCCGCACGCTGTCGTCCGCCGAGGCGTTGTCGACCACGACGATCTCGCAATCCTCGCGCGTCAGCGCTTCCAGGCACGGGCCAATGGCCTCGCCGGAGTTGTAGGTCACGACAATCGCCGAGCAACGCATAGTTTCGGGAAGCACGAATTATAATCTTGCGGGTGGTTGAAGCAGGGATTAGGGACTAGGGATTAGGGGCTAGTGTGGAATTGTTGAGATTCGAGCTGACTTCATACGAACTAATCCCTAATCCCTAGCCCCTCGTTCCACTAATTCCCATGCATGCCATCGCAGCCAGTCCAGTAACCGAGAACAAGCGCTTGCAGATCATCGAAACCACACTTCCCGGAGTATTGCTGATCAAGCCACGAGTCTTCCAAGATCCGCGCGGCTTCTTCATGGAAACCTACCGGCAGAATGTCCTCGCGGAGGCAGGCATCCGCGAGACATTCGTGCAGGACAACCACTCTCATTCTTCACGCGGCGTGTTGCGGGGCCTGCATTATCAGTTGCGCAGCCCCCAGGCCAAGCTGTGCCGCGTGACGCAGGGCGAGGTGCTCGACATCGCGGTCGACGTTCGCCTGGGCTCGCCCAATTTTGGCAAGTGGGTCAGCGTTCTGTTGTCTGGCGAGAACCACACCCAGATTTACATTCCCAAAGGATTCGCACACGGCTTTGTTGTGCGATCCGAGGAGGCTGACTTTCTGTACAAGTGCAGCGATTACTTCGAGGCCAGCGACGATCGCGGGGTGCTGTGGAACGATCCCGACATCGGCGTTGATTGGGATACGCCTTCCCCGATTCTGTCGGAGAAAGACCAACGCTATCTGCGCCTGGCCCAGATCGACCGCGATCAGTTGCCGAGGTATCAGCCATGAGCCTCCACCCCATCGCACCAACCCCGGGCGCGCCGGGGGCCCCGGCCCTGCGACTGCTGATAACCGGTGCCAACGGACAGGTTGGATGGCACCTGCAACGCTCACTTGCGCCCATGGGCGAGGTGATGGCGATCGACATTGAGCAGGTCGACTTGACGGACCTGGACGCGGTCTCGCGCACGGTTCGAGACTTCGCGCCGGACGTCGTGGCGAACGCCGCCGCTTACACAGCCGTGGACAAGGCGGAGAGCGAGCCGGAGTTGGCGCGCACCATCAACGTCGGCGCTCCCGGACGAATTGCCGAGGAATGCGCGCGCTCCGGTGCGCTGATGATCCACTACTCCACCGAGTATGTGTACGACGGCAGCAAGACGACTCCCTGGGAGGAGACGGATGCCACAGGGCCGCTGAACGTATATGGCGAGACCAAGCTTGCGGGCGATCAGGCAATCATTGCCAGCGGATGTGCGTACCTCATTCTCCGCACCACGTGGGTCTACGACACGCGCGGCAAGAACTTCCTGCGCACCGTCCTTCGCCTGGCGCGCGAAAAGGAGGAGTTGCGGATCGTCGGCGACCAGTATGGCGCGCCCACGTGGGCGCGCTCTCTGGCCGAGGCAACCACCATCATTCTGGGTCGGTCGCTGGAGCACAAGAGCAAGAGCAACGATTGGCCGACCGGCCTGTTCCATTGCTCGGCCGGGGGACGCACTTCGTGGGCTGAGTTTGCCGAAGCCATCATGAGCGAGTACGACGATTGCTGTTCGTGGCCGGCCGATACGGGAGAGTTCAGCGCGCCGCTCAAGGCGAAGCGAGTGGTCCATATCACCAGCGATCAATACCAGACGCCGGCGCGCAGGCCGCGAAATTCGGTGCTCTCGAATGCCAAGGTTCTGCAGGCTTTCGGGATCAAAATGCCTGACTGGCGGGAGCAGCTGCGCCTTGCCATGCAGGACGCGATTCGCTGATAATTGATTCATTCGATTGATGAACAGTCACCCTTTCTAATCGATCGGGTAGAGCAGACCTTCAGGCCTACGCCTCGCGCGGAGAAGAAGCTTTTTGAGCTCACCCAAGGTCTTCGACCTCGGGTGAAGCTCAATTCAAGAGCAGCCGTTGCCGGACGCGAGCCTAAAGGCTCGCTCTACCTGTAGCTCGCACTGTTCACCGCAAAAATGATCGGAGACCTATGAAGGGCATAGTCCTGGCGGGCGGTATTGGCTCGCGCCTGTATCCCCTGACCCGCGTCACTAACAAGCACCTGCTGCCGGTTTACGACAAGCCGATGATCTTCTACCCACTGCAGATCCTGGTGGACGCCGGCATTCGCGACATCCAGATCGTCACCGGCGGTCACAATGCCGGCGACTTCCTGCGCCTGCTGCAGAACGGCAAGGACTTCGGGTTGCATCAGCTCAGCTTCGCGTATCAGGAGGGCGAGGGCGGCATCGCCGACGCCTTGCGGCTGGCCGAGCCTTGGGCCAAGGGCGATAACATCTGCGTGGTGCTGGGCGACAACATCATCGAGGGCGACATTCAAGATGCCGCCACGCGCTTCCTGCAACTCGAGAAAGGCGCGATGGTGATGCTGAAAGAAGTTAACGATCCCGAGCGCTTCGGCGTGCCGGTATTCGAAGATGGGCGGATCGTTCGCATCGAGGAGAAGCCGAAGAAGCCGCTGTCGTCGTTCGCCGTGATCGGAGTTTATTTCTATGACGCGACGGTCTTCGACCGCATTCGGCGGCTGAAGCCTTCGGGCCGCGGCGAGTACGAGATCACCGACGTGAACAACAGCTACATCGAGGAAGGCGCGTTACACCACAGCCAGCTCGAAGGCTGGTGGACTGACGCTGGCACCTTCGAGTCTCTGTGGCATGCCAGCAACATGGTGCGCCAGAAAGTACTGCGCGGTATGGAAGAGACCGCTACCATCGAGGTCCGCGGCGCATGAAGCTACTCATTACGGGCGGTGCGGGATTCATCGGATCGAACTTCGTTCATCACATGCTGGCGAAGCATCCTGACTGGAAGCTGGTGGTGCTGGACAAGCTCACCTACGCCGGCAATCTCAAGAACCTGGAACCGGCTCTGAGTGAGGGTCGCTGCGAATTCGTTCAAATGGACATCTGCGATCGCGGTGTTCTGGAGCAGGTGTGCGGCTGCGATGCGGTCATTCACTTCGCGGCGGAAAGCCATGTGGACCGCAGCATCGAAGATGCATCGGCATTCGTCCGCACCAACGTCGAGGGGACGTACAACATGCTGCAGGCCTGCCGCGCTGCTGGTGTGCCGCGTTTCGTGCACGTCTCGACCGATGAGGTTTATGGCAGCCTCGGCGATGAGGGGCATTTCTTTGAAGACAATCCCCTGAAGCCCAACAGCCCGTATTCGGCGACCAAGGCGGCGTCTGACCTGGGCGTGCTGGCTTATGTGCACACGCACAAGTTTCCCGGCATCGTCACTCGCTGCTCGAATAATTACGGGCCGTATCAGTTTCCGGAAAAATTCATTCCGCTGATGATCGCGCAGGCGATGGCCGGGCAGCGCCTGCCGGTCTATGGCAAGGGCGCGAACGTTCGCGACTGGATCCATGTCAGCGATCACTGCAGCGCGCTGGATACCGTGTTGCAACACGGACGCGAGGGCGAGGTCTACAACATCGGCGGCGGCTGCGAGATGCAGAATCTCGATGTGGCCAAGCTGATCCTCAAGGCGCTGGGACGCGGCGAGGAGTTGATCCAGTTTGTTACCGACCGGCCGGGCCACGATCTGCGCTATGCGATCAACTGCGAGAAGCTGGGACACGAGCTGGGTTGGTACCCTCAGGTTAAGTTCGACAGTGGCCTGGCGGACACGATCGCGTGGTATCGGAATAATCAGCAGTGGCTGGATGACGTGCGCAGCGGCCAATACCGCGACTATTTCCAGAAACATTACGTGCAGCGCGAGAAGACGTTCGCGCGGTAAGAGAAGAATTCACCACAGAGACACGGAGGCACAGAGGCGCCCCCGAGTCACGCTGGCGTGCCGAAATAGAACTCCACTTTCACAGGCGTTTTCCGTCGCTAGAGATTTATCTAGTAGCGCTTTTCGCCGCTGAATAGTACATAAAACATATGGACAAAATCATTCCGCGCTGGGAGTGGCGCACCTTCGGCGACAGTTTTGGCGCCGCCGATGCCGCTTTCGCCGCGCTCACAGCCAAAGACATTACAGAGTCCGATGAAATCTACTTTCTTGCGCCGGCCACGAACGAAAACGTTAAGGTCCGCGACAAGCTGATGGACATTAAGACGCTGCAGCAGGTCAACGCGGACGGCCTGGAGCAGTGGATGCCTGTCATGAAGGGGACTTTCCCTCTGCCTGCTGCCGAGGTGAACAAAGTCTTCGCCACATTCGGCATCGCCGCGCCTGCTTTGGCGCGCGCCGACTACACGCTGGAGCAGTTCATCGACGAACTGGCCAAGCCCGGCGACCGCCTGCGAGTAGTCAACGTCCACAAGAAGCGCGCCCGTTATACGGTTGACGGCTGCATGGCAGAGATGACCGATGTCACCGCTGACGGCAAGACCACGCGAACGGTGGCTCTGGAACTGGCGGATCCGGCTCACGTGATTGCCACCGTCCGCAAAATCGGGCTCGGCGAATTCGAGAACATCAACTACCCCCGCGGTCTGAAGCAGCTGGTTGGGATGAAGAGCTAAGGGAATTGAGCTCCATTTAAGGGCTTTAGCGGCTAAGGCGGCAATGATTTTGCTGAGTTTACGGACGGCCTGAAGACCGTCCCCTTCAAACCCGGATTTAGTCAAAGTTTCCCTAAGGGATGCGAACGATGCCACTCTACGCAGTCATCGACGTCGGTACGAACTCCGTAAAGTTCAACATCAGCGAACGCCGCGACGACGGCACGTGGCGCACGATCGTGGATCGCGCGGACGTTACGCGGCTGGGCGAAGGCCTGGACAAGACTGGCGAGATCGGCACCGAAGCGATGGAGCGCACTGTCACTGCAATCGCCGCAATGGCGGCCGAAGCGAAGGAAAAGAACGTAACCGCGCTGGCCGCAGTCGGAACCATGGGCATGCGAACTGCGCGTAACAGCCAGCAGTTTATCGACGCGGTTGAGAAGCGCTGCGGCGTGAAGATCGAAGTCATTCCCGGCGAGGAAGAAGGCCGTCTGGCCTATATCGCGGTGAAATCCGGTCTTGGCTTGTCCGAAGGTTCGCTGACGATCTTCGACACCGGAGGCGGCAGCTCGCAATTCACCTTCGGACACGGTTCGACCGTCGAAGAGCGCTTCAGCCTGAATGTCGGTGCGGTGCGGTTTACGGAAGACTACAGCCTGAGCGGCGTGGTTTCACCGGAACAGCTGCAGGCTGCGCTGAATGCGATTGCCACTGACCTGTCGCGGCTGGATGGCAGGACCTCGCCTAACGTGCTGGTTGGCATGGGAGGCGCGAACACCAATATCGCCGCGGTGAAACACAAGATGGCGAAGTACGATCCCGACGTCATTCAGGGCTCGGTGCTGGAGCGCGCCGAGGTGGAACGGCAGATTGAGCTCTATCGCACGAGTTCATTGGACGATCGGCGCAAGATCGTCGGTCTTCAGCCCAAGCGCGCGGATGTGATCCTCGCAGGGGCATGCATCGTGAAGACGGTGATGGACAAGCTCAAGAAGGACAAGATGTCGATTAGCGATCGCGGCCTGCGGCATGGGCTGCTGATCGACCGCTTCGGAAGCTAAGACCCGGCAGCAATTCTCGCGTCCCGTGTACGGGACTCAATCCCCTATTTGTCTGAAGGTAAGGTGACGGTCATGTTTGAGCGCGTATTAGAGCCGATGGAGAGAATCTCGGAGGTCCTGTTCGGGATCATCATCGTGCTCACCTTCACCTGCGCTCTTCGTTTTACGCGTATGGATTCGGGCTCGGTTCACACCATGCTCTGGGGAGCCATTAGTTGTAGCGTGGTCTGGGGACTCATCGACGCGGTCTTCTACATCCTCGGCTGTCTCAGCGAGCGTGGTCACAATATCAAGCTCATGCGTCAGGTGCGAGCGACCCAGGATCCGCAAGAGGCTAAGGAGGTCATCGCAGGTGCACTGCCACCCCTTCTGGCCGCCCACCTGTCGGATGAACAATACGAACGATTCCATCGAAAATTGCAGGAAATGCCTGAGCCACCGTATCGGCCCCCGATTCTCAAGCACGATCTGCAAGGCGCGGTCGGGGTCTTCATCCTGGCCTTTGGATCGATTCTGCCGGTGATTATCCCGTTCACCTTCATGACCAACCCGCGGTGGGCGCTGCATGTTTCCAATGGAATTGCGATCATCCTGCTGTTTGCGGCTGGCTACGCGCTGGGACGCTATGCCGCACCGCATCCGTGGCGGGTGGGCGTTGGGATGGTGCTGCTAGGCGTTGCCATGGTGGGCTTGGCGATCGCCTTGGGTGGCTAAACTGAGGCTAACCCATTGCAGAGCCTGCTGCCCGCCCCCGGCCTCGAATTTCATTTCTGGCCAGACTAGAGATTTTGCTAGTAGCAAGCCGGACTCAGCCAGTGTTACAAACTAGCTACACCGAAACAGAGTCTCGGGCGCTCCATCCCTAGCTAACGCCGCGGCGAGCGCTGTCTGTGATCGAGGAGAAGCAGGCTTATGAGTCATTCCAGAAAAGTTAGAGCTGCCTTATTCGTGTTATCGTCCGTACTTACGCTGGCATTACTTAGCTGGGCCCAAAACCTAAAGGTCCAGGGGCTGATCAAAGGCCGCAACGGCGACACCATGATTCTGCAGACGTCGGATTCGCCCAAGCTGGTGGTGTTGTTGACCGATAGCACGCAGGTTGGCCAAGTGCAGGGCGTGCTGAAGGCTCGCCGTAAGCAGATGTCGATGGCTGCCCTGATTCCCGGCCTTGCCGTCCAGGTCGAAGGATCGTACAACGCTGACAACCAGCTGGTGGCGACCAAGGTCTCCTTCAAGGGCGACGATCTGGAGCAGGCCCAGTCGATTCAGGCCGGCCTCCACGAAACCCAGGTGCAGACCCAGAAGAACCAGCAAGAGCTGGCCCAGCAGAACGCTGCGTTGAAGGCGCAAAACGAAGCCCTGCAGCAGCAGCAGGCGCAGCTGACCGAGCAGCAGCAGAAGATCGCCGCCAACAAAGCAGCTATCGATGCGGCCGTCGCGCGCTTCGGGCAACTGGATGACTACTACATTCTCGACGAGGTAACCGTGTACTTTGGCAACGGCAAGGTCAACGTCGACCCTCAGTACATTTCCCAGTTGACGGCGTTGGCGCAGAAGGCGCAGGGCGTCAACGGCTACATGATTCAGGTTAAGGGATATGCCTCGTCGGTTGGCAGCGTGGCTTTAAATCAGAAGCTCAGCGAAGACCGCGCTAACAATGTCAGCAACATTCTGCTGCAACAGGGCCACATTCCGATGACGAGAATGCTCGCTCCCGGAGCGATGGGCGAAAGCCGGCAGGTCGGCAACGACAATACGGCCGAAGGCCAGGCACAGAATCGCCGCGTTGTGGTGCGGGTGCTGCAGAACAAGGGCATCGCCGGAGTCTAGACGCGGGCATTCTTGGCAAGGGAAGTCCTTGGGGTGAGATTCGTTTCGTCAAATTGCAAGCATGACGGAGGCAAACATGGGCAAGAACGACAAGAAGGCCGGCAAGGCCAACAAACCCGAGAAAAAGAAGAAGAGTGAGAAGGCCACGGCTACAGTTGCGGCTCCGGCTCCAGCTGTGACCGGTTCCTATGCCGACGGGGCTCCTTTGGATAAGGTTACGTACCTTGAGGCGAAACTGATTCTCAAACCCGACCGCTTCACCTCGGTAGACAGCTTCCGCAGTTTTGGCAAGCTGGTGGAGAAGACCGCGAAGAAGGTCGGCGTGGGATTCATTGCCGATCGCGAGACGGGCCTGCGGCCGCAGATCAGGGAAATCATCTTCGGTGACACTCAGGACTTCCGGCTCTATAACAATGCGTTCATTCTACGCCGTCGGATTTCCTACGTTGACGGCTTTCCGGTAGGCGACCCCGAGATCGTCTTTAAGTTTCGGCATCCCGACGAGGCGGCCGCTACCGCGGTCGATGTCCGGCCGAAGATCGCCGGCAAGTACCGCATTAAGTTCAAAGCGGAAGCCCTTCCGCTGAAGGATTCCGTTGGCGGCTATCGCATTCTGTACTCCCACAACTGCCAGTTTGGTCTAAGCCAGCTGCACGAGGGCGACAAAGCGTCGATGGCTACATTGACGCGCGTGTTTCCGGCTCTGGCCGACCTGAAGAGGTCGGACGACGAGAAGATAGCGCTTGTCAATGGCGGCATTGTCGAGGAACTGCTGCTGCCCTTGGGCCAGCTGGACTTCGGCAAAGGCATGGTCGGCAAATGCGACATTGGCCTTTGGCGCACGCGCGGCGAACACAAAGCTCTGGTCGGAGAGTTTGCCTTCCAGGTGAAGTTTGCCGATCGAGCTGAAGTTGCTGAGAAGCAGAAGAAACTTGCCGCCCAGTTCTACGTGTCGCTGCAACGCGACGTGCAGGATTGGTTGGCGCTGGGCTGTACCAAGACGGCGATGGTATACCGGCTGAACGGGAACGAACCGCAGAGCCACGAATAACGCTGCGCTTCGTCGTACGTTGCTTGATCCGAGATCGGCGCCAGAAACAATCTCGTGCGGGTTTGACCGTGCTGACGATTGTGATGGCGCCTTTGCTTCGAGCTCGGACTCCGCGCTCGGAGTCTTCAGCGCGGACGAGAGGCGAAGCCGTGCCGCTTCCACAGTTTGTCCCAATCCCAAATGCCGGCGGCATCCTCAACCGGGACGCGACAGCCGAGTTGGTGCGCCAGCATCAGGATCTGCCCCCGATGGTGCGCCTCATGCGAAAACATGTAGGCGAACATCGCCCCGCCAGCCGGCCACTTCCGTAGCCATCCGCGCGAAAACTTCGTCACCTTCCGTTTCGGGTCATGAGAAAGAGCCTCGGTGAGCATGCGGAGACACTGCGCCGCACTCTTCTTGTGTGCCGCTGCAGCCTGTTTCATCGTGCAACGCTGGGGATCGAGCCGGGCAGGACACCTCAGGTGCGGAGCGGAATTCCTCAGCCAGGTTAGCCGGTTGTTGTGAAGGTGAGCGAAGATCGCACCAAGCGTACGGCCCTGGTCCTTGACTCCGGGTGCTTCGGCGCGCCACACCCGCGGATCAAGATATGACAGAATGAGCTGGTTCATCGCGTCATTCACCGCGTAGGTTTCCAGCAGGACGTCACGAATTTCAGACAAGGCTTCGATTGATGGTTGCTGCAATCGCATCTCCCCGCAGCGATTCCACCACGGAAGCACTGAAATCAAGGAAGTTTATCTCCACGGCTGTTTTCTCCGTGTCCTCCGTGTTTCCGTGGCGAAAAATCGCCCTTGCTGACTCCGCGGGAAGCAAATCGGGTCTTACGAAATCACGGAAAGGACGCACCAACGAAGAGTGCAGACACCCACTCGACTACCCGATCATTTTGTGTTGATCGCCGATGCGGCGCTCGCGCTCGTTGGCGAATCGCTCCACGCCGGCGAAAATCGAATCGGGATCGAGATGCGCTTCCGCGATCACATCCGCTTCCAGGCCGCCGCTTCTCCAGCAATTGTCGAAGTCGGAGGTGAGTGAATACTCATCCGTCAACGGGCCGAGGTTGCGCAGCGGCCACACGCGCCGCGTGCCGGTTGATACCACCATCAAATCGTAGCGAGCCTCGGGCGGCAGCACGGAATCGCGGTACGCTTGCGGCTGGCGATCGAACAAATCCTCGCTGATCGCCGCGATCACCTTCACGTTCACACCGGCCGCTTCCAGTTTCGGCAGCACCTTCACCAGATTCACCGTGGAGCTCGATCCTTGCGCGATCACGTAACCGTGACGCGGCTTGTCCGGCGCGAAATCGCGGATCACGTACAGGCCTTTGGCTGCCGCGCGCAGATCGGAGTCGGCGAACTGGTTGCGGTCCGCGACCGGGAAGTCGGGACGCGCGACTTCGATCGTGATGATGCCCACATGGGGATCGCGGGCCGCGATTTCCGCCGCCGCAAAATACCCGGGCGCGACATCGTTGTAATCCCAGAAGCTCAAATTGATCGCCTGACCGCGCGGGAACAGCTTCCACACTTGCGGCGCGAAGATGCCGAAGTGAGTGCGCGCGTCGGCTGCGGTTTCAGGACCGGAGTGCGCGGCGAGAATGTGCAGCACGCCCACACGGAATTTGCTGTCCTGATTTTGTTGACTCCAGACGCGCGCCGGAGTGTACATCAGCGGCGTGAACGCTCCGTAGGTACCGCTCAAAGCCCAAACGCCGGCAAACTTTTCGGGATCGACGGAAGCGCTCTGACTCACTAGCCCGATGGCCGTGGAAACATTGCCTGCTTCCTGAATGGGCGCCTTCAGGCGCGTACCCAATGGATTCTCCGCGGGACTGTAGTGTCCCCACAAAGCGCCGTGCTCCACGTTGATCGACTCCGAAAGGTCGGCGGCTACGGTGAAGAATCGGCCATCCGTGACGTAGTTCATCCACTTGATGATTTCGGAAATCGCGCGCCGGGCTCCGGCCACCTCGCCCGGTTTCTTGAACAGTGCAATGCCGACTTCTTTTTCTTTGCCGGAAATCGCATTGCGAATCGAGAGCTTCTGCGGCTCTTCCGGTAACGCCTTGACGCGCAGGCGATCGTCGAGGAAGGGATCGGTCGAGGCAGAGATGCGCAACTTCACATCGTCGCGCACGGTGTCGCCGATTTCCACCAGGCGATCGGCAAGGCGATCGCCCAATCCGTTGCGATCGAGCAGTGACATCACTACATCGATGTTCGTCTTGAACTGGATCAAGCGCTCGCGATTGTTAGTGACCGGGCCCTTGCGAATTCCTTCGAACTCCACGCCGTAATGCTTCTCGAAGGTCTGCGCCAGCGCGAGAAAATACTCCGAGTTCATCTTCAGCGCGTAGGGATGGCTTGGGTAGCTGATCAATTGATCGCCGAAGCCGGGAATTTTTCCGTCGGCAGCTGCAGGCCAGTAGCCCTTGATGGTTTTGCCAATGGCGACGATGGGACGTCGGTCCTGCGGGTCCACTTCGTCCATGGCCTTCAGCGCCGCGGTTACTTCGGCGTAATCGTTACCATTCGACAAGGTGAAGACGTTCCAGCCATACGACGTCCATTGATTCACGAGGTCGTAGACCTCGCAGAACTGCGAGGAGATCACGCCGCCAATCTTGCCGCCGATCAGGCAATCGTCGATGCCGGCGTTATTGTCGGAAACCATCACCCGCAAACGTTTTCCCACTTGCAGCGCGAGCGCCTGCGTCTTCAACTCCTGCGCGTGACCTTCGGTCAGCGCGAACTCGCCTTCCAGCGCAATGATTTTCGGCGACGCTGGCGCGCCCGCTATATCCCAGAACGCCGCTTTGCCCGCGGCCGTCGCGATGCCGATGCCCGAGGGTCCGCCGTTCACGTCGTTGGTGAGGTCGGTGCTTTCGGCATGTCCCTGCAGCGCACGAATGCCGCGGCCTCTCGCCTGCGCGAACAGCGGATCGTCTTCCAAATCCGTTTCGCGCAGCAGCGTCGCCAGCGCGCCCGCGCCGCGCCGGAATCCCAACGCGTCGATGGGCAGCATGGCGACGTGCGGGTCGACGTGATAACGCGGATCGCCGGTTTGCTGATACTTGCGATACAGCGCCTGGCCCAGAATCATCCACAGCGCGTAGAGGGTGGGGACCGAGTGGCCTGCCGCCATCATGAATTTGTCGGAGTAAGGATGCTTGGGCCGGCGGTAATCGTAACGGAGTCCGCCGTTTTCAGGACCGGCCAAATGCGCCGCAACGTTGTACGGCGTGTAAGCGAGCGGTCCGCCCAGATGCCCGGTCTGCGCGTAATTTCCCAGCAGCACCAGGGTCATGCAGGTCATGTAGCCAATGTCGTCGAGCAGCGGATCGTACGCTAAAGTTTGTTGTTGCGAGGGAGAAGGAACTACGTGGTTGAGCGATGTCATAGACGGTCTCAAAAAGAGCTGCATCTTTCGTATTAATGAAGATCTGCGGGAGTCCGGGCCAGCTATCGGGCCACAGGAAATCGCCTTTAGATTTGTATCATGAACGGCGGCTCGAGCTTACGGCTCGATTCATTTGCGGTCGAGAATCAGGCCAGGAACCGTGCGCGTTGTCTGACATGCCAATTCTAGCGGAGGTCTTTCGCTCCCCGACCTCCGCTAAGAAGTCCTTTGGGGCAGACGGTGCTCCACTCATCCGTTTTTTTCGGATAACTGGGACGCCAGATGTCACCGCCCCACCATCCGTTGCAGCGCTTCCGGATATCGGGCGCCCTGCACCGGGATTTTGGACGCGGCGTTTCTGAGTTCGTGACATTCCTCGGGCGAGAGCGTCACATGAACTGCACCGAGGTTCTCCTCAAGTCGATGCAGCTTGGTCGTGCCCGGAATCGGCACGATCCATGGCTTCTGGGCCAGCAGCCACGCGAGTGCGATCTGCGCCGGTGGCACCTTCTTCTGCTGCGCGAATCTGCCGACCATGTCCACCATCGCCTGATTCGCCTTCCGGTTCTCCTCAGTGAAGCGAGGGACGACGTTACGGAAATCGCCTTCCGCGAACTTTGTCTCGTGATTGATCTTTCCGGTCAGAAAACCCTTGCCGAGAGGAGAGAAAGGAACGAATCCGATTCCCAGTTCCTCCAGCGTTGGGATCACCTCCGACTCAGGCTCTCGAAACCACAGCGAGTACTCGCTCTGCAGCGCGGTAACCGGCTGCACAGCATGGGCGCGACGGATAGTCTTCACGCCCGCTTCGGACATCCCAAAGTGCTTGACCTTGCCTTCGTGAATCAGTTCCTTGACGGCTCCCGCCACATCTTCGATCGGCACCTCGGGATCAACACGGTGCTGATAGAACAGGTCGATGACGTCGGTCTTCAGGCGCTTGAGTGAGGCCTCGGCGACCTGCTTGATGTGCTCCGGCCGGCTATCCAAGCCAACCTGCTTGCCGCTGGCGTCGAACTTGAAGGCGAACTTGGTGGCGATCACAACATCCTTACGGAAAGGGGCGAGAGCTTCGCCCACAAGCTCCTCGTTGGCGTACGGCCCGTAGGCTTCCGCCGTGTCGAAGAATGTCACGCCGCGTTCGACGGCCGCCCGTATTAACGCGATTCCCGTCTGCTTGTCCACGGCCGGGCCGAACCCAAAACTCAACCCCATACAGCCGAGGCCGATGGCCGATACTTCAAGATTGCTCTTTCCGAGTTTGCGCTTTTGCACCGCTTAACCTCTTTCTGTTTTTTATGAATTCCAGTTCTGAAAAGGCATCGCGCTGAATCGCACGGCCTACACCGATGAGATGCTCTAGGTTTCAAGGAAGATGAAAATCGCAGAGTGTGGTTCAGGCGCCAGCGGATGCGCGTTCTCATTTTGAGATTAACTGTACTCGAAATGAGAACAGCCGGGTGCCCCACTCGCTGGTTAGTTGCCCCACTCTGGCCTTGTTTTGGCACGCCCGGGCGAAAGCACACCAACCCATTGCACTAGAGCGGGGTGTGCGCCATGAGCACAGGGTCTAATTTCCACGCTGGCGGAAGCCTCGACCTGAGAGACGGCCAATCGCGTCTGCAGCCTCCAGAGGCCCAATCCGGCGGTATTCGCTTTTTGGGATTTCCGGCCGGGAGGATGGAAGTCGGCGAAGTGCGGCTCGCCGTGATCTCGCGATCAAAGAGAAAGCTAGAACCCAGAGCGGATGACGTGCTCCAGAAATGATGGTGGAGGCGGCGGGAGTTGAACTATTCAACCCATTGATTCTATGTAAGTTATTGGTTTCACTAGAGGCCACAAGTGCCAAAAACGCCTGTTTGCCGGGTCGGCGGTACAAAAACGGTACAAATTCCGCCACCGTGGCGATTCATTGCGCGCCCCGCTGATGCTGAGCCAAACGCGAATAGCATACTCCCTCACGTGGAGATCCGCGTTGCTTTGTTGGTTCCGCATCCAACCGGAATCAGGAGATGAAAACACTAACTCAGGCAGGGGACCGACTTATGACTTTGAGGAATGGGACAACTCATCTTGCTGCGGCAGCGTCACCTCTGTAATGAACTGCCGGGCCGTTTAGCCGGCGCATGATCATTGATGGGTCCCGGAAACGACCACCGACGAGACAGACATTTGCTTCGGAGTCGGATTCTTATAGGTCAGAATTGTCAATGCTTCGTGCCGGTTGAAAAATGACTCCAGATGAAAGACATGCGGTACGCCACAATCGTCCGTCAAGACCACTTCGTCATCGGCGATTGGGCCGCCGGCCCGGTACGACGAACAGGCACGAAGGAGATCGCAAGCCTGATGCTCAGTAACATTGGTGAACCGCTCAACGAAGGTGGTTGACCGGATGAAGTAACGGCATGGATCGGCGTTGGGCGCTGATCTCTGCCAGGGAGGAGGGCCGACCAATCCCAGTGCAGGAATGTCGAGGGCCTCCACCATACGCCACAAGGACGACGTAAGAGTGTTTCCATAGTGCTTCTTGATCTCTTGCACCAAGGCGAAACTTGGCGTCGAGAGGCTCATAAAGTCTCGGAGTTGGTCCTGAAAGAACAAGAGGCGCCCTGCACCATAGTTTGCCTGTGCCTCGATTTGTGCATGACAGGACGGACTCAACGTGTGCTCGGTATCTCCAAACATGGCGTCCTGATGCCAAGGCACACCAGCATGGATAATCTCGTGTGACTCATTCCACCGCCACTTCAATTTCGGTTCGGAGGAATCGATCAGGATTCGCTGGCGGTCGGGAAGATATAAAGCCTTCAGCGACCGCTTACGAACTACATCCATAATGAGCGTCGGCCTCTGAAAGATCTGCTTGGCCCCGATGTACGCCCGACTAATAAACTCGCGCAAGGGGCCATCATCGACAGAGGAGTAGTACTGTCGGTCGAGCTTCTGCAATGCTCGAACATTGTCCAAGCACAGAGGTGGCTGAGGGTTTCCAAGTCCTCGAATAATCTTGGCAACCACGATGTCAATGTCCCGAGCTGTGCGTACATCCAGAAAGGTGTTTCTCATCGTTCGTTCAGAAACTTTACGTACTCCTCTAATGCGGCGTGTTCCTCTGGGCTAACGTCGCCGATAGGCTCTGACCGTGCAGCAAATTTGACACTAGCTTGCTGCAAGCGAGCGTCCTTTACTTGGAGTAGGCCCGCCAAGACCATTAACTTCTTCGCGGGAAGCTCGAGAACCGATGCCAATTGGTGGACTGTTCTCAAGTTTGGAGTGAAAGCTTCGTCAGTCTCAATTTTGAAGAGCTCCGCGAGATCAACGTCCGCCTTTTCCGCCAACTTCTCCAAAGACCAATGGCGTTCTCTCCTTGCAAGTTGCAGAAGGCGCGCGAACGCTGTTTTTGTTGTCTCGATATTCTGAGTGTTTATCAGCTCTGTTTGGCAAGCCGGGTCGAGCGTTGAGATCAAACCACCGACAGAAATAAAGTGTTGATCTTCCTGATCCGCTCGCTGTTCGAGCCATTTCCGGTCAGTATTGAATTTCATTGTCATTCTCCTGACAAATATCTCCGCGCCTGCTCGGGGGTGAATTCGCACCACAGCAGGCTTTGCTTTTGCGGGTCACGACCGACCGGAGTCATCCCACATTCTTTTACATAGAAACCTTCGGATCCAGGAAGAGAATGCAAGCCTAGCCGCCCTTTAAAGCCTTCCTCATCGCTTTGCAGGATCGCCGCTTCGAAAAGGCGGCTGCCAACACCTCTGTACCGCTGGGCTCGTCCCAGAGGCACCATCAACTGCTTGATGTTCCAGGGCGCTGCCTCGATGTAGTCGATGTACACCAGTGGTTTGCCCTGCTGCTCTGGAAGTCTGCACGCATGAGCAACTGTGTCCACCTTCATAATGCCTTGAAGGTATCCCTCACAAGCAAGCCCATAGAACGTCACCGCGAGCATTCTCAGGTCTGCCTCTTTCCGCGTCCAGTCCCAATGATAGTGCCGAGGAATCAGAATTGCCTGATTGGGTTTTCTTGACAGAGCCCGCGCTGCTTCCAACACGACCGGTCTCCACTCTGCCTGTGTCTCAATAAAGTGCCGGAGCGTCACCTCGTCGAAAATTTCCGCATCGACTGGTTGGCCTGACTGGTTATCAATGATTTGGACGGTTTCTTTCATAGGACCATAAGCTCTGCTTTTTGCTTTTCGTGGTCCTCGAAAAAGAGCTTTTCCCCACGGGAGATGCGGGCGTCCACTAACTGGTAAAGCCGGAGCGCCTGCCGCAGCAGAGCCGTCTTGCTCAGGTCCTTTTGAACAGAAAGCTCTTCAAGCACTACCATCTCCTGCTCCGTCAGGTTGAGGGTCATTGTGCGCTTTGAATTCATAGGGGCCTCCCACCCCAAGATACACCAGTTAGCTAAAAATGCAAGGACAAAATATGCATTTAGTCCACTTATATTAGCCAGATTTTAGCTATTTATGGTATATTGATTGTGGAGCCAAGGAGGCTCTGCATCATGGAATCCGATCAGCAACCAGTTGAAATCTTGGAAATCGTGGAGATTGAACTCTTCGCGATCGAAGAGAAGCCCTTGCCACGCGCGAAGAAATACATCATCCGCGTGGACAAAGAAAAGGTCACCATCCATCAACCTGAAATCACGGGTGCCGAAATCCTTGCGCTGGTGAAGAAAACGCCCGCTCAGTTCAAGCTGTACGAACATCGGCGTTACCACCAACCCAGACTCATTCAACCCGATGAGGTGGTCCATCTCCACGCCCATCACATCGAACGTTTTACCACTATGCCCAAAGACACCACGGAAGGACTTGGCTCAGTTGCACTGAGCCAAGTCTTCGCTCTTCCAGAACCGGATCAGCGCTACCTCGACAATCTAGGTCTGGCCTGGGAAAGTTTGAAAGATGGCAATACGCAGTGGATCATCATCCGCGCCTGGCGGACGCCCGACGGGTATAACCACTCCCAGGTGGACGTGGCCCTGTTAATCCCGCCTCTGTATCCTGACGCCCAGATCGATATGGTGTATTTCAGTCCGTATTTGGCGAAGACGGACGGCGGGGTCATTCGGCAGCTTACAGACTGCTCGATTCAACAGAAAAACTGGCAGCGTTGGTCTCGTCACCGCACAGGTCAGAACCCCTGGCGGCCGGGAGTCGATGATATTGCCAGCCATCTTGCGCTCGTCGATGACTGGCTCCGTCGCGAATTCGAAAAGAGATAACGAAAAATGACATACGCCCTTCGAATGACTCAACTTCAGTACGAAGCTTTGCGTGCCCATCTATTTCCGGGTGACGGGAGAGAAGCGGTCGCCATCCTCCTATGTGGACGGAGATGCGGTGATTCGCGGCACGTTCTCGCTGTACGCGACATTCATGCCGTGCCACATGGGACCTGTACCGTGCGCACGCCGACCGGGGTGACATGGCCGACCGACGTCATTGATAGCCTTCTGCCCGACGTAATAGACAAAAACTATGCCGTGGTTAAGATCCATAGCCACCCTGTCGAGCTTCGATCTTTTTCGAAAACCGACGACGCCTCGGACGACGCTATCTTCAGCTCCATTGCTAACCTGGCAGGAAATGCATCTCTTCACGCAAGCGTCATCATGATGCCTTCAGGGGAACTCATCGGTCGAACTATCGCAGACGGACAGACCGTGGGATCGTTATCCTCAATCATGGTCGTAGGGGATGATCTGATCATCTGGCAGTCTGATCGTCATTCCGACTCAGAAGAGTTTAGCCTTCGGCACCGACAAGCCTTCGGAGGAGGCACAACCAGCCTGCTGCGCTCCCTATCCGTAGCGGTTGTCGGTTGTTCTGGAACAGGCAGCTTTGTTGTCGAAGAACTTGCAAGACTGGGCATAGGAAGACTCGTTCTTATCGACTCCGATCATGTCGAAGAAAAAAACCTCAACCGTATCGTGAACTCCTCCAAAGAAGATGCCTACCTCAGCGCATACAAGGTTCACGCGTTGGCAAGGGCGATTGCACGGATGGGACTGAATCAGCAGGTCCGTGTGTTGCCATCGAACCTGCTAACACAGGAGGCAATCCTTGCTGTTGCAGAATGCGATATCGTCTTTGGTTGCACAGATGGAGCGGAGTCGCGTCACATACTCAACCGAATCGCAGCATTCTACTGTATGCCCTACATCGATGTGGGAGTTCGTCTCGATGCAGATGGCCACGGCGGCATCGCCGGCATCTCGGGTGCGGTTCATTACCTGCAGCCCGGCTTGTCTAGTCTACTAAGCCGCGGCGTTTACTCGATGGCACAAGTCGAAGCCGAAGGGATTAAGCGGACCAACCCTGAACTCTATCGTCAGCAACGCGGAGAAGGGTATCTGAGAGGTGTGCAAGAGGATCGTCCAGCCGTGATTACTATCAACGGAACATTCGCTTCTCTGGCCGTCCAGGAATTACTGGCTAGGCTTCACCCATATCGCAATCAGCCAAACAGCCATTTTGCTTATATCGGGGGTAATCTTGCCGAGATGCAGATCTATGCGGAACCTGAGAGTGAGCCATGCCCTGTTTTCAAACAGCATGTTGGACGCGGTGATGTAACACCCCTCTTGGATCTACCCGGACTGTTATGAAACCTTGGATAATCACAAGCTGGCGCGCAATCCGTCGCTGGGCGTCCCGAGAACGCTTAAGCTCGGTATACCGCACGGAGTACGTGTCCGAGCTGCCGGATGACATCCGACCTCATCGTGTGTACGCGATAGGTGCATCATCGCCTTGGGCAGCCGCAATGCGCTGTCCTTGCGGATGTCAAACAGTTATTCAGCTAAGTCTGCTCAAGCACGATTCTCCCCGATGGAACCTGACCACAGACCGGAAGAAGTTACCGACCTTGTCTCCATCGGTTCATCGGACCGCGGGCTGCCGGGCTCATTTCTTGCTCAAAGGTGGAAAAGTCGTTTGGTGCCGATAAGATAAAGCAAAGTTACTGCGCGAAGATGCCTCCGCACCGCCCCAAGGATCATGCGCGTTCGTTCTCTGTCGCGCCAGCGTTATCACTTATCGGAATAATCCACGTCTCAAAAGTGATTGGACGGCAGCGGCTCTGCCGATTAGTTTGAGCCAAAAGCAGCGACCTGACGGCTGCTGCTGGAGGCCCAAATGCCGAACGCACCTGCTGCTAATCGCCAACTCCGGCGGCCACCGGCTTCTCGGTGGAGATTAGCAAGCTCGACCCTCGCCGTTGCTACGTTCCTTGCCTTAGTTCCGCTCGCAGCCCACGCCCAAGGTGGTTCTCCCTTTGATACCGGGTTCACCGCCCTGCAGACCCTCTTCACTGGCACGGTGGCGAAAGTCGCCAGCCTTATTGCCATCGTCATTGGCGGGTATCAGTTCGCGCATGGTGAACCCGGCGCAAAGAAGGCGCTAGCCGGCGTGGCCGCAGGAAGCGGGATTGCCGTCCTCGCAGCGAATGTCCTCACTTGGCTGTGGGGTGTTTGATTCGCCGCATTAACAAACCGGACCGCCACAAACCCATCGACCCAATTGAGTAGCGGGGGCTTTCATGCAGGAAATCAAACTCAAACGTCGCAATCGCGTCTTCAAGAGCCTGCATAAGCCCCTCACCTATCTTGGCGTAGAGCGGACTCTGTTCTATTTCGTCTGCGTCGGAGCCGTCGGCGTCTTCAATCTCTTCGAAAGCCTGCTAGCAGGGATCATCGTGTTCATCGGCGGCTATGCGTTTGGCCGCTGGATAACGAACGCTGATCCAGCCATGCTTCGCATCCTCGCGCAAAGCGAACGCTTCCGCCCGAGATATGACGCGGCCAAGCAGGAAATCCCTGCCGTCGAGGTGCGCTAGTGCTGCGCATCGACCGTGTTCTCAAGCCGTGGAACGAATCGGGAGCGCTCAACGCTCAGATCAACCTCTATGGATTTTGGAATGACGAAGTGTTTCTCACCAAGAGCGGTGATCTGGGAATCGTGCTCCGTGTACGTGGCGTCGATTACGAGAGCCTGGATCAGACCGCGCAGGAGTACGCGGTTAAACGACTCGAAGCAGCGTTGAAGATCTTCGGACCCGGCTTCCACGTGTATCAGTACCTACTTAAAACGAACCGGCCCAGCATTCCGTTCAACTCATCTGACGATCCTGTTGTGCAGGCCGCCATCGACCAGCGAAAGGAGTTCTTCGGCCGCAAACTTGACCAGCTGTTCGCTGTTGAGATCTTCTACGCGATCGTCATTGAAGGAACACGATCCAAGACCGGCATTGCAGCCGCCCTCGCACAGTTGCCGACTGATCCGATGTCAGGACTGCGCGAACTAAGGGCGCAGTTTTCTAATGACAAGCTGAAAGTACTATTACGAGAACAAATCGAAGCAGACTTGCTCCGCCTGGAGCAGCGTGCTCGCAGCTTCATGCGACAGTTGTCCGACTTCGTACAAATCGAGGCTCTGCAGCGCAACGACTGCTTCCGCTTTCTCCGCCGCCTGCTCAATTACGACAACTGGCGTATCGAGGGCCGTCCGGTGAATGGGCAATTCCTCGACTACCAAGTGGCGAATTCAAATATCGAGGCAGAGCGCGATCACCTCCGGGTTGGCGATCATTTCGTTCGCGTCCTGACAATGAAAGAGGCGATTACCGAGACCAGGCCTCTGATCCTGAAGCAGCTGCTGGAGATCCAGGCCAACTTCTGCATTGCGACCGAATGGGTGCCGATGGAAAGCTCACTGGCGCGAAAAGAGATCACAAAGCGGAAACGACACTTCAACGTCTCCAAGTCGTCCTTCATTTCGTCGATGCAACGCGATCCGGAAAACTACGACCCGCGAAATGTCATCATCGACGAGTCAAAGCAGGCGGACATCGAGAACTTGGGAGACTGTCTGAGAGCCATTGGAGAGGGGCAAACGCTTGGAGACTTCTCCTTGACAGTGGTGCTGTACGCGGAGGACAAGAAGGCGCTCGACAGGACACTGCCGGAAGTCGTGCGCATCTTCACCAGCGCTGACGGCAACTTGTCCTCGGAGACCTACAACCAGCTCAACGCCTACTTCGCGATCGTTCCTGGCAATTACCGACAGAATCTCCGCAGGCTTTATCTGCTGAATTCGAACTACGCTGACCTGTCATTCCTGTTTACGGTCCTCCCCGGCGAGACGTGGAACGATCACCTGGCTGCAGAGTACCTAGCCGTACTGGAAACCGAGCATGACACTCCCTATCACCTGAATCTCCACAATCGGGATGTTGCCCACACCCTCATTCTGGGTGCCACCGGATCAGGCAAGAGCTTCTTCTGCAACTTCATTTTGCAGAATGCTCAGAAGTACAAGCCTCTCACCTACATTTTCGATATCGGTGGCAGCTTCGAGTCGCTAACGCGGATATTCGGGGGGTCTTACCTAAATGTAGGCCACGAATCAGGGGATTTCACGATCAACCCGTTTTCGCTTGAGCCCACGCGTGACAACCTTCAATTCCTGTATTCGCTGTTCCGTGTGCTCATCGAGGGCGAACGATACAAGTTGGATTTCAAAGAAGAGCGCCAGCTTTACAGCGCCATCGAGCGGATGTACGTCCTCGAACCCGACCAGAGGACGGTGAGCAATCTCGCTGAAATCGTCGGAGAGTTGAAGGATCGGCTCCATCGCTGGACGCGGGCTGGGCAGTACGGATTCCTCTTCGACAACGTGACAGACACCCTGACGTTCAGCCGGTTCCAGACGTTCAACTTCCACGGTTGGAACGACACACCCGAGTTACTAGAGCCGCTTCTTTTTTATGTTCTGCACCGTGCGAGTAACGAAATCGCAGATCCCAAAAGGCTAGCGACATTCAAGATGTTCCTCCTTGACGAAGCGTGGCTGTTCATTCGAAACGAGACCATTCGCGGCTACGTTACCCAGGCCCAGAAGACGTGGCGCAAACATAACGCTGCTATGGTTCTGGCAACACAGTCTGTCAAAGAGCTTGCGGCGTCAGGGATGCTGACAGTCGTTGCGGAGAGCTGCCCCACCAAGATCTTTCTCGCCAATCCAGACATGGAGCCAGCCGTCTACCGGGATGCTTTCGGGCTGAATGACACCGAGCTCGCTCTAATCGCCGACTTGGTGCCGCCTGGTCAGATGCTCATTCGGAAGCACGAGGGATCGAAGAAGGTCCGCCTCAACGTCGATTCTCTCTCGTACTGGATGGCTACCAACAACTCACGCGACAACGTTCTTAAGTATCAGTACTTCGACCGTTACGGCGTCACCGAAGGTCTGCGCCGTTTAGCAGAAGAGCACCCGTTCAGTCCGGAAGGTCAAGCAAGGAAAAGGCCAGCTCCGGCAGGTCAGTCCGAACAGCCACAGATTTCCGTCATGGAAGGAGCCCGTAAATGAAGCCGGTAACGGCACTAGCCGCGATTGCAATCGTGTTGAACGCAATCACTCTCCCGCTGAGCGCCGAATCCTCCGCCCGCACGATTTCCTATCACAGCCAGGACATCGTGAACATCCGCGCGAAGGTGAAATACACCACGCTCATTCAGTTGCCGGCGACCGAGAAGATTATCGAGGCAGCAACTGGCGACAAAGAATTCTGGATTATCGATATCGTCGGAAACTTCTGCTTCGTGCATCCGGCGAAGGCGGCGATTCACTCCAATCTGAATCTGATCACCGACAAAGGCAACATCTACTCATTCACCTTGGAGGATGTTTCCAGCCAGAACGCGGACCCCGACCTCAAGGTGATTATTCAGCCTGCGGACGGCTCATCAATAGCGGCGTCCCAAGGCCCGGCCCAGTATGTCCCCGCGACGGAAGTGGCCGCCGTCGAAAATCAGCTCCAAGCTCTGCAGTCGCGCGTGGTCCAAACCGTTGATCAGTACAAGGACACTTACCGGGCGCAGCTCAAGTTCGATTACCGCTACAAAGGCAACGAAGCGCCGTTCAATATTGCCTCGATCTACCACGACGATCGCTTCACCTACATCAAGTCCGACGCCCAGGAAAAGTTCACGCTTTATGAAGTGCGCGACGGCGCTCCCAACCTTATCAACTACGACCTTCGCGAAGGCACATACGTAATTCCCAAGATCCTCGACAAGGGTTACGTAGAAATCGGCAAGAAACGCATGGATTTCGAGCGGAAACAGGGGCAGTAATGAGCACAAGCATTCCTTTGTCGGGCCAGCATCACGAAGGGGACCACCCGGAGCTTGAGAACCATGCTCCTGAACCGAAGGGTGTAATCCGGCGCAACCTCAAGATGCAGGTCTATCTGGGGATTGCCGTGTTGTTTATCGTTGCGACTGCGATTAGCTCGCTTCGTCACAAACCGGTAGCAAAGCAGCAGGGTCAGCCGCCTGCACCCATGTTGCAAGACTCAAACGCCAACATTGAGGAAATGAAGAGGAGTCTTGAGGCTCAACAGCGACAGGCGGCAGGACCGCGCCTGGGAAGCCCAGCACCTGAGATGGCAACACCCTCTCAGCCCGGCATCCAGCCATACGGCCCAGGCGAAATGCCGTCAGGATACCCCTGTGTGCCTGGACAATCTTGTTCGCCTCCGCCGCAAGGCGGCTACTCCGCTTACCAGCCGCAACTCACGCCTCAACAGCAAGAGCAGATGCAGATCGAGCAGCAGGAGCGCCAATTGGCCTACAGATCTCGCTTCGCCTCTAACCTTGCGTACAGCCAGAGTCATGCCATCAACGGTCCGTCGAGCCTGATTGCCCAAAACCAGCCTGGAACTCTAAATGGAACGAGTGACCCGTCAATTCGCCCGCAGGTAAGTGCAGCATTACCGTCCGGTTACGCCGAGCCCCAGAATGGACCTCCGGTAACAGGCCCTCAGGCCTCCCACGAGACACAGCCACAGGGAGCCCAAGAGGCTTCTAACGATTTGCGGGCCCAGATCGGCTACAAGCGACCAGCGGAAGTGAATATCAACTCCGCAACCGGCCAGCCGTATGTCGTCTACGAGGGCACGCTGATTGAGACTGCGCTCATGAACCGTTTGGACGGAGACGCGTCGGGTCCTGTGAAGGTGCTGGTCACGAATCCGGTCTACTCGCACGACCATCAACACGTCCTGATTCCTGACGGAACCGTCGTGCTCGGAGAAACGCACAAGATCGGCGGTGCGGGATTCGGGCACCAACGACGACTGGCGGTCGTGTTCCATCGGATGATCATGCCAGACGGCTACAGCGTCGATCTCGATCAATTCTTAGGACTGAACCAGATCGGCGAGACCGGGCTCAAAGACAAGGTCAACAATCATTACTTGCAAATCTTTGGTAGCTCCATCGCGCTAGGGATCATTGCCGGTGCCGCCGAAGTTTCCAACAGTGGCGGTGCATTAACCGGCAACGGATCCGACGCCTATAAGTACGGTATTGCATCCAGCCTTTCTCAAAGCGCCACCACCATTCTGGATCAGTTCATCAACATTCCACCGACGATCACGATTCGCGAGGGACATCGCGTGAAGGTCTATATCAGTCAAGATCTTCTATTGCCTGCATATGAGAATCACATGATACCAAGCACGCTCTAGGAGGAAACATGTTGCGTTCATTACTTATCGCCGCCGTGCTGGTCTCCACGCTAGGGGTTTCAGCGTGCAACAGCGGCAAAAAAGAGCAGCAGCCGACGGCGGATGAACAGAAACGGATCCAGGAAGAAAGCCAAAAAGCAATTGAGCAACAGAAGCAGCTTACATCCGGTTATGGAAACTCTATGAACCATGTCGCGCCCAATACCGGATACACGCCAGAGAAAACAAAGAAGCAGCAGGAACACCATCCAAAGCCAACACAGCAGCAGCAGCAACAGCAGCAAAGTGACCAACCGCAGCAAAGTGACCAACCGCAGCAATGAGGAGCAACGCGATGAAGATTTCAGGACCTGTCTTTCTATTGAGCGTCATCTCCATAACCACTGTGGCACATGCCCAGTTTGGCAACGGCATTGTGTTCGATCCGACTCAGAGCGGCCATGCAATCGAACAGATTCGGCAGGCACAACAGATGTACACCACGGCTGAACAGACGCGGACGACCGTCGTATCCGCCTATAACCTTGCCCGGCAGATGGCGAATCTGCCAAGTTCCCTTTATCAACGCTATGCAACACCTTGGGCGATCTGGAGGAATGTCTCCGCGGGAAACACATACGGCAACGTGCAGGGTTGGGTGAACGCAGCTAATACCGGGCTTGGTGTGATTTTGGGCTACGAAGCAGCCACAATCAATGTCACGCCACGCTATCCGCTATATCAGCAATTAGGTCCCGAGGGCCAACGAGTCATTGCGTCACAGGCTGCAACGGCTGACTTAGGCGACGGCATTGTTGAAAGCAACCTGCAAACCCTCGGAACAATGCGAACAAACTCCGAAGCAAGAGAGTCCGACATCAGGCAGATGGAGTCCGCAACGTACTCGAACGACCCAGATCAACACACGGACATGGCCACCTTGCAGCGAATCAACCAAGCGACCCTTATGCAACTTCGGGCCCAGCAGGATGCGAACCAGATTGCTCAAGCAGCCGCCCTTCAGCAGATCGTTTCTCAGAAGCAGCAACAAGATGCTTTGAAAGCAGCTTTCCAAGATGCTGCCGAATATCAGCAGCAGTACAGCTCGACTGTGCAGCCTCTCACATCGGGATTTGGCAACTCCATGAGCCAGACCCACTGAAGTAATGAGCATTAAAACGAGAAGAGGGCTCAGATGAACTTATTGGACTGGATTAATCAAGGAATTGACAACCTCACGCTCACTAGCGGTCCTGGGATAGACGCCTTAGGTTTTCGGATCTTTGTGGCCCTTCTCACCACAATGATGGTTTGGTTCGGTGTTCAAGAAGCGCTGTCGTCAGCCCAAGGCGGACAGGGGTTCAACTTCAGCAAGTTTGTGCACTTCGTGGTACTTGCTTCGTTCGCCTATACATTCATCGAGTTCTACGACACTGCGATACCCGGAGTCGGGTACTCTTTCAAGCAATTCATCACGGTCGGCGCCACCAGCGTTGCAAACACGATCGGGCAGGACAGCGCGAATCAACTAAATCAGACGATAACTGACATGCAGAGCCAGCTCGGTTCAGGAATTGTGAAGGCGCTGATGAATACCTACTACGCTCTAACAATGATCGTCGTTCAAATTCTGCTGGGCTTCTTTTCGGCCACGATCGCAGCGATCGTAGCTTACGGTGCAGTAGCAGCGGCCGTCACGGGACTCATTGGGCCAATCTTCATTCCGTTCTTGCTGGTTGACAAGCTCAGTTTTCTGTTTTGGGGATGGCTTCGCGCCTTCATCGGCTTCAGCTTCTATAAGGTGGTCGCCGCGGCCGTTCTAAGCGTACTCGGGCATCTCTATCAGCTGTATTACATGAGCCTCATACCCCTCGATCCGGTCACGTTGGTGACGAAGCTTCCACTTCTGATGCTGCTGGTTCTGGTGAATCTCTACATTCTGTTCAAGATTCCCGCAATCACAGGTTCGATCTTCTCGGGCCACACTGGCGGCCACGACGGAGGCTTGGGTCTAGTCGCACTCGCAGCCCGCTTTATATAGCCAGAACCGGAGAGCAATCATGAGCCTACAGGCACCCGCAGAGACTTTTCGCGCCCAAAATCCGCCGTCGCGCACGATCGGCAAAGCAGCGGAGCGGTATCTGGAGCAATATGGCGACCCGCTGGTGATGAACACATATCTGAAAGTGGCGATTCTGGTGCTCGCGCTCGTCTGCATGATGCTGGGGCTGCTCATATTCCGCAGCCAGAGGGCCCTCGCCGACATTCATCCGCTGGTTCTTCGGATTGACGATGTTGGGCACGCCGAGGCGCTCGATTTTCGCGATTTCGCATATCGACCGAAAGAAGTCGAGAACAAGTACTACCTGTCCCGCTGGACAGAACTCTATTTCGGGCGCAATCGCTACACGATCCAGCGCGACTTCACCAACTCGCTGTACTTCATGAATGCCGACGTACAACGTGCTGTGGTTGAGGACTACCGCAAGAACAAAACGATTGATGCCTTCGTGCGGGACAGCACGATTCCTTATGTCGATATCGAGGTAAAGAACGTCATTCTGGACGACCTGAGGCAGTCTCCGTACTCAGCTCGCGTCGAATTTCTCAAAATCTACACGAACCCGTCGGACCATTCCGAGGTGAAGCGCGAACGCTGGACAGCCAGCATCACCTACGTCTTCCGCAACGCCGTCCGGAACTCCGAGATTCAGGTGAATCCACTGGGACTCACCATTGTTAAGTTCCGCGCCGACCAAGCTTTTGACTGAAGGATGCAATCGACTTCCGACGTGACAGCCATGATCATTTGCGTCACCGATTTCCGCGAAAAGCTCCGCCCAGTTGCCATGGCCTTGGCCAGGATGCGCTCCTGCTTCCCATCCGTCTCAGCCACGATCACTGCCAATTTGGGGCGAAACATCCGATTGGCTTTGAGGTGCCCGGGAGCAGGCGCTAACGGCCAGAGCCGGCGGATTTCTGCGTCCTTCAAGAATCCTTCCCGGCGCTTCTGTACATGTGCGTCTTTCGGCTTTAATACCCGCCTTTACTTGGGCACCGGTTCGGGGCAATTCCGTCGCCCTGCGGCACTCGGTCTTCTGCTTCACTTCGTGCCCTGCGGGTTCCGGTTCCTCCCAAAAGAGATTCGCTCAAACGGCAAAGAACGCCGAGCGAAGTTCTTTTGGTTCCCTCCGGAAAAGCAGACCTTCGGCACTTGGGAGCCGGGCCCACTCCCGCGGCTTCGCCAGGTGTGCCCCAAGCAAATACGGGAGCTCAAAACGGAGAACAAGACATGTATCTGAACAGAATCACGCTAATCGGTTTCCTCGGAAGTGACGCAGAGACTCGCACCGTTAATAACTCGGCATTTGCGCAGCTGTCGCTCGCCACAAAGAGTTCTTATAAAGACAAGAAGACGGGCGAGTACGTCTCGCACACCGAATGGCATCGTGCCATCGTGTGGGGCAACCTCGCGGACTACGTCAAGACCCTGACCAAGGGCGCCCACCTGGAGATTGAGGGCGAGCTGCGCAGCCGGGAATACGCCGACAAGAAGAACAACGACGCCAAGCGCCGGGTCTGGGAAATCCGGGTCGATTCCATCCTGAAGCTGGATCGGGCAGAGAAGGCTTCGGCCGATGACGCGGCTACCGTTCCCGCTCCCGAGGAAGTGCCCTTTTAGGGCACTTCCTTCCGCTCATCATTGGATCTTTGATGGAGAGATATCTTGAAGAATCGCCTCAATTGCGTGGGCTTTGGTTTCCGATTCACCATTCTCGAAGTTGTCCAAAACGAGATCGGCCACCCTTCTGATTGCGTCCCGGTTCTGTATGGCAATATCGCGTGCAACAGCGGCACACTTGCCCAGCCATCCGGCAATTTCACCATTGCTCATCCCGTCCTGAGAAAGACCAGTTATCAAGCAGACTGTTCGAGAGAGGTCGTCTGTTTGTTGGAGGAAAGCCGTCCAGTTTCCCTGGCCTTCGACTGCGGCTTCGGCAGCAACTCCACCAAAACAAAAGATAGCTTTCCTCTCACAGGACTCCCGGAAGGATTCAGTAGCGCTTGCCTTTTGGAAATCGATATTCGTAGTAGCGTTTACCTCCAAACCAGACACGCCTACGGATTGCTGTTTAGAGAATGTAATTCCTTCGAGTTTGATTCGCTGCTTAAGGGCTGCAACCGCATGGCCAGCCTCGTGAATCGCGACAGACTTTTTTGGGGAAGCCATGGAAGGAGTATACGAGCATGAGTTTCGATCTGATCCTTCCATTCCTGCGCCCAATCGAGGCGCTCCTCCTGGACGATCGCATCAGCGAGATCATGGGAAACCCCGACTCGACCTGGTGGTTTGAGCGAGACGGAATACTCCATGCTGCACGGGACATCTCGTTCACTTCTGACCGCCTGCGGACGGGCCTCGAAGTAGTCGCCAACAAGCTAGGCAAGAAGCTTGATGAGGACAACCCAGTTCTGAATGCTCAGCTTCCCGATGGTAGCCGCTTAGCGGCGGTGATTCCGCCCGTGGTGCGGCCAGCTCCGGCACTCGTAATACGCAAGTTTTCGGGTCGTAATTTCACGGTCGAGGACCTCATCCAGCGCGGCACGTTAACCAGCGAATTAGCCGGGTATTTGTCCGAGCAAATTCAGGGTGGCAAGACTATCCTCATCAGCGGCGGAACGGGTACCGGGAAGACGACTTTATTGAACATCCTGGCGCAGTCGATTCCCAGCAGCGAACGGATCGTAATCATCGAAGACACGGCCGAGCTTTCCATCCAGAAACCGAACATTCTGGCCGTGGAATGCCAGACAGATACCTACAAGTCCCCGGTGTCTTTCGAAAACCTGCTCCGCAGTGCTTTGCGGTGGCGACCTGATCGAATCATTCTGGGTGAAGTACGAGGCGTGGAAGCTCGCACACTCCTTGACTCTTTCAATACCGGCCACGCCGGTTCGCTGGCGACAATCCATGCGAATTCGGCCACGAAAGCGCTGCGGAGGTTTGCCAACCTCGTCATGCGAAGCCACCAGCAAGCCACGGTCGAAGACATCGAGGCCGAGATCGGCGAAGCAGTTGATTTTGTGATTCACATCGAGCGCCAACCTGGCCGGCGAGCAGTGAGCGAAGTTGTGCAGCTTACAGGATATGACCGCCGCGCTGAACAGTTTGTTTCAGAACGCATATTCCCGTGCGCAAAGGGAGCTGTCGCGTGAGCCGCATCGAGGTTGTCACCGGGGTGCTCAATTCGATCGTACAGCTCATCGTGAGTCTTCCGAAGGAGGCCCGAATTGCGACCAGAATGACGAGCGACGGGGCAGGCCGAGAGGTGGTCTGTTTCGAGATTGTTGTTCACGAAGCCGACCGAGGAAAGCTCATCGGAAAAGGCGGAGCAAACATGCGTGCACTGCGGGTGCTATTGAACTCAGCGGGGTACCTGTCGGGTGCACGCTATCGGGTGAACTGCAAGGACGACTCGGAGGCAAGCCCCGCAGTAAGCGTGGGCTCAAGGCTCGAAGGTTAGGACCAAGGAGGAACGGAATATATGGCGCTCTTAGAGATCACACAATCGCGGCAGGTTACGGCCACCATTCGGCTGGAAGAGAAGACGGCGGACCAGGTCGACAAGTATGCGGCATTCATTCACGCCTCAGCGGACGACGTGGTCAATCATGCGTTGGATTACGTGTTCAGCAAGGATCGCGATTTCCAGGAGTATCTGAAGTCGGCGGAAGCTGGAGATGCCGTGCCGAGCCTACGGGTGCGGAGAACGCCGCACCCTGCGGAGGGCAAGAGGAGTCGCTGCGGCTGAAGAAGGCGCGTGCGTAGAGAGACGTGACGGATGCGAGGCGGCGATTTGCAGCAGATTGGGGAGGTTATTCCGGGGTGGAGAGTAGGCGCCGCTGCGCGGCGGGAGAATTTTTGACACTCCACCCCTATTAGGGAACTGCCCAGATACTTCGGTATCTCGTCAGTTACTTAGGCGAATGAAGAACTTGCAGGAGGTCGGTATCTCAGCGGATACCGGCGTTTTTGATTCCAGGAGAAGCAATGCATGGCTGATGCGATGGAAGTGACGTTGTTTGACGCCGCAAGGTTGAAGGGACGGGACAGGCGCACTCAGAACTTAAGCACCAAGCTGACACAGGAGGAAGAGAAGGAGTTGCAGAGAGCCTCAGCAGCCGAAGGCAAGACGCTAAGCGAATGGGCGCGCGAGATACTGTTACGGTCTGCTCGCAAGGCCGCACCTGCTGCCGGCCACGAATCCTTCGTGTTGACCGAGGTCGTCGGCATCCAGCTCTTCCTAATGAATGTGCTCTCTCCGCTGTCGCGTGGCGAACACCTCACGCCAGAACAGTACCAAACCATCATCAAGAGCGTGCAGACCAGCAAGAGCCGCGTGACCCAAGAACTTGTTGCGAAGCGTCTGAGCGCCGGGGAGCAGTAGTCATGTCCAAGGTTCAAAAATGGGGCCGAGAGGAATCGATCATATGGCCACCGCGAGGGTTCTACTACACCTATGGAGCGATCTTTTTAGCGCTGCTTGTGGCTGGCTTTCTCGTGTATGTCCGCTTCGCTTTCGGGCTGAGCCCACTGGAGAAGTACTACCTGCCGTACTACCTGCGCACGGATACGGCGGGGTTGATGCACCAGCGCAGCGAATATCAGTTGATCTATGTTCTGAACGAACAGCGAGAGACTCGGCTGGCACTGGATGGCGATGTCCAATCAGGGCAATCGCCACAGGTCCTGGGGAAAGCGTTGCCGTTTCAACTTTCCGATCAGGCACTACAGAAGGGTGACCGCTTTCTCTGGCGGGAATCGCTCCGGTCATACCAGAACAAAGCCCTGCATGACTTTCTCGCTCGCTGGATTTATAGCGGCGCTTCGCCCTTCAGCCTCTTTGAAACGCCTCTCCTGTGTGGGGTCTTCGCTCTGTTCCTGCAGCTCCCTTTCTCGATTCGAAAGGACGTCCGCCGCCGGCAGCAACTGCGCTATGGCCGACGCCTCAAAGGCCCTCTTCTGGTATCGGGAAGCGAGTTTTCCAAGGCCCTGGACGGGGATGGGATCGGCCTTGCGATGGATGACGAAAAGAAGCCACTGCGCATTCCGCGGGCTGCCGAAAATAAGCACATCCTCACTGTCGGCGACACCGGCGCAGGCAAGTCCACTATCATTCGCCAGATCCTCTTCCAGGTTGCGGAACGGGGGCACAGTGCAATTGTCTATGACCCTGCCTGCGAGTTCATTCAGCAGTTTTATGACGAGCGACGCGGCGATATCGTGCTCAATCCGCTGGATGCCCGCTGTCCATATTGGAGTCCTTCGGATGAGCTCCAACGCAAGGCCGAAGCGAAAGCAATTGCGGTTTCGCTCTTCCAACCGGCAGGGATTACCAACCGCTTCTTTGTCGAAAGCCCACAGAAGGTCTTCGCACACTTGCTCAGTTTTCTACCTACGCCCACTCAGTTGATCGAATGGATGTCACACCCGGAAGAGATCGACAAGAGGGTCAGAGGGACGGAACTGGCGGCGCTCATTGATCCTCGCGCGCCAAATCAGCGGACGGGCGTTCTTGGCTCTCTCAACATGGTCGCTGACAGCTTCCGGCTGCTGCCGAAAAGGGAGGAAACGTCCTCAACTTGGACCGCGACCAAGTGGGCCGAGGACCGAAGAGGCTGGATCTTCATAACCTCGCGTCCAGCGTTGCGGGAGGCCCTTCTGCCGCTTATCAGCTTGTGGCTCGACCTTTTGGTGCTTCGACTTCTCACGGAGCCGCATCCTCATCAGCGTCCCGCGTGGTTCGTGATTGACGAGTTGGCCAGCCTGCAGCGTCTGCCGCAGCTTCACACCGCCATCACGGAGAACAGGAAATCGAATAATCCAATCATTCTCGGATTCCAGGGACGCAGCCAGTTGGAAGCTCGCTATGGGCATGACGCCGAGGCGATGCTTTCGCAACCGGCGACCAAGATCTTCTTGCGCACCAGCGAGCCGAGGGCGGCCAAGTGGGTGAGCGAGGCCATTGGTGAAGTCGAGATCGAACGGCTTCGGGAAACACATTACGACGGCACTCGCACGGGCAAGAACTTCGCACTCGACCGGCAGACCGAACCGCTGGTTATGCCCTCGGAAATCTCCGGCATGGACGACCTCCGGGCCTACCTCAAGTACGGCAATTACGTGGCCAGATTCTCGTTTCCCTTTATCGAACTGCAGGCGAAACACAAAGCTTTTATCGAACGTGAAATGGACGATTTCCTGCCTCGCTCGTTCGATCCTCGCGACGTAATTCCTGAGGAAGAAACTCTGTCGCGAGGTTGGGGGAACCCCGAGCAAGCGGCAATCGATTTCAATGCAGGGAACCTGTGAGTGACCGATGCTGACCATTTCCAAGCCTCTGACAGCCGGACAAGCCCAGACGTACCACAAGAAGGAATTCACCTCGAAAGAGCAAAGTTATTGGGCGCGCGGGCAGGAAGTGCAAGGGGAGTGGCAAGGTCGGCTCGCAGACAAATACGGCCTAGCAGGGTCAGTTGGTGATGAAGAGTTCGCCAGGTTAAGCAATGGCCAACACCCGCTTACGGGCGAACAACTCGTTCGCCATCGATCTTCACACCAATATGAGGGTACTGACGGGCAGACCATCACGACGGCTGAGCACCGCGCGGGTTGGGACGCGACTTTTTCGGCTCCCAAGTCCGTTTCTCTGACAGCTTTGGTGGGCGGTGACATACGGGTCCGCGAAGCCCATCGCGAGAGTGTTCGAACCGCGTTGGATGAGCTGGAACGGTATACGCAAGCCCGAATCGGGGGCAATCATCCAGCGGTAACGACTGGCAGATTTGTGGTAGCCAAGTTCGAACACGACACGGCTCGGCCAGTGGATGGATACGCTGCGCCACAGCTCCACACTCATGCCGTGATCTTCAACTTGACCGAACTGGAACACGGCCAGACACGGGCCCTGCAGCCGCAAAGCCTGTTTGCTTCCCAGCAGTTTGCAACCGCCGTGTACCAGTCCGAGCTTACCTACCGGCTCGCCCGACTGGGATACGAACTAGAGGCTGGGAGAAGCGGCGCGCCCGAAATCAAAGGCTATTCCCAGGAATACCTCGACGCTTCCAGTCCGCGCAGCCAGCAGATCAGGGCACATCTGGAAAAGGTAGGGCTGAGCAGCAAGGAATCCGCCGAGATCGCCGCGCATTCGACGCGAGACAAGAAACAAATCCTGACCCCGGCTGAGGTACTTTCCGCGCACCGGCAGCTTGCCGCGGAGTTCGGCAATCAGGCCGATCGAGTAGTCGCCGACGCGCGTGCCCGAACCATGGAACAACGTCAGCCCGCGCACTCTGCATTGCGGGCCCAGGAAGCTGTGACTTTCTCCCGCGACAAGCACTTTGAACGTGAAGCCGTCGTTGACGAGCGATTACTGATGCGCGATGCTCTGCGACGCGGCATGGGCAAGACAACGTATGAGCAAGTCCGCCAGAACTTCGAAAACCGGGTACTGAAAGGTGAGTTTCTTGGCAAACATCCGGCTTCGCGAACCGTTGGAAGGCTATTCACAACGCCAGAGACTGTTGCTGCTGAACGGGAAGTGATTCAACGTATGCGCGCCGGCCAAGGGCTGGCAGAGCCGATCGTGTCATCTCGGGAGGCCATCGCTACAACCAACAGGCACCCGCATTTGAATACGGCGCAGACCACTGCCATCGAGCATGTACTCACTTCCCGCGACCGCGTCCAGGGAATCCAAGGTGTTGCCGGTGCGGGAAAGACAACGGCTTTGGATGTCATTCGTGTTGCCGCGGAAGCCAAAGGCTATACGGTAGAAGGCTTTGCTCCCACCTCCCGCGCCGCCAAGCAGCTTGGCGATGCGGGCATTTCAGCAGGAACGTTGCAGGCCTTTCTGGCGCGCGGAGACAGTGGCGGTCCGCTTGAGCAGAAGCGCTTGTATTTCGTGGATGAATCAAGCCTGACGAGCACAAACCAGATGAAGGACTTTCTCAATCGGCTCACAACACAAGACCGAGTCATTCTCGTAGGCGATGTCCGACAGCACCAGGCGATTGAGGCAGGCCGTCCGTTCGAACAACTGCAAGACTCTGGGATGAGCACAGCGAAGCTCGACCAGATCGTGCGGCAAAAAAACCCCGAACTGAAGACAGCTGTTGAGTACTTCGCACGCGGCGCTGTGTCTGAGGGGATTGGAGCCTTGCGCGGCCAGGGACGCATCCGCGAAATTGCAGATCCCGCCGCGCGTGTTCGTGAGATCGCTAGCGATTATGCCGAATGTCCGACCAACACCCTAGTTGTGTCCCCCGACAATGCCAGTCGGCGAGAACTGAACACTGCGATACGGGCTGAGCTCCAGACAAAAGGAATCGTTGCTCGCGAAGATCACATGTTAAGAGTGCTGGTGCAGCAGCAGGACCTAACTGGTGCGGACAGACGCTGGGCAGCTCGGTACGCGGTAAACGATCAACTGCGCTATTCGCGTGGCAGTAGTTCGATCGGAATTGAAAGGGGCAGCTATGCACGGGTACGCTACCGGCGGCAAATCGGACAATGACAGCCTTCTGAATACAGCGAAACGCTATCGCATAGACCCGGAGAAGATTCACAAGGCAGTTGCCCAGGAATTCGCCGCCAAGCTGAAGAAGAAGGAGCGGAAAGCAAGACCAAAGAGCGCGGCCTAGAACAGTTCAATGCAGATCATTATCGGAGGCAGAGGGCGAGAGCTCTCTGCCTTCACTCTTTGCGCCGATGCCAATTTATGCGGTTTCACCCAGCGACATCTGAGTTGCTGACAACGATTGACGTGAGTACTTCTTGAGAAATTCCATGCCGAACTGATTGATCAGACGGGAGGTTTCAGCCCTCGTTACGAGACATGTATCGAACGACAGTGATTCATCGGAGAGCGGCTTAAAGACGACCCCCTCAATGTGGGTACCAAGCGCCGTTGCCTTGGACACGAAGGCTATTCCGTTTTGTTCGGTCACCACGTGAAATGCGTCAGGAGCACCCAGCACTTCGTGAATTTCGTGCGGAACGATCTTTTCTCTTTGCGTCAGACGCATGATTGCATCGTGCGCGTTGGGATTCGCCTGCGAGCTAAACAAACCCCAGATGTCCCGGTTCAGGTCGTGCAGCCTTACTGTTTCTTTGCGAGCCGCTCTGTGGCTTTCCGGTAAGGCCACATAAAGTGGAATGCGAGCGAACACCGCCGCCGTGATCCTGGGGTCGTTCGGTGGCGCAGTCACAATTGCCAAGTCCAGCTCGCCGGAGATTACACCGCGTGCCAAATCCATTGCGAAGCGGCTCTTGAGGCGGGGATGCAAATTGGGATAGAGAGGCAGCCGGATCGCCAGAAGCTTTGAAATCCATGATCGATCTGCAAATGGTGAATGGCCAACTGTGAGCACGGTTTCCGAACCGTGACTGACGGAGCGAGCGAGGTGCACCGCACGCTCGGCGTGGAGCACAGCCGATCGTGCTTCTTCCACGAACACGCGACCGGGCTCAGTGAGATCCGTGATTCTCTTGCGGTCGCGAACAAAAAGCTGAAAGCCAAGCTCATTTTCGAGTACGGCTATCTGCTTGGTCAGGGCAGGTTGGCAGATATGCAACCTCTGGGCCGCGCGCGTGAAATTCAGTTCTTCGGCCAAAACGATGACTGCGTGCAGGTGGCGTACTTCGACGTTCGGAAACACCTCAAACCCCCTATGGACCGCTCAAGTATTAGGGCTTGCACGTTCATTCGTCACCAAGGGCTCTGGACTAACGGGCACTGAGGTGGGGAATTTCCACAGTATGTGGAAATTGAACAGTATTGTCAACCTGAATACCCCTTTGGGACGGGAACCTCAGGTTTACAAGGTATTCGCCGTAGTTCCTTTGGACGCGAGGGTGTTAAATCCGTTAATACCCCCAAAAGAAAGCAGGGGTCGCGAGGACCTGTTACTGCGGTAAACTTGCACGTCGCATCGCAGAGAAAGTCCCGCGCTGCTGTCCAATTCAACCCAAGGTTTTCACAATTTCATGAGTAATCAGACAGTCTTCGTCTTGGGAGCGGGCTTTTCTTGCCTTGCCGGCATTCCGCTGATGAACGAGCTGCGCGATGAGGTGTTCGCCGACCCTTGCATCCAAAATCTTCCTGGGCTTGCGGATCACGACAAGCAGCGCAACGTCGAGGAAACACTGCTCGACCTGCGAACGACGGCAGACGAATCCGCGGCCCGAGCCCACGATGCATTACTAAATGCCTCTTTGTGTCTTCTCTGGAAAAAGCATCAAATGATGCCCGATCTCCCCGAGGCGTATTCGCGTTTCGCCCGAATCGCCGGTGAGAGCGGTGGAATCGTGTCTCTCAACTGGGACTTGGTGTGCGAGCTAGCTCTCTACACAGCCGACATCAAGTGGAGCTATTCGACCGACCGTGGAATTCCGGTGGTCAAGCCCCACGGTTCGATCAATTGGACCAATCATCCACAGTTACCGAAGCAGAAATCGAAAAGCGGCAACGGATTTGCCCAAATCGACGCCGAGCGATCCATCTCTTACCGCCCTGATGATCCCTTTCGAGACCCTCTCCTCGGATACACAGATAGTGATTTCAAGTACGTTGCCTTCCCGGGTCTTCTCCACGAGAACTCCGCAGCAACCGATCGCCTTTGGGGGGAAACGCGCTCCTTGATAGCCAAGGCGTCGCGAGTCGTGTTTATCGGGTATTCACTGCCGTTTTATGACACCCGTTCCAGGAGCGAGTTTCAAAATGCATGTTCAGGGAAACAAGTTACTGTCATCGACCCTTCGGAAGAGGCGCTAGAAACCTACCAAAAGCATTTTGGCAAAGAAGTTGTTGGCCGGCTCGGTAAGTTCGACGAGTGCGAGGTATAAAGAGTCTGCCGGGTGGGCGGACTTGTCCCTAGAATTTACGCCTCGTGAATGGCCACCATCAAGGGATCTAGGCGTGCGCTGTACGGACACGTTGTTGACGGATGGGAAACAACTTCTTAGATGCCCGGCCTTCCATGTCAGCCACCTCGGCGTCCATCTGGAGCACGCTGCTAAAGAACAGTTCTCCTAGCGGAGACAAGCTTCGCCGAGCCAGTCGGACAATTCCAAATTCGCCTTGCAGCACCGGTAGCGCCACTGGTAATACAGCGATCGTTTGAGCCTCGAGCTCGGGGATCAACACGTTAAGTGTCAGTAAGGCGACGGCATCCGATTCCTGGGCAATCGTTTTCATCATCCCTAGCGACTCGCAGGCAATGGAGGGAACCGTCCTTGGTCCGCGAGGTGAGGGACTCTCGCCCGCAGCAGACTCACTCATGAACTCGCGCAACATGGCCGACGGAAACCGCGACGTACTCACAAACGGATAGTTCAAAACGTCGCTCATGCTGAGTGCGCGCTTCTTCTTGAGAAGCGGATGTCCTGGCCGAACCGCCAGGTATCCCTGTCGCCGGGTCAACCGTGTGATGAGGAAATCCTGGTCGTCCGTGATGGCGCGCACATCGGCCACTGCTAAATCGAGTTCGCGGCGGCGCAGCAGGGGCAGTAAGTTGGCCCAATTATCATTTGCCACGCGCAGTCGCACCTCAGGATGGTCACGAACGATGCGAGCAATTACCCGATCCACAAAGCGCAGACCGACATACGTCCCGACGCCCACCTGAAGTTCTCCTTTGCCCAGTCCTCTCAGCAATTCCATTTCGCGGCTTAGGTCGGAAGATTGCGACATCACTTCTCGGGCATGTTCAAGAAATATCCCGCCTGCATCGGTGACTTCGACTCCATGTGTACCGCGCTCGAAGATCCGCACTCCAGCTTGCTTTTCCAGATTCTGAATGCTCCGTGACAGAGACGGCTGCGAAAGGTGGAGAGAATGAGCAGCGCGGGCGAAATGGCGGTGTTCCGCTAGCGACAGGGCGCAACGCAGTAACCGGATCTCGAAGTCCATACGTTTAGGTTATCAGGTTGATGTCATTCGCGTATTGGACGTATGGAGGTGTCTCCTCTAGACTCAAGTGTACAGACACGGTAGCTGACGTCATGCGACCCATCCTCGCCCTTGCCCCAGGGTGTCGCTCTGGTCTGGAGACTTTATTCTGAAGTTCGCCGCTACAGTTGTTCGCCCGACAATCAGAATCAATCGGACGAAAGTATCTGGCTGCTCGTCCACGACCGACGCCCGCTGCTTGGTGCTTGGAGTCATACGTCGTGAAAGCGAAATGAGCGAATCCACAAGAATGGGCGGTTGAACTAGGGAGACCCCAATAAACCGTGATTTGAGCTGTTTAGCACACCTTCCGTCACGGGAATAACGCAAGATCACAGTAATAACAAGGAGGATCATATGGACTTCGGTGCAGGTCTACGAAAATTCACGCTGGGCGCGCTTGCCGTTTCCAGCGTCTTGCTGGCGGGTGGCAGCGCGACATCACAGGCGCAAACAGCCACGCCAAAGAAACCGAACATCCTCGTGATCTTTGGCGACGACATTGGTATGTGGAATGTCGGAATCTATACCCATGGCATGATGGGACGCACTTCTAATATCGATAGTATTGGCCGGAATGGCATTCTGTTCACTGATCAGTACGCACAGCCAAGCTGTACGGCTGGCCGCGCTGCCTTTATAACCGGTCAACTGCCAGTACGCACTGGCATGACTACAATCGGTATTCCCGGCTCTACCCTCGGCATTCAGAAAGAAGACCCGACTCTAGCCGAGGTTCTGAAGTCGCAGGGCTACGTCACCGGACAATTCGGCAAGAACCATCTTGGCGACCGGAACGAGTTTCTGCCAACGGTTCACGGTTTCGATGAGTGGTACGGCAACCTGTACCACTTGAATGCGGAAGAAGAGCCGGAAGAGCTGGACTATCCCGGACAGAAAAATCCCGCCTATGCGGCGAAATATGGTCCTCGTGGTGTGTTGCACACCTACGCCACAACCGTGGATGATCCCACGACTGACCCTAAGTTCGGACGGGTAGGAAAGCAGAAGATCGAAAACACGGGCCCATTGACGCGCAAGCGCATGGAAACGTTTGACGGCGAAGTTCTGCAAAAAACGTTGGACTTCATGGATCGCAACGGTAAGGGCGAAAAGCCCTTCTTCGTATGGTTCAACGCCACCGGAATTCACGTCTGGTCGCATCCACAACAGAAGTACATTCAGATGGCCGTCGACGAGGGACGCGCTGAGACGGACGTGGTTCGCGCCAAGATGCTGGAGCAGGACGAACAGGTCGGTGTCCTGCTGCAAAAGTTGAAAGATTTGGCTGTTTACGACAACACCATCGTGATCTACACCACCGACAATGGCAACGAACTGATGTTTTGGCCTGACGGTGGTTATGCTCCATTCCGTGGTGAAAAAGGTACGACTTGGGAAGGCGGCGTTCGCGTACCCCTTCTGATTCAGTGGCCCGGACACATTCCTGCGGGACGAGAAGCGAATGGCCTGCAATCACACGAAGACCTTTACGTGACGCTGGCCGCCGCTGCTGGACTGCCCGACCTCAAGGCGAACTTGCTGACCGGTTACACGATGAATGGAACGAATTACAAGGTTCACCTGGACGGCTATAACAACCTTGATTACTGGACCGGCAAGACCGAGAAGACCGCCCGTCGCGAGTATTTCTATTACGACGAAACCGATCTGATGGCCATGCGTGTCGACGGCTGGAAGATGGCCATCGGGATAAAGGCTAATGGTATTTGGTTTGATCCCAAGACCTATCCCAGCATCCCTTACGTTTTCAACCTCCTGATGGACCCCATGGAGAAGATGGATCCGGAGTCGCATGAGTGGGGCTACATCGGCCGCAAATTCTTTGCCGAGAAGATGTGGGCACCAGCCGCGGCCTCACAGTTCCTGGCACTACAACTGAAGAGCCTGCAGGACTTTCCGCCCAGGCAAGGAGCGGACTCGCTCAGCATGAAGAAGGCCATCGACAACGCGATGAAGAAAATGGATAACCCAGGCGGAGCCAGCGACTAATTGAACTGTAGCCCAAGAGTAGTAACTGAGCTGAGTGCGTCTCGATTCCCGCCGCTGTGCGATGCGGCGGGAGTCGCCGGAGTCAGTCTATGAGCAGCACGATGACAATGCCATCGCTGACCGAGGAGTCACCGGACTTCTCGCTCGTTCTCGGCGGACCGATGTTTCAGATGCTCCGGCGATCCCGTCTCTCCGGAGATGCACTGGAGCTACTGCATCGCAGGGTCGTAGCTGTCGTGCTGGTCGCATGGATACCACTGCTGCTGTTGTCGGTCGTAAGCGGGCATTTCCTGACGGGAACGGTTACGCTACCCTTCCTGCACGACATAGAGGCACACGTTCGGCTGCTCGTGGCGTTGCCGGTACTGATCGCCGCAGAGTTGATCGTGCACCAACGCATTCGTTCAAGAGTGAAGACTTTTCTGACACGCCGTGTCATCCGACAGCAGGACGTACCAAGGTTCCTTGCCGCAATCAACTCGGCGACTCGTTTGCGTAATTCAGTTCCAGTGGAACTTGGACTAATGGTCTTGGTCCTCACTGTCGGGCAGTGGCTGTGGCGAAGCCAGATCGCTCTGGGCGCTTCGACCTGGTATGCGATTCCACAGGCTGGTCACATGCACCTCACAACCGCAGGCTATTGGTACGAGTTCGTCAGCATACCGATTTTTCAGTTCGTTCTGCTGCGCTGGTATCTGCGGTTTTTCATCTGGTTCCGATTCCTGTGGCAGGTTTCCAGATTGGACCTGCACCTGGCTCCCACACATCCCGATCGAGCGGGAGGTTTGGCTTTCCTGGGGAAGAGTTCCTATGCCTTCGGTCCAATCCTGTTCGCCCAAGGGGCGCTGCTGGCGGGTGTAATAGCCAGTCGCGTCTTGTACGGGGGCGAAAGCTTGTTGTCATTCAAGCTGGAGGTCGTGGGCTTTATTGTCCTCTTCCTGGTGTTGATCCTTGCACCACTCACCATGTTTTCGCCGCAAATGGCGCGGGCTAAGCGTAAGGGATTGTCCGAATACGGCTTGCTGGCGACCCGCTACGTCGATGGCTTCGAGCAGAAATGGGTGGTGGGAGATGCGGCAGAAGGAGGCGAACTCCTGGGCACCGGCGACATTCAATCTTTGGCCGACCTAGGGAATAGTTACGGGGCGGTGCGGGACATGCGAATTGTGCCCTTCGGCATGCAGGACATCGGTCGACTCGCTGCAGCTACAGCGGTACCTCTTCTGCCGCTCGGACTCACCGTGTTTTCACTGGAAGAGCTGGTAATGCGCATCTTTAAGATCCTCTTCTGACGGAACGAAAATCCACCGGCTACACGCGCGTGCCAAATCAAGAATCAGGATCGCGCTACCAACTGAGGAGAATCAGAATGAAATCTGCTGTCGCCTTATCCAAGGCCGAAAGACGCAAGCAGGGCAAAGCCCTTCGCGAGAAGTGCCCAAGAACTTCACAGGCGGAGTGGACGGCTCGTTCGAAGTCGCAAGACATCATCACGCTACTAGAAGAATCCGACGCCGACCGGATTGCGGGCCTGATCCCGGTTAAGTATCAAAGAATGTCCGTTTCGCCTTTCACATTCTTCCGCGGTACAGCCATCATCCAAGCACGCGATCTCGCCAGTGCGACGGTGTCAGGGATTACGGTTCAGGCCTGCGGCGATTGCCACTTAGCAAACTTTGGCGGCTTCGCCTCGCCGGAACGAGCGTTGGTCTTTGACATCAACGACTTTGATGAGACGTTCCCAGGGCCTTGGGAATGGGATATGAAACGGCTGGGAGCCAGCCTCATACTGGCGGCCAGGGACCGGAGTTTTTCCAAAACCGTCGCTGATCAGGCGGTGCGGGCCGCTGCTGCGTCTTATCGAGAGCACATGGTGGAATTCGCCGAGATGAAAGCGCTTGACACATGGTACGCACAGGTCAACCTCGATGCCGTCAAGAAATACTTCCGGAAGGATCAGGACATATCGGCCCGCTTGTCAAAGAAGGTGAAGGAGGCGCGATCGCGAACCTCGGAGGCTGTAATTCCCAAGCTCACTGCGGTCGTGAATGGACTTCGGAAGATTAAGGACAACCCTCCGGTCATTTATCATGTCCACGAATTTACCCGAGATTTCGAAAAGCAACGCTTGAAATTCGTCGCGGAATACAAAAAGTCATTGCAGGCGGATAGACAACGCTTGTACGAGCGCTACCACTACCAAGACAGTGCAATAAAAGTCGTTGGGGTCGGCAGTGTCGGGACGAGGTGCTATCTCTCGCTGCTTCTAGCCGATGACGATGATCCACTCTTCCTTCAAATCAAGGAGGCGCGCAGGTCGGTGTTGGAGCCGGGGCGCGGAAAGAGCCGCTATGCGCAGCAGGGTCTTCGCGTGGTAGAAGGTCAACGTCTGATGCAAGCTGCGAGTGACATCTTTCTCGGTTGGGCCCGCACCGAGGGGCACGATTACTACTTCCGTCAATTCCGTGACATGAAGGTCTCCGCTGAAGTTGAAACCTTCCGGTCGGGTACGCTGGTTGGATATGCCAGTTTATGCGGCTGGACTCTGGCGAGGGCTCACGCCAAGGCCGGCGATGCGGCGATGATCTCGGGATACCTGGGATCAAACGATCAGTTTGACGACGCCTTGGCAAAATACTCGGAAGCTTACGCCGACCAGGCGGAACGCGACTTCAAATCCTTCCAAGCGGCGATTCGTTCCGGACGCCTCTCGACCGAACCGGCGAAGGAAGCGGGGCTGGAGTTTCTGCTGTAGCAACCAATTCGTCAACATCCAACGCGGGTCAAACTTGCGACAGCCAGAGATCCCAGTAAAAACTCAGCTCGCGTAAGGAGCGCTCCGAGGGTTTAGTTTTCACTCTTGGTCTGGCGACTGCATCGCGGTGGGCATTCTTAGGAAGATCTCGATACGATTCGTTGTCCACACCGCGATGCCAGTTCCAAAGAAGTCTGCATCTTCGCTCCATACTGGGCAAGCCAACCCGAGTGCAGCGGCCAATACGGGCCAGTCGTTCTCATCCCGCCCACGTAGACGCTCGCGAGCTTCTTCTTCAAATGCACCGTAGATGTCGTTCTGGAGGGGTTCAATGACGCGTTGCAAGTATTGCAGCGTCGGCGAAACGTCGGAAGCAGACTTGCCACGTTTCTTCAATAGCAAAGGCAGATATTTTGCAGCGTCTTCAAAACAAACGTCAGGGGCAAAGAAGCGCACCCCTCGTGGGGCGTAAGTCTCGATGAGTTGCCCTACACGGCGTCCCAGAACTGCACGAATCAAGATATTCGCATCGAGAACGATCATCTCATCGAGAGGTGCCTTTCCCGCGACGGCGTAGGGTTTTGAACTCGTCTACCAACTCGTCCTCACCGACATCCGCCAAGGCTTGGGAAAGACGGTCCGCCGCAGCCTTGAGTTCGGACATGTCGGCAGTTTTGGCGTGCTTTCGGCGGGTGGGAACATAGACCCCAAGAGTCTCCCCCCGGCGAGTTACGGCGACAGGGGTGTCACATTCCAAGAAGGTGGCAATCTTTTCTCGGAACTCGCGTACACCTACTTTGATTGCGGCCATACCGACTTCTCCTTGCGTACATGTAAGTGTACACAATGGAACAATTAGTCGGCAAGCCGCACAAATGTCGTTTGCCGGACACAAGAGCTACCTAACCCCGAAGGGAAAGACTCTGAGAGGTGACACCATGGGTAAATTTTCTTGCTCCACTTATGATCCACGAACCGCTTCCAACCCTTACTGAAACCGCTTTCGGTAGCCATCCGCGTTGCGTAGTTTCAATAAGTTACGACGAACCTACGTCCTTTCACTGCGGTGCCCCCAACGCTACCATTCGGCTTGACGAATCGGTTATGACTCCCAGGAATAACTACGAACAAAAAAGTAATTGGACAGTTCGGCCCTGAGGACTCAGATTAGTAAACACCCCGACTTCCCGTGATCGAGCTGCAGAAGAAACGCCCGTAACGGAAGCAGAGGGCAAACCGCATCCTGGGGTTCCAACCGATGTCTACCTATCCGCGCAAGCCAGTAGAGTCAGAGAGAATTTTCGGGGATATGGGCAGCTCGTCCGGATTTGCTCCGATTGACCTGGCTAACGAGAAGCACTATTCGATCATCGAGATTTCAAAGCTCTGGGCGCTCAGTCAGAAGACCGTGCGCAAGATCTTCGAGAATGAGCCGGGCGTAATCCAGTGGGGCGCTGAAGAGACTCGGTACAAGCGCGGATACCGCACGTTAAGAGTTCCTGAGACAGTTCTTCTGCGCGTGCACCGCAAGCTGCGCCACGCAAGCTGACGCCTGATACGTGCCTGTTTCGAAATTGTGAACCGAAGAGAATTGCAGCGCAGCTCACGCACTCCGCTGTGTGGCCTTTGGGGGCTTCCGCCTCGCTGCCTTGGCCGTGTTCGTAATAACGCCCCACGCCATGCGAACATTTGCGGCGAGTTGATCCTGGCGCGCTTTGACCCAAGGTGCATAATGCTTCTCCGTGATCTTCACACTCTTATGGCCAAGCAAGATCGAGACCTGTTCTAGGGGTACGCCGGCGAGGAGCATCTCGACAGCAAACGTGTCCCGGAACATGTGAGGGTGGCAACGCTTTGGCGAGCCGTCATCCCGCCGAATATTTGCGATCGTGAAAAGCCTGCGAAAGCTTCGCTGCCAATTGCCGACCACCGACTTTGGAGATCCGTTTCCCGACCAGAAGAAGTAGCGTGGATTGGGTGATGGACCGGGTGGGATGTTTCTCAGTGCCTCAGCCACATCGTGTGGCAGTGGAACATAAACGGGATTACCCGTTTTCGCGCGATAAAGGAACAGTTCGTCTTTATCGTTTAACCGGCGACGTTCCAACGTCACGGCATCCCTGATTGCGAGGCCACTCCAACGCATCAGCAATATGAGAATGCGCAGACGCGTGGCTTGATTGCGGCATTCCAACCATCCCTTTGGCTGATAAATGTACGTCGAATCGACGATCAGATCGAATTCGACTTTTGGAAAGTAATCCGTGGGTGGCCCTTCGGCCCGGATTCGACCAAGAAGAGCCGCTGGGTTGGACTTAATCCAGCCGAGGCGCATGCCGTAATAGAAGAAGCCGATCAAGCGCTCCTGCTTCTTCTTCTTGGCAAGAGGACCATCCGTCCAAGTGTCGCGAAAGGCTTCAAGATCAGCCGTGGTGATTTCAGCCAAGTGCTCGAATCCAGCCGAGGTCGCCCAGGCTAAGAACTGTTTCTCAAAAATCGTCTTCAGCTTGTCGAGGGTCGAGTCAGCGAGATTCTCATTGCGCTTGCTGGCGAGAAAACGCTTGACCGCGTCGCGAACGCTAGTTGGCTCAGAAGCGCGGCTTGGCGCTTCGCCGTTGCCGATTGCGGCTGCGCGTTGTTGCGCCTCCTCTTCAAGCTGTCTGCGTTTGTCTTCTGCCTTTTCCCAGCTACGGGTGTCGGCTGTCTGGCGAATCGTAGATCCGTTCAGGACGCCACGAATCCACTTAGGACAACGGCAGCGCTTCCAGAACCGATCAGATTTCTTGGGGCAATCGGATGTGTGGCGGGCGTAAACGAATAGGGCCAAACCGTACCTCTTTGTACCGCCTGCCGAGCCGGCGGTACAAAAACGGTACAATATTTTGGTCTAGTTTGTAAACACCTTAGAATCAGTAGATTAAGCTGGTGGAGGCGGCGGGAGTTGAACCCGCGTCCGAAAATGCTGTCAGTAAAGAGCCTACATACTTAGTCACGTTCATGCGCCGGTGTTAGACGGCACTCTCGCTGGCTACGCTCAGAGCGGACAAGAAACGCATCCAGCCAACCTGATGATCTCGCCGCGAACTCACAGATGGAGAGTCCGAAGCCAGCTCACTGTATGACGCTCTTTCTCAGCCCATGAGCAAAGCCGATGAGAGCGGCAACTTAATTAATTAAGCTGCGTATGCCATTTGTGGTGTGGCAATTGTGTTTTTGCACACGATCACGGATGCGTGCACTCCGGTATGCCTCTTTACCGCAATCACTTCCGTCGAAGCCGTGACGCCCCCATACTGAAGTAACAGCGATCAACTTAACTCTACCAGCCTCAGCCGGTAAGTCAACCGCCGTTCATATAGATGCAATGGGTGACCGAGGGACTCGCTGTGGGTAGAGCTGGCCTTCAGGCCAGCGTTCAGCCGCTTACTTCTCAGCTGAGCCGGCTTTAGCCGGCGGCACAAGGCGGAGGATTGGACTCTGCCGGGTGCCCCATTCATCCGCGGTGTTCGGATGAGTGGGGAGCCTCGATCCACAAGAAGCCGCTATTCTTCCTCATTTGCCTGTGGCGTCGCGATCGGCCAGCAGCAGCGCCTGCGTCTGGCTGATGCGCCCGCCGGGAATTGACGGATCGGCCGCCCGCAGCTTGGGGAAGGCATTCACTTTGTCCTTGCCGCTCACCAGCCACATGATCTTGCGCGCGCGATTGATCACCGGATAGGTCATCGTCATGCGGCGCCGTCCCTGGTAGACGCCGGTGATGGCGATGTCGCGATCGGTCACGTTCAGCACCGGATCGCCGGGAATCAGCGACGCCGTGTGGCCGTCGGGGCCGAGGCCAAGATGCGCCAGGTCCAGCACCGGAGGCTTGCCCGAAACGCCTTCCAGTGTCTGGGCATATTGCCTCGCTGCGGCCTCCGAGTCCGGCTCTTCTACCGGCATCGCATAAATCTGCTCTGGCGGAATGGGAGCGTGTTGCAACAAGCTGTCGCGGAGATGAACGTAGTTGCGATCCGGATCTCCTGCGGGAGCAATGCGCTCGTCGATCTGGAAGACGTGGACATTGGCCCACGGAACATCCTCGTCAGCCAGGTCCGCCAGCATCACCCATGGGCTCTTGCCGCCGCTGACTGCCATCACAAACCGTCCGCGCGCGGCCACGGCCTCGCGAGCCGCGGCTGCGATAACCCCTGCCGCCCGCTTCGCCAGCGAAGCCTCATCAGGAAGAATCTCAACGTTCATAAGCGTTCCAGTCGTCTCCAGTAAGCCGCATAGCAGGATGCGGGAGTCTGAAGAATTGTCATCACGAGGAGGGCTTTAGCCCGACGAGGGATCTGCTTTTTGTCGGCAACACCCAAATCCCTGCTGTGCTCTTCGGTGCCCCAGGCTCGCGTCCGTCGTTTGGACGCCGAGATTACTTGCCCGCTGCCTTCTCCAAATGCCCGCCAAACTCATACCGCATAGCGGACAGAAGTTTGTCGGCGAAGTCAGCCTGCCCACGTGAGCTGAACCGCTCATACAGCGAGGTCGTCAGCACTGGAGTCGGCACACCTTCGTCGATGCTGGCTTTGATCGTCCAACGGCCTTCGCCGGAATCAGAAACACGCCCGGCAAACTTTGCCAGTTGCGGATCTTCGAGCAACGCGGAGGCTGTGAGATCAAGCAGCCACGAAGCGATCACGCTGCCGCGCCGCCAGACCTCGGCCACATCCGGCAGGTTGAAGTCGTACATATAGTGCTCGGGATCGCGCAGCGGCGTGGTCTCGGCATCAACCTCGCCTTTCTTTTTGCCGATGTTGGCTGACTTGATCACATTCAGTCCCTCGGCGTAAGCGGCCATGATGCCGTACTCGATGCCGTTGTGCACCATCTTCACGAAGTGCCCGCCGCCGTTCGGCCCGCAATGCAGATAGCCTTCTTCCGACGTGCCGCCGGCCTTCTCGCGTCCCGGCGTGCGATCGATGTTTCCTTTGCCGGGCGCGAGCGTCTTGAAGATCGGATCAAGATGCTGTACCGCGACATCCGGGCCCCCAATCATCATGCAGTATCCGCGCTCCAGGCCCCAGACACCGCCGCTGGTGCCGACATCGACGTAGTGAATACCCTTGGGTGCAAGCTCTTTCGCGCGGCGAATATCGTCGATGTAATACGAGTTACCGCCGTCAATGAGGATGTCGCCCGATTCCAGATAAGGCACGATGCTGGCGATCGTCTCATCTACCGCAGCCGCCGGCACCATCAGCCAAACCGCGCGAGGCTTATTCAGCTTCTTGCAAAAATCCTGTAGCGAAGAGGCCCCGACAGCCTTTTCCTTTGCCAATTCTTCTACCGCCTTTGGAAACATGTCGAAGACGACGCATTCGTGTCCCGCCTTCATTACGCGCCGCACCATGTTGGCGCCCATACGTCCCAAACCTACCATTCCCAGTTGCATGATCGCTCCTTCTCCCACGGATGTTGTTGGACTAACGGCTGAATTCTTTGTCGGACAAATCGATTGGTTCGAGTTACGCGCCCTGCGTCAGCACCATGCTCTTCGATTCGATCACCTTCATCAACTCATGCCACGAATCGGTGAACGACTTTGCGCCCTCTTCCTGAAGTCGGGCGGCCAAATCGTCCACATTGACGCCTTGCTTGCCGAACTGCGCGATCACCTCTTCGCAGTCCGCGCCATCGCGCGCCATCACGCCGCCAATCTGGCCATGATCCGCGAGCGCCTTCAGCGTGCCCTCCGGCATGGTATTCACAGTATTTGGCGCGGCCAGCGATGTGATGTACAGCGTATCCGAGGCGCGCGGGTCTTTCGTTCCGGTGCTGGCCCACAGAAGCCGCTGCGGATTGTATCCGGCATCCACGATCGCTTTCCAGCGCGGCGTAGCCAGCAGATCGCAATAAGCCTTGTAGATTCGCTGGGCGATGGCGATGCCGAGCTTGTCGCGAAGATCGTCAGAGACCGTCTTGGAAACGGCGACATCCCATCGGCTGATGAACACCGATGCAACCGAGCCGACGTTGGTGCTGAGACCGGCGGCGATCCGGCGTTCGATCCCTTTCAGATAGGCCTCAGCTGCCGCGAGATACTGCTCGCGCGAGAATAACAAGGTGATATTGATAGACACGCCGGCAAAGATCGCTTCCTCGATCGCGGGCAATCCTTGCGGTGTGCCGGGAATCTTGATGAAGAGGTTGGGGCGCGCTGCGCGGGCGTGCAGATCTTTAGCCGCCGTCAGCGTGCTCGCGGTGTCATAAGCCAGCAGCGGCGAAACCTCCAGCGACACCCAGCCATCGACGCCCTTCGTTTGATCGTGCACATTGCGGAACAGATCGGCGGCGCGCGTCAGATCCTCCAGCGCCAGCTCGAAAAACAGTCCTTCGCCGGACTTCCCTTGGTTCAGCTTCTGTTGAATCGCGGGATCATACGAAGCGCTTTTCTTGATTGCCTGGTCGAAGATGGTTGGGTTCGACGTGAGCCCGGTCACCGACAACTCGTCGATGTAGCTCTTCAGCGTGCCAGTATCCAGGAGGTCACGCGTGATGTTGTCCAGCCAGAGGCTCTGGCCAAGATCGTGCAATGTCTGCGTCGCCTTCATTCATTTCACCTCAAAGTCAGATAGCTGCCGGCCTGAATAATCAGTGCAGAAACGTTAGCATCCCGTCGTCCGGTGGATTTTATTACGGGTTACCCAATCGTGCGGCTTGTTTCGGCATCGCCTGCTCGCGCGCTGGCGCACTGACACTATACAACGTTCCAAGCCAATTCACCGGAGATTAACAATGAGCGCAAGAATTTGACGCAGCGCCGTTGTCCGTCAGCTGTCGACAACAAGCGATACATTCGGTAGAGTCGTCGCAACCTTATCTTTTCTACTACATCTCACGAGGTGCGAATGCATGGCAACCGTAGACATTGCTGAACTGGAACGGCGCCTGGGAATACCCGGAGTCGCCCGCGTGTTAGCCGGAAACGGCGGATTGGCAAAGGTGCAAATCGCCACGCCAATAGCGGCGGGAGAGGTTTATCTCCACGGCGCGCACGTCACTTCGTGGAAACCAGTCGGTAAAGAAGAGGTCTTCTTCGTCAGCGCAAATTCGCTTTGGCAGGATGGGCACGCCATTCGCGGTGGAGTGCCGATCTGCTTCCCCTGGTTTGGCGACAAAGCTGACGACCATCATGCGCCGGCTCACGGTTTTGTCCGCACCAAGGAATGGAAGCTGGAGAAGATTACTGCTAACGGCTCAGACGTCTCGGTGGAGCTATCTACCGAAAGCGGGCCGGACACTCGCCAGTGGTACGCTGCCGACTTCCGCCTGGTTTATCGCGTGACTTACGGCTCCGAATTAACCCTCGAACTCACCATGTCGAATGCCGGCAGGGAAGCACTGCGTTTCGAAGAGGCTCTCCATGCCTACCACAATGTGGGAGATGCAACCCAAGCCTCAATAGCCGGCTTGGACGGAATTCATTATCTCGACAAAACCGACTCGTTTCGCGAAAAGACGCAGATCGGCGACGTGCATATCACTGCTGAAACTGATCGCGTTTACCTGAACACTTCGCACTCGTTGACGCTTGCCGATCCCGTCCTACAACGTAGGATAGTAGTAACAAAGGAAAACTCGCTGACGACAGTTGTCTGGAATCCGTGGAGCGAGACGGCTCTGACAATGTCAGACCTGGGACAGGATCAGTGGAAGAAAATGCTTTGCATCGAAACCAGCAATGTCGGGCAATTTGCGCTTGAGCTACGGCCGGGGCAGCAGCACATGATGAAAGCTACCGTCAGCCTTGCCTGATCCGCGAAGTCAATTCGAGACCTTCAAGGAAAAGCCAACATTTTGGCGGCTCGCGGTCGGCTGGGACAGCATGCGCCGCTTCAGGCTCTCATAGATGGGCTCGCTTTGCAGCAGCATCGCAACCAGCATAGCCATTAGCGACGCGCAAAGCAGTCCCAGAGTCAGGTCGGCCCTGCCAGTCATCTCCACTGCCAGCACAATTCCGGTCAATGGCGCGCGCACGCTGGCGGTGAACAGCGCTCCCATCCCCACGATGGCGCATGCCACAGGGTCCAGATGCGCCCCTCTCACCAGGTTATTCACCACTCCTGCAAAAAGCGCACCTGACGCCGCCCCCAACAATACCAGCGGCGCGAACAGTCCTCCAGGAGCTCCCACAGCGTAGGACAGTTGTCCTATTAGAAATCGGACCAAGACGATTACGATGAGGCTGCCCACCTCAAAACGGTTCGACAGAATTGCCTGGGTCAGGCTGTCGCCGCCACCGACCATGCCGGGCACAAACCACGCGACCAATCCCACTACGGCGCCGATGATGGCGGCCCGTTGCAGTGACGAAATTCTGGAGATCTTGTCCGCGGCCCGAAGCAGTCCCATGATGGTCGCGTTGTAAATCGCTCCCGTGACTCCCAATAGCACGCCCAGCGCCACAAACGGCCACTTGCTCCAGACCCAGGTTGGACTCATCTGCGGCACAAGAAAGCTCAATTTGTTGCCCAGCATGATCCGCATGAGCCACACCGCGACCGTGGCCGCTGCCAACGTAGAGACCAATAACCACGGGGTAAAGTTGCTGGTCAGTTCCTCGAACACGAAGATCGAGCCGCCGATCGGAGCATTGAAGGCGACCGCCAGACCACCTCCTGCGCTGGCGGCATCGACGATGCGGCGATCCTCGTCATGCTTCAGCAGGAAGCGCGAGACCAGCACGCCGAAGGACGCGCCCATCTGCACGGTTGGGCCTTCACGTCCCAGAGCCAGGCCGGAACCCATGGCCAGCAGTCCACCAAAGAATTTCACGGGAACGACGGCCATGGAGGCGGGTTGCACTTCGCCGCTGAACACGGCTTCCACGCGCTGCACGCCACTGCCTTCCGCAGTGGGAGCAAACTTGACGACGAGGAGTCGTGCCAGATGAGCGCTCGCGGCTCCCACCGCTACGGGCAGCATCCACGCAAAGTAGGGCCAATGGTGCGCCCACGCGATCATCTGACTGCGCCAGTTGTCAGAGAGAATAAGGCAATAGCGGAAGGCCCCGCCCACTAATCCGATCAGAAGTCCGCCCAGAATGCTGGCTACTGCGAGTCGGATCACGCGCGAGTTCAAGAGCGTCATGACAAATGCGACACGGCGAAATTCGGCTATTTTACGCCGAACAGCGAGGCTGCAACTCAGCACGTACCGTTTTCACGGGCATCATCGCTAGCACACCGATCTACTGCTGATCCCATCCGCCGCCGAGCGCCTGGTAGAGCTGGACGTAGTTTTGCATTTCCTGGAACCAGGCCTGGGCCAATTGCAGTTCGGAACTGAAGTAGTCCTGCTCGGTCACCAGGACTTCCAGGAAGCTGGTGACGCCGCCCTGATAGCGGACGGTAGCTAGGCGTGCGGTTTCTCTGTAGGTCTGCGTCTGTTCTTCAATCTTGGCGCGGTATGCGCGCGAATCGTTGTAGCCAACCAGGCTGTTAGAGACATCGCCGAACGCGTTCAGGACAGTTTGCTTGTAGACCAGCTCGGCCTGATCGCGCTGCGCCCAAGCCAGACGGTAGCCGCTTCGGATCCTGCCGCCTTCAAAGATTGGTTGCGCGATTTGTCCGCCCACTGCCCAGAAGGTTGCTGGCCCTTGGAGGAAGCTGGTGATGGCCGTGCTTTGCGCGCCAAACTGACCGGTCAGAGAAATCTGCGGGAAAAATGCTGCTTTGGCAACGCCAACATTGGCGTTAGCGGCGACCAGGCTCTCTTCATCACGGCGCACATCGGGACGGCGCTGCAAAAGGGCCGATGGCAATCCCGTCGGCACGTCGGGCAGATGCGGCTGCTCCGTCAGGTTCAAGCCGCGCGGAATGCCCTGCGGATTCTTGCCCAATAAGAGGCTGATATTGTTTTGCGTCTGCTCAATCGCCTGCTGCAGGCTGATGACCTCGGCCTCGGCTTGTTGTACCAGCACCTGCGCCTGGTAAACATCGGTAATGGCAACGTCGCCGCCCTTATACCGGATCGTGTTGAGGTTGAGAATCTGCTTATCGGCTTCGACCGTGTCTTTGGAGTACGTGAGCTGGAGGTCGTATTGGCCAAGCAGAAAATAGTTCTGCGCCACCAGCGAAACCAGGGTGATCTGGACGACATCGCGCGCGTAGACCGTAGACAGCAACTGGGCGCGCGCCGCCTCGGTTGCGCGCCGATATTGTCCCCAGAAATCGACGATGTAGTTGAGCTGTAACCCGGCCGTGTCGATCGTAGGCGAACCAGTAGCCAGCGGCGTTGACTGCTGATTGACGATGGAAAAGGTTCCGCCCACGGTGGGGAACTGATTGGCGCGAACGATCCCCAGGTTGGCGCTAGCCTGCAGGATCTGAGTCGCGGCAATCTGCATGTTGTAGTTGTTGGCCAGCGCTTCTTTGATCAGGGCTCGCAGCGTTTCATCCTGAAAGACAGCCGACCACTTCATCAGGGCGAAGTCTTCAGTGGCTTGCTGCTGCGTAGTTTGATCGGGAGCCAGCCCACGATACTGGTCTGGGACCGTGAGCGGCGGGCGTTGGTAGTTTGGTCCGAGCTTGCAGCCGCCCAGCGCGAGCAGGACAAGAGCCACGATGGAGATCCTCGCCTTAGTCATGTCCGGCTCCTTTCGCCGAGGACTCTCCACCCGGTTTAGGCGGTTCTTCCTTCTTGCCTCCAATCCATATGCCGAATCGCTCGACCACGTCGAATGAAACTGGAATGAAGAAGATCGCGAGAATTGTGGCCGCAAGCATTCCGCCAATCACCACCGATCCCAGCACCTGCCGCGAGATGCCGCCGGCGCCGGTAGCTACCCAGAGCGGCACGCAACCAAGAATGAAGGCGAAAGCCGTCATCAGGATGGGCCGCAGGCGCAGCTTGGCGCCGGTAAGAGATGCATCGAGGAGGGTCGCACCCTTGTCGTACTCCATCTTGGCGAACTCGACGATGAGAATGGCGTTTTTGGCGGAGAGTCCGATCAACATTACAAGCCCGATCTGCGCGTACACATCGTTGTCGAGCTTGCGGAAGTAAAGAGCGACGAAAGCTCCAAAGACCGCGATCGGCACGCCCAGCAAAACCGAGAAGGGCAGTGTCCAACTCTCATATTGCGCCGCCATGATGAGGAAGACCACCAGGAACGACAAGCTGAAAATCGTAGTCGGGCTGACGCCTTGAGCGGCTTTCTGCTGCTGGTACGACATGCCGCTCCAGTCGTAGCCCATCTGGGTTGGCATAGTCTTCTTGAAGACCTCTTCCAAAGCTGCCATCGCCTGGCCGGAACTGTAGCCGGGCGCTGCTGAGCCGTTAATCTGCACGCACTGGTAGAGGTTCTGCCGCATGACGAATTCGGTACCGCTGCGCGAATCCGTGCTCGTCAGGGTACTGAGCGGCACCATCTCGCCGGCATTATTCTTAACGTAAAACTTACCGAGATTGTCCACATTAGTTCGGAATTTACCGTCGGCCTGCACCCAGACCTGCCACTGCAGGCCAAACTGGTTGTAGTAATTCACCAGGGCTCCGCCCATAAAGGCCTGCAATGTCTGGTACACATTACTCAGATTCACTTGTTGGGTCAGCACCTTCGCCTTGTCCACATTCACTCCCACCTGCGGCACGCCGAAGAGTGCAGTGGTCATCACGCCAGCCAGTTCCGGACGCTTGCGGGCTTCGGCCAGGAACACCTGAGCGTTCTTAGCCAAAAAGTCCGTGCCGCTGCCTGACCGGTCTTCCAGAATGAAAGTGAATCCTCCTGAAGTGCCTACGCCAAGAATGGCCGGTGGCGGAAACGCAAAGGCAAGCCCGGAGTTGACCTGGGACAAAGCGCGAGCCAGGTGCATCTTGATGCCGTCATAGCTGGTTTCTGGAGTCTTGCGTTCGTCCCATGGCTTGAACGAGACAAAGAAGAATGAGCTGTAGGTCGTCTGGACACCGCTCAGCAGGCTGTATCCAAGCACCGAGCTGACGTTCTCGACGCCCGGCGTATCCATGATGATTTTCTCGACTTGCCGGGCCGCTTCCGAGGAACGCTGCAGCGAGGATGCGTCAGGCAATTGCAACGCTGCGAATACGTACCCTTGATCTTCGTCAGGCAAAAAACTTCCCGGAACCTTCGATCCGAAGAACCAGGCGCCGACACACAAGATTCCCAGCAGGATGAAGGCGAAGCCGGCTTTATGGATTAAATGTCGGCACGCGCCAACATATCCATCGGTCGCCCGGCCAAAGACCTTGTTGAACCCGCGAAAGAACGCTCCCAGCGGTCCGCGCATTTCTTTCTTCGGACGGAGCAACAACGCGGAAAGCGCGGGACTCAGAGACAGGGCGTTGAAAGCGGAGAAGAGCACCGATACTGCGATGGTCACGGCGAATTGCTGATAAAGCTGGCCTGTAATGCCAGGTACAAATGCGGTAGGAATGAAAACCGCAGCCAGAATCAGTGCGATGGCAACTACCGGGCCTGATACTTCTTCCATCGCCTTCTGCGCGGCGTCGTGCGGGGTCATGCCTTCTTCAATGTGATGCTCCACGGCTTCGACTACAACGATGGCATCGTCAACGACAAGTCCGATAGCCAGCACCAGGCCGAAGAGGGAAAGCGTGTTGATGGAAAATCCGAGAATCGGAAAGACGATGAATGCGCCGATCAGCGACACCGGAACTGCCAACAACGGGATCAGCGTCGCGCGCCAGCCTTGCAGGAAAATGAATACGACCAGAATGACCAGCGCCAGGGCTTCGAATAATGTCTTCTTGATTTCGTGGATGCCGGCGGTGATGGCCAGCGTAGTATCCAGCGGAACGCTGTAGGTCAGGTCCTGCGGGAAGCGTCCCTTGGCTTCCTCCATGAACTTGCGGACTTCGCCCGACGTCTGCAAGGCATTGGCGCCCGGCGTGAGATAGATGCCCAGCAGGGCCGCAGGCTTCCCGTTGAAGCGTCCTTCCAGGTTGTAATTCTGGGCGCCTAATTCAACTCGCGCTACGTCCTTCAGGCGCAGCACGCCGCCATCGGGTGTGGCTCGAATAATGATTTGACCGAACTCCTCAGGCGAGGTCAGGCGGCCCGGCGCGCGCACGTTGTAGGTGAACGTCTGACCCGGCGGGACGGGAGCGCCACCGATCTGGCCGGCCGGGTTCACTGCGTTCTGCGCTTGAACGGCGCTGATAATGTCGGGCACGGTAACGCCGAGGTTGGCCAGCGTGTCCGGATTCACCCAGACGCGCATCGAGTATTGGCCGGCTCCGAATACCGATACCGAAGCGATGCCGGGCAAACGAGTCAATGCGTAGTTCAGGTTGATGTATGCGTAATTTGCCAGAAAGATGTTGTCGTAGGTCCCGTTGGGCGACGACAGCGCCAGCAGCATCAGCGGTGAAGACGTCGATTGTTGAACCGTCACGCCGTAGTTAGTCACCGCGCTGGGCAGTTGCGAGTTGGCCTGCCCCTGCCGCATCTGCGCCAGAATCTGGTCGGTGTTGGCGTTCGTTCCCAGCGCGAAGTCAACGGTGAGCGTCATCAAGCCGTTGCTGGCGCTGGTGGAATACATGTAGTTCATGCCGGAGACGCCCGACATCTGCTGTTCAATCGGAGTGGCCACCGACTCGGCCACGGTTTGCGCGTCCGCGCCGGGATAGGTAGCCAGAACCTGAATCTGGGGATCGGCGATGTTGGGAAATTGGGCAGTCGGCAGACTGAGCATGGCCACCACCCCGACCAGAACCATCAGGATGGAAATGCACATGGCCACGATCGGCCGATTGATGAAGAACTTGGGCATGGTCAGTTGCCCCCTGGCGCTGGCGTAGCCGGCGGTACGTAGGGCTTGGCGACGACCGGTATCCCCGTCTTCGCCAGCTCCGGCGCCTGGGCAGCGGTCAACTGCAGTTTCAGAAGCCCATCTACCACCACTCGCTCGCCGGGCTTCAGGCCGTCGGAGATGATCCAGTTGGTGCCGACTCGGTCGCCCACCTTCACGGGGCGAAACATAGCCTTGTTGTCGGGGCCAACGATAGCCAGCATATACATCGATTGGACCTGTGTAACCGCTGCCTGCGGCACCAGCAACGCCCCTTTGTTCACGCCGGAGGTGATGCGAATGCGTCCGAAGCCACCCGGCCGAAGGGTAGCGTCCGGATTGGCAAATTGCGCTGCGACCTGGATGGTGCCGGTTTGCGTGCCGACCTGGCGATTGACGTAGATGAACTGGCCCTTTGCCGGAAAGACTTTATCGTTGGCCTGGACGTATTCGATAGGCTTGTCGCTGGCTGACGACACATTCACCTTGCCGGTAATGATCTGGGTCACGGCTGGCGCAATTTCCAGGAAATGGCTTTCGCTGATATTGAAGTAAGCCCAGATGGGATTCACCTGCGAGACGGTGGCCATCTTGGTTGATGTGCCGACCAGATCGCCGATCTGCGAATTGGAGACGCCGGCGATGCCGTCGATGGGCGAGTAAACCTTGGTCCAGCCGAGATTGAGTTCCGCGTTCGCCAAAGCCGCCTTTTTAGCCTCCAACTGGGCCTGCCACGCTTTCTCCTCCTGAATCTCGTTGTCGAGTTGTTTTTGCGGAATCGCGCTTTGCGCGGCCAACGGAGTGTCGCGGGCCACATCGGCCTGCGTACGAGTGAGATTCGCATCAGCTACCGCAACGTCAGCCTTGGCTTGGTCCACCTGGGCCTGGTACTGGCGGGGATCGAGCTCAAACAGAAGCTGCCCCTCCTTGACGAAGTAGCCGTTCTGGTAGTCCTGCCGGAGCAGGTAGCCTTGCACCTTGGGCGTGATCTCGGCGTTCACCGGGCCGTTAAGCTGCGCGACGTATTCGTCGACGATGGGGATGTCCTGCTGAAGCGGTTCGACTACCCCGACCTCCGGAGGACTTGGCGCGGGTGCTTCTTCCTTCTTCTCGCAGGCCGCCATCAGTAGCATCGCGCTGAGAGATATCGCCGCGATCGCGAGCCGATAAGGGTAGCGCCGCTTCGAGGATGAGGACTTACCCGTTTCTGCCGCGGTAGAAGAGCTTGAACGATAATCAAATTCGGATGCGGTTCGCATTCACACACTCCAGCCTTTTTGCTCGGCGAGTCTAACGTGCAACTACTTTCCGTTGCGGAGGTTAGCTGCTTTTCTAGCTGAATCTCCGACGGATTGCTACTAGTATTTTTCTTAGTTGCTTGCTGGCTGCGGCACTTGTACAGTTTCTAGAACCCGTATTACTCTCCTGCAATCGCAATCCAAACCCGAAAGGCAGCGGCTCAAATGAAGCATGTGGTCATCGTTGGCGGTGGTTTCGCCGGAGTCAATTGCGCCAAGAAACTGGCGGAGCATCCCGAAGTGCGGATCACGCTCATCGACAAACACAATCATCAGCAGTTCCAGCCATTGCTGTATCAGGTTGCCGCCGGGTTCCTTGCTCCTAATAACGTTGCCTACAGCTTGCGTAACATGCTGGTGCGGCATCCCAACATCGAAGTTGTGATGGACGAGATTGTCTCTGCCGACTTGGACAACCGGACCGTCACCAGCGCCCACAACAAGACGTATCACGGCGACATTCTGGTGTTGGCCGCCGGATCACAGGCCAATTTCTTTGGTACTCCCGGTGCAGATAAGCACAGTTATCCGCTATATTCGCTGCACGATGCCGAGCTGTTGCGCTCCAGAATTCTGGCCGTGCTGGAAGCCGCGAATCGCGACCAGTCGCTGGTTTCCAAAGGCGCGCTGAATTTCGTTCTGGTCGGGGCTGGCCCTACCGGGACGGAAATGGCAGGAGCCCTGGGCGACATGATTCATCATGCCCTGCGCGAGGAATATCCCAGTCTTCCGCTTAGCGAAGCGGGCATCTATGTCGTGGACATGGGGCACTGCGTACTGGGCGCGTTTTCCACCAAAGCGCAAGCTTACGCGGCCAAGATGCTGGAACAACGCGGAGTCAAGATCCACCTGCATACGGCGGTCAAGGAGGTAGCTCCGGACCACGTAGTGCTCGGCGATGGAACCATCATTCCGACGCACACGGTGGTCTGGGCCGGCGGCCTGCGCGCTTCTGATTTTTCGGGAAACATGGGAATCCGGCAGGGTCACGGCGGACGAGTCGACGTCGCGCCGGACCTCACCGTCCCGGGTTTGAAGGGCGTTTATGCGTTGGGCGACTTCGCTAACATTACCGGCAAAGACGGTGAACATTTACCGCAACTGGCATCGGTAGCGGAACAGTCGGGTAAATGGTGCGCCAAGAACATTCTCGCTGACATCGCCGAGCAGCCGCGAAAGCCGTTCGCCTATTTGGATAAAGGCATTATGGCCATGGTCGGGCGCGGCTCAGCCGTGGCCGAGATAGGCGCTCATCGTTATGAACTGGAAGGGCCCATGGCCTTTATGGCATGGCTGGGCGTGCACGTAGCCCTGCTGTCAACCATGCAGGCGAAGATCGAAGCGGTGGTGGAGTGGATGTGGGACTACTTCAGCGAGGTCAAAGGCGATCAGGTGCTGGACCGCTTCAGCCAGGGAGACATCGACTGGAGCGCCGATGCCGCCCAACAACCGCAGGCCGAGGCGAAACCAGCTAAGAGCTCCTAAAATCCATACTGAGCATGCCGGGCGTTACCCAAGCCGTATTGCTTTCGTGGTCCGTGCCTCCGGCGGCGAGTTTCGCATTGGGACTTACCGCACTGGTATATTTGCGCGGCTGGATCTTGCTGCGACGCGCCGGTGTGCCGTTCGTTCCGCCGTGGCGGGCGGCTAGTTTTCTGCTGGGATTGCTTTCACTCTGGATCGCGCTGGCCTCGCCCCTCGATACATTTTCCGGCTTCATCATCACGGCACACATGCTGCAGCACATGCTGCTGATGATGGTGGCCCCGCCGCTGATTCTGCTGGGTGCTCCGCTCATTCCGCTGGTGCGGGGATTGCCGGTATTCGCGGCGCGCGAGTTTGCCGGACCGTTCCTCAATTGGCGAGTGGCAATTCGCATTGGAAATGCACTGATCCATCCGCTTGTGGCGCTGCTGCTGATGGGCGTGGTGATGTTCGCCTGGCACACACCGCGTTTGTATGAACTGGCACTGGCATCGAGTTCGTGGCACGAGGTCGAGCACGCCTGCTTCTTCCTGATGTCGCTCATTTTCTGGTGGCCGGTAATCCAGCCCTGGCCAAGTCGCGCGCGTCGGCCGCGCTGGACCGTTGTGCCCTATTTGTTCATCGGCGATCTGCAAAACACAACCCTGTCGGCGATCCTGATTTTCTCCGACCGCGTGATCTATCCGTCGTATTCGACGATGCCGCGGCTCTTCGGCTTTTCCGCACTTCACGACCAGGCCGCCGCCGGCGCGATTATGTGGGTGCTGGGAGGGTTCGCCTTCGTAGTTCCGGCAATTGTCATCGCCGTTCAATGCCTTCAGGCCCGGCCGCGGGAGCAGCGTGTCTCGTTGCCTCGTAAGCTGAAATCCTCGTCTCTTGATGCGCTGTTCTCGCTTTCGCATCGGCTGTCGTTCGGTGGCCGCTGGCTGCGCCGCCGATTGAGCACGCGCGCCGTCGAGGCAATTTCATTTCTGCTGATGTTTGCTGTGACGGGATTAGGCCTGGCATATTTGGCATCGAACTCTTCCGATGACGACGACCAGGTGCTGCGTCTGCACGAACAGTCCGGCGCTTTCGCGGTGAGCGTGTTTGCACCAGCCGGAGATCTTGCACCCGGATCGTCGGGTTTCAATGTGCTGGTGCAGGATCGCGACACACAAGATGCACTGCTGGATTCCACTGTCAGTTTTCGCGCTCAACAAACAAACAGTTCAAACTCGACCGAATCTGTTCGCGCGACAGATGATTCGGAAAACAGGCTCCTGCAAACCGCATCGCTGAATTTGCCGACTGCGGGCGACTGGACGCTTGCGATTGAGGTCACGCGTGGCGGGCAGCCTGCCGAGTTTTCGTTGCCTCTTCGAGTGGTCAAGCCTGAAGTCGGCTTTTCGATTCCATGGAGCTACCTGGTTCTAGTCGCATTTACATTCTTGTTGTTCCTCACTTACGTTCGACGGCACTGGAAGGATCAAACTCGCAGGTCGATCAGGGCTCTTCCCACTCCAACGCCAGAGTCGATACAGGCGAAGAAGCTCATCTACTAATCGCCTGCCGCCAAGAAAGGCGTGTGGGCCGGATCATGGTTTGATGCTGCGTTCATCGTTATTCTGAGCTGATACCCGTTGTGCGCCAGGCCGCGCTGTACTCACCAAGCATGGAGACTTGTAGCATTGTTTGCTCGCCGGTATGCCGGAGGTGGCGCCACCCGCTATTCTGTAAACCCATTCGGCTCAGACAACAACACACCGTGCCAGGATGTTGGGAACAGACACTGTGGCTGTAATCCGGCAAACTCGATTTCAATCTATAAGCTAGTGTTCAAGGGCAATTATCAAGAGGACAACATGAATCACTCCAAGCATCAACACAAGCACTTCAGGCACACGCATCGCCTTGGCCGCTGGTTGCCTTCCGATCCGAAACATCTCAACCAGTGGTTGACGAAGGCTGTGGAGGCAGCCGAGAAGAAGAAAGCTCCCTTTCACCCAGTGGTCGACGAATTTCGTCGAATGATCGAAAACGATCCCGAGATATACATGTTTTTCACGCGGATGTTTGAAGAGCAGGATGCGCTTGCTCCTCCTCCCGGCAGTGGTGATATCAAACTGAAGGACTATCAGCAGATGCTTGTAGTCCTCAATCACATCCTGACCTCGGCTCCTGAATTCAACGCGACTGGGATGGTGGGAACGCCGATCAACGCCATTCTGGACTTTCCCATGATCACCCAGGCCGGAGTGGCCGCGTTTCTATCTCCGAAGGTGAACACCATGCTCAGGAAGGTGCTGAAGGTGTGGACTGAGTACCTCGATTCGGCGGATTCCCGTTATGTTCTGAACTCTTCACAAAACGGTTGGTTGTCGCCGGCAGCTTTGCAGGCGGTGCGGATGGAAGATTTTATTCACGATCCCAAAGCTCCCTATTTCGGTTTTAAATCGTGGAATGACTTCTTCATCCGTGAATTCACGCCGGGCGCTCGGCCAGTGGCGGAGCCTGATAACCACCAGGTAATCGTCAGCGCCTGTGAATCCGCTCCCTTTGCAATCAGCACAGATGTGAAAGAACAGGACACCTTCTGGATTAAGTCCCAGCCTTATTCTCTGAGGCACATGCTCGACGGGTTGTTTGTCGATGAATTCGTGGGTGGCACGGTGTACCAGGCGTTCCTGAGTGCCGAGAACTACCACCGTTGGCACAGCCCGGTCTCGGGCACCATCCGGAAGATACATCACGTGCAAGGTACCTACTACGCGGAAGCGCCGTCCGAAGGATTTGATCCGGTGGGTCCGAATAACTCCCAGGGCTACATTGCACATACGGCTACCAGGGCTTTGGTCTTCATAGATGCGGAAGGACCGGTTGGCCTGATGTGCCTGCTTGCGGTAGGAATGTCGGAAGTCTCTTCCTGCATGGTCACCGTTGAAGAGAACAGTAAGGTGAAAAAGGGGGAGCAGATCGGCTATTTCCAATTCGGCGGATCCACCCATTGTCTCGTTTTCAGAAAAGGCGTCATTTCTCAATTTGCCGCGCAAGCGATACCACAGGGCCCTAATGGCGCAGATTCGACAATCGTGAAGGTGAACTCACTTCTGGCCGTCACCAACTGAAAGGCGGATGGAGGTTGGTTGATGCGAACTGGCGTCCGCCTTGCGGTGCAGGCCGTCATTGGAGCCCAGAAACAAGACTGCTGCCGCAGCTGGATAGCTGGCGCTAACGGCGGGTCAATCTGCGGTCAAAGCCGTTATTCGACCGCGACCTTCGTCCCCTTCTGCGCTTGCCCCGACAGATGGTCGATGCGCTCGTCGATGACCTGGCGGATGGCCTTCAGGAACTCGACGCGCGAGTTCGACAGGTGCTGGCGCACCGCCGGCGAGACGCCAACAAATTCGCGCACCGTGTCGATCAGCTCGCGGCACAGGCAGCGCTCGTAAGCAACTTCTTCATTCGCATTCGATTGCATCTTGCGGGGCGTCATGCTGTCTCCTTCATCTCAACCGTGAGGACCTTGCTCTCCAGCCGCGCACGCGACGGCGCCAGCGACGCCATCGATCGCGGCAATCCAATGTGGCGGCGGAAGCTGCCAATCTGCACCACCAGCTCGTCGCCCTTCTTGAACAACTCAACCTCACCCTTCGTGGCGAAGGGCAAGAGCACGCGAATCTCATACAGGCCGTTGTGCTTGCCGAAGGTGTAAGGCTTCTCGGTTCGCGTGACGGCCGCCGGATCTTCGCCTTCAGCATACAGCACCCGCGCCAGCTCCTCCAGCCGTTGTTTACCCAGAACTTCGTGCGAAAACAGCGGCACCTTCTTCACCGGTACCGGCGCAAAATATTCCTCGATCTCGCGAACGGTTCTGTCCTGCGAAGCGTGCCATTCGCTGAACCACGTATCCATCACCTCGTCCGGCAGCAGGCGATTGATAACCACTTGATCCACGGTGAGCCCATGCAGCGAGAAGTAGACAAACGCGCGCTGCGTTTCGCGCAGCACCATCTTCTCGGCGTTGGTCACCAGACGCACGCTGGTGATCTTCGGATCTTCCATGATGTCGTCGATGCCTTCCAGCTTCTCGAACAAATCGCGAATATTGCCGAAGTAGGTGTCGGGCGGCAGCTCGATGGGCGCCATGCGATTGGCGATGGGCCGTACCGCTTTCAGCAGATTTCGCTGGAACGGAAAGATGTGCTTCATGTACCAGTCCAGCGTGGTGGGCATGCTGATGAAACGCATGGATTCGGCCGTGGGCGCGGCGTCCAGCACGATGACGTCATAGCGCTTCTCGCGCCGGTACTGGTTGATGTACATCATCGCGCTAAGCTCTTCCATGCCGGGCAGGATCGCGAGCTCCTCCGCCTCGACGCCACTGATGCCGGTGGTGCGCAGTACCGAGCTGACATAGGACGAGATCTCCTGCCAGTGGCGCTTGATCTCTATCTGGATGTTGAGCTCCTGAATGGAGAGCCGGTCGTTGATGGCGAGCGGGTCGGAGGTGGTGATGTGGAAGAGATCGGTTTCGAGATCGAAGGCATCGCCCAGGCTGTGCGCGGGGTCGATGCTCATCACCAGCGTGCGATATTTCAGCTGAGCAAGTCTGACGCCGGTCGCTGCCGCCAGACTGGTCTTGCCGACGCCGCCTTTACCGCTGAATAACAGGATCCTCATATCGTCATTTTAGAACGTAGGCCGTGCGGCGAGCTTCATCATGTCGAACATGGCGATTGTGCCCACCAACAACGGCTCGATCGACGCGTTCGCCGCGGCATTGACGCAGCTGCTGATGGATATCTCGGCGTACTTTGCGCCATCAAGAGTCATCGCCCCTGCCACGGTTCGGCGTTGCTGTGTCCCGGACTCGCAAATGGAAACCCCGACTGCATCCTCGGACTGGTATTTGCGATATTCTAGTTCGACCTAAACGGCAGAGGAGGACGAGTTTTGCCAACCCCAGCGAAGAACGCACAGGATGCAGAACGGCGGATGCTTGGCGCGATACCGGGCGAAGCGGCGCTCGGCCGTGGCCCAGCCCCAACCGGCGACTATGCCCGCCATGAGTACGATCATCCGGCCGCCGGGTGGGGTGCGGCGCGCAGTGTTGCCCGCGTGCTCGAGCGGGCGGGAGAACCTGCGGAAGGCGTTCGGGCGATCTTCGTTATGAACCACGAGAATGGTGGCTTCGATTGCCCGGGTTGTGCGTGGCCGGACGATCCCGACGGCCTTAAGCTCGACATCTGCGAGAACGGCGTCAAGCATGTCACTTGGGAACTCGCTCCCGCCAAAGCCGATCGCGACTTCTTTGCCAAACACAGCGTCAGCGAGCTGGCTGGCTGGAGCGACTATGATCTCGAGGCGGCGGGGCGGCTTGCTGAACCTCTGAGCTACAATCCCGCGACCGATAAGTACGAGCCGATCTCCTGGGAGGATGCGTTCGCGCTGGTCGGCAACTCTCTTCGCGCTCTGGAAAGCCCGCATCAGGCATCGTTTTATACTTCCGGACGGCTCAGCAACGAGGCCACTTTCCTGTATCAACTATGGGTGCGCGAGTTCGGCACCAACAACCTGCCGGATTGCTCCAACATGTGCCATGAGGCGAGCGGCCGAGGCATGACCGCAGCGCTCGGAACCGGGAAGGGGACCGTTGACCTGCGCGATTGGCAAGCCGCCGACGCGATCTGGTTAATGGGCGACAACGCCGCGACGAACGCTCCGCGGATGCTGACCTGGCTGGCCGAGGCTGACCGGCGCGGCGCGCAGCTCGTCCACATCAATCCCCTCAACGAAGCAGCCTCGCGGCGAACGATTGTGCCCCACGAGTTCGTCGACATGGCTACCTTCCGCACCACGACGATCGGGACAATGAATGTCCAGGTACGAATCGGCGGCGACATGGCGCTGATGCGCGGCGTCGCGAAAGCTGTACTTGAGGCAGCGGAAAAAGATCCGGACATCCTTGACCGGGAGTTCATCAAGCTGCACACAAAAGGCTTCGACGAGTACCGTGCGCTGGTCGCGTCGACGGCGTGGTCAGAGCTGGTTCGGGATTCCGGCATTCCCGAGTCGGATATCCGGAAGCTCGCGAATTCATACATCAAATCGCAGCGCGTGATCATCGCCTGGTGCCTCGGCGTCACGCAGCACGAATACGGCGTCGACACGGTGCGAGAGATTGTTAACGTGTTATTGCTGCGCGGCAATATTGGCCGTGAGGGAGCTGGCCCCTGTCCGGTACGCGGCCACAGCAACGTGCAGGGCAACCGAACCTGCGGCATCAACAACCGTCCCGACGCGGCCTTTCTCGATAGGCTGCGCGACGTATGCGGTTTCGAGCCTCCGCGCCAGCATGGACTGGGCACCGTCGCGACGATCGAAGCGATGCGCCGCGGCGAGGTCAAAGTGTTCGTCGCCCTGGGAGGCAACTTTGCGCTCGCCGCTCCGGACCTTCCCTATACTGCCGAAGCGCTGGGGCGCTGCGATCTGACGGTGCAGGTCAGCACCAAGCTCAACCGCAGCCACCTCGTACACGGCAAGCGCGCGCTGATCCTGCCTTGTCTCGGCCGCACCGACAAAGACCGCCAGGCGAGCGGTGAACAGGGAATCACCGTGGAAGACTCAATGTCGCTGGTGCACATCTCGCACGGAATGCAGGAGCCTGCGTCGCCGCATCTGCGCTCGGAATGTTCCATCCTCGCCGGCATGGCGCAGGCATCGCTCCCGCAGACCAAGACGCCTTGGCAGGCCTACGTCGAGAACTACGATCGAATTCGCGACACCATGGCTAAGGCGCTGGCGGGCTTCGAGGATTTCAACGCACGCGCCCGGCATCCTCACGGTTTTCGCATCACGCAACCGGCGCGGGACCGCATATTCCAGACTCCCTCGGGTCGAGCCGAGTTTTCACTGGCAGCGCTTCCCGATGATGTCGATCCCGGCAAGGGACGTTTGATGCTTACCACCCTCCGCTCCCACGATCAGTTCAATACCACTATCTATTCCAACGACGACCGGTACCGCGGTCTTAGAGGTCTGCGTACCGTAATCTTCATGAACGACGACGACATGCGGGAGCGCGGCATCGAGGAGTTCGCGCTGATCGACGTGAAGAGCTTCTCGAAGGACGGGACCGAGCGGGCCGTCTACGGCTACCGGGCAGTCCGGTACGAGCTTCCATCAGGATGCGCCGCCGGCTACATGCCCGAACTGAACGTGCTGTGCGGGATCGCTGATTACAGCACGCAAAGCGAGCAGCCGGTGACCAAGCATCTGGTGGTTGAGGTTGCGCCGGCGCAGTCGAAAGCAGCCGACCATTCTGGGTGATGGTTAGTGATAACCAGCCGCGGCTGTTGAAACTCTGCTCGCGGGCCTCACCCTGTCTCGTCGCTCTTCTTACGCATTGCTTCTCGCCGACAATTCTTGGAAAGCTAGTGGATGGCGGATTACGATCCACCATCCTCCTCAGCGAATCGTCACCTGTCTTGCAGCTTTCTGAGCATCTGCGAGAGCGACTTTGCATGTTGGACCGTGATTGGCTGCTGACCCGAGGGCACATCCACCAGGAAGCCGGAGATGTTGCAGATGTATCCGCCGACGCTCGAGTTCTGCGCCAGCTCCACGTAACATTGCGGCGTCATGCCTTGGGCCACGTACAGCCGTGTTTCTTGGTGGCTGGCCAGGAAGTCGAAACCACCAACGCTGACCATGAACGTGGAGGGAAAGAAATTGGCCCCTGCCATCGTGTAGACAAGCTCTACGTCAGTCGGCCTGTTGCCCGCAGGGATGAATCCTTCGGCGTCAAATTCCTGTACAACCAGTTGCTTTCCTTCAGGAAGGGCAGTGAAGTTGCACCCGCCTTCAAAGCTGCCGCTAAAAAAAATGTCGCACTCTGAGGCGTAGGGCTGAACGGCTTCCAGCGTCGCGACCGGCGTGGGATTGCCCTGGCTGTCGGGCAGGTTGGTAACAGCGACGCTGGCGCCGGCTTCCAGAGTTACGCTGGGCGTGTTGGTGACGCTCACGCTGGGCGTGTTGGTGACGCTGACGCTGGGTGTATTGACGACGTTGACGTTGGGCGTGTTTTGTACGGTGACCGGCAGCGACTGCGGCACCGGCTGGCCCGGCTGCTTGTTCTGCTTAAGCAGCTGCGGGCACCCGCCGCCGCCGCCTTGACCACTCTGGAACTGCTGCTGGTTACAGTGCGCGACCCCACTATCGATCTGGGCAAACGCGGTGGAAGCGAACAGGCAGGCCAGCAGCAGTAGGCCTGCCGTCTGGGCGGGACGTTTCAGGATCTCACGCATTCTTGCTTTCATTGTTTTTCTCCTCTTTCTGTGTCCGTTGGACTTAAGTTTTTTTGGAACCTGAGTAGGGCCTCTTGACGGGAGGCGCGACTGGACGCGCTCTCCCTCGCGGGATCATTCCTAGTTGTTCGCGTGTCGGCCCGGATTCCGCCCAAGGGACAGAGGCGGATGCTGGTGATGTTGCTTTGGCGCCGCGAGATCGGAGCCGCCTTCGGGCATGTCTACCAGGTATCCCGAGAGCTGGCAGTTGTAGTACTGATACGAGTTTGCGGTGAGATAAACCGAGCACCCCGGCGCATAGCTGGCTGGCGCATACAAGCGCGTCTCCGCATTGGTCACAAATGTGTCAATGCCGTAGGCGCTGTTCATGAATGTCGCTGGGAAGTAGTGATAGACCCACCACGACGTCAGCAGGGCAAAATAGGGTTTCAACCCTGTCTCGATTTGTCCAAAGGCGTCAAATTCCTGAATCACCAACTGCTTTCCGCTGGGGATTGGCTGGAACGCGCAGCTCCCGCCCGTGAGTCCGTTAAAGGCGATGATGCATTCATCCTCGTAGGGCTGAAAGGCGTCCAGCACTGCGATGGGCGTGGGATTGCCCTGTCCGTCGACCGGGCTAGTGACGGCGACGCTGGCTCCGGATTCCAATGTGACGCTGGGAGTGTTGGCGACGTTCACGCTCGGCGTGTTGGTGACGCTGACGCTGGGCGTATTCGCTACGGTCACGCTAGCGGTATTGGTGACGTTGACGTTGGGCGTGTTTTGTACGGTGACCGGCAGCGACTGGGGCGCAGGCTGGCTCGCAAGCTGCTTGATTTGTTTAAGCTGTTGCGGGCAGCCGCCGCCCCCGCCGCCTTGACCACTCTGGAGCTGCTGCTGGTTGCAGTGCCCGAGCCCACCATCGAGCTGGGCAAAGGCGGTGGATGCGAACAGGCAGGCCAGCAGCAGCAGGCCTGCCGGCTTCGCGGGACGTTTCGTGATCTGACTCATTCTTGCTTTCATTGTTTTTTCCTCTTTCTTTGTGTCTTGTCTCTTCATTGAATTTTTGGGAACCATGATTCCGGTATGAAACTTCGGCTACGACTCACCGCTCTACATAGCGCACTGCAAAGACACACCCCGGCGGCAGATCCGCCTGATGCAACCACTCTTCTCCTCTGCCTTGTGCGAACCTGATGACAACGCCCGCCAGAGTCGGCGCGTCCGCTCCGATCCTCTGGAAGGCTTCGTCATCTACCTGCCGCCCGAGAGCCATCTCCCAGGCTTGAACGATTAGTGTTTTCATGGCGGGACTTCCTCCTTTTCGTCGTTTATCGTTTGCGGCCGGGCTGACCTTTCATCTCGCCGGCCACCAGAAGCGCCGGTCCGCGAATCACGACAAACCACATCTCAGCGCGAATACTTCCTGGAAGCGCCCGGTCAGTTGCGGTACTTTTGCCCGACAACGCGCGGAAGGCAATGGAGGTTGGGTAATTTGCCAAGCCAGATTGGGTGAAGGTCGGGTAACGCTCTAATCGCTTAAGAGAAAAGGACAATTCGGGTCTCGGCGCTGAAAAGCGCATAGAGTAAAATCTTCGCCGGAGAAATTTCCCCATGGCCTCGACCGCCCCTGGACCCAAAGGGGCCGACTGCAAGCTGCGCTTCGACGTTTATGAGGCCGATCCTCGTTCCGGCGAGCTGCGCAAGCACGGCGTTCGCATCCCGCTGGAGGAGCGTCCGTTTCGGGCGCTGCTCATCCTCTTAAGGCGGGCGAATGAACTGGTCACGCGCGAAGAACTGCAGTCACAGCTCTGGCCATCCGATACCTTCGTTGATTTCGATCACGGGCTGAATACCGCTATAAGGAAGATCCGGCTGGCGCTGAACGACAGTGCCAACGCCCCCCGCTTCATCGAAACGGTGGGCCGGCGCGGCTACCGCTTTCTGCCGGCCGTGGAACAGGTAGTTGCGGTCGCCTCGGCGAGGGTCGTGGTGATGAGTCCCGCGCCCCTTGCGGTCGCGGCTCCACTCGAAACGCAGGAGCCAGAGGCTACGATTGCGGTAGATCCGGCCTCAATTGAAAGCAGCAGCCCCGTCACCCCGGTCAGACGGCGCCAGTTGCCGATGGCTGTGGCGATCGGCGTGGTGGTGGCTCTTACTCTGGCTGCGGGCGGAATTGCTTGGTTTGTGCGCTCGCACAAGACGTCGCAGATCGATTCGCTGGCCGTGCTGCCGTTTGCCAACGTCGGCGGCGACGCCAGGACCGACTACCTCAGCGACGGCATCACCGAATCGCTGATCGACAATCTGGCGCACGTGCCCGACCTGAAGGTGAAGTCGCGGCACTCAGTGTTTCGCTACAAAGGCAAGGAGGTCGATGTACAGCGGGTGGGCGAGGATCTGGGCGTGGCCGCGCTGGTCAGCGGTCGCGTGACACCGCACGGCGACACCATCGACGTTAGCGCCGAGCTGACCAACGTCAGCGACAATACCGAAATCTGGGGAGAGCACTACAGCGCTCCGGCGACGAACATTGTTTCGCTGCAGCAGCAGATCGCCGGCGACATCGCGGACAAGTTGCGCTCGCAAATGAGCAGCGCGCAGAAGCAGCAGGTCACGAAGCAGGGAACGAAAGATCCCGAAGCTTACGACCTGTATCTGAAGGGCCGATACGAGTGGACCAAGCGCACGCCGGCGAGCCTGGCGGCGGCGCTCTCGTATTTCAATCAGGCCATCGCCAAGGATCCCGGCTACGCGATGGCGTATCTCGGCCTGGCGGATGCGTACGGAGTGTTGCCGAGCCACGGCGGATCTCCCGCCGAAGACTTTTCCAAGTCGAATGCGGCGGCCCGGAGGGCGCTGGAATTAGATCCGACTTTGGCAGAGCCCCACGCCGATTTGGCAGCGGACGAGATGGAGTACGAGTTCGACTTTGCGGGAGGAGAAGCGGAGTACAAGAAGGCGTTTGCGCTCGATCCGAGCGACGCTACCGCGCACCAATGGTATGCGCAGGACCTGGGCTCGCTGGGCCGGACCCAGGAAGCGCTGGCCGAAGCCGCGCGTGCGCACGATCTCGATCCGCTGTCGCCGATTGTCAGCGCAGCCGGCGTGCGGGTGCGGGTCGCCGGCCGGCAGTACGATCAAGCGATCGAGCTGGGCAAGCGCCAGGCCAAGGACAACCCCACCTTCTCGGTGGTGCACCAATATCTGGCCCAAGCCTACTGGGCAAAAGCTATGTACCCGCAGGCGATTGAAGAATGGAAAACCTACGCTCAGCTCGATGGCAATCCCAACGAAATCGAGTTTGCCGCGGCGCTGGACGAGGGTTACAAGGCCGGAGGCTGGAAAGAGGCGCTCCAGCGGGGCATCGCGGCCCGGCTGGCCCAGCGTAAGAACGGCTACGCCTCGGCGTATTACATCGCCCAGCTGTATGCGCAGGCGGGCGACAAGGATCAGGCTTTTCAGTGGCTGGACGCCGCTTATCGCGAACGCGATGGCCTGATTAATCTGAAAACCGATTTCACGCTCGACCCCATCCGCTCCGACCCGCGCTTCGCCGTGCTGGTGAAAAAGGTGGGCCTGCCGCAGTAGCACCGACAATTCAGCGAACAGTATTACGCAGGAACGCAGCGACTCCGGTCCTGGGTGAGGCGGCGCCGAGCCTGATCTACCAGCACGGCATGGGAACGGCGGTCTCGCCCGTCGCTCAAGCTGTCGCTTCCTTTAAAGATTCGGGCACGTTGGATGTCAGCGTGCCCGTTGTAGTGATCTCTAGTGGGCGAAGGCGGCGACTTCCGCTTCGCCCACCGTGATGTCGCTGAAGTACTGGTTGATTTCGTCGATGATTTGCGGTCCGCGCCGCGTGCCCAGCCGTGATGCTCCCGCCGCGATGGCCATGATGGTCAATTGCGCCGGATTATACGAGCCATAGCCGGAGAATTTGACTCCGATCTCCGGCGGCACCGTTTGCCGCATGATCCGCACGTGCTTGATGGCGGGATTACCACCTCGTCCAGTAGAGCATTTGACGAAATCCACGCCCGCCTTGGCAGCACATTCACAGCCGACTCTGACTTCGTCGTCGCTCAGCAGAGCCACTTCCAGGATGGCCTTCACTTCCAGTCCAGCATCCCGGCCGACATTGACCACTTCGGAGATGTCTTTAACGTAGAAGGCGTAGTCCTTATCCTTAAGCCTCCCTATATTCGTCACAACATCAATGCAAGCCGGCCGTCCCTTCAGCAGCTTCACCGCTTCCTTGGCCTCGTGGACTTTGAACGCTGTGGGATTCGCGCCGAAGGGAAAGCTCAGCACCGCACCAGTCTCGATGCCGGTTCCCTCCAGCAGATCGGCCGTCAGCTCAATCCAATAGGGATTGGGGTGGACCCCCTTGAATCTATACTGCAGGGCCAGCTTGCACGCTTCCCGAATCGCCTTCTCGGTCGTATCGGGATCGAGGATGGCATAGTCGACCATCCCCGCCAGTTTCTGCGGGGTGTATTCAACGCCATTGATGATCATTACCGATCTCCTTGTGGGCTAGAAAACGCCTCCTGTGGTCAGAGCCTGGTAGGTGTTGACGAAGCGCCCGTAAGCCTCGTCATAGGGATCGCGCAGCTTAGTGTTGGGCGTGAATTCGCGTGACACGTGCACCGCGACGTCCACCGCTTCCTGGTAGTTCTGGTAGAGCTTGGCGCCCACGCCGGCATAGAGCGCTGCACCCAGGCATCCAGTCTCATGGGTTTGCAGAACGTGAATCGGATACTGGTAAATGTCGGCTTGCATCTGCACCCACAACGGCGACTTGGCGCCGCCGCCGGTCAGGCGAATCACCTCGATTTTGGTGCCTGCTCGCTTCTGCGCTTCGATAATGTCGCGCATCTCATAGCAGATTCCTTCCATCACGGCGCGCGCCATATCCGCTTCGGTAGTACCCAAAGTCATACCGACGAAGCCGCCCTTCGCCCTGCTGTTAGCCCGCGGGCCACCGGCACCTTGCAGGTACGACAGGAAAGTGACGCCATGGGCACCCGCTGGGGCCTTCTCAATTTCCTCATCGATCAGCACATACGGATCCTTACCTAGCACGCGGCCGGCCGCCTTCTCCAACTCGCAGAAGGTGTCACGGTACCAGCGGAAGCTGCTGGCAGCGGCAACGGCAAAGCCTTCAATCGTCCAGTTCTTCGGGCCGACATTACCTTTCACGACCAGCCGGCGATTGGGATCGCGAATGGGATTGTCGGATACGACAAAGCAGGATCCGAAGGTACCCAGAACCATGGCGCAATCGCCGCCCTTGACTGCTCCGCAGCCAAAGGTGGAACAATTTTGATCATGAGCTCCGACGCACAATAAAGTTCCTTCCGGCAGTCCCGTCTTTTCGGCTACATGTTTTGGAACCTTGCCCACTGGCTGTCCGCCATCTGCCAGCTTGGGATGCTGGTTGACGTCCAGATCGAACAAATCCATGATCTTCTTGCTGTAAACATGCTTATCGACATCCATGAGAGAAGCCCGGCTGGAAGAGGACAGATCAGTCCAGTAGTCCTGTACGCCAAACTCGCGCAGGAAATAATCCTGGTGAGTGGTCCACATGGCGGTTTTTTCGTAGATGTCCGGCTGATGTTTCCGAATCCAGAGATATTTGTAGAGACTGAAAATGCCGCCCGGAGTGGGATCGCCCGTGATCTTATAAAACTCTTCTTGACTGATTTTGCTTTCGATTTCCTCCTTCATTTCCTGCCCGCGCAAGTCCTGCCAGCCGATAAATGACCGTAACAGCTTGCCGTTTTTGTCGACCGGCCCGGTGACGCTGCCCTGGCTGGACAAACCCACCGCGATAATTTCTTTGGGATCGATCTTTGCATTCGCAATGGCGGCCTTGCAGGAGTCAAACAGGGCGGGAGTAATGTCCTCCGCCAGTTGTTCCACCCAGCCAGGCTTCGGGTAGTAGCAGGGATATTCGCGATAATCGCTGCCGATTACATGACCTTCAATGTCAAAGATGCAGGTTTTGCATCCGGTTGTGCCTTCGTCAATTCCCACAAGATACTTGCCCATAAGTCCGCTCCTTAAGTAAGACGGTTATCGAATGAACCCGGTCCTTGCTGAACTATCTGCCGATTGCTTCCAACTCCCACTCCTCGACCATCGTAGTGACGGTCTTGAAGAACCGGCCCAAAATCCACGGTGCCTTCCTACTTCCAATTCGCACAGTCGCATCACGCATGTACGACGTGCTCCGCACCAACCTTAAGCGGGGGTACCATGCCAATCGAACGCATCTGGTCGAGCGCTTCGATAATCGCCGGGGCCGCACGAGTTCCAATCAGATCGGCACCTGCCAGCAGGAATGCATATGCGTTCTGCGGACGTGGAAACTTCACTCCGGCCACCTTGAGCTTCACGCCGCTGCCCTCGAGACACTTGCGCATGAGCAGAAACTGCTCCATCGTCGGCCCTTCAAACTGGCCAGTGGACGTCTTGGCGTAGTCCACTCCCAGCTCCGTCAGCAGACCGCAGGCGTTTTTGATGTCGTCATCCGTCAGGAAACAAACCTCCAAAATTACTTTGGTCAGGGCGGGACCGGCGGCGGCTTTGAAGGCCTTCAGGTCTTGCTTGATGACTTCGAGACGCTTGTCCTTCAAGGCGCCCACGTTAACCACCATATCCACGGCACTGCATCCAGCGGCCACTGCGTGTTCGGTTTCGAAGGCTTTGACGACGGAGGGGGAGGCACCGAATGGGAAGTCGATTCCTGTAGCAACGTGAATGTCGGTGCCGGCAAGTTCTTGCACAACCACGGGACTCCAAAAGTAGCTGGCGCTGTAGAACGCGGCACAGTTGTACTTCATAGCTTCCCGGCAACCTTCCCGAATATCCTTCTCTTGTGTGTTCTTGGGCAGGACCGAGTGATCGAACAATTTTCCTAACGCCCACTTATCGAATAGCGAGAGATCCACCATAAAAGCACTCCGTTTCTGCGGATCGGCGTCCGCCAGCGCATTTCAGAACCACGATGTTGTTGAGCTCGAGTGTGTTTTCAAAGGCGAAACAGGAGCGCAGGCGTCAAGATCCTTGCGCGCCAGTTCCGCTATCTGTTGACTGCTGCCAGTTCCGGCTCCTCGACCATCTCGGCGACGATCTTCGACAACTCATCTACAATCCACGGCGCGTTTCTGGTGCCGATGCGCTCGGCGCCGGCCAGCAGACATCCCAGCGCCACCATCGGCGTCCAGAAGCTGCCGGTGCCGGCAACCTTCAGCCTCACGCGCGGCGGCACAAAGCTCCTCATCATCCTGACCTGGGTCATAGTCGGTCCCTTCTCACGTCCGGTGGAAGTCTTCACCCAGTCGACGCCGGCTTCGACCGCCAGTTCGCAGGCAATCTTGAGTTCTTCATCCGTCAGCAGACCAGCTTCCAGGATGGCTTTGCACTCGCCGCCAGCGCCGTGTGCGACCTTGGCGACCTCCGCAATGTCGTTCCTGTAGTAGGTGTAGTCGCGACTCTTCAGCTTGCCAACGCTGGTGACCATGTCAATCACCCAGGGTTTGCCAAGCAGGAGCTTGGCTCCGGCTTTGGCTTCCAAAACCTTGGTCTCGGTGGGATTGGTGCCAAACGGGAAACTCACCAGGCAGCCGGTTTCAATGCCTGTTCCTTCCAGTTCGCTTGCGACCAGCGGCATCCACACCGGATTAGAGTGGAATCCCTTGAAGCCGTACTCGCGGGCAATTTTGCAGCACTCGATGATTTCCGCTTCGTTTACCTGCGGGTTGAGCGACGAAAAGTCCATCGCCCGGGCGAGGGCTTCTTTGCTCAGATCGACGTTTCCTATCTTCATGATGACCTCCCTGGTCCTTACAGAGGCTGGTGGCCTCCTCTGCGTGCTCACAGCAGAACAATCTCTTTCAGTTCACGTATGTCGTCGATGATGAAGGTTGGTTGTGCATTGGCAAGCTGCTGCTGGCTGCCGATTCCGTAGCGGACCGCACAAGTGGCAACTCCGGCATTTTGTCCAGTAAGAACATCCGTGCTGGTATCACCGACCAGCAGCGTATTCTCCGGGTTCAGGTGCACCCGCTGCAGAATGGTTTGAATACACTCCGGATCAGGCTTCGGATGGCTAACGTCATCGGCGGTAATCACCACATCGAAGCAATCAATCACCGTCAAGTGCTCGAGGATCCTCAGCGTCGCGGTCCGTATTTTGAAGGTCGCCAGAGCCAGGTGTTTCTTGCCCGCGTAATAGCGCAATACCTCATACATGCCGGGATACAGCACGGTGTGGTCGGTACAGTGCCGTTCGTAGTACTGGCGGAAGAATGCCATTGCCTGGTCAACCCGATCCTTCTTATCGTCGTCCAGGCAGCGCAACAGCAGATTGCGAGCGCCGCCTCCGATACAGCTTTTGATGAACGCAAAGCTGGGCTCTCCGCTTCCCACGTGCCGCAGGCTGTGACGCGCGGCCTCAACCAAATCCTCCGCCGAATCGATCACCGTGCCATCGAGATCGAACACGATGAGGTCGAAGGTGCTAACGGCCGTCGATGTTCTACTTTTGTCCTTGAGCAGCATTGAGAAAACGCCTCTGGTATGAAATAACCTGGTTCGAGGTGGTGAACTGCGCCAGATAGTTGGGTTCGGCCGTCACCACCACCCGGTCCATGACGTCCTCATACTTTTCGTCCGCCAGCAGGTCATCGATGTCGGGAAAGTTGTTTTCACCTTCCATGCTGCAGATGATCAACCGGGTATCGGGAAGATTGATGTTGCGAAGCAGACGCAGATTGTGCCGCACGGCGTCCAGTCCGTCGGCTCCCTCGGGAGAATCAAACTTGCGGTAGCGCAGAATGTGCTCCGCCATGTGCTTCACCTTGAACAAATCCAGGTTGCAGTCCTCGGGCGAGAGGTAGTCCTTTTCGATCAGCGTCGTCCGCAGATGTGCAAGCTGCTGGGTGTCTTCGGTGATGGCAAACAGGTCGAGTTGGCGCTTAATGGCTTCTGACTGGAATGTGCGATGACGGATGAAGCAGTTGATGAAGTAGGGTCTGGCCTGCAGTGCCAACAGCGCCTGATAAGGTTCGAACATCAGGGTGAAGTTGACGCGGAAGCCATGATCGCGCAGCAGCAGCGCCAGGTTGTGTCCGCGAAAAGCGTCTTTGGTCTCAACCTGGTTGTAGCGCCAACTGAACTTCTTATCTCCCGTCAGCAGCTGTTCCATCGTGTCCGCGCTTACCGGGCCGGTGTGTGGGACCTTGATCACGACGCGGTATTCCGATAACAGCTCGCGGAAGTGATATACCTCGTCCAGGATCTGCTGCTCGTCTCTGGCGAAGGGGTTGTTCAGCTCAACACTGATATCGGAGCCGGAGCCAAGAATTCTGCCCAGCTCACTCATCACTTCATCGCGAGTGTTGAAGAGGTGACCAACGTTGGCCTTCGCATTATTGATAAACAGGTCGTAGATGATCCCGGGATTGCAGGTGAGATTGCACACGAGATTCTTGATGGGCTCGACTTCATAAGGATTGGCCGTGTCCGCCGAAAACAGGACATTGGTGGGCCGCTTGATGGAATTCTTGCCGTACGCGATATCTCGTACCAGGTCGAGGCGCAAGACGCGCTCGGCTTCGAGCCGAAGTTCGAGACGGAATCCTGCAGGCAGTTCGTCTTCTGGCACCTGAAAGTAGTCGATAACCCGGCGGAAGTTGTCGGTAACGCCGATGTACTCGATTGCGTTCAGCAGTTCCTTGTAGGTGGCAAAGGAAATCGGGAAACCAGCCGCCCGCAACACGTATTCCTCTTCACCATTGGTCAACGCTATGTTGCGGCTTCCGTCAGGCGCACCAAGCAGGCTTGCTATCCTGCACTTCACTTCTCCGGGACTTTGCCGCCGAGTATTGGCCGCGCGCAGCTGTGGAAACTGCTGAGCGGCGATACTGAACTGCAGTTCCTCACCGGGACGGATGGTTCCTGCATCCGCCGGCGATGATGACTTGGGAGGCGCTTCGACACATGTGGGCACGATGACCTCCGTGGGCAGTCGGGAGCCGCACGCTTAAGGATGGATGGTCAGCATAGAAAAACCGCCCGGCAAGATCGCATGCGAATACGCTCATGCAGGGCGGTTTTATATTTGGGGCTCTACCGCTGCAGTTGGAACATGACATTCACCTGAAAGGCGTGTCAAGGTCAGATAACCGCGACTGGTGTGATATCGGAGGACTGGTCGCATCGTGCTCCCATTACGGCACAGCGGAGTTCCGCGCTGCTGTGACATTGGTATGGGCGAGGAGCTATGCTTTTCGCTTACCATAGTAGTGTTGGTAAGGCCCGCTCCCGAGTGTATGTCGCATAGCTCGAAGTTCGGATCAGCTGGTCGTGGCTTTACGCCACGCAACTCCGTTGACCATCGCGCCGACCCGGACGTTCTGCGCGCCTCGCTGGCGCAGTCGCGTATCATCCCGTCAGTCCGCGCGGCTGAGAACATCGCCGCGGCTTGTGCCTCGCCGTCCAAAATCGTTTTTCTGCTGTTCGGGACGCCGTTAATCGTCGGTGATTTGGTCGCTCAACTTCGCGACGCGGGCAAGCTGCCAATCGTCAACATGGACCTGCTGGCAGGCTTTGCGCGAGATTCAGCCGCCATCGAGTTCCTGGCCAGGACGGGGATAGGCGGCATAATCTCCACCCATCAGGACACCTTGCGCGCTGCCCGCTCGCAAGGGCTGTTTGTCTTCCAGCGAACCTTTGCCTTGGATTCGGTTGCGGTTTCCAACAGCGTTCGCAATCTTGAGCACTTTGTGCCCGACGTAATCGAGTTGCTGCCGGCGATCGCCGCTCCCCTTGTCCTGCCCATACTGCGCGCGGTCCGTCCGCAGTTGCCCGTAATCGGGTGTGGACTGGTGCGCTCGCTGTCGCAGATTAACGACCTGGTTCAGCAGGGCGTAGTCTCGATTTCGGTCAGCGACTCTTCCTTGTGGATCATCTGATTTGCCGCATCAATTGCGGTTACGTTGGCCGGGGCCGTTCCGAATTGGAACCTCGGGCCCGGTTTTCGAAGCGTAGTGAAGAATAGCTTTGTATCGCCTCACTCCCGACGTATAAGATTTTCTTGCGGCATAGAGACATCTAGATAAAGCCGCCCACCCTTCTGCATGTGCGATACGGTGGGCGGCTTTTCTCTTGTCTGCACAGAACGACACCGCGCCGGGCGATAACGAGAGCATTGATCCGTTCGCCTCAGGTGGCGTCGTGCAGCGCAGAGTGCTGCCTCTCCTCCTTCTCGACAGCAGCACATGTCTGGCGCCGCAACGCAACGTAATTTTCCGTTCGAGGCAAACCGTTTATGCCACAGACCTCAATTAGCCTCTCCGACGTCGAACACGCCATGCTGACTGCCGCAAATGTCGCGTTCGAAAACGAAAAGTACTTCGGCGACCTGGATGGCGAGATGGGCGATGCCGATTTTGGTAAGTCGCTGGCCCAGGGCTTCCGCGCTATCCAGACCGAGTTCGACAAAATCGATCATTCTGACATTGGGACCCTGCTGGTCAAGTGCGGAATGATCTTTGCTGCCAACGTTGGTGGTTGCTCCGGTCCGCTCTGGGGAACCGCCATGATGCGCGCTGGCATGACCGCCAAAGGCAAGACGTCGCTCACCCTGACGGATGTGGTGGCGATGGGTCGCAATGCCGTTGAAGGAATGAAGGCGCGCGGTGGGGCCTCGCAGGGCGATAAGACGTTGCTGGATGCAATTATTCCAGCAATCGACAAGCTGGAGGAGATCGCAAAGAACGATCCCGACAACGTGGCAGGTGCGGTGCGCGCGGCTTCGGAGGCGGCAACCGCTGCCATCGAAGGCACCCGCAGTTGGGTGGCGAAGCGCGGTCGCGCCGCTTACGCAGGTGAAAGGACCATCGGCACGCTCGATCCGGGAATCGTTGCCGTGGCCACGATATTGTCAGCAATTCGGAAGGAGTTGGAGTCCGCAGAAGTACCGGTCAGTGTGCATGCCTGACTCAATACAAACCGCACTTAAACCGTAGCCGACTGTCAGGAGCGAAACATGAACAAGTTCATGAATGATCCAGCCAATTTTGTGCCGGAGATGCTGCAGGGCATCTACATGGCGAACCCGGACAAACTGAAGTACATCGCGAAATACAACTGCATCTGCCGCGCCGACCGGCCCAATGATGATTATGTTTCCATCATCCAGGGATCGGGCAGCGGACATGAGCCGGCGCATGTGATGGCCGTCGGCCCGGGCATGCTCGACGCGGCTTGTCCCGGCAACGTTTTTGCCGCGCCCCCGGCAGAGTTTCCCTTTGAGGTCACCAAGCTGATGAACTCGAAGAAGGGCGTGTTGCACATCGTCAACAACTACAGCGGTGATCGCATGGTGTGGGACATGGCCCGCGAGATGTGCGAAGCCGAGGGAATGAAGATCGGCGTGGTGCTGATGGATGACGACGTGGCGGTCACGAACAGTGCCTACACCGTCGGCCGGCGCGGGGTTGCCGGAAACTTCTTCTCCATCAAGTGCTGCGGCGCTGCCAATGCCGAGGGCGCTTCGCTGGCGAAGCTGGTTGAAATCGGCAACAAGGTAAACAGCAACGTTCGCACTATGGGCGTGGCGATCACGGGCTGCACACCGCCCGGCAAAGATGCTCCTATCTTCACCTGTGGTCCCAACGAAATGGAGCTCGGGGTGGGCATCCATGGCGAAAAAGGACGCCGCCGTGCGCCATTGCCGAAGGCCGATGTTGTGGTCGACGAACTGTTCGACGCGGTCGCCGGCGATCTGCCGTTCGAGCGGGGCGACGAGGTCGGCTTAATGATCAACGGCCTCGGTGGGACGCCGCCCAGCGAGCTGTTCCTCCTGTATCGCCGCGCGGCCTGCCGAGCTCAGGATCGCGGCCTGAAGGTGGTACACAACTATGTCGGCAACTACTGCACCTCGCTGGAGATGGCGGGCTTTTCGCTGACCCTGATCCGGTTGGATGCGGAGCTGAAGCCTCTGATCGAAGCGCCGGCCGACATACCATGGCGGGTGTTCTGAGATCGCACGAGTGACCAGCGGTTTTCCGAAGGCCCTTGGCCTGGCTGGCACAAGGGCCTTCTTTGGGGAGAAAAAATTATGTCCGTTGTATCAATGAATGACATCCTTCAGCCTGCGTTCGAAGAGCGCTATGGCGTGGCCGCATTCAACATCGTGAACGACCTCACTATGGCCGCTGTTCTCGACGCCGCCACACAAACCAACTCGCCGGTGATCGTTCAGGTTTCTGTAAAGACGGTGAAAATGTTCGGCGCCAAGCTACTGCAGAAGATGTTCGAGGAGATGGCTTCGCATGTACCTGTTCCTGCAACTTTGCATCTGGATCATTGTCCGGACGTAAACATGATCCGCACCTGCCTGGATGCCGGGTGGAATTCAGTGCTGTTCGATGCCTCCAAGATGAGCTACGAAGACAATCTGCGTCATACGAAGGAAGTAGTAAAGATGGCGCGTGAGGTTGGCGCAGCGGTGGAGGGCGAACTGGAAGCCGTCAAAGGCGTGGAAGACGGAGTGGGCAGCAATTATCAAGGCGAGCTTGTGCCGCTCGATAAATGCGTCGAATTTCTGGAAGAGACCGGGATCGATTCGTTCGCTCCCGCTATCGGCACCGCGCACGGCTTGTATAAATCGGCGCCCAAGATCGATTTTGAGCGGGCGCGGCAGATCGTCAAGGCGCATCCCACGCCGCTCGTTCTTCACGGCGGCACCGGGCTCGCCGATGACGTGTTCCAGCGCCTCATCGCCGAAGGCTGTGCCAAGGTCAACATCTCCACCATGTTGAAGATTACCTACTGCGACGGCTATCGTGCTTACCTGGACGCCAATCCGCAGCAGCACGATCCCCTGAAGGTCATGGCAGCGGTTCGCGAGCAGCTCGTCACCGTGGCAAAACGCTTCATGGAGGTGTTCGGCAGCGTGGGCAAGGCCGCGACGCTCTGCGGAACAGTACAAAGCCATGGATAGAGCACTGATCTTCGATTGCGACGGTGTCCTGGGCGACACCGAAGCCGATGGCCATCTCGTCGCCTTCAACCAGATGTGGCAGAAGCTCGGTGTGCCTTGGCAGTGGTCGAAAGTGCAGTATGCCGAGAAGCTTAAAATCGGGGGCGGCAAAGAACGCATGGCAAGCCTCTTCCGGGATGCCGATTTTCGCGAACGTGTTCCGGTGCCGGAAAGCGAGGAAGACCGCAAAGCGCTGGTGGCGCGCTGGCACAAAGAGAAGACCGCGATCTATCAGCACATGGTCGAGTCCGGCATGATCCCGCCGCGTCCAGGGGTTCGGAGACTGGCGCAGGAGGCCTTTAATGCCGGCTGGAAACTTGCCGTCGCGTCTACCTCGGCGCCGGCAGCGGTCGAGGCAATGACGCGCCGGGCAATGGGGGAACTGGCCAGCCAGTTTCTGATTCTGTCGGGCGACATCGTTCCCGCTAAGAAGCCCGCTCCCGACATCTACAACCTGGCGCTGGAGCGTCTAGCCTTGCCGCCGCAGAACTGCGTGGCGATTGAGGATTCACGCAACGGTATGCTGGCCGGCTGTGCCGCGCATATTCCGGTGTTGGTCACGATCAGTCCCTTCACTGCTGACGAGGATTTCCACGAGGCTGGATTGGTAGTCGACTCACTCGGCGAGCCGGAAGGACCGCACTCCAAGGTGCTGGCCAACCGGATCGGCGTCACCGTCGGCGACTGGGTGCGGCTCGAGCATCTCACGGCTTTGTTGGAAGCGGCGGCAGGCATCTCGCAGGTGGCAGCCCGGTAGTCGGGCGGCGCGGCTGGAAGAGCAGGCGTTCAGGCCAGTCGCGGCAAGAGACGAGCAACTCTGGCGCAGAGATCGCTGGGACTCTGCGCCAGAGCGCAACCCGAGCGGCATCTCGAATGCGCGCCTAAGCTCGCGCCAGCGGATGACGTCGCATCCGCAACGCGTTGACGGGATCATTCGCTGTAAATTATTGAAAATCTGGCGGAGAGACAGGGATTCGAACCCTGGGTACCCTTTCGAGTACACACGCTTTCCAAGCGTGCGCCTTCAGCCACTCGGCCATCTCTCCGCTGAGGAAGGCGTAGTTGAGAAGCGCCGCCGTTGCGGCGCACCTTTCTATTGTAGCGTAGCTTGAATCCGCGCGAGGGGGCGGGCTCTCGCGCTGTGCTATCGAGCCGCTTAGTCGTCTACCTTCATTTGCTCAGCCAGGTAATTGGCGATGCCCATCTCGCCAATGGCGTGAAGCTGAGCCTCGAGCCAGTCGATGTGGTGCTCTTCATCCATGAGGATCTTCTCGGCCAGTTCGCGGGAGGCGTTATCGCCCTGTGCGACACAGAGCTTGATGCCGTCGTTCAGGCGCTTGACGGCGTCGTATTCAAGCTGCAAATCGTTCTTGAATTGCTGCTCTACGGTCGGCCCGATGTTGATCTTGAAATAGTCGGTCATGTTCGGAGTGCCGTCGAGAAACAGAATGCGCTCCATACACTTCTCGGCGTGGACCATTTCTTCGATCGATTCTTTCTTCACCTGCTTGCCCAGCCGATAGTAGCCCCAGTTGTCGCACATCTCAGCATGAAGAAAATATTGGTTGATGGCCGTCAATTCGGCTTTCAGTACCTGATTGAGAAATGCAATAACTTTAGGATCACCTTTCATTTCGCCTCGCAAACTTCAGAGATAAACGCGGCCGGACGCACAGGGGCGAGTCCACACGCGCAAGTGTTGCAATTAAGGTTGCAATTCAATTGTAGCTGGAGGGCGAAGTGCCAGCCTAGCTAAAAGATGCGATGGCCGAGGGCTCATCCTCGGCAACCTCGAAAATCGTGTACAGTTTGGTGATCTGCAGCAGGTTGTGAACGTTCTTGCTGAGGTTCAGCAGCTTCAGTTGCCCACCGTGATTGCGGACCGAAGTGTAGCAACTCATCAGCTCACCGACGCCGGCGCTGTCGATGTGGCGGACATCGCGCAGGTTCAGAAGAATGCTTTTGTAGTCCTGATCGATCAGATCGCTGACAACATCGCGAAGGACATGGGTGCCTTCGCCGAGCCTTAGTTCACCGATGGTGTCGACAATGACCACATCGCCGATCATGCGCGTACTGGTATTAATGCCCACGGCTGTCCGTCCCTGCTAGTGAAAAGCTGGAGCCGATCTCGACGGCTCGGGCTATCGTACATCGTGGGGGGAATCGATAAGAAGCAAAAAGCGGTCAGGACGACCGCTTTTAATTCAGAGTGGGCAACTAGCGCGTGCTATTGCATTTTGAAAATCGCCACCAGAAAAAACACCGCTTCGGCGGCGGCCAGGATAATCCAGATCTTGCGGCGGAAACGGCTTCGCCCGATATCGCGCACCAGCTGCAGTCGCGCCGCCAGCAGCACGGGATCGACCGGAACTGCTTCCGGAACAGCGACTGGCGGAGCTTGCTCGAAGCTGCCGCTCATCGAAGGCGCTTGCGGCGGCGGATCGGCACGAAACACCATCGGGCCGGTTATTAAGCTGGACCAATCGAGAATCTGCAGGCTCGACTCAGCGCCAAATGCCGCTATCGGATGAGAGGTCAGCTGCAGCGGCGCAGGACGCTCGGGTGAGAGCCGGTCGCGGAGATTTTGCAAAAGAGAGTTCCACCAGCCGTGACTTAACTCGTCGCCCAATAATTCGCCGACATCCACCGGACGCGATTCCAACTGCAAAGGCGGCAAGAGCTCTGGAGAAATCACGTCGCTGATGTTTGTAAAAACGGTGCGATACCAGGGCAACTCGAGCCGGTCTCCTTCCAGCATGCCGACATCGACTGGCTTGGAAGTAAGCTCCAGAGGAGGAAGCCGCTCCGGAGCAAAGCGGTCCGCCAGGTTAATGAGCAGCGAACGCCAGAGCGGCAGAGTTAGTCCTTGCGGCGGCGAGAAATCGAGATCGAACATCCAGTGATTTCCTTCTACTGCCAGTGCGTACATGAACGCCAGCGCGCCAGCCGGACCCAGCATCCACGCAACTTCATATATGAGGTGCTAAGGGCCGGCGCCAATCGCGAAGTCATCTATTAGTGTACTGCCTCTAGATTATCTGTACACAAGAGTTGTCCGGAAAAAGGTTCGTAACAGGGCACGGCTTTACGGGCTGCTAAGAAACTCGACCGCAGCGCGGTTTTCGGGTAGAGCTGGCCTTCAGGCCAGCGTCTAGGCCCTTTATTTTCTTTTCTGAGTCGGCTTCAGCCGACGACACGGGTCGTGCTATGAGTTTTTCTGCAACCTCTTCAGCCGTGCCGTAAGTTGGCGACAAAACTGGCGGAAGCTCCAATCTCTAGCGACGGCCGGCACGACTGAAGAGGCTGCCAAAAGTCAGAAGCGCGTGTCCCTCGCGGGCTGAAGCCCGCTCGGGGTAAGAGAAATAAGCCGCTTATCGGCACGACTGAAGTCGTGCCCTGTTACAAAGCGCGCGCAGAACGGCTTTTTCAGTAATCTGTGAAGTCACGCCCTGTTACGAAGCCGCCGTCGTCGGTGGCTTTGGGTGTCTAGCAAATTAGGGCGCAGCACATTCGCGTCTCACAACTCAAGCCGATTGTGCCATGCCAACTCCTCCCGCAGCGCCGCGGACCATGTAATGCTGCTCCGGAACCGCATATCCCGCTGCGGTAAACGAGTCCTTAATCAGGCGGTTGGTGTCGAAATAGACCTGCCAGTAGTCCTTGTTGTTGCAATAGGGACGAACCGCGAGCACTGGTCCAGCGAGGTTGAACGTCAGAATCTCCACATCGGGAGCGGGAGTGGTCATGACGTTGGGGATGCCGGCCAGCGCCTTCTTCAGCAGCGCCATCGCGGCGTGCACATCGACTCCATGCGCCAATTGGGCTGTAAGCTCGACCCTGCGGTAGGGGTTGGTGGAGTAGTTCTGAATCACGTCGCCGAAAATCTTGGCGTTACCGATGATGTTGCGCACATTGTCCGGCGTGTCGATCGAGCTGGCGAACAAACCAATCTCGTGCACCGTTCCGGTAACACCACCTGCGGAGACGAAATCGCCGACTTTCAGCGGCTGGAGGATCACCAGAAAAACTCCCGCCGCGAAATTCGAGAGCAAGCCACTCCACGCCATACCGATGGCGACGCCTGCGGCGGCAATCAGCGCTGCCAGGCTGGTTGTCTGCACACCGAAGAAGCCCAAAAGCGCGATCACCAGGATGATGTTGAGCAACGCGGCGACGGCGTTCTGGAGATAGCGAATGACGGTGGGATCGATCTTCTGGCGAGTCATGGCGCTGCCGATCATGCGCGTCGCCAGCCCAATCAGCCAGCGGCCAACGATCCACAAGGCGATGGCTTCCAAAACGCGAATGCCAAGAGCAACAGCCAGCGTCCAACCAGACTGCACGAGTTGGTTCACTTTTTCCTGCATAAGATTCTCCTCCGGAAAGTGATGTCACTACGAACGGCGAGCTGTGGTGAAAAACGGAGTGGCGTGACCCCAGTCTTGCTTCCGACAATTAAACAATGGCTTTCGATCGTGGGCAACCAAAAGCCGCCAAATTACGAAATTGCCTTCCGGTTCGATCCGCTTTGCATCGAGATCGATCCTTGGACATCCAATCTCCAGCCTCCTCAATATTCGACTCCCCAGACACACAGCGCTAAATAACCGCTGGAGCCGAGACCTTTTGTTGGTTTCGGCGCAGTTGTTGCGCGTGGTATTCTTGAGTCGGAGTGGGCTGGGCCGACCACGACCGACGTGTTGGCGGTCGCGCCTTAACATTTATTTCCTATCCCGGAGCAGCACTTCGCTCTGAATGACAAGGGGTTATTCGTGACGCAGCGCGAGAAGTTCGAGACCAAGAAACTCCCTATGATGCCGATCCGTGACGTCGTCATCTTTCCTTACATGATGACGCCTTTTGTCGTTGGCCGGGAGTCCAGCGTGCGCGCGTTGGAAGAGGCCCTTGCCGGCGACAAAAAGATCTTCCTGGCCACCCAGCACGACGCTTCGATTGACGAGCCCAAGCCCAACGAGATTTACCAGGTCGGCACCATCGTCAACATTGTGCAAAGCCTGAAGTTGCCCGACGGCAACATCAAAGTTTTGGTCGAAGGCCTGGAGCGTGGCAAAGTTCTACAGGTGGTCGATACCGATGGCTACTTCGAGGCGACCGTCCGCACGGCAAAGTATCTTGCCGAGCCCGGACCCCAGGTCGAAGCAGCGATGCAGCGCGTGACGGGCCTGTTTGAGCAGTATGTGAAGCTGTGCCAGTCGCTGAACTACGAGACGATGATCGCGGCCGTGCGCAACGACGATCCCTCGAAGCTGACCGACACTATCGCCGCCAATCTGCAGCTTTCGATCGAAGAGAAACAGGAGCTGTTGGAAATCTTCGATCCGGCAGAGCGCCTGAATCGCATCGGCGACGTGCTGGATGTTGAGATCGAGAAGCTCAACATGGATCGCACCATCCAGTCGCGCGTGAAGCGACAGATGGAGCGGGCACAAAAAGAGTACTACCTCAACGAGAAGATCAAGGCGATCCAAAAGGAACTGGGCCGCGGCGAGAAGAGCGAGTTCGACGAACTGAAGAAGAAGGTCGACGCCGCTGGGATGCCGCGCGAAGTCCATGAGAAAGCGCTGCAGGAGCTGAAGAAGCTGGAAGCCATGCCGCCGATGTCGGCGGAGTCAACGGTTTCGCGCAATTATCTCGACTGGCTGCTGGCCGTGCCCTGGAAGAAGCGCTCGAAGGAAATCCGCAATATCGATGTCGCGGAAAAGACGCTGAACGAAGATCATTATGGGCTGGAGAAGATCAAGGAGCGCATCCTTGAGTTCCTCGCGGTTCGTCAGCTGGTGAAGAACCCCAAAGGCTCGATCCTGTGTTTCGTCGGACCTCCGGGAGTCGGCAAGACCTCGCTGGGCATGAGCATTGCTAAGGCTACCGGCCGCAAATTCGTTCGCATGTCCCTGGGCGGTGTGCGCGACGAAGCCGAAGTGCGCGGTCATCGTCGCACCTACATCGGCGCACTGCCTGGCCAGATCATCCAGATGATGAAGAAGGCCGGCACCAAAAATCCGGTCTTCATGCTCGACGAAGTCGACAAGATGTCGATGGATTTCCGCGGCGATCCCTCGGCGGCGCTGCTGGAAGTGCTCGATCCTGAACAGAACTTCATGTTCGTCGACCACTACCTCGACGTCGAGTACGATCTGTCGCAGGTTTTCTTCATCGCGACGGCGAACGTGCTGCACACGATTCCGCCGGCGCTGCAGGATCGCATGGAAGTTCTGCGGCTGCACGGCTACACCGAGCCGGAGAAGGTGGAAATCGCGAAGCAGTATCTCGTCCGCAAGCAGCGCCAGCAGACTGGCCTGACGGAAGAAAACATCGTCTTCACCGACGAAGCGCTTCAGACCATCATCCGCAGCTACACGCGTGAAGCCGGCGTGCGCAATCTGGAACGCGAGATCGGCAACATCTGCCGTAAAGTGGCGCGCAAGGTCGTGAAAGAGGGCAACAAATTCTCGGTGGCGCTCACCGCGGAGAATGTCGCCGATTACCTCGGCGTGATGAAGTTCCGCGACAGCGAGAGGCACGAGCGCAGCGAGGTGGGGCTGGTTACCGGACTGGCGTGGACCGAGGTCGGCGGCTCGATTCTGACGACCGAAGTCTCGGCGGTGGAAGGCAAGGGCGGCAAGCCCATCCTCACCGGCAAGCTGGGTGACGTAATGCAGGAGTCGGCCCACGCGGCCATGACGTATGTGCGTTCGCGCTGGAAGGAGCTTGGACTGCAGCGCGACTTCTACCGCAACGTCGACATTCACGTGCACGTGCCGGAAGGCGCGATTCCCAAAGACGGGCCATCGGCCGGCATTACCATCGCCACCGCGATTGCCAGCGCGTTGAGCCGAATTCCGGTGCGACGCGATATCGCCATGACCGGCGAAATCACGCTGCGCGGGAAAGTCCTGCCCATCGGCGGATTGAAGGAAAAGCTACTGGCCGCGCACCGCGCCGGCATTATGGAAGCGATCATTCCCGCTGACAACCAGAAGGATATGCCTGATGTGCCGGAAAACCTGCGCAATGTCATGAACCTGCACTTCGTCAACACCATGGATGAAGTGCTGGCCTATGCGCTGGAGCATCCGCTGCCCGAAGTGCGAACGGAAGAGGATGCGACCACGATTCCAGCAATACCTCCGCCGCAGGAGCAAGTGCCCACGGCGCATCAGTAGCTCTTGGAATCGATTATCAATGTAAGCGAATCGTTGGTCTCGGCCTGATTTTCATCCTGAGCGAAGCGACTTAATCGAAGCACCGCTGCATCGACCACTCCGTCGTTTCGTTCGGCCTTTCCGCAACATTGAACCTATGAAGGTGCTGACGCGCTTTGTAACCTCCGCCGCCGACCCGAGGCAGTTTCCTCCCCCGGGCGCGCCGGAGATCGCCTTCGTGGGCCGCTCCAACGTAGGCAAATCGAGCCTGATTAATTCGCTGGTGGGCACTAAGATCGCGAAAACCAGCAACACGCCCGGCCGCACGCAGACCATCAACTTCTTTCAGGTACGGCGCCCGGGAAAGCCGCATCCCGATTTCGTTTTTGCCGATCTGCCGGGCTACGGCTTCGCCCGCGTGCCGAAAGAAGTTACGGCGCAGTGGGCGGGCTTCATCAATCCTTATCTTCAAGAACGCGAGTCGCTGGTGCTTTGCCTGGTGCTGGTAGACGTCACCATTCCTCCCCAGGAACTCGACCTTCAGTTGCTGCAGTGGCTGCGGCACGTTGATCGCAACTTTCTGCTGGTTGCGACCAAAGCGGATCGCATCTCCGGTAATCAGTTGCGCACTTCGTTGCACAAGCTAAGCGAGCAGCTTGGCATCCCGCCCGATCAGATCGTTCCGTTTTCTGCGAAGGCGCGCGTGGGACATGAGACGCTGTGGAAGGCGATCAAAGCCGCTGCTGGCGTGGAAGATCCCGGGGCACACGACGTCGCGAAGACGGGGTAGGGAAGCAGTCAGCAGTCGGCAATCAGTCGTCAGCAATCTGCAGTCTTCAGCGCATTCCTGGCTTCGGTTTCGATCGTCCTTCTGCTCCGTATTTTCCCGACTTTGGAAAATTAGCATGCGAGTATGTAGATGATTGCTGACTGCTCAGCCCGGCCAAATCTCCAACGCTGTCTTGCTCAGGATCTTTTCCTTGGCCGCGTCGCTGATCGGCAGCGAGCGAAACTGCGCCAGATTCCCCTCGATTTCCGGCACGCCCGGTCCCGGCCAATCGGTTCCAAACAGCGTCTTGTGTGCGATCTCCTCAAGACGAGGAAAATACTTCAACAGCGTCTTGGGTGGAATGCCGCTGATGTCGAGATAGACGTTGCGATGTCGCCGTACCAGGAAGAACGCGGTGTCCATCCACAGCGGGCGGCCGCCATGTGCCAGCAGAATCTTCAACCGCGGAAAATCGACAGCCACGTCGTCGACATAAATCGGATCACCGTACTTGTTGCGCGCGCCGGGAAAGATGGACGTGCCGGTGTGCACCATGACCGGAATGCCGTTAGCCTCCGCCGCGCGATAGATCATCTCCAGTTCCTTCACGCCGTGCACGTAGTCGTTGGGATAGAGCAACTGATGCGGCGGATGGATCTTGATCAGCCGGATGCCAAGCCGCACGATCTGCTCCATGTCAGCCAGAACATTTGTCGTATGCCGCGGATGAACGCTACCGCAGGGAATCAGGCGCTTGGGATCCTCTTTGACGTAATTTGCGATGAACTCGTTCACCGCGGGGGTAAAGCCGATCACTTCCGGCGCAACGTAGTTAATGAGCACCGCGCGATCTATGCCGATCTCGTCCAGGTGTTTGAGGAACGCCTTGGGCGAGCGGCAGTATTCGGCCACGCGATCGAAGTCCTTGCGCGATTTCTTCATCAGCGCGAGCGCTTCCGGCTTGAACAGTTCCATCGGCTGGATGTGAATGTGGCAGTCGGTGATCATTATTCAATTGTCAGTTATCCGTTGTCGGTTGTCGGTCGCTAGTACGTCGCGACCTCTAAAACGTGATAAAGGATTTCAGTTGGACGAGGCCTGTATTATCGCTCGCTTCGCAAACACGCGCACCATCTCGCGCCGGTACGCCGGCGTCAGCGCAGATGTTGTCAATGGCTTGGCTGTGCGGGCGGCCATCTCGCCGATGCGGTCCGCCAGCTCTTCATCGGGAACCATGCCGATGAGCTGCGCGTCGGCATCTTTCACCAGGTGCGGAGCAGGGTTGACGGCTGTGATGGCAACCCGCGCATCGGCCACACGGCCCTGGTTCATCCTGAGTGCAACGGCTACTCCCGCCAACGGATAATCGATGCTGCCGCGAATCCGCAGCTTGTGATAACTGCCGTGCCATCCCGCGCCTGACTCCGGTAGAAACACGCGGGTGACGATTTCGCTAGGCGCCAAATGCAGACGCGCGATGCCGTCGTTTATGTAAAACTCTGACAATGGGGTACGTCTTACTCCGTGGGAGCTGAGGATCTCAAGCTCCGCTCCCAGGCATAGCAACGCCGGCGGCGTGTCGCCGGAGAATGCGGCCCAGCAGAACTTTCCACCCGGGGCGACATGGCACAGGTCGCCGTTCTTCTTCAGACAAAAGCCACAGCTCTTCCGCCACAGCAGCGACTGGTTGTACCACAGGCAGCGCGTATCGAGGCAGATGTTTCCGCCAAGCGTCCCCATGTTGCGCAGAACCGGGGATGCGACTGTTCGCACCGCTTCGTACAGTACGGAATAGTCCTTGCGGATGATCGACGAATGCTCGATCGCGGTGAGCGTCGTCAGGGCGCTGATTTCGATGCCTTCGCCAGGCACATTACGAATGCCGCGCAATTCGCTGACACCACGCAAATCCAGCACGAATGGCGGCGTGAACAGCTTTTGCTTCATCGACGGCAGCAGATCGGTTCCACCGGCAACAATCTTCACCTCGCCATCATGTTTGTCGAGAAGCGCGACAGCCTCATCGAGCGTCTTCGGACGCAGCAGTTGAAAGCTTGGCAGGCTCACTGGCCACCTCCGTTAGCCGGCTGCCGCGATGGATCGAGGGGATGCCGCATCGGACCTTTGCCACGGAACCACAGCGAGCCGCCATGCTCGCGGAAGGTGGTTGGAGCAGTAGGATCAACCGACTCAGTCATCTCGATGCGCTTCATGCCCTTCTTCGCTCGCAGCGCGGAGAGGATTCGTTCCGGCGTGAACGGACTCTCACGGAGTCGGACTCCCACAGCGTGGTATATGGCGTTGGAGATCGCTGGAATCGTCGCCGCCAGCGATCCCTCGCCGGCTTCCTTGGCGCCGAACGGCCCTTCGGGATCGATGCTCTCGACGATGATGCACTCAATCTCCGGCGACTCTGCGGAGGAAGGGCTACGGTATTCCAGCATGCCGGGATTCATCAGCAGTCCATCCTTCCACACCATTTCCTCTTCAAGAGCCTGGCCCAGTCCCATCCAAACGGAGCCGATCACCTGGCCTTCAACGGCGACAGGATTTAGCGCGCGTCCGCAATCATGCGCCGCCCATATCTTGTGCACCGTCACTTCTCCTGTTTCTTCATCGACGCTGACTTCTGCTACCTGCGCGGAATAAGAATACGCGGGCGACGGACCAACGCCTCCGCCTTTGTGCTTGCCACCGCGGGCTTCAATGGGCGGCGCGTAGGAGCCGGTCCCGGTCAGCCCGCCGTGAAAATCGATGGCGGAGACGACGGCTTCCTCAAAGCTCATGTGCTCCTTCGAACCCTCTTCTTTGCGCTTTTGCAAAACCGAGCCGCGAAGAATCTGGCCGTCGACGTGACCACGCGGCGCATCTTTCTCTTCGAGAATCTCGGCAGCGCTGGGATCGTGATCGCTTGTAAGGGCGCCGCGCTTGTAGACGTGATCGTTGCGCATGATCACATCTTCGGGCGCGCAGCTCATGCGCTTGGCCGCCGCGCTCACGATGTTTTTCTTCACATCTTGCGCAGCGCGCAGCGCGGCGTTGCCGGCCATGAAGGTGACGCGACTGGAATAGGATCCGAGATCGATGGGAGTCAGGTCGGTGTCGGCGGCGATGACCCGGACGCGCGCCAGATCGCAACCCAGAACTTCAGCAACGATCTGCGCCGCCATGGTGTCGGAGCCCTGGCCGATGTCGGATGCACCGGTGTACACCACAACGCCGCCATCGCGATCGATCTTGATGTTCACGGTGGAGTGCGGCATGTCAGAACGAATGATGCTATTGGCAGCGCCGCTGACGTAGTGGCTGCAAGCCATGCCAAGGCCGCGTCCTTTAGGCAGTGCGCCCTTGCGCTCTTCCCAGCCGGAGCGCCTGATCACTTGATCGATGCATTCCGGCAGGCCGTAACTTAGCACGCGCAGTCCGTTGACTGTGATGGTCGGCGGTTTGAGCAAATTGATGCGACGTACGGCAGCCGGATCGAGCTTCAGCTTGGCGGCGATTTCATCCATCTGCGACTCGAAGGCGAAACGGACGTTGACCGTGCCATGGCCGCGCATCGCGCCACAGGCGGGCTTATTCGTGAGTACGCGATAGCCGTCGTAGCGAATGCTGGGAATGTCGTAGAGCGCACCGATTAGCGCACCTGAGTAAAGAATCGTGACTACGCCGTATGAGCAATACGCGCCGCCGTCTTGAATGACTTTGCACGCGACCGCGGTCACGCGACCGTCGTTCTTCACGCCGGTCTTGAGGTCGACGATGGTACGCGGGCGGCCGCGGTGCGCCCAGAAGACTTCTTCGCGGGTGTAGGTGATCTTGACTGGAGCTCTCGCTGCGCGCGCGGTAACCGCGGCGATGATCTCCAGGGGAATGATCTCGCTCTTGCCGCCGAAGCCGCCGCCGACCAGCGGTTTGATAACGCGAATCTGCGACATCGGCAGTTCCAGTACGAGCGAGAGCTTGTGCTGCAGGTAATACGGTACCTGGGTTGAGGACCAGACCGTGAGGCGTCCCAGCTTGCCGGTGTGCGGATCGAGTTCGAAGCTGGCCAGCGTGCAGTGCGGCTCCATCGCGGCGTGGGTAACTTCGTTGGCGATGTAGCGGGCCTCGTGTACGTAGTCGGCGTCGGCGAAGCCCTTGTCCGGATCGCCGAAGACGTGGTGATAATCCTTCTCGATATTGTTGGGACGGTTTTCGTGGATGAGATCGGTTTCCGCCTTCATCGACTGCTCGGGATCGAACCATGCCGGGAGCGGCTCATAATCGACGTCGATCAACTCAAGGGCGCGCTCGGCGATTTCTTCATTGATGGCTGCGACACAGGCGACGTGATCGCCGACGTAGCGAACCTTGCTGACAGCCAGCGCGGTTTCGTCGTGGCCGACGGGAAGGATACCGTACGTATTAGGCGCATCTTCGCCGGTGACGACCGCAACTACGCCGTCGAGCGCTTTGGCGCGGGAGGTGTCGATGCTCTTGATGCGCGCGTGAGGATACGGCGAATGCAGAATCTTGCCGATCAGCAGGCCGGGAAGTTTAAAGTCGTCTGCGTATTTGCCGGCGCCGGTAGTCTTGCCGGCGGCATCAATCATTGCGATAGGTTTGCCGATAACTGAGAAATCGCTCATAAGTAATAAGTCGTTAGTAATTAGCAGTCAGCCGATCTATTTCGCTTCTACCAACTCCTGCTTCATTCCCTTTTGTTCTGCGTCGAGGGCGGCGCGGATGGCCTGGTACATCTGCGAATATCCGGTGCAGCGGCACAGATTGCTGCTGAGTGCATCGCGAATCTCGTCCTCGCTGGGATCGGGATTGTTGGCCAGCAGCCACTTCACCGTCATCATGAATCCGGGCGTGCAGAAGCCGCACTGCGCGCCGCCAAAGTCACCGTAAGCTTTCTGCAGAGCGGCCAAGCCGCCGCGGTCGGCGACACCTTCGACGGTGGTGATCTCCTGACCTTCGCAGCTGGCGGCCAGCATAGTGCAGGAGAGCATGGGGATGCCATCAATTTGAACCGTGCAGGCGCCGCAGGACGAATCGTCGCAGCCGCGCTTGGAGCCGGTGAGGTCGAGATCCTGACGCAGCACGTCGAGCAGCAGCTTGCTGGGCTCGACGGCCAGTTCGTAGGTGCGTCGGTTGACGCGGAGTGTAATCAGTTCCTTCTTCATTAGACCAACCTGCACTTGGCATTTAGCACTTAGCATTTAGCCAAAACCAGTTCTGTCCAACTAAGTGCTAAGTGCCAATTGCTAACTGCCGGTTTAGTACAGCGGCACCGTCGGATCGATCGCCCTTGCCCAAAGATCGATGCCACCGCTTAATGATTGCACTTTCTCCAGACCTTGCCGGCGGAGCCACATGGTGACGTTCATGGAGCGCACACCGTGATGGCAAACCACAATAATGTGTTTATCGACATCCAATTCCTGCTGGAATCGCGCCGGAATTTCGTTCATAGGAATGTGGCGGCTGCCGGCGATCTGAGCCGTCTCAAATTCCCATGGCTCACGACAGTCGAGTACCACAATGTCAGAGTTGGACACCAGCAATGACTTCAGGTTCTCGGGTGTGATTTCGTAGTCTAGGGGCAAGCCTGTTCCTTTCCATTATTTCGCAGTCTTGCATCCCGAACCTTGTCTCGAAACCAGACAATCAGAAAGAGCGTTACTGCGGTGTACAAGATCGCCGACGTCAGGTGCGACCAGAGCGAGAGCGCTCGCGCTGTTGGCGGGGAGAGATGCATCAGAGAAACAGCTATCGGGATACCCATGATCATCACCAGCAGCCCGAGAAGAAAACGCGCGGCCCTAACGATCTTTGGATCACCTTTCAAACCAATCAGGAGCCACAGCGCATACACAAAGCCGATGTAAGTTTGCCAGTCGGCACCGTGCGGTGATGTCCGAAGTCGCACAACGCTGTGCCAGCTTGCAGCGGCAAAGCAGGCGCAGACGAGAAGCGTAACAATTGCCAGGGAGAAGGTCGCTACATCTGTATCGAGCAGCAAATGCCTCCCTCCTGCTTTCACTTTCCCACCCACTTGGGGCGCCGGCGTTCCATAAATGCCGCGATGCCTTCGTGTGCGTCGGCGGTCTTCATTAAGTCGTCGTGATAGATCTGCTCGGCGCGGGCGAGACCTTTGTCGAAGTGAATCGCGTCCCACGAGTACAGCGCTTTCTTGGCGACCGCAATTGCCGCCGGACTCAGCTGCGAGACGCGCTGGAGGCATTCGGCAACCAGCGTCTCCGGATCGGCGGCCAAGCCGTTCACAAGACCTGCGGCCAGAGCCTCATCGCCCGATAATGTCTTGCCGGTTAAAACTAATTCCGCTGCCAGCTTCTGTCCCACAATGGAGGACAAGGCCACACTGGCTACCGGCGGGTAGCAGGCCAGCTTAATCTCAGGGAAGCCCCACACGGAATCGGGCGAGGCGTACACGATGTCGCACATCAGGGCCAGTTCAGCGCCTCCGCCGAGACAGTGGCGGCGAACGCAGGCAATCGTCAGCTTCTTGCTGTCGACGATGGAGCGGATGACGCTATGAAAGAGCGCCAGCATCTCGCGAACCTTGTCGGGCGTGTGGGCCGCGATGTCGACTCCGCTGGAGAAGGCGCGATCGGAGCCGGCGAAGACGATGGCGCTGATTGCCGGCTGCATTTCGATCTGCTCCAGCGCGGCGCGGAGCTCCTCCATCATCGGAATGTCGATGACGTTCAGCGGCGGATTGTTGAGCGTCACGCGCGCGGCCGGAGGTTGGAACTCGACGGCGATGCGGGTGAAGGCCGGATTGGTAATCGTCGACATTGCTTTGTGCCGCCCCTGAAGGGGCTCGCGAATTCAAATCAACCGCTGTCCCAGCACTCACGTGCTGGGCTAACATTGTGCCGCCCTACGGGCTAGCTACATCCCCTTGAACTTGGCTGGGCGCTTTTCGATATAAGCGGCCAGTCCTTCCATTGCGTCTTCACTTTCGAAGAGCAGTTGCTGGTGTTCGCGTTCCAGAGCCAGCCCTGCTTCCAGCGGGATTTCCCAGCCGGTTTGAACCGCGCGTTTGATTCGTCCCACGGCTTTTGCCGCTTTGTTTGGCGGGCAGAACTGGCGCGCGTATTCCATCACGCGGTCCATGAAACTTTCGTTTGGCAAGACCTCGTTTACGAGGCCCATATCCTTCGCTTCGTCGAAGGAGAACGTTTTGCCGGTAACCATTAACTCGATCGCCTTCGATTTGCCCAAAAGCCGCGACAGACGCTGGGTTCCACCGGTTCCGGGCAGTACGCCGAGGTTCACCTCGGGCAAGCCGATTTTGCCGGCATCTTTGCGCGCGAGGCGCAGGTCGGCGGCCATCGCGACTTCCAAACCTCCGCCAACGCAATGGCCGTTGAGTGCGGCGATGACCAACTTCGGAGTGTTTTCCAGCCGCAAGAGCGTCTCGTTAGCGTGCAGGCAAAAATAGTACTTGTAGGTTGGATCGACCTCGGTCAGCATCTGGATGTTCGCGCCCGCACAGAAGAATTTTTCGCCCGCGCCGGTCAGCACGATGACGTGGACATCTTCGTCCATGCGGGCCTGGAGGATGGCGTCGTCGAGCTGACGGTTCATCGCATAGCTGTAAGTGTTGGCGGGAGGGTCGTTGAGTTCGATGATGGCCACGCCTGAATCCATGCGGTAACGGATCAGTTGTTTGGTCTCGGCAGGCGCGGTGGTCATTCGTTAATGTCCTTCGTCAGCAGGGGCTAAAGCCCCAATTCATTAGATCGGCTTATCGGCACGACTAAAGTCGTGCCCTGTTACGAACCGCAGATCCCTCGTCGGGCTAAAGCCCTCCTCGGGATGACGAGAATCAAGAAATCGTTACGGCGCAGCTAAAGCTGCGCCCCTTCAAAACGTCCACTGGTCCGGCGGCTAGCCTAAGGGCGTTTTCTTGCGAGCTTCTGTTTTGGCGGCAGCTTCTTCGCGGCACGTCTGTTTGCGACGGTGCTGCGATTTGCCTTTCCGTTGGCAGCTTCGCCGCGGATACCGCGCAGAAAGATATCGCTAATCTCGCGCGCCAGGATCTCAGCATCGGGATCGACACGCGGCTTGTACCAGGTATAAAGCCAATTCATCATGCCGAAGAGGCCCATCACAGCGGTGCGGGTGGTGATACCGCGGGCGGCACTTGAGTCGGGACCGACGGACTTCAATCCCTCGGCTTGTGCCAGGTCGTCGACCAGGCCGATGCAGATGCGGTAGTACTCGCGCTTGATGGTGGCCAGCTCGCTCCCATAGCCGTTCTTTAGCACGTCGTCCTCGTGCGAGAGTACCTTCATCGCCTTCTGCCGGGTCACGGAATAGTCGACGTGATTGTGGACGAAGATGCGGATGCGGGTTTCCGGATCGTTGCTTGCGGCCAGGCGCTCGTGCAGGCGGTCGATGATGGTGCTGAAGGTGTGCTGCTGGATGAAATAGAGCAGCTTCTCTTTGGATTCGAAATAATAATAAAGACCGGCGAGCGAGATGCCGCTGAGGCGCGACAGATCGCGCATGGATGCGCCCTCATAGCCCTTGTCGGCGAAGACCTCGGTGGCGTAGTCGAGGATCTCGGACAAACGGCGGTCGAAGCGAGTATCGTCGGGCGAAGGACGCTCGGGGGCGCGGGTTGTGCTGGCAGCAGGCATGGGAGATTGGTTTCGAGAGCCAGATTTAGAACGTTCGTTAGAATTTTAGCAGGGATGGCGGAGAGGAGCAATCGCAGCCGAGCAGCTCTTGACTCGTGCAGTGGTCGCGTCGATCGCTCCCTGGCACCCCTCACGAACGTCACTGGCTAAGCTTGGCCGTCGCGTCCTGGCTTGCAGCAGGCGGGACAATTTTGCAGCTGGTCACCGGCGTCATTGACAATGTGGGCCACGAACAGGCAAACTGCTGCATTCCTGAAGATTTGGTTCGGCTGTCCGCAAACGCGAACACGATCTCGGTATAACGAGCAAATTGATGACCGCGCCACAACGCGTTTCATACCGGATGGAGTCCACGCTGGAGAGCGTGAACAAGGCTGAGGAGACGGCTGATCAGATCGCAGCGCGGGCGGGGCTGGACGAGGACATACGCAGCGGCGTCTCCATGGCGGTGCGCGAAGGCATGATCAACGCCATCCTGCACGGCAACGCTTACGATCCGAACAAGCGGGTGAATCTGAGCTTCGAGCAGAACGATCATGATCTGGTGATCATCATCAGCGACGAAGGCAAGGGCTTTATACCCGACGACGTTCCGGATCCGCTGGCCCCGGAGAATCTGTTGAAGACCTCGGGGCGTGGCATATTCTTAATGCGGGCATTTATGGATGAGGTTCGGTTCCGCAAGCTGAACCCCGGCACTGAAATCACTTTGATCAAGCGGCTCCAGAGCAGTTAGCTGAGCCGCCAGGAGGCTTCCACGTGAGCATGAAAGCGAGCACGCGGCAGGTAGATGGCGTCACCATCGTCGACTTGAGTGGGCGCATTACTCTGGGCGAGGGCAGTGTGGTTTTGCGCGACAGCATCAAGGACCTGTTGGGCAAAGGGCAGAAGAAGATCCTGCTGAACCTGGGCGACGTCAGCTACATTGACAGCTCGGGCATCGGCGAGTTGGTCAGCGCGTTTACCTCGGTGCGCAATCAGGGCGGCGAGCTGAAGCTGTTGCACCTGACCAAGAAGGTTCACGATCTGCTGCAGATCACTAAGCTGTATACCGTCTTCGACGTGAAAGACGACGAGGCAACGGCGATCGGCGCGTTCAGCCGGTAAAGGCTCCAGCTGCGATCGCAGTAGCAGAGTTGACGAGCGCCCTTCCGCATGTTTGCGGAGGGCGTTGTTATTTGAGCAATCAGGAACCACCCGTCCCTGCTCATAGCGTTTCCTAAAGGCAGGTGAGATAGAATCCTGATTGGAGTTCGCGCGTGAAGAGCAAACAAAAGTTCACCGTAGTCATCGAACGCGACGAAGACGGTTATTACGTTGCCACCGTTCCGGCGTTGCGTGGGTGTTATACGCAGGCCAAGAGTCTCGACACCCTGATGAAGCGCGTGCGAGAAGCCATTGAGCTCTGTCTTACGGTAGAGGGTGCGGCAGATGCCAACCTCGAACTGGTGGGCGTTCAGCAGATTTCAGTATGACGCGGCTGCCTCGCGCGACTGGGAAGCAGCTGATCCGCGCGCTCGAGCGAATCGGTTTTCGCATAGTCCGAACTCACGGTAGTCACGTCTTCCTCAAACATTCGGATGGCAGAGCAACCGTAGTTCCCATCCATTCAGGCGAGATCATTGGCCCTGGCCTTCTGCGGAATATTCTTCGGCGAATCGAGATTTCAGTCGAAGAGCTCAATCGCTATCTGTAGATGTCCTGGTCGCCGGATCCGTTTACAATTTCTATATGCCTCGCATATCGCGACTGGAAAAACATCAGGTCGACGACGAAACCGCTAAAATCTACGAAACCTATCAGCAAGAGCGCGGCAACGTGCCCAACATGTTTCGCACGGTGGCGCACCGGCCGGAGATCTTTCGCACCATGATCGCGCACTTTCGCGCGGTGATGAACACCGGCACCGTTCCCGCCAAACTCAAGGAGCTGGCGATTGTCCGCACTTCGCAGCTCAACAGCTGTGAATATTGACTCGCGTCACACACCGCCTTGGCAAGGCGGCATGGCTGGAGCGAAGAGCAGATCGCAGAGCTGGCGAACTTCCGCGAGCGATCCGACTTTGCTGATCGCGAGAAAGCGGTCTTGGAGCTGGCCGAACGCGCGACCCTGCATCCCAACGAAGTGGACGACGAATTCTGGACGGAGCTGCGCAAGCACTTTGACGAAGGCGAGATCATCGAGCTGCTGGCGGCGATCGGGCTGTTCAACTACTTCAACCGCTTCAACAGCGCCCTTCGCATGGAGCCAACGAAATGAAGCGGCACTTAGCAGTTGGCACTTGGCATTTGGGGGTGCTTCTCTGCAAAGCGAGACTTAGCCAACCGCCAAGTGCTAACTGCTAAGTGCTGATCTTCGGCGCGAAGCGCATTCCGTAGAACAGAATTGCTGCTGAAAGCGCTACCGCGACCACCATTGCTGTCATTCCAATTTCCAGATTCGTGCGATCCGAGATATACCCGATCAGCGTTGGCGAGAAGGCATCGCCGAGCAGGTGAATGGTGAAGATGTTCACTGCAAGCGCGGTGGCGCGAATTCGCGCGCTCACTGAATTCACCAGCGCGGCATTCAGCGGGGCGGTATTCAGCAGCAGGAAAAACTCGCCCAGGAAGATGGCGGGAAACATTCCCGCTCCGGGATAGTAGATGGCGACCACCACCGCCGGAATCGCTAACGCCATTCCGACGGCGGAGACCAGTTGATACGCAGCCGGCGTTCGCCGCAACAACCGGTCGCCCAGCCAGCCGCCCAGCAGCGTCGCCACAGTTCCCGACACGACGGTCATGCCGCCAAAAATCACATTGGCGCGGTCCAGCTGCAGGTGCCGCATGCGCACCAGGAACGTCGGCATCCACACCTGCAGCCCGCCGATAGCGAAGGTCATCATCGCGGAGCCGAGCGTCACCGTCCAATACGCTTTGTTGTGGATGAGGCCGCGAATCGAGCCGCGCTCCACGCTGTCGGCGATGCGATCACTGGCGCCGCGCGCCGGTTCGCGCAGCGCGAGAACGCCGAAGGCTAGCACCAGTCCCGGCAGTGCCGACACCATGAACGGCGCGCGCCAGCCGTAGCGATGTCCCAGGTATCCGCCGATGAGGTATCCCAAAGCGCTGCCCACCGGCGTAGCGAGATAGAACACGCCCATCACCCGTCCGCGAATTTCTTCCGGAAAGTGATCGGCCAGGAACGCCGGCGAGATGGCAACGAACGTCGCCTCGCCAATCCCAACGATCACATGTCGCAGCAGCAGTTCGTCGTAATTGTGCGTGACCGCACTCAGCAACGTCGCCACACTCCACACGAAGGCGCCCGCGCCCATGATCCAGGTACGCGAATAGCGATCGGCGAGCGGCGCAATCAGCGGCGCGGCCACCATATAGCACACGAAAAACGCCGACGTCAGGAAGCCGATCTGCGCGTCGTCCAGATGAAATTCCTTTTGGATGAGCGGCTGCACCGCGAATAGCACATTGCGGTCGATGTAGTTGAGGAAGTTCAGCGCCGTCAGCAGCAGCAGGGCGACGGTAGCGCTGGTCTTGGTGGACATCACAGCAGTTTCGAGTTTCTAGTTTCAAGTTTCAAGTGACACGTCAGTTTCCAGTTTCGAGTTTCAAGTGCCAAGCAAGCCTGCCAAGTCCAGGCACTCTACCCTCGAAACGTGGAGCGCTTGAAATTGGAACCTCGAAACCGATTGATTTGCACTTGAAACTCGAAACTCGAAACTTGAAACTGAAGTTTGAAACTTGAAACTGTGCTACGACTTGTCTACTCTTCTCAGCACAGCGTTCCAGCACTAAAAACTTTGCGGAGGCTTCATGAATCGCCTGCTGCCCGTTCTCCTTGTGTTCGCGTTCGGCTGTGCCGCGCTGGCGCAAACCACAGACACCACTTCGTCCTCGCAAACAACCGCTCCCGCGCAAGCTACGCAGACCGCGACTACACCACCCGCCAAGGCCACGCCGCAGGGTGAGGAGAAGCTCCTCTTTCCGAAGGACTGGTACTGGGGGTGGGCGCAGTTCGATCTCGCGCCGCCTCACAATGAGATTGATCCCAACATGTGCGCGGCCAATGCCGGCGCGCCGCAGTACGGAGGCGTGAACGCACCCTGCAGCGCTTTTGCCCGCTATCAGATCTCCGGCAGCGTCGAGATCCGGCCGATTGGCAGGACTATCGCCCGGCGCCTGATGTTCTTCTACGAACCCAACTTCCTCTTCGGCAAAACTCTACCCGGCGTGCTCTATACCTGGTCCTGGAGTGGCATCGGCATGGAGTACAAGTGGGGCGTTGGTGTGGATCTTCCCAAGCGCTTCGAGTTCCGCTACACCAACCATCCGACCATTCAGCGCTTCGGCTCGCGCGATCAACCTCTGGGCCCGGCATGGCTGGGAGCCAACGGCCCCTGGGGACAATACAACACGATTGGTGTGCGCAAATACTTTGGGACCCGCCGCGAGGGGACGGACTAAAGCAAATCCACCACAGAGACACAGAGACACTGAGAAGAAAAACATCTCAAAACTCAGTGTCTCTGTGCCTCTGTGGTAACTACTTTTTGGGCCTGGGATGTCGCGCAATCACCACCGTCCCAATTCCGCCGCGCGGGCGAAACTCGCCTTTCACCTCCGCCCACTTCGGACGCGCCGCGCGCACCACATCCTCCAGCACGCGGTTGACGATGTTCTCCTGAAAGATCCCGAGATTGCGGTAGCAGGTCAGATATTCCTTCAGCGACTTCAGCTCCAGGCAATCCTTGTCGGGCATGTAGCGGATCCACAACGTGCCAAAGTCCGGCAGACCAGTCTTCGGACAAACCGAAGTGAATTCGGGAACATCGATGACGATCTCGTAACTGGGAAACTGATTGGGCCAGGTTTCGATCTCTGGAAGCTTTGCGTCCAGGCCTGATTCCGCATGTGCGTCGGTGTAGCGCTCACTCTTTGCCATGGAAATATTCTAGCGTCATCGCGCGATAAGACCTGTCGGCTCGCTCCTAGGCTGGCCGTTGAGTGCGGCTTGCAACCGCGCCGGCGTAGAGCAACGCAAATGCCGCGGAGTAGAAAGCCATCCAGTGGCCCGAGAAACCTCGCCATACTTCCGCCGGAGGATTAGCACCGCTGCCGCCGGCGGGCGTCTTCGTCGCGAAAAGCACAAAGTTGAAAATCGCGTAGCCGAAAGAAGCGTAGACGACATAACGCAGCCATGGCGGCACGTCCCTCAACGCCACTTTCCAAAAGTCGCTCCGGCGAGTGTTTCCAACCAACCGTTGCGCTACCAGAATTGCAGGAAAGAAGACGACGAATATGCCAACATGCAACAGCACGAAGAAGTAATCAGGAGCGACTTTTGCGCCGAACACCGCTCCAATGTGTACCCACAGGCTCAAGATGAAGCCAACTCCGGCGAGCGCAAGAAAGACTCCAAGAAAGGGCAGCGACCAGGGAGGCAAGGTATTGCGCCTCGGGAGAGTGATCGCGCTCGCGTCTGCAACCGGGATGCGAGTATTAAGGAGGGTTTGGAGATCATGGGGCGGCAGCATCGACTGATTCGCCCGGTCCGGGTGATACCGTACGAAAGTCGATTTGCCCTGCAGATCGCGGACAAATTCTTGCGCTTCTTGCTCCGTCGCGAATCTTCGCTCGAACCTTCCGACATAACTCTGGCCAGTCACCGAGTAGGAGTAATTCAACCCCGCCACGAAGCTCTGGCTCGCCGGCCACCTCGCCTGGCTCACCGTTGCGCTGTCGATTCGTGCGGAGATCGTCGGCCAGCCTTCCGCTGTTTTTCGCCGCGCCCATTGCCAGATCTTTGGCGCCGATCCAATCGCAGCAAACGCAATCCAAATCCAGAAGACCCAAGGCCAGTTTCGCGGATTCGCCCAGTGGCTCACATCCGGAAGATTCATACGGGAAGGGTAGGGCAGATTAGCGGCAGTGTCCAGACGCTTTAGGTCGTCCTGGGCGGCCCGGGATCTTCCCCCGGCGCCGCCGCATCCGCCGTGGTTGCCGGAGTAGGCTTTACCTTCGCCGGCGGAGGCTGCTTCAGCACCAGAGTTCCGTCACCGCGCTGCTGCATAATCTCCGAATTCAGCTCGGCCCCCAGCAAGATCAGAAATCCCGACCAATACAGCCACGTCAGCAGCGCTACCCCGCCGCCAAGCACGCCGTAGGTTTTGTTGAAGTTGGCGAACCTGCGGAAATAAAGACTGAGAGCGTCCGACAGCAGAATCCATCCCACCACAGCCACTATTGCTCCAGGAAGACACGAGGCGAAGTCGTGTTTGATATTCGGAGCAGCGAGATAAAGCTGGACAACAGCTACGATCGTGAAGCTCACCGCCAGCACGTAGCGCAGCACCGGCCAGATCATCGCGAACGCCCACGACAGGCGGAGGTGGCGCGCTAGAAACTCCCCAAACCGCGGTCCCACGATCATGAACGTAAACGCCAGCGTGACCAACGTTCCAGTCATGAAGAGGAGTTCGAACGAGAGCAGACGTGTCTTCCATACCGGCCGGGTTTCCGGAACGTCATAAGCGACATTCAGCGATTCGATGATTTCGGCAAACCCGCTGGAGCAGGTCCACAACGTACCCACTAAGCCGAACGACAGTAGCGCGCCCCGGCTGGGCGAAATCACGTCGCTGACGATGTAGCGAATCAGGCCCATGCTTTCCGGCGGCACTACGCGCGCCAAGGTCGAAACAATGGTGTTGAAGAGATCGGGGATGGGAAGATAGGCGACGATCGCTGCCAGCGCAATCAGCGCCGGGAAAAATGCCAAGACGAAGTAATACGACAGCGCAGCTGCAAACGAGAAGATGTGATTGTTGTCGATGTCTCTGGCTGTTCCAACGATAACGCGCTTCATTTGCTGCAGTGCCATGGCTCGCTCCCGAAGTCCCTTGCGCGTTTAGGTGTTGGGATGAGGGACTCATGCCGGGTTGAGTCAGATTAGCACTCTGCGCCTTCCGGCGACCCAAATTCATCAGATACTTGACGCTGTCGAAAACGTGGGATCGCCAACGACGGTCTTCAGCCATCGCCCGGCATGACGAAAGCGCAATCCGTGGGAAGTCATAGCCTAAGTTATACTTGTAGTTTCGAGTAAACATGGCAGCCCCATCTGAAAACGGCCATCGCAATGGGAATGGAAAGCGGACATGGCTGGTCATCATTGGGCTGATCCTTGCAGTTGTAGTGCTGGCGGCGTTCGTCTCTTTGCGCCGCTCCCAGGTGGCAATCCGGGTCGGCCGGGCTGAGCGTGGCACCATCACCGCCAGCATCGCCACCAACGGCAAGATTGAAGCGCTGAGTAATTTCCAGGCTTATGCGCCCATGCCCACTACGGTGAAGAAGATTTCTGTGCAGCAGGGCGACTGGGTGAAGGCCGGTCAGATCCTCTTGCGCCTTGACGATGCCGATGCCCGGCTACAGGCAGCGCGGGCACAAGCTCAGCTGAAGGGTGCGGAGGCCGATCTCAGCGCGGTTCAGGGCGGCGGTACGCGGGAAGAGATTCTGACCACCAAGAACGCCCTGGTTAAGGCTCAGGCCGATCGCGACACTGCGAATCGCAATCTCCAGGCTTTGCAGCGCTTGTTGCAGAGTGGCGCCGCGTCGCAGGCCGAGGTAGATGCCGCGCAGAATAATGTTCACGTGGCTGATGCTGAGGTGCACCTGCTGGAGCAGAAGCTCAAAGACCGCTTCTCGCAGCAGGAGATCGGACACGTAGAAGCGCAGAAGACCGAGGCGCAGGCTTCGTTGCAGGCGGCGCAGGGCACGCTCAAAAATTCCAACGTCGTCGCTCCCAGCGAAGGCATGGTCTACTCGCTGCCGGTACGCGATGGCGCTTTTGTTAATACCGGCGACCTGTTGGTACAGATGGCAGATTTGCACAAGGTTCGCGTGCGCGCCTTCATTGACGAGCCTGAGATTGGAAGGCTGCGCCAGGGACAGGCGGTTGAGGTCACGTGGGACGCCCTTCCCGGACGCGTCTGGCAGGGCACGCTGGAAACGCTGCCCACTACGGTGGTGCAACGTGGTACGCGCATGGTAGGCGAAGTCACCTGCGTGATCGAAAATAGCGATCTTAAGTTGCTGCCCAATATCAACGTCAGTGTCGCCGTGGTGACGGCTCGGCAGCCCAATGCGCTGACCATCCCGCGCGAGGCGATTCATCAGGACGAAGCCGGGCAGTATGTGTTTGAGGTGGTCAATGGCGAGCTGCGGCGGCGCAACGTCACAACCTCGGTATCGAACCTGACGCGCGTTGAGGTGACCAGCGGCCTGTCCGACAATGCCGTGCTCGCTTTAGGAGCGCTGAATATGCAATCTCTGAAAGGCGGCATGGCAGTAAAGCCGGCGAATCCATGAAGTTCTTTTGCGCCAAGTTCGCAATTATTTTTGCAGCGCTCTTTGTTCTGGTGAGCGCCGGCACGGCCGATACGGCAGCGACGCAGTTGCTCTCCATGGGCCGCATGGACGACGCCCTGCTGGCGCTGAACAGCCGCGGCGATGCCGAGTCGCTTAACCAGCTATCGCGTGTCTATTACGCGATGGAGCAGTGGGACGAAGCGGTGAGGTACGGCGAACGCGCCGTCCAGCTCGATTCGGGCGATGCCATGTACCATCTCTGGCTGGCGCGTGAGTACGGGCGCAAGGCTGCGGATTCAAGTCCCCTTACCGCAGCCGGACTGGCGCGCAAGGCCCGGAATGAATTTGAGCGCGCGGTCCAGCTCGATCCCACCAACATTCCGGCGCGAGTGGATCTGGCGCAGTACTACACCGAAGCTCCGGCCATCATGGGTGGCGGGCTCGACAAAGCTCGCAGTCAGGCAGCGCAGGTGCAGAAGCTCGATCCCGGGATGGCGCATTTGATCCTGGCGCGGGTCGCCGAAAAAGAGAAGCAGTATGATGCGGCCGAGACTGAGCTTCGCGCCGGCATAAAAGACGCCCGCAATCCTGCTGACATGTGGCTGCAGCTGGCTGCGTTCTATCGCCAGCGGGGACGCTTTGACGAGATGCAGACTGCCGTGCAGGAAGCGATAGCACAGCCTAACAAGCGTGCCGAGTCCTACTTTGACGCGGGCAAGGAGCTGTATCTCGGTGGCCGCAATCTCCCGGGCGCAGTGCAGTATCTGCAGAGCTATCTGTCGTCCGGCGGACTGGTCGAGTCGGCGCCGGCCTTCCGAGCCCATTACATAATCGGCGAGTTGAATCAAAAGCTGGGGAACAACGGAGCCGCCGCGTCCGAGTACCACGCCTCGCTGGCTTTAGCTTCTGGGTACGAGCCGGCAAAGAAAGCGCTCAGTCACGTACAGTAATGCCTCCGCGTTGTTAGCATAGAGCACGGGATGCACTCAAAACCCCGGCGTTCCACAAACACCACGAATCCGGCTAACCGCTGCGGGAGGCTCGCAGGCCTCATCCTCGCATTGTTGTTTCTGCCGCGTCTCGGCGTCGCCGCCGATCCACCCAACGCCGTACCCATCCCCTTCCGCAATGCGGTCGAGTTGGCCTTACAACACAGCGGCGTGATGGGTATCGCTGCCATGAATCAATGGCACGCGCACCAGCAGTATGAGGAAATTCGCGCCAACTGGATCCCGCAGCTTACCGTCGGTTCCGGCCTCGGCTATTCTTATGGATTTCCGCTGACGATCGAAGGCTCGGCACCGTCAGTGGTGAACTTCAATTCCCAGCAGTCGCTGTTCAATTGGACGCTTAAGGAGTACCTGAAGGCAGCCAAAATCCAGTGGAAGGCCACCTCGCTCGACGTGCAGGACAAGCGCGACGGCGTCATTCTCGACGTCGCTCTCAGCTACGCACAGCTCGATCAACTCACGGCCAAGGTCGCCGCGCTGACCGAAGCGCAAACGGCCGCAGAAAAAGGCGAATTCATCAGCCAACAGCGATTGCAGGAGGGCGTCGACAGCAAGCTGGAGCTTACCAAGAGCCAACTCCTGACGGCGCGCATTCGCCTGCGCATCGCCGAAGCACAGGGACAGGCCGATGTCTTGCGCCAGCACTTAGCAAGCCTGCTGGGCCTGCAGCCCGATGCGATCGTCACCGACCCGCAGTCCATGCCCGCCATACCGGCAATTTCGCAGGATGAGGACTTGCCGACACAGGCCGTCTCCAGCAGTCTTGCCGTTAAGCAGGCGCATGAGCAAACCGCCGCCGCGCAAGCTCGCGCCGTCGGCGAGCACAAGGCAACCATCCTTCCCACCATTGATCTGGCCTCGCAGTACGCTTACCTGGCCAAATTCAACAACTACGATGAGTATTTCAAAAACTACACTTCCAATAATCTGGCCGCCGGCTTGAACGTCAGGTTTCCTTTGTTCAACGCTGTGCAGAAAGCCAAGGCGGAGGAAGCGAAAGCCGATGCCCTCATCGCCGGCAAGCAAGAGGAGTTGACCAAAGAGAAAGTTCGCGAAGATGCCCTGCAGCTGCAGCGTTCCCTGCGCCAGCTCTCCGCGGCGCGCGACGTGGCTAAGCTGGAGTGGGAAGTCTCGCAGGGCGATCTGGAAGCCGTGAAAGGCCGAATGCAGACCGGCCAGGCCAATATCCGCGATGAGCAGAATGCCGAACTCGACTCCGACGACAAGCATGCCGCCTATCTCGACGCCGAATTTGAGCTAAATCGCGCCGAGTTGCAACTGCTGCGCTTGACCGGCCAACTCGAGAATTGGGCCATTCCGGGGCAGTAACCGGCCGTTCACTGCGGATCAAAAAGATCATCTAACTGAAGGAAGCTCAAGCATTTCCGAGCAGGTCTAACAGATGGTACGATAGTTAATAGATTATGCCTTTGAAAACGCTTCTCCTGAATCCTCCCTCCTTCGAAAATTACGACGGTGGGGCCAGCTCGCGCTGGCCGGCCACGCGCGAAATCGAGTCCTACTGGTATCCGGTATGGCTCGCCTATCCGGCTGGAATGCTGGAAGGATCACGGCTGCTCGACGCCTCGCCGCACAAGATCGACGCCAAGCAGACCATCGAGATCGGCAAGGAATATGAGTTCCTGGTGCTGTTCACCAGCACTCCCGGATTTCAGGGGGACATCAAGCTCGCGGCCGCGATGAAGGCCGCCAATCCAAAGCTGAAGATCGCCTTTGTCGGCCCGCACGTCACCACGCTGCCGGAAGCCTCGCTCAAAGACGGCGTGGCCATCGATTTCGTGGTGCGGCGCGAGTTCGACTTCGCGGTTTACGAATACGCGAACGGCAAGCCGCTGAGCGAGATTCTCGGCATATCCTATCGTGGCGCTGACGGCAAGATCGTTCACAATCCCGATCGGCCGACCGTCGCCGATCTCGACGTGCTGCCGGACGTCGTCGACGTCTATAAGCGCGACCTCGATCCTCGCCGCTACAACGTTCCGTTCCTGCTCTATCCGTTCGTCTCGCTCTACACCACGCGCGGCTGTCCCGCGCAGTGTACGTTCTGCCTATGGCCGCAGACGCTCAGCGGGCATCCGTGGCGCAAGCGCTCTTCCGACCGCGTTGCTGCCGAGATGGCCAAAGCCAAGGAATACTGGCCGTGGGTGAAGGAATTCTTCTTCGATGACGACACCTTCAATATTCAGAAGGCGCGCACCATCGAGCTGTGTTCCAAGCTGAAGCCACTGGGGCTGACCTGGTCCTGCACCTCGCGCGTCACCACCGATTACGAAACGCTGAAGGCGATGAAGGAGGCCGGTTGCCGACTCCTGATCGTCGGCTACGAGTCGGGCGATCAGCAGATCCTGAAGAACATCAAGAAGGGTGCAACCGTGGAGCGCGCGCGCGACTTCACTCGCGACTGCAAGAAGCTGGGTCTGATCATCCACGGCGACTTCATCCTCGGCCTGCCCGGTGAGACCAAGGAGACCATTCGCAAGACCATCGACTTCGCCAAAGAGCTGGATGTCGAGACGATCCAAGTGTCGCTGGCGCACGCCTATCCCGGAACCGAGCTCTACGACTTCGCCAAGGCTAACGGATTCCTGGTCGGCGAGGGCGCGCAGATGGTCGACGAGATGGGCCACCAGGTCGCGATGATCGAGTATCCCGGCATCTCGCGCGACTACATCCTGGAGATGGTGCACCGCTTCTACGACGAGTATTACTTCCGGCCGAAGGCGATCTTCCGTATCGTCCGCAAGGCGGCATTCGATTCCGTTGAGCGCAAGCGTCTCTACAAGGAAGCGAAGTCGTTCCTGAAACTGCGGGCATCGCGCAATCGTTCGGTCAAGGAATCGCGCGAGCGGCAAGCCTCGGGCACCGTTCCGCCGACGGCGGGCAGCGGCACTAACTCCGAAACCAAGACGGTTGAGACGGTCAGCGTGTAGGCCTTGGCGTGACCGTCCGCAAGTACTTAATCCTGCTGGCGGTGACGATCTTCGGATCGTCCGGCGATGTTTGCCTGGCGCGCGGTATGCGCGATTTCGGCGCCGTCACTACTGCCAACTGGCGTCAACTGCTCACGGTCCTTCTTAACCCCTGGGTGGTCGTCGGAATCTGCCTGCTGATTCTGTTCTTCTGCAGCTATCTCACGGCTCTGTCCTGGGCCGACCTCACCTACGTCCTCCCGGCCACCGCGCTGAGCTACGTTCTGATGGCGTTGCTGGCGAAGATCTTTCTTCATGAGAATGTGACGCTGGAGCACTGGCTCGGCGTCGGGCTGATCACGGTGGGAGTGGGATTCGTGGCTACCGGTCCGTCCTTGACCGTGCCTGTGCGCGAGAAGTCTGAGTCTTCAGCGACACGCGTCGCTCCGCAAAAGAGCACGAGGAGCGAAGTATGACCGCGGCTGTCACCTGGGCAGGGATCGCCTCGATCGTGCTGACCGCAACCGCCGGCGACGTGTTGCAATCGCGCGCAATGAAGGAGATCGGCGACCTGGGTGCAGTCCGCCGGGAGCAAGGCATGTTTCATGTTGTGCGCCGCGTCGTCTCCAGCCCGCGATTCATGCTGGGACTGTTCTTCATGGCGCTGGCCTTCTTTAGCCTGCTGGTAACGCTCTCGTGGGACGACGTCAGCGTCATCGGCCCGGCTTCGGCATCACTCACCTTCATCGCCAACGCTTTCGCCGCTCGAATCTTCCTGAAGGAACGCGTGGACCATCGCCGCTGGCTGGCCGCACTGTTCGTCGCTGGCGGCGTGGCGCTGTTAGCGAGATAGCTGCGGGCTCCGAGCCGCAAGCTGTGAGCCACAAGCCGCCCAGATCGGCCGGTAGAGCTGGCCTTCAGGCCAGCGTCCAAGCGCGTTTTATTTCGCTAAGCCGGCTTCAGCCGGCGACACAAGAACGGTCGTGTGCTATTGCCGCAACCCACCCGTCGCTATCCAAAGAAGCGAAAGCCGAAGAGCAGCGCTTCTTACAGGGTGTGCAGATACGCCATCAGATCGCTCAGCTGCTGCTGCGTCAGCTTGTTCTGAAACGCCGGCATCTTCGCTCGGCCTAGAAGAATGATGTCGGTTACGCGGTCGTCGTTGGCGGGCATGCCGTTCTTCATGAACGGCTTCTTGAACAGCCCATTCAGGCTCGGCCCCTTAAGATTGCTCTTGCTGTACGCAAAGTGGCAATCGGCGCAGCGCGCGTCGTAGACCCTGCGGCCGGCCGCCTGCTGCGCATTCAATCCCAGCTCGGAGTCAGTCTTGCGTGGTTCGACATCGCAGGCGCTGAGAAGGATTGCGATCAGGCTGACGGTTGCGATGAGGGCAAAGCGTGCGCGATGGGGAGTCAACGTCGGGTTCTCTGTGGGAGTGCGGAGGCAGCCACTGCACCTCCATCAGAGTTAGAATACACCTCGCATGCTGGTCACCATCAAACGCGTCTATGAGCTGCCTTCGCCGGAAGATGGCGCGCGCGTGCTGGTGGATCGCCTCTGGCCGCGGGGATTGACGAAAGAAGCCGCCGCACTCGATGCCTGGCTGAAGGATGTTGCGCCGTCGGATGAACTTCGCAAGTGGTACCACGCGCACCGGCAGCAGTGGGCGAAGTTCCGGGAGAAATATCTCAAAGAGCTTTCGACCGAGAAAGCCGCGGCAGCTCTACAACAGCTCTACGACCTTGGCAAGCAACACCGCGTGGTGACACTCTTGTACTCATCGACTGATCAAGAGCGAAATAACGCAGTGGTGTTGAAGCAGGTCGTCGAAGGCGATCGCAAACCGCCCACCGGCACTGGTCCGGTTCGAGTCTCGGCGGCCAAGCGCGCGCGAGCTGCCCGGCCAAAACCTTGAGCGACGAATCTCGACGCGAGTGTGAACTTTTGGTGAAGGACCTGCGGGTCGTCACTAATGTGCTTCTCGCGCCAAACGCTGTCTGGAGAGAAAATGAATTGAAGAAGTTCGATTTTGGGTGCATAGTGTTGCAAACAGACTGGGGATAATAGTTCCGCGCCCGGGCCACGGAGTAGAAACTTGTCTCCTGAACTAGAGCACATTCGCCGCGAGGTGGAGAGGCTGACGCGTGGCTGGTCTGAGGCAGACTGGCACCGCGCCTTGGACGGCAAATGGTCGTCCGGCCAGATCCTGGAACATCTTCTGCTGACCTTCAAAGGCACGACTAAGGGCGTTCGCAATGTGATGGAGGCGGGGAGACCGTTGGGCGGCAAGCCGACGTTGCGCGACCGCGTACGGACAATGTATGTCGCCAAGCTCGGGAGGATACCTGCGGGCAACCTGTCTCCCGAGCAGGTGCTTCCCAACGACGGTTTAGACCTGGAGTCGCTACGGCGTTTCTATGATGCTTTGGTGGCCCTGGATTCCACACTCGCCGACGCCGAACGTCGCTTCGGCGGCAACGCCAAAGTGCTCGACCATCCCATCCTTGGCCCCCTCAGTACGAAAGATTGGCGCCGCTTCCACCGCACTCATGCCAATCATCACCTAAGGCAAATTGCCAAGGCCCAACGGCAGGGCGCTCCGCGTCCCACGGATCGTCAGCTTTCGCACTAGGGCATCCGCAAATACCAGTGCCAGATGGCTTGACCTGCAAAGACCGCGCCGAGAGAACAAGCGCCCAGAAACACCCCAAACGGCATCTCGCGACTGAGAAATGGTGTCTCGCCGTGAGGCTTGGTTTGAGCTTCGCTTGCAGGCTTTAGCTTTTCGCGCACAAGAAGAATGATGGCGTAGATAACTCCCAGCAACGGCGCACAGAAAATGACGAGTACGACGAGTTTGGCGCCGAGAAATGTCCCGGACATAGCCATCAAAGCAATATCGCCAAATCCCAGACCATGCTTGTGGCGGGCGAGGTAGTAGAGAGCCCATGCCAGAAAGAAAAAACCTGCGCCGATCAGACCGCCGAGGAGCGAATCCATCAGCGACAGCCAATGCATGTTCGGCACAGGCTTGCCATAGGCGCGGAGCAATAGCACGGTGCCGGAATCGTCCGTGGCAACCAACCACGAAAAGATCAGGCCGAGCCCGATGCCGGAATAAGTGAACTCCCGCGGCAGAAGGCCGGTCTCTGCATCCATGAAAATAAGGCCCAGCTGCAGAAAGCCGAAGACGCAGAACTTCAAGGTGAGCACGGTCCAGCCGAAAGACAGATAACAGGCCACAAACAGCAATGCCGTCAGCAATTCGACCGTGGGATAGCGCAGCGAGATGGGCGCGCCGCACCGGCGACAACGGCCGCGCAGCACGATCCAGCTAAGGAGGGGAATATTGTCGCGCCAGCTGATCAGAGCGCCGCAGGAGCGACAATGCGATCGCGGTCTTACGACCGATTCGTCGTCAGGAATGCGGCTGATGCAGACGTTCAGAAAGCTGCCGAATGCCAAGCCGGCGACGAAGAGCACGCATTCCAGAAGTCCGTCCAAGCGCGCGATCAAAGACCTCGTTCAGGGATGATGGAAGCATAACAATTCTCCGCGTATCGTGGCACAATCCTCTTGCGTCGGAGGCATATCGCCAATCCAGTTCACCATTTTGCGATTGACCAGACGCGCCTCGGGCGGACAGTCACGCCAGCCCTGGCTGCTTTCCTCGCGGATCAGCACCTTATAGCATACGACCGCGCTTCCGGGATCCTGTTCCTTCCACTCGAGCAGGGCACCTTCCAGACTGTCGGATAGAGCCTCGTTGGGACGCAGACACAGAATCCACTCGTATTGCCCATCCATGGCATAGGCGCCGGGAGAAACCCCGGGGATGGCCGATTTGAAGGTTGCTCCGTATTCTCTGGCGACCTTGGCGGTGTCGTCTTCGGAGCAGTCGTCGATGATAAGCACTTCGTCACAGGGACGCAGCGACTGTAAGGCGCGACCCAGACGCAGGGCATCGTTGTGGGTACGGAGCAGCGCGGTGAGTTTGGGCACGGATCATCCTGGCGAGGATATAGCAGCCAAGTTGTGGCTGCGTAGAGATAGATGCAGAAAAGCCGGCGTCAGGGCAGATAGCATGCGAACTGTTTGCCATCGCCGGGTTGCTTTCCACGCCATTGAAAACTGGCGGCAGCGACGCCGCCAGTCACAGCCAGAACAAAAACCTCAACTGCGGATTGTCACGGTTTCTTCACGAAAGCGGGGTGCGGCCGGGATTGCTGGAACTTTGCGGGGTCACGGTCAGCGGATTGATGATCTGGAAATTCAGCACGGCTTCGGGCGCAAGTTTGATTTGTTCGCCCTTCTTGGCTGCCGCAACGCCTGTGCCTGCGCCTGCGCCGCCGGCCGCACCGATGGCCGCGCCTTTGCCTCCGCCGATCAGTCCTCCCAACACGGCGCCGGCAACGGTTCCTACACCAACTTTGGTCGCCGTGTTCTTGCCCTCACCCTTGCCCTGCCGCGACCATTGATTGGTCTGAACGTTATAAACCTTGCCATTCACTGACACCGATGTAAGCTCCAAGGTCAACAGCGAGCTGCCAGCGAAGCGGCCGGCGCTTTGCACGTTGGCGACGCGACCAACAACATCCGCGCCAGAGGGAATTACCGTCTCGCCATTCAGCACAATCGGCGTGCTGAGGCTTCCGTGGAAGCTGTCGCCAATCTTATTGCTTTCCGAATCAAGCGGGTCGTTCAGCCGCACCGATAACTGCGTTCCAGCCGGAATGGTGATCTTGGCCGGCGGCGGAGGGGGTGGTGGAGGCGCCGGTGCGACTTCCTGCGGCGGAGGTTCAGGAGCGGGAGGCGGCGCATTGTTCGCCTGCATGTCATTTGCCGGCGAATTTTCTTCCGCAGCCGGCTTATGGTGATGACGATTCTTCGCCTCTTGTGCGCGCTTCTTTGTGGGAGTGGGGTTCGGCGCTGGCGGCGGAGTCACTTGTGCCTGCTGCACTTGCAGGTTGTTGATGACCGTCTTTACCCCATCGATGGCGCCGGCATCATTGGCGGCCGCCGTCCGCTCGACCTCGCTATTCACCTCACCGCTAAGCGTGACGACACCAGTGGCGGCCTGCACACTGATCTCGCGGCTTTGAATGCCGGGATCGCTGTAAATCTTGTTCTGCACGTCGCTGGCGACCTGTGCATCGGTGCGTTCCATCTTGCGCGAGCATCCCGCCAGTAAAGCAAGGGTCAACACCAAGCCAAAAAAGACGTACGCGGGCCCTTTGGTCCTCATTGCCACTCCTAAGATCGGTTCTGAGAGATGAAACACCGCAGCGCCCGAGTTGTCGCTCTCGGGCGGAAAGTGCGGTTCATCAATAGACGGCGGCAAGCGCCTAACGGAAGCGACGCCAGCCCGAGGGCTAGTTTGCAGGCTCGGTCAGACGGTTGTTAATCGCGAACAACGCCAGCTCCAGACGGCTGGCTACGCCAACTTTGTCGAAAATGTTGGTGAGGTGATGTTTTACCGTGTCTTCGCTGAGCGAGAACTTTTTGGCAATTTCCTTGTTGCTCAGCCCGGCAACGATCGTGGTCAGGATGTCCATTTCGCGTTTGGTCAAGCCGTAGTTGCGCGGCGGCTTGTCGGCGGACGGATTGGTGCGCATGAACTCGACAATATCGCCCACTGCCTCGCGGCCAATCCAGTACTGCCCCAGCATGACCGTGCGGATAGCTTTCATCAGCAACTGGGTGGCAGCTTCTTTCATCACCACGCCGCGAGCGCCCAGTTGCAGCGCCTGTACGATCTCGAGCCGTTCCACCGCCGCGGTCAGCACAATAATTTTGGTAGGCAGATTGCTGCCGTCGTTGGACAGTTCGCGCAGTGTGTCCATGCCCGGAACCCGCGGCATGGCAAGATCGAGCAGCAAAATATCGGGCTTGAGCTGGCGGGTTTGGCTGACCGCCTCCGTGCCGTCGGCGGCCTCGCCCGCTACTTCCAACTCCGGCTCGGCCTCGAGCAGACGGCGCAGACCATCGCGGAAAATCGTATGGTCATCGGCTATGACGATGCGCACTGACGGCTCCTTCTTATCCATGAGACTCGTATCCTTTCAGGGGAATAGTAATCTCCAACCTCGATCCGTGCCCGGGAGTCGACTCCAGAAGCAGATCGCCTCCAATGGCGCGAATGCGTTCCTTGATTACGGCCGGCCCACGACGCAGACAATCCAGCTCCTTCAGCGTAAATCGACCAGCGAAAGGGAAACCGTTGCCATCGTCATTAATCACTAACCTCCACAAACCGTCCTGCGAGCCAAAGCGAACGATAGCCGAATGCGCGCCACTGTGCTTGCGAACGTTCACCAGCGCTTCCTGCACGATGCGCACCAATTCCCGGCACGTAGCGGGAGGAAGCGTAACTTCCTGCAGCTCCGAGATAAAGCGCACAGCGATGCCGGTATCTCTGGAGAAACGTTCTACGAGTTCGGCCACAAAGTCAAGCAATTGATGAGGTCCAATGTCGACCGGGCGCATGCTCTGCATCAGCTCGCGCAGGTTCAGGACCTCCTGGCGAAGCATTCCCTGGATGCGGTCCAGTTCGGCGGCTTGCCCGGGATCGGTGCTGCGCCGCCGCAGAACATCTACCTGCATTTCGATACTGATCAGCGACTGGATCGAGGTGTCATGCAACTCCCGGGCGACTCGGGCCCGCTCCGATGCGCCCGCGCGCGAGCGAAAGGCGCGAAACAGATAGACGGAATAGAGTACCGGAGCCAGTTGTTGCATCACGCTTTGCGCAAAGCGCAGCTCATGTTCGCGTTGCCGGCCGAGTTGAGCGTTAATCAGAACCAGCCGCCCGCTCCAGTCGCGTCCCATTTCATGGCTGACCACCAGCAGCGACTCGGCTTCGGGAAGAGGCATCTCGAGACGGCTCGCCCCGTTCTGCACTCGCCGTCCTTCTTCATCGAGCGCGGTGATCGCGCAAGCTCCGTTGGGAGGAATGCGGCGCAGGAAAAATGCGTGCGGATACTCGGACAGGATCTCGCGATTTTTCTCCGCCGGAGCCAGTTCCTGGACATGAATCGCGGGCTGGGCCAAGCAGGGAATCTCCCACTTGAAGGCGCGTCCGGTGCTGCTCTGGGCTGAGACCTCGTAAACTGCCGTACCTTGAAAGATCCGGGCCAATTCTGCCAGTACATCCTGCAACACCGAGGCAAAGCGGCTGCCGACGCGAGCCAGAGAAAGCAGGTGATTGGTGAGCGCGATCTCGGCGCGAAGTTGCTTCTCCGTCTCCGCCAGAAATCCCAGCAGGAAGCCGGCTACCAGTAAGAATGCGCAGCGGATGACCAGCCGCGCTGGTTCGGCCGACGCCAGGAACAATTCGCGCACTGCGGGCGGTCCGTATGCCAGGGTGGCGGCGTGAAAGAGTAATACTGCTGCGCTGATCAGCGCAGTGGCCATCGTCTCCACGAAACCCCATCGAAAAGCAGCCGCGATCATGGCAAAAAGAAAGAGTATGAAAAACGTGCTATTGGGAACTTCGATGAACAAACAAAGCAGTGCCGGCCAGGCAACGTCCGTCGCCTGAGCAGCCAGGACAAAGGCACGATTGGGTTCGCTGTTCAATTGCAGCCAGAGAAGCAGCGCCACGCTGGTGACGACATAGCCCAGCAGTAACACCAACCCAACCCGATAGTGGCTTGTGGTGTCGCCAAGATGAAACAGCCAAGCCGCTAACGACGTTAGTGCTACGAAAAGCCGCGCAAACGCCAAAACGTGCTCTACGCGAACATCCTCGTAGGCGAGCCCGATGATTTTGAGCCGCGACAGAAACCGCGGACCGAACGAAGGGCGCACAAAATCCTCGACCTTACTCTAAGCGTGCCATGATTATGACACGAAAGCGCTATAAGGCAACCAAGATTCCACTTTGAGGGTTATGAGCCGTGTCCTTGGCATCGCAGGCCCAACCGTCTGGGGGCGGACGTATATCACGCGTCGCTGTGAGCTTTCTCACTGCACCCTGGGTTGTGACGGTCTACGTTTGAGCTTGAGATGGAAGTAGTTTGGGGCGCGAGATTGCGTCAAAACCGCCGCCCAGGAAACGAATGCGCAGCTGACGAGGCACATCGTGTTCAAGAGCAGCTCGCAGCACGGGCCTTCGCGGGCGGATGGCATGGGCAAGAGATTTGCGAAGCCGCACTTTGTTGCGTCGGAATTTTCTGCCTGAAGGAGTAGCAACCATGAGTTGCAGATCGTGGTCGAAAATTGCTTTGACGGCCGGCGCGCTGTTGCTGGCGGTATCGAGTGGGCTCGCTCAGAGAGTAAGAGATACCGGGCCGAAGTACGATGTCGCGAATGAAGTGAAGATCAAGGGCGTGGTCGACGAAATCCGCGAAGTGCCCGGCAACTACGAAGGCATTTATCTGGTAGTAAAAACCGATACCAGCACGGTTCTGGTGCGGGTAGCACCGGCAGCATTCTTGAAAGAGATGGATACGGTGTTCGCCGTAGGCAACCAGGTGCAGGTGACCGGAGCGAAGGCGCTCAACGTCCCCGAAGAGCAGATCCTGGCGCGCGAGATCATCGTCGGCACCAACACCGTTATCCTGCGCGATGACAAGGGCATTCCAGTGTGGGCGGGATGGAATCCGGCGAAGTGAGTTAGCCAGGCCAGCAGCTTCACGAAATGGCCCGCCACCGAGCCCGAGCTTGAGAACTGCGCCGTCTCACTTCTCTACGCGCAAGAAGTCGCCGGTTGAGGCATTGACGGCGATCCGCAGTTTCGCATCGTCCTGACTGTTCCCATAGATCACGTGCCACAGCAGCAGGTTTTTGGCCCCATCCCAATCCAACACAAAGAAAACCGGTTGCTTGGAATCTTTGGCGGTCAGCTTCTGGCCTCCGTTCTTCTGCGCGATTTCATAAGCCTTGTCGCTATCGATCTTCAAGAATCCGATATTGAAGACGCGAGTTGAAGTGTTGGCCGGGCTCCAGCTGTCTTCGGGGGAAAAACTGATGCCCTGCTCGGGCGCGTCCGGCCCCACCAGACCCGACCACACGAACGTCTTCAACATGGTTTTTGCCGGCGAAGCGAAGGACGCGCGCCAGACGCCGGCTTTGCCTTCGGAGGTTGGAGCATCGGCGGTAAAGCGCGACTGCAGCCGAAATGGAGCGGCGTCGGCCGCCCATTCGCGTGCGGAAAGAAACATCTTCTGAAAGGCGAAACGCCCGGTTTCATATTCCGCTTGTTTCGGCGTGGCTTGGGCTGGCTTGCTTTCGGTGTTGGTGGAGGACGAGCATCCGCTCAGGAAAAGAGCGAATGAAAAAAAGACGGTGGCGAACTTTCGCATCAGTGCGTTTCCTCGTACAGACCGCTGCAATGGATTGAAGCCCCAGACTACTGACGGGGATGCCGGGCGCCACAGAAATTGCCCTTTCAGGATTCTAAATGCGGATGAGTCCGTGCAGGGTCGCGAGGCATCTTATTCATCGCGATACAATAGAAATACCGCATGGCAACTGCCGCCGAATTGATCCAGATCGATATTGGCCCGCGCCAGCCGGCTCCCAAGCCGGAGTGGCTGAAGGCGCGTGCGCCCATGGGCGAGAACTATCACGACCTGAAAACGTTGGCCCGCAAGCTGGAACTGCACACCGTGTGTGAGTCGGCGCACTGTCCCAACATCGGCGAATGCTGGAATCACCGCACCGCAACGTTCATGTTATTGGGAAATCTGTGTACGCGGCGTTGCGGATTTTGCGCCGTACCGAAAGGGCGTCCTCAGCCCATCGACTTCGATGAGCCGCGACGTGTCGCCGAAGCGGTCGAGAAGCTCGCTCTCAAGTTTGCCGTCGTCACCAGCGTGAATCGCGATGACGACAACGTTGGTGGCGCCCGCGTCTTTGCCGAAACCATCCGAGAGGTTCGCCGGCGTGTTCCCGACTGCCGGATCGAAGTACTGATCCCAGACTTTCAGGGATTGGAAGAGCCGCTACGCATTGTGATGGATGCCGAACCCGACATCCTGAACCACAACACCGAAACGGTTCCGCGGTTGTATCGGGTTGCGCGCTCGGGCGCTCGCTATGAGCGGACCTTGCGTCTTCTGGAACGTGCCAAGGAAATGAATCCGGCAATTCCCACCAAGACCGGCCTCATGGTTGGGCTGGGCGAGAGCACGGACGAACTGCTGGAAGTATTTCGCGACCTGGCGGATCGCAAGGTCGACATCCTCACTATCGGCCAATATCTGCGGCCCTCGAAGGATCATCTGCCGGTCGCGCGGTTATATCCCCCGCAGGAGTTTCGCTTCCTGAAGGAAGAGTCGCTGAAGATGGGATTCCGGCACGTCGAGTCCGGTCCGCTGGTCCGTTCCAGCTACCACGCCCACGAGCAGGCGGATGCCGGGGTTAGGGTGGCGTAAATCTTCATGACTGAGTCGCAAAGGCACGGCGCCAGGAAAGACCATCCCGACAAAAGGCAAGCAACTCGTAGCCGCAGGACACCCAAATCAAAGAGTCGGTCACGGATGATTTCATCCGCAGTGTGAAGGGCAGTCTTGCGAACCGCGGATTACCATCAAGGCTGGAGCGCGATTCTGACCGTTTCTGCGAGTGAGAGCGCGGCGCGCAGTTTAGTGAGCTCTGATATCAACTAATCGGGATTGGCGTTCGGCTTCTAGATATTCACAAATCGCCTGCCTGATATTGTCTACTGCTTCCTGCCTGGTTTGGCCTTGCGACCAGCAACCGGGCAAGCCTGGACAGGATACCGCGAAGCCTTCCTCCGACCGCTGTAAAGCTACCCGATAGATCATGGATCCTAGGTTGCTCCTTGTGAGCACAGAACCGCGTAGCCCCTTCGCGGTTACTTCTGAACGAAGCTCCTTATCCTGCGAATCACCGATTCCGGCGCCTGCACTTCCAAGTCGACAAATCCGTCTCGATAATTTCGTGACAGGATGACTGACTTAGCATCGAGCATTGCTAGAACCTTTCCTTCCGACTGCGGTACGTGCAGATGGACGCGCTGAATCGGATCTTCTTCGATTCGGGCATCGATCGCTTCCAGCAGCTTATCCAGGCCGAGACCCGTGGCGGCGGAAACATGTACCACATTGTCAGAGTTGCACAGACTCTCGCGCTTCTTCTCCGACAGCAGGTCGACCTTGTTCATCACAAAAAGACGCGGCTTATCCTGCACCTCGAGTTCGCGCAGCACAGCTTCCACTTGCACCTGTTGCTCGTCGGCCGTGGGACTGGTCACATCAGCCACATGCAGGAGCAGCGAGGCTCGTTGCACCTCTTCCAAAGTGGCGCGAAAAGCAGAAACCAGCGTATGGGGGAGATTTCGAATGAATCCCACAGTGTCAGACAATACGATTTCTCGTTTGGATGGCAGCTGGATGTGCCGCAATGTGGGATCTAAGGTCGCGAACATCCGGGCGCTCTGCAGAACGTCAGCTTTGGTCAGCGCGTTGAAGAGCGTCGACTTGCCAGCATTGGTATAGCCGACGAGAGCCACGGTTGCGACGGGCACCGACTCCCGGCGCCGGCGCTGTTGTCCGCGAATGCGGCGCACATTCTCCAGCTGCTGCTCGACATGACGGATGCGGCGGTAAATCTTACGGCGATCGGTTTCCAGCTGGGTTTCGCCGGGACCTCTGGTGCCGATGCCGCCGCCGAGCTGCGACATCTCGACGCCGCGCCCGGCCAATCGCGGCAGGAGATATTGCAGTTGTGCCAGTTCGACCTGCAGCTGGCCTTCGCGGGTGCGGGCGTGGCGCGCGAAGATATCGAGGATGAGTTGGGTGCGGTCGATGACGCGGACAGCGAGCTCGCGTTCCAGGTTGCGCTGCTGCGAGGGCGTGAGGTCGTGATCGAAGATAACCAGCTGCGGCGCGGTGGACGCCACCATGCCTTTGAGTTCTTCTACCTTCCCACTGCCAATCAGGGTAGCCGGCTCCGGCTTCGGACGCCGCTGCAGAATTTCTCCGGCGATGTCGGCTCCGGCACTGGAGGCGAGTTCGCGCAACTCGGCCAGAGACTCCTCGGGAGTGAACTGCTGGTGTTCGAGGTCGGAAAAAGCGCCCGTCGACGCCGCGTGGCGTGCCGCCCGAGCTACCGGAGGAACACTTCCGGACGGGGCTGTGTACGAGCCAAACTCCTCGCGCGCGACCGTCTCCCCGGGCCGCTGCGACGCAGCTCTTTGGTCTGGACGGGACGTGAACTGCACGCCGACCAGAAACGCCTGCTCCGGTTGCTGCCGGCTGGTATGCCGGGAGCCGCTGTTCGCTCCCGATCTTCCTCGTCGCACGCGAGAAAACTACTCCTCAGCCACCGGGACCATGTTGCCGTCCGGCAGCGGAGTGGAGGGCGGCACAATCGGCCGCGCCTCAACATGACGGTCGGTATGCACAATGCGTGACATCACCACCGTAGAAATGGCGTGCTTGAAGATCAGCTGCTCCTGATTGTTGGTCTCCAAGACCACCGAGTACTTATCGAACGAGCGAATTCTGCCCGTGAGCTTCACCCCGCTGAGGAGATAGATTGTGATAACCGATTTGTCTTTGCGGGCAGTATTCAGGAACGAGTCCTGAATGTTCTGTGCTGGTTTGCTTTCCATAGGTCCCTCTCCGCCAACCGCAAAAAGCAGCACAGCCCCAAGGTCGCGGCCCCACACGACCCGAGGGTCTGTTGAGAATAGGATTCTGCTATCGCGCCCGACATCTGGACGCCCGGCAGAAGAATTTTTCAGCCACTTTACGATAAGCCGCCCGGAGAGCGATTTCAACTCCCACAAGCACAAACCCTTGTGATGTTAGAATCGCCCGTTTACCTAAGATGCGGGTTTCCGGTAAAGAACCCAGATATTTGGAGATAAGAATGAGCACTTTTGGGGCAGTTCTCGCCGTTACGCCGCAAATCGACTTGCCAGGAGGCGAACAGGCCGTCCTGATCGTCCTTCGCTGGATCCACTTGGTGGCCGGAATTATCTGGGTTGGCTTGCTCTATTTCTTCAATCTGGTGAATATGCCGTTTCTGCAGGAGCTCGACGCCCAGCAGCGAGGCATCGTCATTCCAAAGCTTATGCCGCGGGCCATGTGGTGGTTCCGCTGGAGCTCGCTGGTAACGGTGCTGGCCGGTTTCGCCTACTGGAACCGGATTGTCGCGGTCGATGCGCAGAATGCCATGGCCGCTGGGGGGACGGCGTCGGCCGGACGAGTCATTGGGAGCTTTGTAGTGATCTGGACACTGGCATTTGCGGTGGAGATGGGTTTGCTGATGTCTCCGGCGGAGGTACTGCGCAAGGGTGCCGTGTTTGGCGTCATCATGGCCGTCGTTATCGTCGCCGCCGCGTATGTCTTCCTGGCGTTGAATGAACAAGGGTGGGAGAGCAATCGCGCCCTGGCGATCGGGATTGGCGGCGGCATTGGCTGGTTCATGATGCTGAACGTCTGGGGCATCGTCTGGCGTATGCAGAAGAAGATTATTCGCTGGACCGCAGAGAGCGTTGCCAAGGGTACGGCGATGCCTGCGGAAGCAGCCAAGGTCGCAAGATTAAGTTTTCTGAGCGCGCGGCTGAACTTCTGGCTGTCGTTCCCCATGCTGTTCTTCATGGGAGCGGCAAGTCACTACATCATGTTTGCGGCAAGGTAACAGTGATTCCCGGCGGTAAAATTGAAGTTCGACTATGACACTAAGAACGGTTGAGAATTCTGCGCTTTCCTCGGAGGCATTATCCGCCGTGCCAGTGCCGATGCTCGACTTGAAGCGGCAGTACGCCAGCATCAAGGACGAGGTCGTCGAGGCGATCGACCGCGTACTGACTACGCAGCACTTCATCGGCGGAGAAGAGCTGGCGGGATTTGAACGCGAGTCAGCGGAGTATCTGGGAGTGCGCGCCAGCGTGGGCTGCGCCTCGGGAACGGACGCTTTGTGGCTCGCGCTGCGAGCTTCAGGGGTAGAAGAAAAGACCAGCGTCATCACGACGCCCTTCAGTTTCTTCGCGTCGGTGAGCTCGATTGTTCGCTGTGGCGCGACGCCGATACTGGCGGATGTCGATCCGGCAACGCTGAATCTCGATCCCGTTAAGGTTGAAAACGCCCTGAAGCGGGGACGCAGCCAGAACATTCGGGCGGTGATGCCGGTGCACCTCTACGGGCAGTGCGCTGATATGGATCGCCTGGTCCAGCTTGGCCAACAGTATGGTGTGCCGATTGTCGAGGACGCAGCGCAGGCCTTCGGCGCGGCGTGGAAGGGAAAGAAGGCGGGAGTGCTGGGCAAGGCGGCGGGCTTCAGCTTCTATCCCACGAAGAATCTCAGCGCCTACGGCGACGGCGGTTGTGTCACGACCGACGACGACGAACTAGCCGACCACGTGCGCCAGTTGCGAAATCACGGCAGCCGCGAGCGCTATTACCACGAAGAGATTGGCTGGAACAGCCGGCTGGATGCGATTCAGGCGGCGGTGCTGCGCGTGAAGCTAAAGCACCTTGACGATTGGAACCAGAAGCGGCGGGTCGTTGCGTGCCGCTACCACGGAATGTTCGCAGGCGCCGGACTGATAAAAGCGGAGGGGACGGGAGTGAGTGCGCAGGCGCCGGTCGCGCTGCTGGCGACTCTGCCGGATGCGCATCATATTTACCACCAGTTCGTGATTCGCACCTGGCGCCGGGATGAGCTGCAGCGGTTCCTGATCGAACGGGGCATTGGAAGCGAGATCTACTATCCTGTGCCGCTGCATCTGCAGAAGTGTTTTGCCTACCTGGGATACCGGGCCGGCGACCTGCCGGAGTCGGAGCGCGCCGCGAAGGAAGTGCTGGCGTTGCCAATGTTCCCTGAGTTGCGGGAGGACGAGCAGCAACGCGTGGTTAGCGCGATTGCGGAGTTCTATAGTAGGTAGACGTGAACGGGGTAGAGCGGGCCTTCAGGCTCGCGTCCAGCCTCCGTTGTAGACTCACGAAGCCGGCTTCAGCCGAATGCAGAGTGTCGCCCGCTGAAGCGGGCTCTTCCTTGAATCTGGTCGCAATGACGCGGCGCTAAAGCGCCGCTCTACCGCCCCGCCGACGCTACTACTTCTTGCGCTTGTGTGCGGTCGCGTGCTTCCCGGATAGCTCCTTCATGCGCGCGGCCAGAGCGGCTTCGTGCTTTGCCTTCTCGGCTGCCTCTTCATCCGGCGAGAGCACGCGGCGCACGATGGGGCCATTCAGCTTGTAGGTCTCTTCTACGATCCGGCCATCATCAATTTTCTCGCGAATGGTGAAGGTTGGCAGGTCGCCTTCCTTGCCGAAATCCTGATGCCCGACTTTTGCCGGTAGATAGCCCTCGAGATTGTGCTCGCGGTAGGCCGTCTCATAGCGATGTTTCGCGCGATTGCGGGTGAACACTCGGATCTGATTGTAGTCGTACGGCAGGCCGTCCTTCGGTTCGTTCAGCAGCACGAGATATTGCGGCTGCGGTTTGCCATCCTCGTCGACGTTGTTCAGGACAAAGTATCCGATGATGCGCTGGCCTTCGGCGTACTGCGCGATGTCCAGAGGAACGTCGAGATCGATCATGCGCAGCAGCACCCAGCCCACATGTCCCGACGAAGTGCGCACCAGATACCAGTCCTCCATAACCGGCTTGGGCGGAGGGGGCTGGTCTTTGGCGGTCTGGGTTGCGCCCGCGGCGGTCGTAGACGGGGCTGGTGGAGAAGAATTCTGCGTCGCCGGGGCAGTAGGCGCGGCCTTCTGCGTTACTGACGTTGACGGCGCTGCCGCTGCGGACTTCGCTGCATTCGCGGCAGCGCCGGGCTTTGTCTTGCTCCCCTTGGTTGGTGGCGTGGTTGACGGCGCAGGCTTAGGCTTTGGCGGATTCTTCTCTGCCGTCGCGCGCCTCAGGACATCCAACTTCTCGCCGTCCTTGAGCTGATAGAGATGGTCGGCGTCGCGCGCGGGCGTCAGGTGCATGTTGAGTTCGGCACGCGTCGTTCCCCTGGCCTGGATCGGAGTGTTGGCATTGTCCTGCGCCAGCTTCTGGAAGCCGTCGTAGACATCCTGCGGCACCAGGCTGCGTTCCTCGATCCAACCCTCCTGGCCGCTGTCGGTGCGCACGCGAACAAATCGCCGCTGCTTTTCCAGCACCTCGACGCGATCACCGTTATGCACTGTGCCCATCTTGTTGTACATGGTGGCCACGCGATCACGCAGGCTGGTCTCCGGCGCCGAGACGTACATGTACTCGTGATGCGCCATGCTCTGGCGCTTGCACGCCGCGCCGAAGACAAGCAATAGCATCGCGAATGCCGGCAGGATGAGATGGAAGTGAGAACGGTGGGATTTCACTGGGCCACAGAACAATATAAATCAGTTGTCAGTTGCCGGTTGTCGGTTGTCAGTTAGCAAATCAGATGCGGGAGCTGTCCGGACTAGCGACGGGCGCAGGCGAGCCAACGAAGAAAAACCGAATACACCTATGGCGTGGCTTCGGCGACGAGGCAGGCGTCGGCGGAATCTCTCCCGACCACGGCGTAGAACTGAATGCCGCCAGGATGCGGTATATCGCGAACATAGGCGACCCAGCCGAAGCTGCGGGGATCGGAGTTGGGCTTGGCTGCGGATAAGTCCTGGGGAATCGAAACGCTCGTGCCGTAGCCGCTGACGCGATCGTTGATGACGACGACGATGTCTCTAGCCGGACGATTCGACAGCTTGTCCCAGGCAAAGCCGGTGATTCGCAACCCCTGGCCGATATCAGCAGGAAGAAGCTGCATCGAGGAAACGTAGCCGGAGCAGTCGGTGGCCGGACGCACGTGATAGGTGGCGTCAAAGGGTTGCCCGAGCTGCGCGTAGAGATCCCCGGCGAAGACCGAGAGACGGTTGTCCTTCATGTATTGCGCGGCACGCAGCACGGCTTGCGGATCGGGATAGGCGTCGGCCAAAGCCGCGGGATCGTGTACCCCAGTCAGCAGGGACAGCGAGATGCGCTTCAGGCGTAGCTGACGCCACTCGGCGTCGATCAGCGGCAGCCGAACTTGCGTGGCAAAGCCGACCATCAGCAGAAGCAGGAATGCGGAGAAAGCGTTGCACCTCGCGTCGTGGGAACTGCCCCGCCCTAGCCCAAACGAAGGGCTAGAACGGGGCACCCGCGCTGTGGCATTTCGCGAGCCGTCCTGCCCTAGCCCAAACGAATTGGAGAAACGCAGGTCCCTTGACTTCCCTTCGCTCCGCTCCGGGATGACAGAACGGGGCACCCGGTGTTGTTGCAACGGGAAAAGCACCGCCAGTCCCAGGCTGCACCAGAAGAGCAGAGCGAAGGTCTGGTAACGAGACGCCGTAGCCTGCTCCAGACCTAGATGCAGGCGGCCGGAGGCGGTGATGAACGCGGTCGCGATGCAGAGGAGCATCAGCAAGGAAAGTTCCAGCTGCAGTAGGGACAATGTCCCACGTTGTGGGAGTACGCGAATAATGATGGCGACAGCAACCCATAGGCCCGCCGTTCCGGCAAGAAGTGGGGTCCAGCCGCTGGAGTGGCGAACGAAGGTGCTGCCGAAATAGACCGCGACGTAGTGCAGGGTTCTGTCAGCCGCAAGCAGGAGGCCGGGGAATTCGGCAGACTGTCCGGGGCGATGGTAGCGATACAGATACAGCCCGATGTTTCCTACTGCGAACAGAGCGATCACGAGCAAGACAGGGCGCCTCATACCCAGCATTAATGCGGCAAGCAGCAAGAGTGGCCAGAGCAGCATTCCGTTTGCCAGTGACCAGGTGGCGATGGTCGCCGCGAGAATTGAGAGCGCAAGCAGCCAGGCGTGCGGTTTTCGGAAATACAACAAGAGCGCGAGGATTGCCAAGGTCGCCATTGCTGCCGGTATGACGAATTGCAGCTGAAATCCCCAGATCAGGTTCTCCTGTTGCGTTGGGCAAAGGATGCAGTAGGCGATCAGGCCGGTGCCGGCTCGCCAGGCCGAGCCTCGCATTTCGCCAAGCGTCCACAGGCTGAAGCTGAGGAGCACCGTCTGCAGTAGTTGGATGAAGAAGATGCTGGTCAGCAAGAACGCTTGCGTGCCGCGGAAGAAGTAGACGTCGAGTAAGAAGAAGAGTTTGGGAACCAGGATGCGATGTTCGTTGTGCTGCGCCCAGAGCCATGTCAACGATGGGTGGCCGGTGGCGAGATGATCGAAGAGAGCCCATTCATCCCAGTGGGGCAGGGGTGAAAACGTCGTGATGACGATGTAGGCGGAAGCGGCGCCTGCGCCGATGCCGGCGAGCAAGACGGCATAGGAAAGGAAGACGGAGAGGCGGGACTCGGAAGGCAGATCGGTTGGCGCAGAGCCGGTGGTCATTCAGATTAGTTTACGAGTGCCAGGGATTGGCCAGAATCCCACATCTTCACGGGGCGCACAAATGGTCCAACGTCGGACCCGCGCCAAATACCTTAGGGAATGCCCTGTTACCCTCAGCGGCTAAAGCCTGTTCTACGCTGAATCGCTCGACTGCACCGCTAAAGCGGTGCTCCGCCCACTATCTCACCACACGCGGCAAGCGTTCTCGCGCACCATCGGCTGGCCGGCTTTGCAGCCGAAGGCTTCCTCGAAGGCGGCCGAGTTCTGGACCGCGCCGTTCACGCGCCAGCGTCCGGGCGAATGCGGATCGATGATGGCCAGCTTGCGCGCCTGCTGATCAGTGCGATTCTCGCACCAGATCTGTCCGTAGGCGATGAAGAAGCGCTGCTGCGGCGTGTAGCCGTCGATGGGCTTCACCGGCGTGTTGCCGATGATTTTCGTCAGCGCCATGTAAGCCAGCTTGAGGCCGCCGTTATCGGCGGTGTTCTCGCCGAGCGTCAGCCGGCCGTTGACCATCACTTCGCCCTTGTCATCCTTCACGGCCACAAAGCCGGAATACTCGTCAGCCGTGCAAGTGGCGCGCTCCTCAAAGGCCTTGGCATCGTCGGCGGTCCACCAATCTTTCAGATTACCGTCGGCGTCGAACTTGCGGCCCTGATCGTCGAAGCCATGCGTGAGTTCATGGCCGATGACCACGCCAATCGCGCCGTAGTTCACCGCATCGTCCATGCTCTGGCCGTAGAAGGGCGGCTGCAAAATGCCGGCGGGAAAGTTGATGTCGTTCATGTCCGAGCGGTAATACGCGTTCACAGTGGGCGGAGTCATGCCCCAGTCCTTCTTGTCAGTCGGCTTGGAGATTTTGTTGCGCTGCCGCTGCACTTCAAAAGCCGCGGCGCGCGTGGTGTTACCGGCGTAGTCGTCGCGAGTGACGATGACGGTGCTATAGTCGCGCCATTTGTCGGGATAGCCGATGTTATTGACGATGGCGTTCAGCTTCTCGTATGCCTTCTGCTTGGTGGTGTCCGACATCCAGGTCAGCTGGCCGATGTCCTGATGCATGGCCGCTTCGATAGCTTGCACCATCTTCAGCGTGCGTTCTTTGCCTTCGGGACCGAAGGTCTTGTCGACATAAAGCTGGCCCAACGCCATGCCAAGATTGCGATCGGTTGCCGCGACGCAGCGCTTCCAACGTGCTTCGATCTCTTTTTGGCCGGAAAGGTAAGCGCCGTTGAACTGAAAATCCTCGTCAACAAAAGCCTTGGTCAGGGTTGGAGCGTAGGTGTCAAGCGCGCGCCAGCGGAGATAGATCTTCCAGTCATCGAGAGAAGTTGCACTGATCTGATCGTTCACCGCCTTGAAGAAATCAGGATTGCTGACGTTGAGACTGGTGAAGCTGGGCGCGCCGCTCTCGGCGAAGAATTCGGTCAGCTGAAAGTTAGGCGCGCTGGCCGCGATCTCGGTGACCGGCATCATGTGATCGCGGGTGTGCGGATCGCGACGGACGGTGCGATCCATAGAGGACTTGGCGAGAGCGGTCTCGATGATCAGCACGGTCTTGGCTTCGGCGGCGGCAGTGTCGGGCTTGTCGCCGGCTAGCTCAAACATCTTCTGCACGTGCTCGACGTACTTTTGCCGGATCTCGACCGACTTGGCGTCATCCTTGATGTAGTAATCGCGATCGGGGAGGGTGAGCCCGCCCTGGTCAAGGTTGGCGATGGTTTGGCGCGAGTCATGCATGTCCGGCATCTGACCGAAGGTGAAGAGCACGCGGACGCCGTCGCGCTGCATGGTGCTGACCTGCGGGATGAGCTGCTGCTTGCTATTGAGCGCGGCGATGGCCTTCATCGTGGGCGCGAGCGGTTCGGTGCCGCGCTTCTCGACGATGCTCTCGTCCATGCAGGCCGCGTAGTAGTCACCAACTTTCTCCTGGATTGCGGTGCGCTGGCCGGGCGCCTGAACCTGCTCGAGGATGTCGCGCAGCACGTAGAGGTTCCGCTCACGTAATCCGTAATACCGTCCCCAGCTGGACTTGTCCGGAGGGATGGGATTGTTCTTCATCCAGTTGCCGCAGGAATACTGGTAGAAATCGACACAAGGATCGATGGTCTTGTCGATGGCCGAGAGGTCGAAGCTTGGGATCTCTTTGGGGAATTCGGAAGATTGAGAAGAGCTGGACGTTTGAGCTACGGAGGAAACAGAGAAAGACACCAGGAGCAAAGCGCAGAGAATTCGCATGACTACCTCAAAAACAGCATTTAGCACTTAGCCGTTGGCATTTAGTCGCGTCTGACCCACATGAAAGTAACCGAGGCATGGCTCGGTGCGCTTGCGGCTTGCTAAGTGCCAAATGCTAAGTGCTAACCACCCCACGTGGCTTCACGTTGGCGCGGATGAATTCGATGATGGAATCCATCGGCGTGCCCGGCTGGAACACCGCGGCCACGCCTTGCTTTTTTAGCGCCTCGACATCCTGATCGGGGATGATGCCGCCAACGAGCACCAGCACGTCATCCATGTGGTTCTGCTTGAGCAGGTCCATCACACGCGGCACGATGGCGTTGTGAGCGCCGGAGAGAATGCTGAGGCCGATGACGTCGACGTCCTCCTGCAGCGAGGCAGTGACGACCATCTCGGGTGTCTGGCGGAGGCCAGTGTAGATCACTTCCATGCCGGCGTCGCGCAGCGCACGGGCGATGACTTTGGCGCCGCGATCATGGCCGTCGAGGCCCGGCTTGGCAACAAGTACTCGAATTTTAGGATTGGAAGGCATAGTGGCTCTTCGCGATTCGCTCTTCGCCGTTCGGTGACTCGGCATTGAGCGAAGGTATGATTTTCCGGTCAGCCCGCCGATCTGGGCTGAACAAGCGATGATATACGCTGCGTTAATTTTTCGTAAGTGAGGGACGGCACAGGAAGAAGGGTTAAGAAAAGAAGGGGCTAGGGATTAGCGGCTGGGGATTAGCGGCTGGGGGCTAGCGATCCACTGCTGGGGCTGAAGCCCGTCCCTCCTGTGGCCACTTTCGGCACGACTAAAGGTCGTGCCCTGATACAAGGCGGGAGCGACTTCCAGAGCTGATACAAGGCGACCGGGATGGAATCCAGATGGCGCTGATCCCCATGGCCTGATCCCTAGCCCCAAATCCCAAGTCCCCAGCCCCTAGCCCTATAATCTCTCCTATGCGGATTCGCCTTCTTTGCCTCATTCTGTTTATCGCGACCGGATTTGCCCGCAGCCAGGATCTTCAAATCCAGCAGTTGCCCTCGCAAGGAATGATTGTGGGGCAGGCCTACACCTTGCCACTGCAGGCCACCGGCGGAACCGCGCCCTACGCATGGCATCTGGTGCAAGGCGATATGCCGCCCGGGCTGAAGCTGCATCCGCATACCGGGAAAATCACCGGATCGCCAACCGTGCCGGGTGATTACCATTTCACCATCGGAGCCTCCGATGCCAGCATTCCAAAATTGAACGCGCAGCGCGATCTTGTGATCCATGTAATTGCCGGGCTGGAGGTGGACTGGAAGGAGCCTCCGGCGGCGCACGGCAACAGCATCTCCGGCTCGGCGGTGGTGTCGAATCAGACGGGAGTGGACTTCGACTTGACGGTGGTGGTTGTGGCCGTCAACGAGATCGGGCGAGCGACGGCGCTGGGCTATCAGCATTTCAAGCTGCCGGCGCAAAGCAGCAGTCCGGTGATTCCGTTCGGCTCGAGTCCGGGGAATGGGACGTACTACGTGCGCGTGGATGCGATCGCCCATCAGTCCAGCCATCACTATGTTTACCGCGCCAACAAACAGACGTCGGAGCCGATCAAGGTGACGCAGTTCTAAGAAGAGCGTTTTCACCACAGAGGCACAGAGACACAGAGCACTTAGGGATAGCCGCTTTGAGTTCGATGAATGTTCCTGATACCGCCCTTCGTGGGGAGTCAACCGAGACGATAGTTTCTCGAGGAATCGTCAGGATTCAGCACTCTTTTCAGATTAACTCCGTGACCTCTGTGCCTCTGTGCCTCTGTGGTGAAATGCCTTTGATTGAGTCGCCAAGGTAAACGAGACCGAATGAATTACTTGTCGCGGCAGAAGACTTTTCAGAAGACGATTGAGGCCGAAGGGCTTGACGGCCTCGTCGTCACGCATCCGGCGAACCTGCGCTACCTGTGCGGATACAGCGGAAGCAACGGGCTGCTGCTGTTTCTCGATGGGCGGCACGTCTTCTTCACCGACGGCCGCTACACGCAGCAGGCGCGCGAAGAAGTTCGCGGCGTGCGCGTGGTCATCGCCAAGGGCCCGCTGCTGGATGCGGCGTCAAAAATCATCGGAGATCGCAAGCGCGTAGCGATTGGCTTTGAGGCCGATCACACCAGCGTCGCGGCGGCGAACGACATGCGCCGGGCGCTGCGAAAGAAGGTCACGTGGAAGCCGGTCTCCGGGCTGGTGATGCGCCAGCGGATGATCAAGGATGCCGAGGAGTTGAGCATCATCCGCAAAGCTGTGCGGATGGGAGCCGAGGTTTACGAGCAGGCGGTCGAGAAGGTTCGTGCAGGGGTTGCGGAGTCGGAGATTGCCGGCGAGTTGGAGTTTGCCGCGCGACGGGCGGGCGCGGATGGCATGTCGTTCGAGACAATCGTTGCGGGAGGAAAGCGGTCGGCGCTGCCGCATGGGCGCGCGTCGCATGCGCCGATCCCACGGCGAGGGTTTGTCGTGATCGATTCCGGCGTGGTTTTCGACGGCTATTGTTCGGATATGACGCGAACGGTACATGTTGGTCGAGCGAGCCGCGAAGAGCGGCGCTGGTATGACGCGGTGCTGGAGGCTCAGCTGGCCGGGATCGCCGCTGTGAAGCCGGGCGTGACGGGAGGCGATGTGGATCATGCTGCGCGCGAGGTGCTGCGGCAGGCCAAACTCGACAAGTTCTTCACGCATTCGACCGGTCACGGCGTGGGGCTGGAGATTCATGAGCCGCCGCGGCTGGGGACGGGACAGAAGGAAGTGCTGCAGGTTGGAATGGTGGTGACGATCGAGCCGGGAATCTATGTTGCGGACAAGGGCGGCATTCGGACTGAAGACATGGTGGTGGTGACGGCGCAGGGCTGCGAAGTGCTGACACCGGTGAGCAAGGAGTTGGTGGAGATTTGACTGTCTCCGGCGCTTGCCCCGCCCTAGCCAAAAGAAGGCTAGAACGGGGCACCCAAGTTCAAATAGAACAAGACCTGTGACGCTGGCCTGAAGGCCAGCTCTAGCGGAAGGCGGGGCTCAGTCAAAGCGCCCCTTAGTTCCCCGTTGGGATCGCCACAAAGGCGATCTGCGGACTGGTTGGTGAGCAATTGCCCGGCGTGCAGCCCATGCCGACGATTACGCCCGAATTGTTGATGTCCTGCGCGACCTGCAAGTACAGCGGACTGTTCGGGGCGAGCGTGTTGAGATCGGTCATCGCGCCGTCCTCATAGATGAACGCACGCGGATTGCTGAATCCCGACGCGTACGAGACGCCGACAATCTGCGCCTGCTGGTTCACGCCGAGCGCTTCGCTGATGGCATCGCCGCTGAGCGTGCCGAGGTCTTTCATCGGGCCGGGGCGCGTCCACGAGAACGCGTGGAAGTTGGGATTGGCGCCGCCCTGGTCGCCGGTCAGATCAGAGAAGCCGACAATCAAGCCGTTGTCGTTGATCGCCATCGGCGTGTTCCACGCTGTGCCGCCGAGATTGCCGAGATTGATGGGCGTGCCGTTCTGCCAAAGCAGGGCGTGGGTCGCACTCTCATTGCCGACGGCGTTCTGGCAGATGCCGGAGATGCCCACAACCTGGCCGCTGTCATTGATGCCGGTGGCTGAGCCGTCGGGATCGGTGCCGTAAGGCGGGAGCTGTTGCATCTCTCCCGGCCTCGGTCCCCAGATGACGGCCTCGAATTGCAGCACCTGCGGCGCGGCGCAGGTTGGATCATGCACGGTGTTCTCCGCCCAGCCGACGGCCTGGCCGCGATTGTTGATGCTGGTGGCGAATCCGTTATTGCCTCCGAGCGTGGGCAGCGCGGTCATCGAGCCCCACTGCCAGAGGAAGCCGACGCAGGTGTGGCCCTGGTGTGAGGCGGGAAGGAATGCGCCGCAGCTCCAGCTCTCGCCATAAGGATCGGTTTTGGCGGTGTCGGAGATGCCGACGGCCTGGCCGAAATCGTTGAGCCCGGGCCAGAGCACGGCGCTGTTGGGACCGCCGAGTGTGCCGAGATCCAGCGGAAATCCGTCGAGCCAGAGGACGGCGTGCTCGTCGAGGTCGCCGCTGAGATTGGAGGCGCCGGCGATCCAGCCTTCGGAGTTGATGGCTGCGGTTGAGCTGGCCGATCCGCCGAGTGGCACGCCGAGGCTGACGACGCGGTAGTGGGTTTGGCTGTGGTGGTTGGGCGCTTGCGCGGGAAGTTGATTAGGGGCGGCAAGAGCAGCCGCGATGGCGGTAACGAATGCGAAGTTTGCGAGTTTCATCGTGTGTCTCCTTTGGTGATCGTCTTCGACAGCGGACCGGAGTTTCGGCCGCTTGTTGTTTCCCGCCAGCGATTTCGCGCGAAGTCAATCGACTTCGAACAACATAGATTTGTCAGTGAAGAGACGTTGGACATTTGCGGACTTGGCTGTTGGCGAGGTTGGACGTTTGCGGACGCGGTTCAAAAGGCGTTTTCACCACAGAGACACAGAGACACAGAGGAAGAAAAGAAAAAATAGAGAAACAGAAGAAAGAAAAAATAGAAGAAGAAGAATAGAACGAAATAAGAAGGCCAAGCAGCGGACCTCAGAATGTGTATTGCGCAGGTATATCAAAATGCATAAGAGAAATTCTCTGTGCCTCTGTGTCTCTGTGGTGAAAATGGTTATCGAGTCATGTCCGAAAACGTCCAATAGCACACGCGACATGGGCTATCATCGCGGAATATGGAACTGGATTGGCGAGTGTGTTCGCGGGCTCGACTGTCACGCGACCCGCGCTTTGACGGCAAGTTCTACATCGGAGTGACGAACAGCGGCGTGTATTGCCGTCCGATTTGTCCTGCGCCGACGGCCAAAGAAAAGAACTGCCATTACTTTCCGACGGCGGCTGCGGCGGCGGAAGCGGGATTTCGTCCCTGCTTGCGCTGCCGACCGGAGTGCTCGCCGGGGACGCCGGCGTGGCTGGGCACGTCGAACACGGTCGCGCGCGCGCTGCGGTTGATCGGCGAGAGCGGTCTGGAAGACGGCGGCGTGGAGATACTGGCGGAGCGGCTGGGCGTGGGATCGCGGCATCTGCGGCGGCTGTTCCTGCGGCATCTGGGCGCGACGCCCATCGCCGTTGCCAACACACGGCGTCTGCACTTCGCGAAAAAATTGATCGACGAGACGCAGCTGCCGATGGGGCAGATTGCGATGTCGGCGGGATTCGGCTGTGTGCGGCGATTTAACGCCGCGATTCAGGCGACGTACCGGCGGACGCCGACACAGATTCGGCGGATCGCGCGGCAGAAGTTGTCGCATCCGGAGGATCAATATCAGTTTCAGCTGCGGTTTCGGCCGCCGTATCACTGGAGGGGAATGCTGGCATTCCTGGCACTGCGCGCGACGCCTGGCGTCGAGGTGGTTGAGTCTGGTCGCTACCGACGTTCCATCTGGATGAATGGGCGCGCGGGGTGGTTCGAAGTTTCATTCGATGAGCCGCACAGCGCGCTGACGGCCCGCATTCAAATTGGCGATCCGCAGTCGCTATTCGCGATTGTCGAGCGCATCCGGGCGATGTTCGATCTCAATGCCGATTGGATGGACATCGCGCGAACGCTGCGCGGCGATCCCGCGTTGGGGAAGCGACTAGCGGCGGAGCCGGGATTGCGCGTGCCGGGATGCTGGAACGGTTTCGAGCTGGCGGTGCGCGCGATTCTGGGGCAGCAGATCAGCGTGAAGGGTGCGACCACGCTGGCGGGACGAATCGCGCATACGTTCGGAAAGCCGTTTGACGGCGGAGCTGGATTGACGCATCTGTTTCCGACGGCGGAGGCTCTGGCCGATGCCGATCTCACGAGGGCCGGATTGACGCGGGCGCGGGCAGCGACGATCAGCGCGCTGGCGCGAGCGGTGTGCGAGAGGCAGATCAGCTTCGAGGGCATTATGGACGTAGAAGCGTTCCTGGCGCGGTTGTGCGAGATTCCGGGCATCGGGACGTGGACGGCGCAATACATCGCAATGCGCGCGCTGGGTGAGCCCGACGCGTTTCCGGCTGGCGATATCGCGTTACAGCGCGCGATGGAAGTTACGAGCGCGCGCGAACTGGAGCGGCGCGCGGAAGCGTGGAGGCCGTGGCGAGCGTATGCGGTGATGTATTTGTGGAATGTGAGGGAACAACAAGAGCGGCAGGTGGTGACGATCAAACAGAAGAAGACGAGCGAGGAGTTGGCGGCGGCGGTGTAGTGAAGTTGTAACTTCCATCAGAGTAAGGCCCCGCCCTAGCCAAAGTCAGGCTAGAACGGGGCACCCGGCCAAAGAATTGGAGAAAGGCAGGTCCCTCGACTTCCCTTCGCTCCGCTCCGGGATGCTCGGGATGACGGAACAGGGCACCCAGCGTCCGCACCGGTAGTGCTTCAACGCGGGCCGGAGGCCCGCATTACAGCCGGCCAGGAGGCCGGCGTTACTCTCGCTGAGGAATCTTGCTGCGCTCGGGATAACCCACAAAAGCTAGGAGCCAAAGGTTAAGAGCTAAGCGCCGCACCTGCGTGGGTGATGGGCAGGCGGAGGACGAATTGGGTGCCTTTGCCGACTTCGCTGCGGACGGTGATGGTGCCGCCGTGGGATTCGACGATGCGGCGCGCCAGCGACAGGCCGAGTCCGGTGCCGTGGCCCTTGGTGGTGAAGAATGGGTGGAAGATGTTGGACAAGTTTTCGGGCGGGATGCCTTTGCCTTGATCGGCGACGGTGATGAGCACGGCGTCTTTGTCGCGGCGCAGGGTGACGAAGATGGAGCCAGGCTTGTCCATCGACTGAATGGCGTTGAGCAGCAAGTTGAGCAGCACCTGGTTGATCTGGTTGGGATCGTGATCGATGGAAGGGATGTCGTCACCTTTGTCGAGCTCGATCATGATGCGCTTGGTGATCGCCTGTTGGCGCGCGAACATCACGGCGTGCTCAGCGGTCGCGCCGAGATCTGTCACCTGGAACTGGGGCGGCTTGGGACGCGCCGTCTCGAGCAGATCGGTGAGGATGCGATTGATCTGCATCGCTTCTTCTTTAGCGTCCTTGATGACGCTGCGCGCCGGGCTGTTGAGCGGCAGATCGCGGCCAATGATCTCGATGACTCCGGCGATGCCGGCCAGAGGATTGCGGATTTCGTGCGCGAGGCCGGCGGCGAGCTCACCCAGCGTGGCGAAGTGCTCGGCGCGCGACATCTGCGTCTGATGCAGGCGCTGAATCTCTTCTAGGCTGGCCTTGAGCTGCGCGACCATGTCGTTGAAGTCTCGGCCGAGGTCGCCGATTTCGTCGTTGCGATTGGCGAAGCTGACGGAGACGTCCATGTCGCCGAGGCTGACGCGCGCGATCTTGTCTTGCAGCTCCATCATGGGGCGGCGCACCGAGACGGCCAGCACCATGATGACTGCGATGCAGATTAGGAATGCGCCTGCGGTGGCGATAGTGATGACGACGTGACCTTCGCCAGCGGAGAGCGACGCGGAGACCAGGATGAAGAGCAGAAGGCCGTTCAGCAGGATGGCGGCGATAGGGATAACTGCTTTGAGCGCCCAGTTGATGTGGCGCTTGCGAGTGACGGGGGAAGCGTCGGCAGTGGCCTGAGGTATGCCCTCGACCTGGGGAAGTCCGATGGTTGCCGACGTGGTCATAAAAGCAGGTCCTTCGACTGCGCGTCCGCCCGAGTCGCAGAAACCGCGAATCGGAAAATCAGCGGACGCTTCGCTCGGGATGACAAATCTAAGAAGCCGTTCTTCCTGTGCCGCCGGGCTAAAGCCCGGCTCAGATTCTTCAGGTCGCCCGTTACGCGGCGCTGAAGCGCCGCACTACCCGACCCCTTGCGCGAGCCTGAAGGGTCGCTCTGCCCGATCTCTTGCGCGAACCTTAAGGTTCGCACTACCAGATCGTCCTCTCCCGCCCTGGCCAAAAGAAGGCCAGAACGGGGCACCCGGACCGCACTACCAATTCAGATCACGAAAACAGCTAGTTGCTAATCGCTAATTGCTTCTTTTCAGGGCTGAACGATTGGGCTGATTCTTTGGGGCCAACTTTCCTCAGTCCGCGGCGTTCAGCCCTGGTCCCTCATGCGTACGCGTGTAAGCCGGGAAGCAGATACGTGACGCCGAGGAAGGTGAAGATCACGACGCCGAAGCCCAGAATGGCGAAGTACGCGGCCCTGCGTCCGCGCCATCCTCGCGTGATCCGCATATGTAAATAGCCCGCGTAGACGAGCCAGGTGATCGCCGCCCAGGTTTCTTTGGGATCCCAGCTCCAGTAGGAGCCCCAGGTGCGGTTGGCCCAATAGGCGCCGGTGGCGATCATGAAGGTCAGCAGCGGGAAGGCAATGCAAATGGTTTTGTAGGTGACGCGATCGAGGGTGTCGGCCGAGGGCAGCATCCCTTGCAGATCGGTGCGGCGCCACAGCAGCATCAGGTACAGGAGCGAAGCAAAGATACCCGTCACCATCCCTCCCAGCAAGAAGGGACTGGCGGCCAGGCTGGTCGGGAAGAGTCCATCCTGGTCGAGTGACGGGTAATTTCCATCGCGCGCGCGTAACACGAAGGCAGCCAGCACAACCACCTGCAACAGAATGCCGACGAAGACCGCGCGATTGGCGATACCAAGGAACGAATCGCTTTTCTTCCACTTCCCGATGAAGAACAGCGCCAGGGGAACCAGTGCAGCCAGCGCGGCGATCACGAAGAGCCATCCAAGATCGGGGATGGTAACGAACAGCCGCATATTTTGTCCGAGGAAGAGATCGGACTTGGTGGTGGGATTCCATCCGGTGACCGACAAGCCGCCGTGCTCGAAGCGGGTGGCAACGATGGCAACGTAGATCGCGCTGACGGTCGCGCTGGTACAGAGCAGGAAATTTTCGGTTTTGAAATCGTCCTGGATGAGGAACATCATGGCGAGGGCGAAGCTGACGGCGCAGGCGGCGTAAGCCAGCATCGCCAGCGTGACATGAACGTGCAGCCAAGTGGATTGCAGCGCCGGAACCAGCGGCCGAACTTCGGAGGGCAGCAGCTGCATCAGGATGACGCAGACCACGGCGAGCGGCATCGTGATGCTGCCGATGATCTTGACGCCGAATTTCTTTTCGGTGATCAGGGTGAGCAGGGCGACGGTCCAGACGAAGCTGAGCAGCATCTCGTAGATGCTGGCGAACGGCGGCCGGCCGGAAAGATACCAGCGATGCCCCACGGCCAGCGTGTTGGCAACCCAGCCAATCGCGGTGGCGGTGGAGGCAAACTTAACGTAACGCGCCGTGCCGGTGACGCCGAAGCCCATGTAGAGCGCGCCCGCACCGGCGTAGAAGATGAGCGCGACGTAGAGCAGATTGCTCTCGCTGAACAGGCTGGCGCCGGATTTGGCTGCGCCCAGCAGCGCCACGATCAGCAGGAAGGTCACCGCGAGTCCGACCAGAACGAGCAGAGCGTTGCCACCGGTGGTTGCGGGCTGCTCCATTTGTACGACTCGTGCTCGGCTTGCCATTGTCTTTCTCCTTATTCCATGTGCCGCCGGGTTGAAACCCGGCTCGAAATCTTTATTTACCGCGGGGACGCGAACCTAAAGGTTCGCTCTACCGTACAAACTGCGGCCGGGTAGAGCGAACCTTCAGGTTCGCGTCACCGTCGGCCCTTTTATCCATGAGGGGCTTTAGCCCCGTTTTCTGCGCCGCTGAGGAATATGGATAATCCTCTGCGCGTTCTGCCAGACCCTTTCGAACCGGGTTCTGCTGGATGTACCGTGAAAACTCGGCGAACTCTTGGGGATCGCGGACGCGGCGGTCGTAATACCTCTGTTCCCAGACCGCCCGAAGGATGATTCCGTTCTCCCGCAAAGAATGTGAAAAGCCGCCCTTGATCAGTTGAATCACTCGACCTAACTTTTGTTGATCGTTGAACGACAACAGGACGTGAATGTGATTTGGCATGACAACGTATTCGTGAAGCTCGAATTCACCTGCATCACGATATTTGCGGAGCGTGCCGATCATGAGTTCAGCGACGGCGTCCGGCTGGAAGAGGTTCTGCTGCATATGCGCGCAGATCGTGATGAAGTAAGTCGTCATGGTTGTTCCGGGGCTAAAGCCCCTCACTCTCTATTCGGTCCCATTGACGCGAACCTGAAGGTTCGCTCTACCTATCCTTCTCCTCGCCTGACGCGAACCTGAAGGTTCGCTCTACCGATCTTTACCGCCTACTTCACTCCGGCGAGGGTTAGCTCCGGCTTTTGTTTCTTGGCGGAAAGCGGTACGACTTCCGCGCCCTCCAATTCGGTGCGAATACTGTTGACCAGTTCGTTGAACCTTTGCTCGAAGCGGTCGCGATTCTTATTGGCCTGACCGCCGACCCACAGCACGAGGTTGCCGCGTGCGTCGGGAATCGCCGTGACCCACACGCGCATGTGCACCATGTAGAACGCGACGAAGAGGCCCGCGCCCATCAGCAGGACTCCGGCCCATACCAGCCACTGACCCGGCTCATGCGAAACTTCCAGGCCGGTGAAGTAGCCCATCTTCATCTCGCGAAAATCGATGCGATAGCCAGTGTTGTTCTCGCCCTGCGCGGCGTTGTTGTACGCCGGGAACATCCACAGTTTGGTTTCGGCGTTCGTCTGGGTGTTCGTCACCTGCAGGCGAAACGCGGGATTCACCGGATCGTCGGACTTCTTGAAAATCTGGTTGTCGCGAATGAAGAAGTCGGGAATGTACTCGGCGAGGGTGACGATAGTGTTGGGCGCGATCTCGGTCGCCTGATTCATGGGCAGCATGAGTTCGCGACTGTCGCCGCCGGTGTCAGGCGTGAGTGCGACCTTCAACCCAACCAGCTTGCCGGTCGATCCGAAGCTGGCCTGATAGAAGCGCAGTCCGCTGTAGATGAGGGGATCGTTGACGACGATCTCTTTGGCTTTCACCTGCTGGCCGTTGTCGACGACCGCCAGCTTCGACCACCAGCGCTTGGGCGAGCCGTCGGCGTAAGTTTCCTCCCCGGCGCCATTGCACTTGACGGAGAAGGGAATCTGCCTGGTGCCGCCTTTGCGCAACTCGATGGTGTTGCTGACTTGCCCGTTCTCGAGCGCCATGAAGCCGCTGTAGCCGAAGATGCCGTCAATGATGCCGCCGGTGAAGATAAGAAGCAGGCTGGCGTGGACGAGGTACACCGCCATGACCGAGAAACGATGACGTTCTGAGTACAAGGAGGGTTCGACCCGATCGGCGATGCGTTCGACCGGCCAGCCTGACTTCTTGAGGGCCCGTTCTGCAGCGTTAAGACCTTCTTCGGCGTTGTTGATCGGCAACTCGATTTTGTTGGGCAGGGCGGAGCGGAAGTGCGAATCCGTCTTGCGATAAGGGCGTGCGTAAAAGCGCCACGCGTTGGGAAAGCGATCGATAGAAACCAGAACGATACTGAGACTCACCAGGCCAAGCAGCGTCAGGAACCACCAGGTGTGGAAGACGTCGGTGAAGCCAATGCGATCGAGCCAGTGCAGCGTGGCCGGCGAATAGGCGCGCGCGAGCTTGTCGGGATCGGTGGCGGGGCGCTGGAGAATGAACGTTCCGAGCGCGGCCGCAATGCCGGTCAAGATCAGCAGAACGACGCCGGTGCGCAGACTGGAGAAGGTCTTATGAATCTGTTTTGGAATAGAGAGAACGCTGAAGGCCATGCTCGCTCCTTCCCGTGAGCAAGTGAAGAAGTGCAAATGGAAGGCCAGAATTCAGGCCACATGTAAGTTGTTGTGTTTAGAGGAATTATGCGATTTAAGCTGAAGCGGGTATGCGGCGTCGGTGAGGCATATCACGCAATGACGTGAGGAAGCGCGCAGGCGGAGCAGTGCGCTGGTGGGCTTTGTATGGGTGCTATACTCGGCTCGAAAGCGCCCGCTATGGTAACCACACAAATTTCATTGGATCAGTATCTTAGGACCAGCTATCGGCCCGACTGCGATTACGTTGCGGGTGAGCTGGAGGAGCGCAATGTGGGCGAGAAAGACCACTCGGCGGTGCAGGCGTTTTTCGTGAAATGGTTTGCCGCGCATGAGGAAGAGCTAAAGCTGGAGGCTTTTCCTGAGATTCGAATCAAGGTGTCGGCGCAGCATGTGCGAGTCGCCGATGTGGCGGTTTTGCGCGTCGATGAACCTTACGAGGCTGTGTTAACCAGGCCGCCGCTGGTTGCTATCGAGATTCTTTCGCCGGAAGACCGCATGAATCGCTACGGGCGGCGACTTCAGGACTATCGCCAGTTCGGCGTTCCTCACATCTGGGTTATCGATCCCCAGCATCGCGGCGCGTTCGATTGCAGCTCGGAAGCGTGGCGGCCAGTGGATGCGTTCGTGATCACGAATCCTGCGACAACGGTGTCGCTGGAATCGCTCTGGAAGAAACTCGAATCTCTGCACTCCTGAACGACCTGTCCAGAACTACATTTGCAGCGCGGTAGTCAATTCAGCGCCGAGATCCCTACGGCGTGCGGCGGTAGCTATAGATGTGATCGGTGATGACGGGCGGCGTGGTCATGGGGATGTCGGTGGTCAATGCCTGGTCCAATCCGGCGGGAAAGGCGTCTTCCAGTTTGTCGTTGGAGAGCAGATAGGCGCCGGGTTGCAACATCGCGGCGATGTTCAGGCGCGCCAGAGCCTGCTCGAAGCCGCCGTAGTAGAGGAAAATGTTGGTGCCGATGATGAGGTCGAAGCGCTGGTCGGGCGCAAGCGGCAGGCGCTGGTAGACGATGTTCATATCGACGGGAGTGATGCGACTGACGATCTCGGGCCGGATCTTGACCGCTCGTGTAGCGAAGCCGGGCGAGCCTTGCGGAACGGGAATCGGCGCAACCGGCTGGCCTATGCGCGATCCCAGTTGCTGCCAATAGGCGGTGAACTTCGCGCGAAAATCGTCGGTCCAGCGGCCGTCGGAGTACCACGGCAGCTGCACTGTGTAGGCCTGACCGAGCGCGGCGTTTTTGCGGGCGATCCCAAGGTGAAGATTGACGCGCGAGCTGATGTCGAAGGTGTAGAGCTCGACAGCATCCGGGGCTGCGAGGCCGAGGCGGAAGAGCGTGTCCAGAACGGCGAAAGGCTGCGTGATCTGGGGCGGGTAGTAGTCGACACCCTCTTGTTTATTGACGAAATCGAGGCCCGGGCCGACGATGGCCACGCGGCGGATGCTGTTCGGCTTCAGCTTGCCGGAGTCCAGCAGCGACTGCAGCGTGAGGTCGAGATCATAGTCGGGCCAGAGATTGCTGTCGAGCGAGATGCCGCGCCGCTGGAACTCCTGGCTGCGATTGGTTTTGGCCTGCTCGCGCAGCTGGAGAAATTCTTTTTGCATGCGCGCGAGATTGGCGAGCAGATAAGTCTTGAGCTTGGCGCGATCGGCCGGAGTCTTGAGCGAATAACCTTTCTTCTCGACAAAGGCGCGCATCTCGACGAAACCCTGGTTCGCGCCAGGCGCGGCGAGCGCTTTGATGAGATCATTGGCGCGATTCTCGGCGAAGGCATTGACCAGAGAGCTTTGCCCGTAAAGCACAAGGTAGTCGTCGTCGATGCGATATTCCCTGGTGTAGGTCACTCCAAAGCGCAAAAGATTGGTGAGACTATCTTCCTCGCCGGTGTCCAGACGCTGGCGAATTTGCGCATCGGATTTCTGCAGCCAGGCGGTCCAATCCGAAGAAGTGATGGTGGGGGATGGACAGCCATTGGCGTTGCAAGGGATGGTTTGCAGCACCGGCCGCGCGGCGTCGAGCGGCAGGAATTCGGGAAGAGGGGTTTGGGCGGCGATCGCGGAAAGAAAGCTAAGTACGAATGTAAGAGCAACGACGAGGGCGCGAGTCGTCCGAACCTTTGCTCCCGCCCTGGCCAAAAGAAGGCCAGAACGGGGCACCCGCCGATTTACTCCCGCCTTGGCCAAAGGAGTGGAGAAAAGCAGGTCCCTCGACTCCGCTCCAACACCCCGCCAAGCGCAAAAGCGCTTGCCAGGGACCCCGTTTGCGCCTCGCTCGGGATGACAGGAGCGGGGCACCCGGGCGCAATGCGGCAGGTTCACGGCAGTGGGTGAAATCCGAGATCCGAATTGGGCTGACATGGGTAAATGCTGTTCGCTGGAATAGGTAGTAGCACTTCTCATGCCGACATGGCTAATAACTTAAGCCTAAGAAAAAAAGCTGGTTGAGTGCAGTCTGCGCTACCGGGATGGCGGAAAATGACACAGAGTTTTGCGGCATTCACCCCGGCGAGGAAGACTCTCAGGGCAAGCGCTACCTTGATAAAGATTCAGCACTGGTTTTGGCAAGGTGAGGTATACTCTGCGGCAGAACGCCACACGTCTATGCAGTTCCTCAGGCAAATTGCCGCCGCGTTGTTCCTGCTGCTCGGCTTCGTTCACGTTGCGAAGGCCACCGATCTGAAGGTCGTGCTTCTGGACAGCAAGACCGGGCATGCCATGCACTCCAAGCTGGTGTGCGTAAGCTTTCCGATTAGCGATCCAATCGCCGTTAACCAACCACGCATGTGCCGGCGCACCGACAACACCGGTACAGCTACGTTCAGGCTGCCGGATACCGACCCGCAGACGGTGAAGGTCGAACTCAACAGCAACAATCTGGAGCCATGTTTTAAGTCGGAGGCGTTCTTGCTGGCCGACGCTTTGAAGGACGGATTCGTGGCCAAGAACATCTGCGCCGACGAGACCACCACCACCAAGGATCCGGGAGAGTTGGTCTTGTACGGGCATCAGAAAAGCCTGAAGGAAGCGTTGGGTACGACGCGGGACGAGTGGTGAAGAGAGTTGCACCACGGAAGCACGGAAGGCACGGAAATTTTCTTGTGTTTCGTGCGATCCGCCTGGTCTCGGACGGTGCGAGACACGCCACCCGGTACGGCGCGGGACGAGTTCTAAGGGAGTTTCACCACGGCAGCATGGAAGGCTTGGAAGTTTTCTTGTTTGCCGTGCCACGAGTCGTCCAGGGTTCGAGCGGCGGGAGACCCTTCGGCAAGCTCAGGGCAGGCTTGGGGGTACCCGACTGCGGGATTTCCAACGCCGATTGCGGGTGAAGACCCATTTTGCGGTCCTTGCCGGGGCCGCAAATGTCCCGCGTCTCTACGACTGAAGAGCTATTAACCTCCCTTCAATAAACAACTTACAATCTCCGCACTGGATTTACTTGTGGGGCGCCGGCTTCGGCATTCCGGGTGCACATACGCACGTAAGGGTTGGAGGTAGGTTGTGACCAGAGTAGTGCGGTTTCTTGTGGGGTGGACCATTTTCGCCGGCGCAAGCCTCGCTTTTGCCGGCGTCCATCCCGTGCCGCTCGACAAAAACACTCCCCCAGAGAAGTGCGCCGAGTGTCACGCAGACAAAGCCAAAGGTAAGTTCACTCATTCCGCGATTGCGACCGGCTGTACCAGCTGTCACGAAATCCGGGTGAACAAAGATGTCACGCGCGTCAAGCTGACGACCACGACGACGCAGGCGTTGTGCCTGACCTGCCACGCCGACCATAACGCTGCCGACCTGAAAGGCACGGTGCATCCGCCGGCGGTACGCGATTGCGTCAAGTGCCACGATCCCCACACCTCGGACAATAAGTTTCAATTGCTGAAGCCAACCTCCGGCGACAAGAGCACGAATCTCTGCCTGACTTGCCACACTCAGGGAGTGACGGTTCCCGAGAAAGGCAGCCGCCACGCGGCGCTCGACATGGGTTGCGATACCTGCCACGTCACCCACAAGACGGGCGAGCGCGGCAAAGAAGAGTTTGACTTCCACCTCACCAAGGCGAGTCCGGCGCTTTGCCTCGATTGTCACGATGCCAAAGATGCCGCGCTGATCAAGGCGCACCAAGGGCAACCGTTCGCGACCTCCAACTGCGTGCAGTGCCACAATCCGCACCAGTCGACGTCGCCCAATTTGATTCAGGCGTTCACCCATGCGCCATTCGCCATGGGATCATGCGACAGCTGCCACAAGCCCGCGGCTAACGGCAAGGTGGTTCTCACCCAGGCTGATTCGAAGGCGCTGTGCGTGAGCTGCCATAGCGACAAAGCCGAGCAGATCGAGAAAGCCAAGGTGCAGCATCCGGGCGCGCAAGGCGATTGCGTAGCTTGCCACAATCCACATGCGGGCAAGACGCCGGGCTTCATTCAGCCCGATCCGGTTAACGCCTGCCTGGCCTGCCACAGCGATCAGGCGGAGCAATTCAAGAAGGCGCATCTGCATCAGCCGGCGTTTGGGCTGGGTTGCGCGACCTGCCACGAACCGCACGGCAGCAACAATGCACATCTGTTGCGCGCTAACGGCAGCGCATTGTGCCTCGAGTGTCATGGCCCGGATTCCAAGCCGCAGAAGCTGGAAGCCGAACATGTGATCACCATCTTCAACGGCAGCGTCAAACTGCCCGAGGATTATTACGTAAAGAACAAAGTTATTATCTTGCCCATCAAGTACGGGCTGGGTCACCCGATGATCGGACATCCGGTCCAGGATGTGATGGATCCGTCGGACATTACCAAGGTCAAGACGCACATCGATTGCATGACGTGTCACCAGCCGCATTCTTCTGCGCAGCCTGCGATGCTGGTGAAGGATCAAGCCAACAACATGGCATTTTGCGACACCTGCCATAAGAATCGGCTGGCGCTGAAGTAGGAGTCGGGAAGGAAGACCGCAATGATAAGCAAACTTCGACGCAATTGGATTCGACTCGACTATGCAGTGACGGTCGCGGTGCTGCTGGTGGCTTCGCTGTTCCCGAACAGCGCGCTGGCCGGCAACAAGAAGAAGCCGGCCCAGGATGCGACGGCGGCTGCGCCGACGGCAGCAGCTAAGCCGCAGATCGATACCAGCAAGCTGGTTTGGCCGGAGCCGCCCAACATTCCGCGCGTGCGCTACACCAATTACTTCGCCGGCATGCCGCTGGACTACACGCCGGCCGCGCAGCAGCCGAAGCAGAAGTCAACCTGGATGGACCGCCTGGCGGGCGTGCAGGATCCCAACAACAAGCAGCATCTGAAGCCGCTGCCGTTTCAACTGCTGGCGCCGTATGGAATGGCGGTGAACTCCAAAGGCGAGCTGTTCGTGGCTGACCAGAAGGTGGGCGCGGTCTTTGTCTTCAACACCGAAACCAAGGACGCGACGCTGATCGCCAACGGCCGTGACGCCAGCTTCGCCTGGGTCAACGGACTTGCCTTTGACGACGATGACCGGCTGTTCGTGACCGATGGCAAAATGAAACGCGTTCTGATCTTCGATAAGAATCACAAGGTGGTCGATCAGATTCGTGAAGGCATCATCGATCCGGTTGGGGTTGCCGTGGATACGGAGAACCGGCAGCTTTATGTGGTCGATACGCAAGCCGACCAGGTGGTGGTTTACGACGCCGACACTTTGAAGGAGAAGCGCCGTATTGGAACCGGCGGAAAGAAACATGAGCTGAACACGCCGGGCAACTTCTCGCTGCCCAGCTTCGTTGCGCTCGACAAAGACAATAACGTTTACGTGACCGACACCATGAACTATCGCGTCGAGATCTTCGATGCCGATGGAAACTTCATCAGCCAGTTCGGCAAGCACTGTGATGGGCCGGGCTGTTTCTCGCATCCCAAAGGCATCGCGGTGGATACCGATGGACACATCTGGGTTGCCGATCCCATGCTCGACCTGCTGCAGGCGTTCAATAAAGACGGGGAGTTGCTGGGACTGGTCGGCGGGCACGGCAGCAATCTCGGACAGTTTTCCTCGCTCGATGGCGTTTACATCGACAAGAACAATCGCATTTTCACCTCGGAGCAATATCCTGGCCGGGTGCAGATGTTCCGCTACATCACCGACGCCGAAGCCGATCAGCTGAAGAAAGAGAAAGAAGCCCAGCGGGGCAGCGCCAAGGCGGCGAATCCAACGCCAGCGGCAGCGCAGCAGGCGGCAGCAGCCGCGCCGGCGGCAACAACTCCAAAAGCCGAAGCCGCGAAGTAGGATCTCCGCAGCAAAAACGCTCCGGACCAGGGATGAGCCTGGCCGGAGCGTTATTGGTTAGAGCCAGATTGCCGGTTTCCCGGAAGCGGCTAGGGATTCGTGATCTCCCAGACGGTACCAGCATTGTGTTCGCCGGCGATGGAGGCCGTTCCGTACAGGTTCCCCGAGGCATCGAAGACTGGCTTGGCGTAGGGCTGCGAGCCATCATTACCACCGGTGAAGTCGTAGACCGAGGCGTAGGTCCAATTGCCGCCGCCTGCGGGGGTAAGTTCAAAGACGTTGCCGTCGGCGTTGGCGCCATCGCACAACGTGGTGCCCCACAGATTGCCCTGACTGTCAAAGTTAAGCGAGGCCCATGGTCCACACTGAGCGGCGCCGGTGAAGCTCTGCAGCAGATTGAAGTTCCAGCTGCTGCCGGAGGGGGTCAACTCGAAGACCGTGCCGCCGCCGCCGCTGCCGCCGGTTGCAGTCGCGCCATAGAGATTGCCCGCGCTGTCAAAGATCAGGCCGGCTACCGGAAAACCGCCGTCGCTGCCACCGGTGAAGTTGTAGATGATCTGCTCGGACCATCCGCCGCCTGCGGGGGCTAGTTCGAAGACGGTGCCGTTCCCGGATGCGCCGCCCGCGGTGGTGGTGCCATAGAGATTGCCGGCGTTATCGAAGACGAGTCCATTGAAAGGGTGTGAGCCGTCAGGAGAGCCGCCAAAGGTGTAGATCGGCTGCTCGGTCCAGTTTTGGCCGGAGCGCGTGGCCTCGAAAACGACGCCATTACCGTTGCTGTCGCCGCCGACCGAGGCAGTGCCGTACATATTGCCCGAGGTGTCGAAGATGAGATCGCCATAGCGCGGTGTGCCGCCGTCAGCGCCTCCGGTGAAGCCATAGATCGTGGTTTCGTTCCACGAGCAGAGGGCGGTGGTGCAAGCGTTGATGCCCGGCCGCAGGCTAAAGAGATAGCCATAGGGAAGGCCAGCGATGTTGTTGGGGCTGTCGCCGTAGAGAAGACCTTCCGGGCCGAAGACGACGCGAGCTGAAATCTGCCCATCGAAAATGTAAAGCGTGTTGAAGAGCCAATTGCCGTTGTGGGTACGCATCTGAAAAGCTCCGCCCCAGTTGCTGCCGGAATGGCCGGTACGCACCGTACCGTAAAGCTTGCCGCTTGCATCGATGGTCAGGCCGGCCGTGGGTCTGGCGCCGTCTGGTCCGCTGAAGGTGTGAACGAGCTGGAAGCTCTGTGCGTGCGCAGCACCGGCCGTAACGAGGGTTAAGACTGACACTGCGAGTGCCAGCACAACAACCGTCCCCACCATCCGACTGAGCCTGCGCGAAAGACTCAGAAATGATCCAAGATTCGACATTTACCATCCTCCCGTGATGTTTAAAGCCAGGTTCTAGATTTAGTGTGCACAAGTGCTCGGCACTATACACCAATCGGGTGCAAGCGTCCTCTTTAATTTTTTGTCTTGGTCCAACGGCTTGCCGGAAGGAGCCTGTTGAGGTCCGGGTCTGGCCCATTTCAGGAAATACTTCTTGACATGGCCCGCCTTTGCAAAGCAAAATACGCGGCATCTTTTTGGCCCGAACATTCGGTGTCATCCCTGCTGGATTTTGCTTTTACTGGCCTCTCATTCAAGGTCTTCTTGACGTCCTGATTCGGCTTGATGCAGCAGTCAGGGATCGCCTATCCGCGGGCCATCGCAGCTTCTCTTACTTTCTGTAGCAGGGAGGATGAAGGCCTAACACCTTTCCACATCGATCGATCAGTCTCCCCCGCCGTCCTTATTCGCGCAGGGAAACGAAAGGGAGCATCCATGGATCGTTCTGAGGAACGAAACGACGCAGTCACGCGTCCTGAAGGCGACGAAGCTTGTCGCGTTCAGGAAAAAAACAATCAGCCACAGCCGTCGGACCAGAGCCGACGTTCTTTCTTTCGGAAAATGGGAGTTGGCAGCGCCGCTGCCGTGGCCCTCGCCGCAGTTCCGCTAGAGCCGCTGATCAGTGGGAAGAAGGGCGAAGCCGAGGCTTCGGTGGTTCCCTATCGCTCCCGGGCCCGAGCCAACGCCAGCTACCAGTACCGCGAGAACACCGCCGCGAGCGAGTTCATCGACATCGGCGAACTGCCGGACAACGGCGACGCGGCGCGATTCTCGGACTTCAGCGGCAGCTGGAGCAAGTGTCTGCCGCATCCCTATCTGGGCATCGTGAATCCTGCCGCCTGGCAGAGCCTCACCTACGCCCTGCAGACGGGACGTTTCCAGGACTTCCAGAATATCCAGGTAGGCAATCCGGGCGGAGCAGGTTTCACCGGAACGCTCAATGGCCCGATGGGGGCGCTGGCTTATGACCTGGAAGGACTGGACTCGCACGCGACCAACATTCCGCCCGCGCCCAGCGTCACCAGCGCACAAACGGCGGCGGAAATGGTGGAGCATTATTGGGCGTCGCAGATTCGCGATGTGAACTTCACGGACTATGCCAGTAACTCGGTGGTGGCCCAGGCCTGCGCCGACATGAACAACTTGTCGTACGTGCGCAGCCGGGGCAGCATCTTTCCCTACCCGGTCACACCGCAGAACCTGTTCCGCGGCATGATCAACTCCAACGACGGATCGCTGCAAGGTCCGTACCTCTCTCAGTTCCTCCTGCAGCCGACCATGCTGGGGGTGCAACCGCTGTCGCAGATGTACCAGAGATTCCTGTCGGTAGGCGAGGGCGGATCCGACTACCTGAGTTCGCCCAGCGAGTACCTGACCGTGGAAAGCGGTTTCCCGGCCTCGGCCAGCCTGCAGTTCGATTCCACGTACCGTTTCGCCCGCATGGGCCGCGACATGACTGCTTACACCCACGTCGACGCGCTGCATCAGGCTTACTTCGTTGCTGGCCTGGTGCTGGCGGGCATCGGCTGCCCGGTCAACCCGGGCAACCCGTATGTCGGCTCACTCAGCGAACACGGTTTCGGCACCTTTGGCAGCGCCAGTTCACAAGCTGGTCCGGTGGACGCGGTGGGAACGATTCCGGAGATGGCCACGCGGGCGTTGAAGGCCGCCTGGTTCCACAAGTGGATTGTCAATCTGCGGCAGCGCCCGGAAGAAGTCGGCGCCCTGGTGCAGGCGTTGATGACTAACCAGAGGCCGATGCCGCAGGCGGCGTTGGCGCTGAACCATGACCTGTTGAATTCCGCGGCGCTTCCGCTCATCTACTCAAAGTACGGCAGCTACCTGCTACCTCAGGCATTCCCTGAGGGCGCGCCCACGCATCCCTGCTACCCGTCGGGACATGGCACCGTAGCAGGCGCCTGCATGACTGCGATCAAGTTCTTCTTCGACGGCACGCAGAGGATCAGGCCGCTGCTGCAAGCCGCCGGCCGGGACGTTTATGTTCCCAGCGAGGACGGTCTGTCGCTGGAGGTCTATCAAGGCTCCGATCGCGACGAACTGACAGTCAACGGCGAGTTGTCCAAGCTGGGCTGGAACATCAGCATTGGCCACGGCATCCACGCCGGCATTCACTTCCGCAGTTCCAGCTACTACTCGTTGCTGCTGGGCGAGCAGGTTGGTATATCGGCTATGAACGATAAGGCCAACAGCTACGCCGAGCCGTTCAACATCCAGATGACCAAGTTAGATGGCACGGTGGTCACCATGAGCAACCACGGAGGACGGCGATAATTACCACGCCTCACCCGATCACCAAACCAGGCGGTTCGGGTGAGGCATTCTTTTCTGCAGGTGCCTCTGTTCTGTGACTTAAATCCCAACAACTACTTCGCAGGCTCTCGGAGTTCTATCCGCGGGCGGAGTGTGGTTTGTTCCGGAGAGCGTCGCTGTGGAATCCACGGCCGATCAAAGCTTGCTATTCTCAAATTTTGGAGGATTACCACGATGGCGCAGATGAAGACCAGGAGTTTCTCCACCGCCGATATTGCTTCGACGATTACGCAGATGGAGGAGGAGTGGGCTGCGGCTGCCAAGGCGAACGATCCCGCTAAGGTCGCGGGGCTGCTGGCCGAGGTGTTTGTCGGCATGGACGCCGACGGCAGCATGCAGAGCAAGTCCAGCATTCTCGCCCGAACCAAGAGCGACAAGTGGGAAATCAACGAAGTCAGCGATGTGAAGGTGATGGTGCATGGGAACATGGCCATCGCCACTGGAGCATGGCGTGGCAAAGGCACGTTGGCTGACGGAAAGATGGTCGATCGGCATGAGCGCTGGCTGGATACCTGGCTGAGAAACGGCAAGTGGGCGTGCATCGCCAGCGCCAGCACGCCGGTGAAACAGAGCTAGGAATTGTTTAGCTCACCACTCATTCAATCCCTATTTTTCCTTGTTCAGGGCTTCGGCAAAATTCGTCACCAGCGTCACCGACTGGCTGTTCTGCTGCGAGGGCCGTGTAACGAGGATCCTTTTGCCATCAGGGGAAACGTCGTAAAAGGGGACAGTGGCCATGTTCATTTTGCCGATCAGCGTTTGTGGGGCTCCGAACTGCAACTCGTCACCCTGCTCCTTCACCGGGACAGCGACAATCGAGTACGCCCCATTCAGGTTCTCGATGTAGTAGAGTTCCTTGCCATCGCTGCTCCAGTGGGCTAAGCCTGCCGCATTGGATGACACCTGCCACTTGCCTTTCCGGTCGCCAAAGGGCACAACGTACACTTCCCAGCTTCGGGACTCCTCGGAGTCGTATGCCAGGTACCGCCCGTCTGGTGAAAGCGATGCATTCGCGCCGTTGTCGACGACCTTGTACGGTTTGCCGGGCTCGGCTAACGGCAGGGCCCAGATACCGGGTCGGCCGTTTGAAGACTCAGTAAACAAAACTGTTTTTCCGTCGCGGGAAATGTCGGTTGGAAAGACATCATGATCGCCCGTAAACAGGCTTTCTTCGGCGCTGCTGCCGTCGGCGAGCTTGCGGAAAAGGCTATACCGGCCATTGCGCAGGCTCGAATAGTAGATCCACTTTCCATCGTGAGACCATAGGGGGCTACTGTTAGAGACCGGCCCGAAGGTGAGCCGGGTTCGGACTCCGCGCGCGAGATCCAGCACAAAAAGGTCCGAGGTACCCGCCCCGCTGTCCATTTCCAGGACTGCCCGATCTCCTTGCGGCGAGAGTCGCGCAAACGCCCAGGTGAGATTATCGGCGGCCACGCCAACTTCTTTCCCGCTGCGGTCCAGCCACACCAACTGCATGGTGCTGATCGTGCCGCTGCTGTAAACGAGCAGGCCGTCTTCTGTGGCCGAGACGTCCATGTGCCACATCGAAGGATCGTCCATCACTCCGCTGGCGATTGGCTGCGCGTCACCTTTCAACTCTCCTTTGGCCGGGTCAAAGCTCTGCGCCAGCAGTTTGTCGCCCCGGGCAAACAAAAGATAGCCGGCGGCATACACCGCGTTCGATTGCGTGTGCAACAGCAACCGGTTCTCGCGGCCATCCAGCGAGGCGTAATAAATAGCGTCATTGCCGGCCTTGGCGGTGTCGTGGTTGATGGCCAGATACAGCAAGTGTTCGCCGTCCGGCAAAAAAACCGGCCAGCGATGCGATGTGTGCAGCGCGGGGTCGAGCTTGGTGAGCGGCTCCGCGGTTCCTCCGCTCGCACTGACTTTCATCAAAGGTGCGCTTGGCTCGGGTGAAAACACGATCACGCCTCCGGGACCCCACGTCCCGCCTTTGCCCTGTTTTAGGTCGGCCACGTCGGTGGAAGAGCCGCCATTCAAATCCACACGCTTCAGCTTTCCTCGCACAAAGAACGCCAGCGAGCGGCTATCGGGTGACCAGAAAGGAAAGTAGGCGTCGACCGTGCCCTCGATCGGATGCGCTTCGAGGGAATTGGTGGGCCGAACCCAGATCTCCAGATCCCCTTCCTTGCCGACGGCGGTGAAAGCGATGAGCTTGCCATCCGGCGACAGCACCGGAGGCCCTGCAGCATCGCCGGTCAGCTGGAAAAGTATATTGGGGGGAGGATTGATCGACGATCGGATACTCGGCGCCGATTGCGGATGATGGTATAGAAGCACTGCGCCGATTGCGCCCAGCACAGCCGCTGCCACGATGGCTGCCAGCCAGCCGAGACGCCCGCCGGCACGCGAGGCTTGATCAGAAGCTGCCGCGCGACCGACCGGCTTCTCGGCCGCGATGGACTGCAAATCCAGCTTCACATCGTGCGCGGTCTGAATTCGCTCGTCGGGATCTTTCTCCAGGCAGTTGCGGATCAGCCGATCCAGTGCCGGCGGTGTAGCAGGCGCTAACGTCGAAACCGGAGGTGGTTCGACCGCAAGGATCTGACCGACAATGCTGGCCTGCGTCTTGCCCTCGAACGCGCGCTTGCCGGTCGCCATCTCGAACAGCATCGCGCCAAAAGCAAAGATGTCGGAACGAGCGTCGGCTTCCATCCCTTGCACCTGCTCGGGCGACATGTATTGCACTGTGCCGACCACCGTTCCCGTCATCGACAGCGGAGACGCGGGCGAAGCTGCGGGACTGGTCGTCGTTAACGCAGCGGCAAGCACAGAAGCCGATCCGCTGCCCTTGCCTCCGGCAGCGGCACTGGCGGCCAACGGCTTGGCCAGACCGAAATCCAGAAGCTTGGCCCCTGACTTGGTCAGCATGACGTTGCCCGGCTTCAGGTCACGATGCACCACTCCGGCGCGATGCGCTTTCTCCAGCGCGTCGGCAATGTCGATCGCAATCTTCAGAACCTGTTCCGTCGCCAGCGGACCTTTTTTCAAACGGTCGGCCAGCGTCTCGCCCTCCAGATACTCCATCACCAGGAAGTCGGTGCCGTCCTGATGGCCGACGTCGTGCAGGACGCAGATATGCGAATGCTGAAGCTGAGAAATGATTTTGGCTTCGCGCTCAAAGCGGGCGCGCAACTCGGCGTTCGCCACCAGCTGTGAGTTCAAAACCTTGATGGCAACGGTACGATCCAGGCGGGTGTCGCGCGCGCGGTAGACTTCGCCCATGCCGCCGGCGCCCAGCGGCGATTGAATCTCATAGGGACCGAGCTTGGTTCCCGGTGCGTTATTGGCATGAGTGCGCGCCATTATAGCGTGCGCACCGCATGCAGTAGCCCATCTTTCGACACCTGATTGCGCCAACGATGTCTTCTCCGGCGTATCACTCAGTTCTGCGGCAGCAATCACAGACAAAATGCTGGTTCAGCAGTTCAAATCTTTCCGGCGCTCGGTGAAGGCCACCCGCGCGATTCCGCCATCCGACTGACTGTTTCCCCGAGCGCCTTCGTACCCCTTCCCTTGAAACTGCGGCATTGGAGGTCTCTGACATGCGCATCTCGGAACAACCTCATCACTCATCGCTCAGCATCGAATGGAACGCATCTGCAGTCCTGTTCAGGCTAGTCGTTGTGGCCGTCCTCGTTTTGCTTGTTGCGATCACGGCCCATCCCGCGCAAGGGCAGACCTATCAAGTTCTACACAACTTCACCGGCGGCGTTGACGGCGGCTATCCTTTTGGCGGCTTGACGGTGGATGCCTCGGGAAGTCTCTATGGCACAACCTGTGGAGGAGCGTGCGGCAACAGCCCGGGAACGGTATTCAAACTCATCAAGAAGGGCTCGCATTATGTGTTTTCGACGCTGTACATCTTCCCAGGCGACCCTGGCCCGTCAGGCCGAGTTATCTTCGGACCGGACGGCACTCTGTACGGCACAACGTTTCAGGGCGGAAGCGACAGCTCGGGCACTGTTTTCAACCTGACGCCACCAGCTACCGCATCGCCCAACGTTTTTGGCGGCTGGACCGAGACCGACATCCACGTGTTCGGCTCTGGTGGAGACGGCAGTAGTCCACAAATCGGCGATCTGGTGTTCGATAACCAGGGGAACATCTACGGTGTGGCATGCGGCGGAGGCGCTAGCGGCGCGGGTGCCGCATACGAACTGACACCCTCCTCAGGAGGATGGAGCGAAACTATTCTCTATTCTTTTACCGGTGGGGCTGACGGGTTATGCCCTCTGGGGACTTTCATTTTTGACGGCCTCGGCAATCTGTACAGTACAGCCTGGCAAGGCGGCGGTTCCGGCTATGGAACGGTCTTTGAGCTAACGCGTTCGGGCTCCAGCTGGCAAGAGCAGACTCTGCACAGCTTCCAGGGAGGTGCTGATGGCGCTACGCCAATCGGCGGGGTGCTGATGGACTATAGCGCTCTGATTGTGTCCACGACCCAGCAAGGCTCTGCGGGAGGAGGAACTGTCGCCTGGCTTAACAATTCTATGTTCCAGTACCAACTGCCTGGCGCTCCTGGCACTTACAGCGGGCCTTGGGGGACTCTGGTGGGTACCTCGACGGATCTCTACGGCACCACATACGCGGACGGCGCGTACAGCCAGGGCTCTGTGTTTAATCTTGCGGGATGCGCCGGTTGGGGATACACATCGCTGCATGACTTCAGTGGTCCGGATGGAGCTTATCCTGCCGCCAACGTCATTCTCGACAGCGATGGAGATTTGTTCGGCACAACTTCTCAGGGCGGCGCCTACGGATATGGCGTGGTGTTTGAGATAACTCCGGCACAGCAGTCAGACGGGTTGCATCCGGATTCTGGGTGCTTCTGACCTTTACGTTCGCCAGCATAGGGATAGGTCCCTAACCGGCGGTCTACCTACCTTTGCCAAGCTGCTTTACAATAAAGTCTGCTTTGGCGTTCGATCACATCGTCAACCTGTGCCGGGCGCGGCGATTGCGCGCTGACAGATATGCTGCAGGCCATCGGGAGATGGAGGCATTTTGTCAGGCAACGGCATCTAAGATGGCATCTTCGACAGCTTCGTCGATAGCATTGTCGTTGGCATCTTAGATAACCAAGAGCGCTGCCTCGCCGTCTGATCCTGAAGACCCGAGTCCCGGGGTTTCCGGCAAGTGCTGGGCTGGCGGTACAGGGCGGTTTGTACTGCCCATGTCTCGCAAAGCGCGAGACATGGGGCACCCTCTGCGTATTCATAACGTGGCAATCAAAGTTAAAGTACCCGATCGAACACCGGTCGCCAGCGCCTCGAAGGCCAAGCCCCGTCCTGCGGCCCGGCGCGCACGAGTGCGGCACTTCTCCTTCAAAGATCCTGTGGTGAAGTTCCTTTCCGCAGCATTTCTGATGATTTGCCTGGTCTTCCTGGGCATCTTCTCCTATCTGTACGTGAAGTACGAGCGGGTGGTCGACCGCCGCATGTCGGGAGAGCTCTTCACCAATGCGGCCAAGATCTACGCCCGGCCGCGCCTGGTTTCTGTCGGCGAGAAATTGGACGCCAGCGAAATTGCCGCGGAGCTGCGGCGCGCCGGTTACAGCGAGGGAGAATCGTCGCCCATCGGCCGCTACTCGTACATCGGCGATGCGATTCAGGTCATGCCGGGACCGCAATCCTTCCACGGCGCCGACAGTGCGGTGATCCGTTTCCACGGCGGCAAGGTTGGTTCGATTACGGAAATTGGCGGCGAGCGGCGCGAGCTGGAGGGCTATGAGCTGGAGCCGCAGCTGGTAACCGCGCTGTTCGAGGGGCAGGACCGCGCCAAGCGCGAGCTGATCAAGTTTCAGGACATTCCGCCGCTGATGGTGAATGCGACCCTGGCCATCGAAGACCGGCGCTTCTTTCAGCATGGCGGCGTCAACTTCTATCGCCTGTTCGAAGCGGCGCTGGTGGATGTGCGCGAAGGCCGGCACGGCCAGGGCGGCTCGACCATCACCATGCAGCTCTCGCGCGGATTCTTCCTCACTCCCGAGAAGACGCTGAAGCGCAAGCTGACGGAGATGATGATCGCCTTCGAGCTGGAGCAGAAGTTCTCCAAGCAGCGCATCTTCGAGATGTACGCCAACCAGGTGTATCTGGGGCAGCGTGGCTCGTTCACCATCAATGGATTCGGCGAAGCGGCGCACGCGTATTTCAACAAGGACGTCAAGAACCTGACGCTGCCGGAAGCGGCGCTGCTGGCGGGGATGATTCAGCGGCCGAATTATCTCTCGCCCTATCAGCATCCCAAGCGCGCGCTGGAGCGGCGCAATCTGGTGCTGGATTCGATGGTCGACACCGGCGCGATCACGCGCGAGGAAGCTGAACGCGCCAAAGCAACGCCGCTGAAGCTGGCGGCGCTGAACGTGGAAGCCAGCGACGCTCCCTACTTTGTCGACCTGGTCAAGGATCAGCTGGCACCGCAGTTCACCGAAGAGGAGCTGAACGATCACGCGCTGCGCATCTACACCACCATCGATCCTGATTTGCAGCGCGCGGCGGCGGAAGCAGTCGACATCGGCATGAAGCTGGTGGATGAGCAGGTGATGAAGCGGCGTACCCACGTAACCAAGGTGGGGACGGGCAAGGACGCGGCGCGGGAAGTGCGTATCGACAGCGGCCCCATGCCGCAGGTGGCGCTGGTGGCACTGGATCCGCATACCGGCGAAGTGCTGGCCCTGGTCGGAGGCAGAAATTACGGCCTGAGCCAGCTGAATCATGCTCTCGCCAAGCGCCCCACGGGATCGATCTTCAAACCGTTTGTCTACGCGGCCGCGATCGACACCGCGGTGACGGGGCAGTCGTTGACCGAAGCCAGCGCCGATCCGAATACCGGCGTGGTAACCCAGGAGAGCGGCGTGTTTACGCCGGCAAGCCTGATTGACGATTCGCAGGTGAGCATCGCGATCAACAACGGCGACGATGTTTACGAGCCGCGCAATTATCACGAAGCCTTCCACGGTGAAGTGACGGCACGGTATGCCCTGGCGGAATCGCTGAACAATGCCACGGTGCGGCTGGGACAGGAAGTCGGCTTCGACAAAGTGGCGGCGTTAGCCAGAGCTGCCGGCATCACCAGCGCGCGCGGCACGCCGGCGGTCGCACTCGGCGCCTACGCGGCGACGCCAGTGGAAATGGCGGGCGCGTACACGGTGTTTGCCAACGGTGGAACCCGGCTCTCTCCGCTGATGGTGCGCTCGGTGCGCGACGTCAAAGGCAATGTGCTGAAGAACGGCAACTTCCAGAGCGAGACCAAGGAAGTTCTGGATCCGCGCGTGGCTTACGTCATGACCACCATGATGGAAGCGGTGGTGAACAACGGCACGGGATATCCGGTGCGGGCGCGCGGCTTCACGCCGCCGGCGGCAGGCAAGACCGGCACCTCGCATGACGCGTGGTTTGCCGGTTACACGTCGAACCTGCTGTGCATCGTGTGGGTAGGGAATGACGACTACACCGACATCAAGCTGGCGGGCGGCGCGGCGGCTGCGCCCATCTGGGCGGAGTTCATGAAGCGCGCGGTGGAGTTGCCGCAGTACGCCGACACCAAGGAATTTCCCGCACCGTCGGGCGTGGTCAACGTTACCCTCGACAAAGCCACCAACCTGCTGGCGACGCCCTCCTGCCCGCAAGCCTATACCGTGGCGTTTGTCGCCGGAACCGAGCCGAAAGAAACCTGCGAGCAAGGCTTGGGCGATCATCGCAACGTCGTCTCCAAGATCTTAGGGATTGGATCGCCGCCGGTAGCCGCGCCTCCGGCCAACAGCAACGGGCCGATGCAATCCACTGCCGGTACCCCGCCGGGCCAGGCGACTGCCGTCGACGAAGCCAACGACGGCCAGCCGAAGAAAAAGAAGAAAGGATTCTTCAGCCGAATCTTCGGGCATGGCGACAGTCGTGACGAAGAGCAAAATAACGGGGCGGATGCGCCACAAAATGGGAACAATCCTAACCCTAAATAGGTCTATTATGAGCAGCAAGGGGTTGTGGGAGGAGCGCGTCCACTTCGCACCCAGGCTAGCGTCCAGGCAAAGGACGTGAAGCTGGCGCACAGAAGGTTCTCCGCCTGCACCGATACAAGGAGCCGGCAATGGCTGATCTCCGATCTGCTCGGTTCATCGTCCTCAACAGCGGGCTGATTCTCGTCCTAGCGGTGTTGCTTTCGCTCACCGCAGTCGCACAACAAACCAAATGGACAGCGGAAGCAACCTCGCCGCCCACGCAAATGACGCCGCCGGCGGTTCCGGATGGCAGCGCCTCGGCCGCCACGCTGGAAGAGCAGGGCGATGAGTTGCGCGCGCAGAAGCGCTATCTCGACTCCATCGACTACTACAACGTCGCGATGAAGAAGCAGCCTTCGTCGCTGTTGTGGAACAAGATCGGTATGGCGTATCTGCTGCTGCAGCGCCCGGATCAGGCGGCCAAGGCCTTCGACCGCGCCATCAAGCTGGACAAGCAGGATCCTGCTTCCTACAACAACCGCGGCTACGTCGAGCAGATGAAGAAGAAGTACGACAAGGCCATCGTGTATTACAGGAAGGCGATCGTGCTGCGCTCCGACGACGCGGTTTTCTACTACAACATGGCGTCCTGTTATTTCGGCAAGCATGACTATCCGGAGGCAGCCAAGGATTATCACCAGGCCTTCGCGCTCGATCCCAATATTTTTGTGCGCGCCAGCAAGACCGGGGTGATGGCGCAGGCGACCTCGCCCGACGACCGCGCGGCGTTTTCGTTCCTGGTGGCCAAGATGTACGCCCAGGCGGGAGACTTCGATCACTCGCTGGAATATCTCCGCAAGGCGATGGAGGATGGCTACAAGCACATTAACGACGTGTATAGCGATAAAGAGTTCGCCACCTTGCGCACCGACAAGCGCTTCGAAGCGCTGATGGCGCAGCGGCCGCAGCCGATCCCGTAAGGCCAAATTGTCCAGACCGTGCCAGTCGCGCAGCAATGCCATGTCCACACGAAATGTCATTTGATATAATTCTGACATGAATGAAGTCTATGCCAGAATTAGTGAAAATGGCAGAATCGTGATTCCTGTCGCAATGCGCGAAGCGCTCGGCATGGTGCCGGGAGAGGAACTTGTCCTGCGCATGCAGGACGATGAGCTGCGGATCACCACCATGCGGCATCGGATTGAGCACGCTCGAGAGCTTGTCCGGCGGCATGTTAAGCCCGGTCGATCGCTAGTGGATGAGCTGATTGCCGAGCGGCGCAAGGCGGCGCAACGTGAGTAAGGCTGTGCTGGACGCCTCCGCCGTGCTGGCCATTCTGAACAGCGAGCCCGGCGCGGAGAAGGTGCAATCTCTGGGCGACGCGGTGGTTTGCGCCGTGAATCTGGCCGAGGTGCAGAGCAAACTGGTGTCGACGGGCATAGCGCCTGAAGATGCCTGGCAAGCGGCGAGCAGTCCGGTGCAGGAGATCGCGGAATTCACCGCGGAGCAGGCCAAGATTGCGGGAAGCCTCACGGCGCTGACGCGAACGTTGGGTCTCTCGCTGGGCGATCGCACATGTTTGGCGCTGGCCATCGCGCTGAAGGCGCCGGTCTACACCGCCGACAGAACATGGAAGGCGCTGCGGCTGGGAATACCCATTCACGTCATCCGCTGAAGAAAACGAAGGCCCCGCTTGCGCAGGGCCTCATGAAGTCTGCAGTGCTCCACCACTACTTCCCGAGATGTCCACGCGGGCTGCCGATGCCGGTGCACTGGTCGTAGCCCGGTCCAGCGTCGACGCCGTTGGATCCTGTGGTCACATCGTAGAAGTTGTAGGGATAGGCGAGGTGTCCGGAGAGCTGATCGTACAGCAGGTTGTTCTCCTGATTGGTGTAGTATCCGACCGGGTTCCATGGCGCTTGGCCTAACAGGTTCTTGGCGGCATTGACGATTCCCGCCAACGCCGGCGACGCGAGGCTAGTGCCGCCCACGGTCAGCCAGCCGGAATAACCGTAGGTGTCATAGACCCATACGCCGCTGCTGGGATCAGCGTCAAAAGAGATGTCGGGCGTCTGGCGTGCCGCTTGGCCAAACTGCGCGTACTGGAAGTTGGCCCATGGTCCCATGCCGTTTTCGATGTCGGGCGGGCTCTGCCAGTTCTCATAGGCGCTTACCCCGCCGCCCGAGCCTGACCAGCAGCTCTCACTGACAAAGTTGCCGTTAGCATCGCGATTGACCGTGGTGCCTCCAGCCGAGACCACCCAGGGCGAGGAACTGGGATACTGCGCGCCCCATCCAGAATCGCCGGCGGAAGCAAAGTAGACAATCTTCTTCCAGGACCAGCGATAGAAGCAATTGTCACTGCTTCCCACCTCGCCGGACCACTCTCCGGCGCCCCAGCTGTTGGAGATGTCGCCCCCACCCCGATTGCTCACCTCGATGCCGGCCACCTGCTCGGCAAAGAGCAGGTCCGCCAGGCTATTGCTACAGGCTTCGATCAGCAGGATTTTGGCGCTAGGGGCCATGACGTGAGCCCACTGAATGTCCAGCGACTCTTCCACTCCCCAGTCGGTACTGACCGGAGGGGTTCCGGCGCAGCTGGCAGTCATGCCATTCAGCGAGCCATAGGTCTGGTTGGCATAGACCTTGCGGAACTGCGCTGCCGGTAGTCCGAAGTAGCTGGAGAAATACGCCAGATCGCTGGCCGCATGCGGGTTGTCATACGCGTCCACCAGGGCGATGGCTCCCCAGCCGCCGTCGGGATGATTGGTGCCGCCGGTCTGTGGATTGCATCCGCTATAGATCGGACCAACCTTGTAGACGCAGCCCAGCGATGCCGGGGTTTCGGCGAAGGTGTTGTTGGGGACGGGCGAAGACATCGCCTGTCCGGCTGGAACGAAAATCAGATAGTTGGTGTGGGCACGGAGGCCAGCATCTTCCGGGCGGAACACGCTGCTGGCAGGGGTAATCATGGCACCAAACGGTTTGTGGCTCGCCGGTGGGGACGTTGGAACGGTTAGGGTCTGGGTTGTGATCTCGTCTGGTGACACTTGTGGCCGGGTCAGATCGGCCTCTTGCGCGATGATGCCGAGCGCGCAGAACAGTACGGTTAGAATTAGCGCAATACGGATTACTGCTTTCATACCACTCTCCTCTCACATCACGGACTGGGGCGATTGACGTGCGAGGCTTGCGCCGGCAACGGCGTTGCAGACGCAGAACCTGAGTAATGGTTGAGCAAAAACGATTTTCGCAGGGTGACTGTTTGATGGAAACGCGGGCCAGAAACAGGCGCTCTGCCGCCATGTTCGCTTCGATATCAGCAGATACGGATGAATGTCCACCAGTGTGTGATAGTTCTGGTGGAGAAGCAACAGCCGGCGCGGAATAAATTTGCGTTTCACGCCCAATGTGGGAGCAGCGCGAACCGGGATCACCGCGGAGCCGGCGTCCGCAGCACATAACGTGCTTAGCCCTGCGCCTTCAAGTTGGTCCAGGATAGAACTCCCGCGTCAGAGCAGAGCGTGATTAGTCCGGCGCAGCCGCAGGCGAAGCGTTCGACAAAACCAAAGGCCCTGCTTGGCGGCAGGGCCTCGACAGAATCTTTACTGCAATCCTCAGACTACTTCCCCAGATGTCCGCGGACGCTGCCGACGCCGGTGCACTGATCGTAGCCCGGTCCGGCGTTGTGACCCGTGCCGTTGGATCCGGTGGTCACATCGTAGAAGTTGTTGGGATAGGCCTCGTGGGCATAGAGCTGATCGTAGATCAGATTGTTCTCCATGTTGGTGTAGGGTTGCCCCGGAACGCCTTGCCCCAAGGTGTTTTTGGCGGCGTTGATGATTCCCGCCAGGGACGGGGAAGCCAGGCTGGTACCGCCGACTTGCATCCATCCGCCGTAGCCGTAGCTGTCGTAGACGTAGACGCCGCTGTTGGGGTCGGCGTCAAAGGCGATATCGGGAGTTTGCCGCGCGGTCTGCCCGAAGAGGGCGTACTGGAAGTTGGCCCACGGTCCCATACCGTCTCCGAGGCTCGGCGGATTGTGCCAGGTCTCATAAGCGCTTACGCCGCCGCCCGAATCTGACCAACAGCTCTCGTTCAGGAAGTTGCCGGTAGAGTCGCGATTGATGGTTGTACCTCCGGCAGAAACGACCCAGGGTGAGGAGCTGGGATACTGCGCTCCCCAGCCGCCATCCCCAGCCGAAGCGAAGTACACGATCTTATTCGGGTAATAGTCGAAGAAGAAGTTGTCTCCGCCGTTGCCGACTTCGCTGGAGTACTCATCGCCGCCCCAGCTATTGGAAATATCGCCGCCGCCGCGGTTGGTCACCTCGATGCCGGCTACCTCCTCGGCAAAGTACAGGTCATTGTTGGAGTTGCTGCAGGCTTCGATGAGAAGAATTTTGGCGTCAGGCGCCATGGCGTGAGAGTACTCAATGTCCAAGTCCTCTTCGAGTCCCCAACTGATATCGCCGGCCGGCGTGCCGCTGCAACTGGCCGTGAGGCCGTTCAGCGTGCCGTAGCTGGTATTGGCGTAGATCTTGCGAAACTGCGGCGCGGGTATGCCGTAATAGCTGGAAAAGTAGTCCAGGTCGTGGGCCGCGTTGGGATTGTCATAAGCATCGACCAGGGCAATAGCTCCCCAGCCGCCGACGGGATGATTAGTGCCGCCGTTGGCGGGATTGCATCCGGTGTACTGCAGCGAAACCCGGTAGACGCATCCCAGTGACGCGGGCGTCTCGGCGAAGGTGTCGTCGGGAATGACGGACGACATGGGCCTACCGTCGGGAACGAAGATGACGGTATTGGTGTGGGCGCGGATGCCGGCATCCCCGGGACGAACGATGCTGCTCGCGGGAATGATCACCTTGCCCGGACGATGGTAAATTTCCGCCGCCGGAACCGGGGTGGCAGGTGCAGCCTGCTCCGGGATATCCAGGGGTGGAGTTTTTTCTGGCGTCTGTTGCGCCGGCACACTGATGGCACAAAGCAACACTACCGCTACCAGGGCACAGTTCTGAACTCTCATAGGCTCCTCTTCAGGGTTCGGTCAATGTTTGGCGACCGGGGCACAGGAACGATGAACTGCGAATCACTTACCTCGGCACGATTACAAGAGCGGCTGGCAAAGGGAGCGAGCGGCGAGTTCGCCTAGTGTGGAGCAGGTTGGGGTCAAAAAGCAACCAAAAGTTCGGGAAAATTTCCTGGTCGAGGGCTTCGGTTCAGGAAGCAGAATCTTTGGCAAGGCGCTGAGGTGCCTGATTTTATCCCAAAGTGGGAAATCGCGAGTATTTGACTTTAGAGCGCGTCAAATCGATTTGACGGCCTCCAGGGAGTCCGAGCTCCCGATCGTCGATCCTGCGGCATCCTGGCGCGATTAATGCCACGTATAGGAAGTCAATGTATAGCAATATAGTGCTTCTAACGCCCAAATATTTCGTCACTAAAGCGCTATTGCTGCGTGCGAGCGGTCGTAAAGGTGGGACTCGTCACCACGTGTTGTACGCGGTGCCTTCGCTGGATTGCAGATCGCTGCCGCTGTGCACGTCGATGATGCCGGGCTCGGTCTGGTCAGGAGACATGATGCTGTCGTCGGCCACCGGGACCCAGCTCTCGCGCGAGTTGGTGAAGGGATCTTTGGGCAGTTGCTTCAGATAGCCGGCGTCGACCAGGTCCTGCAGCGATTGCGGCGCCTTCTGCTTGTCCAAAGTGTACTGGTCGATCAGCGAGCGCAAGGTGTAGAGATCGTCGCGCAGCACCGTCTCCTGCGCGTGCAGGATGGTCTTCTGATAATTGGGAATGGCGAGCGACAACAGAATGACGATGATGGTGATGACCACCATCAGCTCAATCAGAGTGAAGCCTTTCTGTCGCAGACGTCGCATGTGGGTCACCACGTTTTGTACTTCGTTCCGTCCAGGCCGGTGCCCTCGGACTTAGTATAGACGTCGAAGACGTTGCCTCCGCCCCAGGAATCGGCGTCGGGATCATCCTGAATCGAGCGCATGCCCCACTCGTCCTTGCCGGTCATGGGATCGACGGGGACGTGGCGCAGAAAGCGCATCTTCTTGCCATTGGCATCCACCCCCTTCACCAGCGTGTCGAGGTCGGGCGGATAGCCCTGGCTGTCGAGTTTGGTCTGAAACGCCCCGCGGTCGGCTGCGTCCTTGTAGCGATCGATGGCGTCGCGCAGCTCCCACAGATCGCGGCGCAGCTCGCGCTCCTTACCGCGCTGGATGACGACGCGCACCACCGGCGTGGCCGCGGCGGTGAGAATCATCAGGATCGTCATGGCGACGACCAGCTCGACCAGCGAAAATCCGCGCAGCCGTGCCGCTTTCAGGCGCGACAACGACGGTTGCGCCCTCCGGGCCGAAGTCGGGCCTGAAGCAATAGCGGCGCAATTGGGATTGGGTAAGAGCACTGCTGTAATTCTAATCGGAAGTAGTGCCGCTCTGAAACTCGATGCTCCGAGTAGCGCCGCCCTCCGGGCGGCTGGAATGCGGGCCTCTGGCCTGCAGGTGAATGGCAGGCGAGACGCCTGCCCGACAGCCGGTCTGGAGACCGGCGCTACGAGTTCAAGACTCGCTTGATTCCGGAAAACAATCTGCTGTTTAGACGCCCGACCTAGTGAACCGTCACAATCGCCTGCGAGCCGCTGGCTGGGGTTACCTGTCCGGCGGAGTTCTTGATGCTGGCACGATTGATGCTCAGCGTGGACTGTCCCGGAGCTCGCGCCTGGAAGGTCAGCGTGAACACCGAGCCATCGCCGGAGACGCCGGGCGATTGCGGCGGCCGCTCGGCGGTGACCGTAAGGATTCCCGTCATGCTGTCGTCGCGATTCACCAGGCTCGGGGCCTGCCCGTCCTGCGAAAGCAACGTTCCGTTGGAGACATTCAGCACCTGCAGCACGCGCGGGTTGTAGGTGATCTGCAGCGGAACCGAGGAGACGTTCTGCCCGCCCGCCAGATTTACGTTCACGGTGAAGGTCGAGCCCGCCGGCTGATCGACGGTGGGCGGATCGAAGCTGACGATGGCGCTGCCCATCGGCGCCGAAGCCGCGGTCGGCTGCACCGACGCTTGCGGCATCATGCCGGTCGGCGGCTGGCCCTGCATCGGCTTCACCGGCGCAGGATTGTTCATCGCACCACCCGGCCCGGCTCCAGCGCCTTGCGGCTGGCCGTTGTTGCCGGGGTTCGGCTGCACGTTGTCACGCCGCAGCACGATGGTATTCGCCGTGCCAACATCGATCGCCCGAGTGTTGGACGCACTGATATCCTGCGCGCGCACGATGTGCGGAATCAGAATGAAGACGATCTCGTTATCGTTGACTTCTTTGGTCTCTTCGGCGAACAGATACTTGAACAGGGGAATAGAAGCCAGGCCGGGAATGCCCGACAGCGAATGGCTGGTAGTCTCTTCCAGAATGCCGCCGAGGATGTTGACTTCGCCTTCCTTCATGCGGATTTCGTTTTCAATCTTGCGCTGGCCGATGACCGGCTGCATAATGCCGCCGATGTTCTGATAGGAGTCGACGGCCGAGATGTCCATGGCCAGCTTCAGCGTGACATCGTCGAGGCCATGCACGTGTGGAGTAATGTCTACATTGACGCCGACGTCGATGTAGTTGAACTGGGTATTGACCAGCGGGTTGATGCCGACGCCGCCGATGCCGGGCTGGAACGATCCGGTCGCCACCGGCACGCGTTCACCGATCTTCAGCGAAGCCTTCTGCCCATCCGAGGCGCGAATCTCCGGCTGCTGAATCAGCTTGCTGCTGTTGTCGGTCATCAGGAAATTGGCTGTCGCCTGCGGGATGGTCACCGAAAAGTTGGTGGCGTTGAGATTGCCCAGCGTGTTCAGGGTGATGGTTCCAGTGGCGCTGCCGCTGGAAGTTGTAGCCGTTCCGCCATTTCCCGCATTACCGCTTACGGTCGTGGTTGTGCTCGTGCTCGGCGTGGACTGCTGCAGCGCGACCGTAACGCTGGTCGGTGGATTGATGCCCAGGTTGCGCATCTTGTCGCGCGACACCTGCATGATGGCGACTTCCACCACCACTTCCGGCTTCGACTTGTCCAGATCTTCGATCAGCTTACCCGCCATCGCAATCTGATCCGGCGTACCGCGCACTACGATCGCCTGCTGCGAAGGAAACTGCTGCAGCCGTTGCGTGTCCAGCAGCGTGCGCAGGATGTTCACCATGTCCTGCAATTCGTTAGGCTGAGAAAGATTGCTCAGATAGAAGGTGCGGATGACGCTCTGTTCCAGCTCTTTGCGCTTGGCTGCGGTGTCGGCGGCAACGAAGATCGTGTTGGGTGTGACCGGACGCCAGAACGTCTTCGACTCCAGCGCGGTGATCTCCAGCGCTTCCTGCAGGGTTACACCGTTCAGGTCGACGCGAATGCGGCGCGAGGTGTAATCAGGATCGAACAATACGTTGATGCCTGCCAGACGGCCGATCGTCTCATAAACCGTCTTGGAATCTTCGGTGAGCTTCAGGATGATCGGCGTCTGCGAGACGGGCGCCAGCTCCACCGGACCGGTCGCCTCTTCCATGCGCTTGTCCAGACCGTTTTCTATGCTGGATTGAGGCGGCGCGTTGGGATTCTGTGCCTTCTGTAGCATCAGGTGAATCTTGTTGATCTCCTGTTGCGCAATGAAGCTGGAAGGATCGATGGCTAGCGCCTGCTCGAAATCGGTCAGCGCCTCCTGCAGTTTGCCGGCAGTCTTCAACAGCTGGCCTTGATGCACATAAGATGCAGCCGCCAGGAAGCGCACGTACTCGAAGGACGCGCGATAGGTCAGGTCGGTGGGCTTGAGCTGGTACGCCTGATGATAAAAGTTGTAGGCCGTGATGTAGTCTTGCCGAGCTTCCGCCAGCTTGCCCTTATCGTAGAGTTGTTTGGCTTGCTTGTCCGCCGAGGCGAAGACCAACACAGCGACTGTGAGGAGCAGCGCCAGGACACCGGTAAACCGTTTCATCACGTTCCTTACGACCTTGGGGAATTTAGACCGGGCCTGTCGCCTCCGTCGCTGCGGAGATGCCGGACTCCGGGTATGAGACTTGGGCCCACGCTAAATGTGAGCGTGTTCCGTTCCCAACTGCACCTGATCTGCGCGGCAGGGACGCAGCGAGTGCCGAAGCCGCGATTATAGCATCCATAACATATTGCGCTCTGTGGCCTTGACCGCATGTTCGCATGAATTTTGCGTAACTGGCGCAGGGAAGTCAACGATGGTCGCGCCGCGCGTGATGACGAACCTGAGTCCCAAAGATGGAAGGGCGCGGCTTCACAAGCTGCTGAAAAAGTCGTTCCGCGCGCGTTGTAACAGAGCATTCGTCCGCACCGCGTACACCCGCGTTCCCCGTAAAGGCTTCTGTCATCCCCGAGCGGAACAATTCCGCCGATCGATAGGAATGTGACCGAAGCGGAGTACAATGCGAACGGCGGAGTGAGTTTTGCAGGCAAGCTCGGAACTCGGCCTCGACGGCCACGAAACGCTTGGCGGGCGGGTTCTCATGTCGGGAGTGAATATGGGTTCTGAAGGAACAGGGAGTTCTTTCGTTGGCAACCGTGGTGAATTCTCCTCCGGTGCGGGTGGACGTCGACTGCAGCGACTTCGCCGGCGGCCGCTGCTGACCGTAGCCGCAGGGCTGTTGCTGTTAGCATTCCTCACTGGCTGCGGTGGTGGCTTCTTCCAACATCCTTCCATCACCTCCATGTGGGTCAACCCGGCTACGGCTACGATCACGCCCACCAAGACCGCCCAGTTCGCCGCTGTTGGTCTCTACTCGGACGGCAACCAGCAGAACATCGCCGAAAACAAAGTAACCTGGTCCAGCTCCGACTCCACAGTCGCAACCGTCTCTTCGCCTGGCGGCCTGGTGACGGGCGTTTCGGTTGGCACTGCGACCATCACCGCCACGGCTACCGTAACGGTTCAGGGCAAGGGCTGCCAGGTTCAAGTTTCGATCACTGGCGGAAGCCCCGTCCTGTCGAAAGTTTGCTATGGCAACAGCACCGAGACGCTCACCGGGACCGTCAGCGTCAACGTGACGGCGACTGACATGACCAGAACGGTCATCAATACCACCCAGGGAAGCACCCTGTCGCAGGTCACCGCGACCGCCCCCAAGGCGCCCGCAGGTCTGCAGTTTTATGCTTACGGAAACGGAGATGCCTCCAACGACCTGACGCAAACGGTAACCTGGACTTCGTCCAACCCGCGCGTGGCGACCATCAGCAGCGGGCAGCCCAGCGGCAACGGCGTGGCGACCAGCCTGGCGGCGGGGACCACCAACATCACCGCCAGCACCACCAACAGTGCGGGTCAGGTAGTCAACAGCCAAACCATCGTCCTCACCGTGCAATAAGGCACATCTTGAACTTGTAGCGCCCTGTAGCGCCGCCATCTTGGCGGCTGGATCGCGGGCCTCTGGCCCGCGGATGTTTGGCCTGCAGAGGGTAGGCAGGCGAGACGCCTGCCCGACAGCCGGCGAGGACGCCGGCGCTACGAATGACTGTTCATCGCGACACGGCGGTGAACAGGTCAGACTTCATCAGCGCCTGGAAGCGCTGATCGTCGGTCTTGAAGTGCATCTGCACCAGGTCGTCGGAGCTGGCGACGGTGGTGTTCTCCAGCGCCAGCTTCTCGCTGGACGAGCCGCTCATCCTGCGCAACAGTAGGCCGGCCTGCATCAGCCCCGAGAGGCTCGCGGCGGTCAGGTTGTCAGCGGTCTTCACCATCACGTCGAAGGTCACGCCGTTACTGAAGTTCATGGTGTAGTCGGAAGCCAGCAGGCGCTTCTTCACGGCATCGAAGTTGGTAAGCCCGCCGGCCTGGCCCAGCGCCGAGCGCACCATGTTTTGCGTGCCATTCTGGTCGAGCACGCTCCACACCGGCTCGCTATCGATACTGGTAATCAGATCGTCGATGGCGTTGTTCGCAGCCAGCGATGCCGCGCCGTTATCGCGCACGTCGATGGCGCCCTTGATGGCCGCGTTCTCCCCAAACAGGATGGTGATGGGATCAAGAAACACCATGTCAAAGCCCGATCCCATGGGATAGATGTCCGACAGCAGATACTTCTCCGGCTTGATCTTCTTAGCTTTGGCCTTAGCCAGGAACTCCTTCTGCTGAAACGGTCCTTGCGCGATGCCGATGCCGTAGATAATCTTCTTCGGCCCGCGATAGCTTACGAAGGTGATCTGCTCGGCGTAGAGATCGGGATCGATGCCCACCCTGCGCAGCGCCGCCTCGAACTCCTTAATGTTGTCCGGGATGATCTGATCTTTGAGGGCGCGTGCCGTGGGCGAATCGCGCAGTTCGCGGTAGTCCACCGAGATGATCTGCTGCACCGCCTGCGGAATCACCGTGCGCGCATTGTTGCTCAGGGGCGCGGCTGCCGCCGGAAGGCAGAGCGCGGCGCTCAACCAAACGCCGATGGCAAGCTGCTTCATGGATTTCTTGTGACCCGACTCGTGCGACAGAACTTTGCTGGTCATAGCTGCTGGTGCCTTAGACGGATCAGGCAGGACAACATCATCCCGCGGTTCGGTAGTCGCTGTTCGCTCTTCGCTCTTCGCCAATCTTGAGATTTGCCGAAGGTCGAGAACAAGATGGAACCCTGGCACTCGTCTTCGTTGGTAATGGGCCAGCTTTAAATTTGCTCGCTACCCCGAGCTGGGTGGAGCACGGGTAGAGCTGGCCTTCAGGCCAGCGTCCAAGTCCATTATTCAGAAACCTGAGTCGGCTTCAGCCGACGACACGCGTTGCTCCACGAGTTTTTGGCTTTTGCAGCAGCCTCTAAAGCCGGTTCTTCTATTCGGATCCTCAACTGCATCGCTGAAGCGATGCTCCACCCAACATCAGTTGAACACAATTTCAAACTGACCCTTACCGCTTCTTTGAAATGAAAGAAACTTTTATCTTCGTTTGGTAGAATACCAACTTGACCGTCCAAGTTGACAGTCGTCCAAGATGCTGAAGTAGTCGCTGTCTGACGGCTTCGGCGGTCTTTAGTGCGCCACACGTGGAGTTCGAGCGCAAGTTGGGAATTCGGCCTCAAGTGCCGCGAAGCACTTGCCAGGGTTCCCGCGTCGGGAGAGAAATGGGTTCTGCGGGAACAGGGAGTTTGTTCGTTGACCACCGTAGTGAGTTTTCCTCTACTGCGGGTACACATCGACCGAAGCGAGTCCGCCAGTTGCTGGCGACCACAGCTATAGCCCTGTTCTCGTCCGCGTTCCTGTCCTCCTGCAGTGGCTTCTTCATTAAGCCTACGATCAGTTCGATCTATATCACGCCCTCTGCGGCCACCGTCGGGGTGGGCCAGATGACCCCGCTAGCTGCATATGCTACATACTCCGACGGCACTCAGAATCAGCTCACTGGAGATTCGGTAGGCTGGACCAGCTCGGCCACCAACATCGCCAGCGTCACTTCGCCCGGCGGTTCGGTAACGGGGGTCGCCCTTGGCACGGCGACCATCACCGCCAGCGCCCAGGGTGTCACTGGGACGGCCACCGTCAATGTGACAATAAGCAACATTACGAGCCTGGTTATTACCATCACTCCGGGAAGTACCCAGCCCATAACTACGGCGAGCATCAGCGGAACGAATGGTACCTTGCAGTTCTATGCCTACGCCAATGGCAGTGCCAACAACGACGTGACCCAGGCGGTAACTTGGACTTCGTCGAACAACTCCACCGTGGCGTCGATCTCTAGCGGGAATTCCAGCGGCAACGGCTTGGCGAGCGCCGTGGGCGCCGGCCAGACCAACATTACGGCTACCACTACCAACACGGCTACGGGTCAGCAGGTGAGCAGCCAGACCATCGTCCTGACCGTCACACAATAGGGCGCCGACCCGGTGCGCCACTCAACAGAGCGGCTGAAAACCTCGATTGTGGAATGTTTTGAAGGCGGCGCAGCTTCAGCTGCGCCGATTACTTTTGAGTTTGTCATCACGAGGAGGCCTTCAGGCCGACGAGGGATCTGCTCCTCAACTTTTTCGGCTGCCTGCTCAAGCCGGTTTTGCCTGAGTGGGAGGCTCTCATCGCGATGAAACCGCAGCGGAGTTTCCTGCGGCATCGGAGCTCGCTGGTAGACAATCGAGCGCCGCAGGCGCGAAAGATCATAGCCCAGCGCTTCAACGCTGGGTGGGCGTCATTTCATTCCCGAGCCCCTTCAGGGGCGACAGTATCGGTTAGGCCAGCGTCAAGAGCGCCGAATGTTGGTCTCTTTCCCGTCCCCTAAGGCGTGACCCCAAACATCGTCCCCAAGCCGTCCGTGCCTCCGTACAGCGTGGTGCCGTACAACGTGCCGTTATTCCAAAGCAACGTCCCGTAGGGATTTCCGCCGCCGGCGGGAAAGTCGTAAAGGTCGGTGAACCCCCAGACGCCATTGGAAGGCCTCAGCTCGAAGACGAAGCCCCGGTCATACAGGCCATCCCCAGTGCTCACGCCGTACAGGTTTCCGGCAGGATCCCACGTCAGGCTGGCGAGATTCGTTCCTCCCCCCTGGCCGCCAGTGAACGAATGCAGCGGCGTGAGGGTCCAGTTTCCATTGGAGGGCGATAACTCGTAAACCGTGCCTCGCCCGTCCGCGCCTCCGCCAAATGTCGCTCCATAGAGATTGCCTGCGGAATCGAAGATCAGGCCGCCAGACGGATCTCCTCCATCGAAGCCGTCCTGAAATATATAGAGCGTGGTATCCACCCAGCTCGATCCCAACGGGACCAGCTCGAAGATCACACCGACACCATCTCCTCCACCGTCGGTCGAACCATACAGATTGCCGGCCTGATCGAAGATTACCCCGGACTCGGGGTAAGCCCCGTTGCCCCAACTAAAGCTCAACAGCGTGTTGAGCACCCATTCGCCGGAAGAATGACTCAACTGGAACACCGTTCCGTCGTTGTCCATCCCGCCCTTTACCGTCGTTCCATAGATGTTCCCGCTCTGATCAAAGACCAGGTCGCCCATTGGCATCTCTCCGTCGAAGCCGTTAAAGCGATGAAGTACGGTCTCCGTCCACGGGCAGAGTATGGATCGGCAGAAGTTGGCCGGAGGCGCTAACCGGAATATCGTGCCGCAGCCCTCCAGGTAACAACCTATGCCGCCCTCTTGCGTGGTGCCATACAGCGCGCCGTCGGGACCAAAAACCACGCGACTCAGCGGCAAATTGCCATCATTTCCACCCATAAATCCATAAAGCGGAATGAGTGTCCAGTCGGAGCCGTGCGGCGTCAACTTGTAGACCAGGCCGCAGCCAAGATCCTGAAGGCAGTTGCCGCCCAGATAGCCTCCGTTTGCCGTCGTCCCGTAAAGATTGCCGGCATGATCCATCGTCACCCCGACGTAAGGTCCCAGGCCGGCGGATCCGCCGGTGAACGAATACAGCGTGCTGTAGCTTTGCGCGCCGGCCGGCAAGGCGATGAGCGCCAGCGACACGATGGCCAATAGGCACGACACACGCTGGAACCAACCGCTTGGCAAAAAGTGAGAGCTCTTTATTGGCAGTTCAGAATCGACGAACATAATCGCCTCCCGAGGAAGCTACTCTCGCGTCTGATCAGGAGCCTGTCAAATTAATTCCACCTTACGACGTACCGCCTTGTGAGCACTGGAGTTCTTGATCCTGTAACCCGCTTCCGCTGCGAAGTCGGGGTGCCCCACTCAAGCCGGTTTGCTTGAGGGGGAGCCTCATCGCGATGAGACCGCAGCGGAGTTTCCTACGGCATCGGAGCTCGCTGGTAGACAATCGAGCGCCGCAGGCGCGAAAGATCATAGCCCAGCGCTTCAGCGCTGGGTAGGCGTCATTTCATTCCCCGAGCCCCTTCAGGGGCGACAGTACCGGCAGAGCTGACCTTCAGGCCAGCGTCCAAGGCGCCAAATCTTCACCTTGAGCCGGCTTCAGCCGATCCCGCCTGCTGTTGGCTCAATGCCTTCTCGAATTTCCCTTGCGCGTTGCCGACGAAATCCTTATACCCTGCAGGGTCGATAAAGACGCGCGGACCATCCTGCGGATAGCGCTTCAGTTTCGCGAGCATGTCGAAGTACACGCCGTGGGCTCCGAGAAATACGTCACACGGCAAAGCCTGCAAGACCGCAAACGTGTGCTGGAAGTCCTGAGCAATGCCGGGATAGCTTACGGGGTGGCCGGGTGTCGCGACGAGGTGATATTCCGACCAAAACCCAACCCCACCCACGATGACAATATCGCGCAACGTTCCCGCTGGTTCACCTGGCAGATGAGAGCGCATCGTCCACGTCGTGCATCCGCGGGTATGGCCCGCAGTCTTGTGGGCCGTCAAGGTCACACCCCCGAGGCTTACCGTGTCCTCGTCGTGGAGAACGCGGTCCACGTGCGCCGGGGCGTAGGTGGGGATATTGGGTGAGGGCGACAGGAAGTCTGACCGTCCGCCAGTCTCAACCACGCTTACGTCGCCGTCCATCACCATGTTCTGCGCATGCGTCTCGCGAATCATCTCGGCCGCGCCGCCCATGTGATCGTCATGCGCCTGGCTGTTGAGCAGAATCTTGATGTCATTCCAGCGGAAGCCCAGCTTCTCCACACTCGCCCGAATCTGCGGCGGCGAGCTGCCAAGGTTGGCATTGATCAGGATATTTCCCTTTGGCGTGACGACCAGGTAGCTGGCAAGATCCTGGCTCCCGACGTAATAGAGATTGTCGGCAATCTGGAACGGCGCGATCGGTGTCGTCCATGAGGGTTGCGTCTGCGCGTGCGCCAGTACGGACGCGCAGCACAGCAGCAGCAATAAACGGGAAAGAAAACCACGCATTTTTTCGTTATATAACAGCGCCCCAAAAAGCGCTGGGTGCAGAGTACCGGTAGAGCTGGCCTTCAGGCCAGCGTCAAGAGCGCCGAATCTTGATCCTGAGTCGGCTTCAGCCGGCGGCACAGATTCCCAGCCCGCCCTCGAACCGTCTACACTGACTAAACGTCCCATATGCCTCGTCCCGTCCAACCCGCTCCCGCCAAGAAGCCTGGCCGCCGCGATCCCGTCGCCAGTGGCGAGCGCGACGCTTCCCAGAATCGCGTCGCCTCGCACAACTACTTCCTGCTGGAAAAATTCGAGGCCGGCATCGCCCTGCGCGGCACCGAGGTCAAGTCGGTGCGCAACGGCCGCGCCAATCTCAAGGACGCCTACGGCCTGGTCAAGGACGGCGAGCTCTGGCTCATCAACGCCCACATCGGCCCCTACGAGCACGGCAACATTTTCAACCACGAGCCGCTGCGCACCCGCAAGCTGCTGGTCCATCGTACCGAGCTGAACAAGCTCATCGGCAAGACGCAGCAGAAAGGCCTGACCCTGATCCCCACCCGCCTCTACTTCAAGAACGGCCGCGTGAAAGTGGAGATCGCGGTCGCCAAGGGCAAGCAGAACTGGGATAAGCGCGAAACCGAGCGCCGCAAAACCGCCGACAAGGAAGCCCGCGAAGCCGTCGCCAGAAGTCGGAAAGCATAACCCTCCGCTGGATGATGCGATTGCTACGCGAACATGCTTGTTATCGCCAACCGATCAGGGCATAGAATGTCGTCAAGCCGCAACTGACGATGTTCACGAGGTGATGACTATGCGTTCGGTCCCCCCAACGCGGCACCTTCAGCGGAGCCATATTGTCTTCTTCGCGCTCGTCACTCTTTCTTTGTCGCTTTGTGCGAAAGCCTCCGAGACACCGCAAGGCAAGACCCTGGCAATGTCGAAGAACGGAAATTACATTGTGGTGCAGGAATGGCGGCTCGGCCCCGACAATTACGTTGAGCAGGTCACTTTTCAGGTGTTCACGAAAGATCGCGACCCTTGGCAATGGATGACCTGGGAAGGGACGTACTGGCAACCGGATTGGAGCGTGGTGCTTACCGAGAACCAAGGGGTAGTAAAGGGAAAGGGGATGCCGATCAACGTGTGGCCGCTCATCCCAGACAATGGCAACTTCATTGTGCTACTGGACAACATGGGATTCTACGGTATATGGATTTTTCGCCGACGCACCCGCTTTGACTGGGAAGCTCCTTTGCAAATCCAGTCTCAAAACGGCCTTCTTGTAAAGGCCATTGCTGTGGAAGAGCTTCTGCCACCGGAGAAGCGTCCGAAGAACAACATAGTCACCTGGGCACCCCCATGGTTCGAGAAAGCTAGCTTCCAGTTCTCACCAGACGACCAACTGCTCATGCGTTATTCTGACTCTCCCGTATCCGTCACCATTAACTTGAAAGATGGGACCATAGTCGGTGCCCCGGATTCTCATCCCGCTGCTGGACGCTAACTTGGGAGCGCGAAACCGAGCGCCGCAAAACCGCCGACAAAGAAGCCAGAGAGGCCGTCGCCCGGAGCCGAAGGACGTAGCCATCGGCTCAGCGTGCTGCCGAGCAATTGCGCGAAGGCTCAATCAAGTGTAATGTCGAGCCACTCCGCGTGAAGGAAAGCTCACATGAGTAGCCTAGTCCTCCGATGGGTGTCAGCGACCATTCTTTGTTTATTGGCAAGTGCTACCCCCTGTTGGCCACAGTCCTCACTCGATACCATCAAGACGCAATACACCGCGGTTAGCTCTCAACTGGAAAAGCACATCGACTGGGACTTCTGGATTGACGACGACCCGCAGTCGCCTCAGTTGTTAGCTCGACAGTGGTCGCTCGCGGCTGAGTGGGTAGCTGCGTGGCTTAATGCTCAGCCTTCAACGGGCCCGGACGATCTGGCCAAGGCAATTGCCGAACTCGAGCCAACGGTCAAGCCGAATTTTCTAAAGCTAAGTGATGACGCCTTCCTGGTGGCCGCCCCAACTCTAATGGGCAATGTGTTCATCGTGTCCAAGCTTAACGGCTATCGAGTCGCGTGGAGCACGGCGCAGCCGACGGACGCCGTGGGCAAAGAAGCTGACAGTCTCGCGGCCTGGTTTCCGCAAAACGCAAGGCATGGCAGCCGGGGACCTTACTGGGCAGCGTCGGGCAGAGCGGGGCCAGTGACTCCAGTCGAAATGGGGAGGTTGCCGAGTGACGAAAAGGAACATGCGCGCTTCTACATCGAAGGGGTCTATGCGCAGAGTGCGGGCGGGACGGAGGGCGCACAGATCAGTGTGTGGGCGTGGGATGGCGTGACCGCGCGGCCACTGGTCGTTCGCAGCTATGCAATCATGATCGATCAACGCGTGGGGACGCGCGTGGAAGGCGATCTCCTCAAGGTTCAGCAGAAGGAGTTCTTTCGCACATTTTCCTCTTGCGGTGCGTGTGAGGAACGCCAGACGGATTGGATTCTACGGCTGACACCGCACGGCATTGAAGATCTGGGCGAAAAAAGTACCGTTCCCGAGCTCGATGCCGTCGATGAATTGTTTTACCGCGTAATCAGTCACCAGCCGGCCCAGGATATAGCCGCACCAGGTGTTATTAAGGCGGCAGAAAAAATGGTGGAGGAGGCAAAGGCGCAACACTCTGCGGCCGAGTGGAAGAAGTATCCCACGCTTGGCATGATGGGGACCTGGAAGGTCGACCAAAGCCGATCCGGGTCGATTGTCTGCCTTACCCTCGATGCTATCGATACCATCACAGCCTTGTACACACTGGAACAGAGGGGCGACCGGTTCTTCATCAGCGACCTTAAGCGAACCCAGCAGGAATGTGAGTAGCCGAATGCCGGGACGCCCCACTCAAGCCACCCATGCCTGCGCGGGGTACCCGGCCAACTAAAGTCTCGAGCCACTTCAGGGGCGGCAGATCACTCAATCAACCTCGCACATTTTCCTGCCCGTCTTTGTCATTCTTCTGCTACTCTGCGCGTACTCCCGCCGGAGGCCTGCATGCCCCAGAACAAGACCAAAGCCACCGCCGCCAGCGTCGACGCCTTCCTCGACGCGCTGCCCGAACCTCGCCGCGCCGACGCCAAGGTGCTGGTCAAACTCATGCAGTCCGTATCGCGCCAGCAGCCGAAGATGTGGGGGCCGTCCATCGTCGGCTTCGGCAGCTGTCATTACCGCTACGACAGCGGGCGAGAAGGAGATATGCCTCTCATCTGCTTCTCGCCGCGCAAGTCTGCCAGCGTCGTCTACAACATGGGCTCCGCCGACAAGGCTCTGCTCGACAAACTCGGCAAGCACGAGCTGAGCGGAAGCTGCCTGCACATCAAGAAGCTCTCCGAAGTCGATGCGAAGGTTCTCAAGACGCTGGTGGCCGAATCCTTCGCCAAGACCCGCGCCCAGCACTCGACCTAGCGGCACGTTCTCTTACGAGCCTCGCCGTATACTGCTTGCCGATGAATAACTCCAATCTCGACCAGGAACACCGCCGTCTCGCCGATCTCTACGCCTCCATGGCGGACGGCGAGCTGGACGCCATCGCGCAAGACTCCGCTGACCTGACCGACATCGCGCGGCAGGCGCTCACGGAGGAACGCAATCGCCGCTACATCGCGCCTCCCGTCGAGGAGAGCGCTCCTCCGGCGGACGAGCGTATCGGCTGGGAAGACCTGGTGGTGGTCAAGCAATTCCGCGATCTGCCCGAAGCTCTGCTGGCCAAAGGCTCGCTGGAATCCGCGGGCATCGAATGCTTCTTCGGTGACGACAACATGGTTCGCATGGACTGGTTCATCTCCAACCTGGTCGGCGGCGTCAAACTGTGTGTTCGGCCGGAGGACGCCGACGCTGCCGTCGAGTTGCTGGAGCAACCGATTCCTGCCGACTTTGATGTCGAGGGCGTGGGGCCGTTTCAGCAGCCTGCCTGTCCGGAGTGCCACTCGCTCGACGTTTCCTACGAAACCCTGCACAAGCCGGTTGCGTATACCTCCGCATGGATCGGCGTCCCAATCCCCGCCCCGCGCAAACGCTGGAAGTGCCAGGCCTGCCACGCCGAGTGGCAGGACGAATCCGAGGAATGAACCTTTTCCTGTTGCCGCTTAATACAAGTCGTGCCATCATCCCTATTGGGAAACAATAGGAGCGCCGCTGTGAGACGACGAATTTTCTCAGCCCTCGCCGCCGTGGTTTTGATCTGCGTCTCCCTCTCCGCCCAGACCGTGAAGCGCCTCGACGGCAGCACCATCTCCGCCGCCGAGATCGACACGACCGTCAGCCGCCTGATGCAAGCGGCCGAAGTCCCCGGCGTAGGCATCGCCATCTTCAACGACAACAAGATTGCCTACCTGAAGACCTACGGCGTCCGCGACAAAGAGAAGGACCTGCCGCTCACGCCCGACTCGGTGATGACCGCCGCGTCGCTCACCAAAGCCGCCTTCGCAACCATGGTGGTTGATCTGGTCAGGCTGGGCGGCGTGGTTGATCTCGACAAGCCGGTCTACCAATACCTGCCCAAGCCGCTGCCGGAGTATCCCTTCTACCGCGACCTCGCGGGCGACGAGCGCTACAAGCTCATCACGCTGCGCATGTGTCTCGACCACACCACCGGCTTCCCCAACCTGCGCGCCTTCACCGACGATCACAAGCTCAGCATCAACTTCACGCCCGGCTCGCGCTTCGCCTACTCCGGCGAGGGCATTTTGCTGGCGCAGTTCGTAGTCGAGACGATCACCAGGAAATCCGCGAACGAACTCATGCGCGAGCACATCTTCACGCCCGACGGCATGACGCGCACCAGCATGGTCTGGGAGGAGCGCTTCGAGAGCGACTTCGCCAACGGCTACGACGAGTATGGCCGCTCGCTTGGCCCCGAGCGCCGCCAGACCGCCGACGCCGCCGGCTCCATGCAGACCACGCTGCGCGACTACGCGAATTTTCTCCAGGCGATCCTCGACGCCCACAATCCCGACGCCAAGGGTCGCGAACTGATGCTCACCCCGGAAATCCAGATCAACGAAAAGCACGAGTTCCCCTCGCTCAACACCGAGACCACCGACGCCAATCGCGGCATTAAGCTCAGCTACGGCCTGGGCTGGGGACTCTACTTCACGCCGCACGACCGCGCTTTCTTCAAGGAAGGCCACGACGACGGCTGGCGCCACTATGTCGTTTGCTTCGAGAAGTCGGGCACGGGAATCCTGATCATGACCAACAGCTCCAACGGCGAAGGCATCTACAAGGCGCTGCTGGAGACGCTGCTGCGCGACACCTGGACGCCGATCGAGTGGGAAGGCTTCACGCCCTACGATCAGCTGCCGCCGCGCCCGCCGCTTCCGCAGCACAAGGAAGTCGCGGTCGATCCCAAAGTGCTGGAGAAATACGTTGGCCGTTACCGCTTCTCGCCGGAGATTGTGCTCGCGATCACGCGCGTGGGCAACACGCTGTTCGTGCAGGAGAACGACGAGCCCAAGCAGGAACTGGGCGCCGAAGGCGAGCGCCAGTTCTTCTCGAAGACGGCCGATGACGAGTACAGCTTCGAGCTCGACACCTCCGGCCGCGTGATCACGATGATCCTGCACACCGGCGGCAAAGACCTGCCAATGAAACGGGAGCAGTGACGTGCGCGCGGTGAAAGCGCCGGGCTTCAGCCCGGCGAATTAGAAGCCCAAATGAAACGGCTTTAGCCGCGGACAGCCTCGGGTGGAGCGCGCCTTCAGGCGTGCATTTCAGCCCCGATTGCTTTTTGATGTGTCATCCCGAGTGGAGTGAGATTGCGCAGCGAATCGAACGCAGTCGAGGGACCTGCTTTCTGCCCGCGCCAGCAGCCATGGAAAGCCACAGCAGGTCCCTCCGCTCGAGCTCAAGCTCTCGGTCGGGATGACACATGGTTGGTCGGCGGCCATTCCGTCGCCGCACTGCCCTATCATGTAAAATAACCTTGCTACCAGGCGAGTAACGAAGGCACGCATACGTGCCATCTGCAGTCGAAGCCGCTCTGACGAGCGTGGGCCGGAGACATGTGCAGCGCGCAGCCGCGCCCCTCCGCTTCGATCATGGAAACGTAACTTAATTTGCAAGCCTTGTATCAGGGCATGCCTTCAGGCGTGCCGCACTCCAGGCCACAGGGATTGGGCTTTAGCCCCTGGCCGGTCCGCGGGGGCTAAAGCCCCAGCTGTTTAGGGCGCAACGGCACGACTGAAGTCGTGCCCTGATACGAAGCATTCAGGAGAAGAGAATGAAAATCGCAAAGACCGCAGATCGCAAGAAGGTAATGGATACCTCCCGGAGCACGGATTGCCCCAAGTGCGCCAAGCCCACGCGCGTAGTCAAGCGCATCAAGGATCGCGAGCGCGACATCCCCGGCGGCATGTACATCTCGTGCTCGGCGTGCGATTTTTACGAGAAGCTGTAGGGAGAGAGTTTCTGATCGATGGAACGGGCCTTCAGGCCCGCGGCTGCCAATGGGTGGAGGCCGCCTTCAGGCGTGCATAAAGAATCGCAGATTATGGAGTCGCGCTTTAGCGCCTGAGGTAGGGCTTTCTCGTACCTCAGCGGCTAAAGCCGGATCAGTTTGCCAGCGATATCTGCACCGCTGAAGCGGTGCTCCACCCGGACGATTGACTCGCGAATCTCGTGACAATCTGGTAGCGCTCGCAAGATTCAGCCCGAAGGGCGCCATTTGTGTTAGCCGTGGGCGTAAGCCCGCGGTTCTCGTTTATCTCAGGGGAACCGAGTCCCTTCAGGGACGACACCGGCTGTGGCCTGCAACTCCGCTCTGATCTGCTCAGCGACTTTCTCCCGCCACGCCTCATCCCACAAACTCCGCTTTCGCAAATAATGTTCCATGTGCGCCAGCGGATCGCGCGTCGCCTCCATGCGGCAGTCGATCAGCGTGGGCCCGCCGCTGTTGCGGGCGCGATGCACCGACTCCTGCGCCACGCGCCACACCGCAACCACATCCTGGCCGTCGACAATCACGCCCGGAAATCCGCCGGCGCGAGCCAGCAGGCTCACCGGCTTCAGGTGCGGGGCATACGCCGCGCCGTCGCTGCCGTTCTTAATCACATAAACCACCGGCAGCTTCCCCGAGCCGGCAAGTTTCAGCGCCTCGCTCCGGCCTTCCTGCGACGTCTCCTCGATCCCAACGGCAATGACCACGCGCTGCTTCTTCGCCAGCTTGTGGGCCAGCGCGATCCCCGTGCCGGCATAGAAGGGCTCTTCCGACAGGGAAGTGAAGCCCAGCAGCGAAGCTCCATCGCAGCTGCAAAAATCCGAACTTCGCAAGCTGCGCGACGAGGCTCCCGCCGCTACCAGCGCCGCCAGATCGCGCGGCGAGGCGCAGATCGTGTCTCCTGCAGCCAGAGCCGCCGCCGCAGCCACAGCAACCGCCTCATAGCCGACTACGAAATCGTATTTCGCGGCTAAGTCGGAAGATTCCGAAATCTGCTCTTCCTGCAGGCGGCAGCGCAGCAACGAGACATACAGATTGCGCAGTGTCTCGCTGTTGGAGGGCGAAGATCCGTTGCCGTTGCTTGCGTGTTGCGCTGTTGAAGCCCCCGTTTTGTCAGTTGAAATTTTCTCTGGCGTTCGCTTTACCGATGCATTCTTGCTCTTGCTGCCCATGCCACCGTCCCTGGAGAAGTCGTCATTGTATCGCAGCCGCCGCGATGCCGACGTGATAGCGCAACCTGGGTAGTGTCCTAATTTGGATTCAGGGCACGGGAGGTTTATGCGCTATGCCAATTGACACCGCTCCCTCTAGAACGTATGGGTCTTGGTACGGAGTGGCAGGGATTCCGGCCGCTCTCAGCGCCCCCTGTAACACGCCAGCGTGTGTCGGGGGGGCCTTTAGGTCACGAACGCCTATAGAGAAACCAGATCCAATAGCACTAACCATCATCATATCGGTAACGTCGTTCCATCCTGCATCATTAAGCATGGATTTTAGCTGCATCGCCAACGGGTACGAATCGGGGTCGCTGGAAACCCACCAAATCATCACCTTACCGCTCTCCATGCCGTCCTTTTTAGCTTGGTTGAGGAATGCTACAAACTTCCTCTGCTGTTCGTTGGATATCGTCCGGTCTTTCAAATACTCTCTAAGCTGGAGGAGATTTCGTTCCGCGATTGCCGTTCGCTCCTGCTGTTTGGCGAGTTCAATTTCTACTTTCTGCTGCGCTGCCTTGGCGTCTGCTGCGGATTTCTGTAGACCAGCGACTTTACCGATTTCTGTATTTAGATCGCCACGTAATATCAGGTTGTCATGTTCTAAGTTTCCAGCCCGCTCATGGGCCTCGTTAGCCGTTTGGGTAGCGGTAGCCGCTTTCTGGTTTGCCTCTGACGCTCCCCTGTTTGCTTCACTGATACGGGCCGATGCTTCGGCTTGCACCGCGTCCTGCACCTTATTGCCAGATTTCCACACCAAGTATGTTCCGAATACGGTTAACCCCAGCAGCACGACGTATATCCCAAACGTCCAATTGTGCGCCCTTTGGGCGGCGCGGATGTTGTCATCGGATGAGTTGTTTGTAGACGTTGCGCTGGCTGCATTGGGGCTGGTCGTCGTCGTTGTTGGGGTGCTGACAATCATCGAGAGCAACAGAAGAACCCAAGCCATAATAAAGCAATATTGTAACACAAAAACATTTGACAAGCGATAATTGATGTAATACGGTAATAAGTATGGCAAACGTACTCAGCACGGACAAGCAAATAGCTCTGGACGGTTGGCGATCTGGTAGAGGCAGCAGCGTGACGGCCTATATAGACGAGTTGCGCGAGGCTATCAGGCGTTTGCATGGCGTCGAATCGGAGCACGTCAAAAGCGTTCCTGTGAAGGAGACTTTCCAAGGCCAGACGGTATGGGAAGGCGTCGTAGAGATTTTCCATTTAACAGGCCATCCCAAGACCAGCATCGCGTATGCATGGTCGCATGAGACTGATGACCCGTCCAAGCCCGTAAGACACGTTACCGTGCTGCACATTGCTCCTGTGCTATCGGTGGCGATGGCGGTGCGAGCTGCTATCCGAGAGGAGTTTAGAAGTGGCGAACCCGAAGAAGCGTAAACCTGGAAGGCCGAAACTCCCCAAGGGTGAAGCCAAGGGCAAGATCGTACCCGTTCGCTTCACCGCCGACGAACGCAAGGCCGTAGAGTCGGCAGCGAGGGCTAACAATCAAACCCTGTCGGATTTCGTCCGTAGCACGCTTCGTGCCGCAGTCGGAGCATGAGATGGGCAAATTAGGACACTACCGCAACCTGAATCTCCGCCATGCGTTTTCAACAGAAATGTGCATAACGCTGTGGAAAAGGGCGGTGCACTACATCCTAAGTCGTAGAGATTCAAAACTTGTTAACACAGTGCACCTCGCGGAGTGCGCTAACGCGATCCTCAACCGCGCCTGGTGAAACCAAACTTGCAGGCTGCTGCGCGTCAGAAAAAAATCGGGCAGAGGCGATCGTCAACCCGAGCGCCGCAGCCCTGTTCTCCAAGCAGTTGAGGTTGAGATAAGCCGTAAGCCGGCCCCACTCGAACGCGCGCGCGAAGCGTGGACAAAGAGAAAAGCCGGAGCTGGTTGGCTCCGGCTTCCTAAGCAGAGAGCGAAACCCCTAAAGGTTGATCTTGCGGCGCATGAACCCGGCGATGCCCAGCACTCCGCTACCGAACAGCAGAATGCTGCCCGGCTCCGGCACAGAACTGCCTGAGCTATTGCTCAGCGTGGCCTCTCCTCCATCGTCAAAGGCGATCGATCCGCCTCCCGGAGGAATGGTGTTCTGCAGGATCAGTTCCAGCGTGTAACCGCCGCCCTGGGCACTGATGCTGGCGAAGTTGAAGCTGCCGCTGAAGTTCACATTGCTGGCGCAATAGTTGCAATCGTTGACCGTGACGGTCCCGATTTCAACTCCGTTGACCCAGTAGCCGACGGTCTCGTTATTGCCGCCGCCCAGGTCGTCCCAAATGTTGAAGTTGTAGGTAAGGCTGTTGATGGAAGGCTGTCCGGTGTCGAACAGCGCCGACATAACATAGTCGCCGGTGGTCCACATCGGAGCAGTCATGCCGCCAGCTGGTAAGGTGCCGCAACCGTTGGTGGCGCTGCAGTAGGCGTCACCGGCAGTGGGGAAGGGCTCCTGAACATCGTCAGCATAGGCGAATGTGGCGCTGGCCAGGAAAACTGCGAGGACCAGCCCCAGACTGAAGACAAGGAGTTTCTTCATGGAGTGTCTCCTCTGACGTCGAAGGAGGCTGTCTGGCGACAGCTTTCACCATTGGTTGCTATCGCCGAGAGTCGAGCTCGAGACAGGATCCGGGCCGGTATTAGTGCAATTTCATTTCCAATTTAAGTACTTGGAAATGCGTCAGATCGCTACTGCCCTGTGCACCAGCTTGCAACAAAGTTCGTGCATTTCTCCACCCCACCTCTCCGCCCGCTACCCCTGCGGCTCCGCATTCTGCTGCGGAGGCGTGTTCGCCGGAGGCGCATTCGGTTGCGCGGGCGGCGGAGCAGTCTGCTGGCTGGGCAGCGTCGAGCCTTCCGGCGCACGCAGAATGTTCTGCACATCGGCCGGCACCAAGCCCGGCACCGCCGGCATGTGCTTCACCTGTCCGGACTCGGCGTCCGCAATGTTTATGCCCAGCTTGGTCAGAGTCTCGCCCGTGTAGTAGTCCAGCAGCACCTTGGACTTCTCGTAGTTGGCTGCCGAGTTCAGCACGTTCGACTCCGCCTGCGTCAAGTTGCTCGAAGCCTGCAGCACCAGGGTCGGCGTCGAAGCTCCATAGCTGAACTTCTTCTGCTCGGCGTCGAGACTCTCCTTCGCATAATCACGCGCCGCGATGGCCGCCTTGAGCGCGGCGAAGTTGTTCTGCAGTCCGAATTGCGCCTGCCGCACCTGCAGCGTGATCGTGTTCTCCGTCTGCTGCAGCGCGATCTGCTGCTGGCGATATTCCAGCTCCGAGCGCACCTGATTGGCCTGTGCCTGGCGGTTGCGAATCGGAATCTGGAGATTTACTCCGACGCCTTTGTCCGGCGCCGAGCTGTTGAACAAGTTAGAGAATGCGTCGTTGTAGTTGGGCGGAACCGATCCCGGCACAAAGCACTCGCCAGACGGGTTGGTCTGTGGACAGGTCGGGATCAAAGGGTTCTGCGGACCGGCCAAACCTGACGAGCCATAGAACGCATAGAGGTCCAGTGTCGGCAGCAGGGCATTGCGCAGCGACTTGCGCGAGATCTCGTAATTGGTCAGCTGAATCCGCGCCGTCGCAATTTCCGGACGATCCTGCAATGCCTCCTGAATCAGATCTTCGACCGGCCGCACTTCGTACTGCTCGTCCGCCTTCAAGGTGTCGGTCGGAATCACCGGTGCCGTCGCCAGCAGCGGGTCCTGAATGTTCTTGGTGATCGCATTCTTGATCAGCAGTTGTTCCAGCTGAAGGCTGGTCTGCGCGATAATCAGGTTCTGCTTGGCGCTCTCCACTCCACTCTGCGCCTGCACCAGCGTGATCGGCGCCATCGTCCCGATCCGCACCTGCTCCTGATCGTCCGACAGCGTCTTGTTGGCCAGCTGCAGCTGCCGCTCGTTAACTTTCACCGCTTCGTACGCCGTCACCAAATCCCAGTAGATGTTTTCCACTTGGGAGACGGTGGTCATGATCTGCTGGCGGAAGACCACGTCGGCAATCTCGCGGTTATTGCGCGCGATGCGAATCCAGCGCAGGTTGGGATCGAAGCCGAAGCCCTGCAGCAGGTGCTGCCGCAGCTGGAAACGGAAGGTTGGTGTCAGCTGCGGATTCACGAAGCTGAACGGGCTGTTGGTGGTGACGTAGCTGTTGTTGAACGTCACGGTCATCAGCGTGCCGGTGGAAAATCCCTGCGAATAATTGAAGTTGTACGTGTTCGTGTTCTGATTGAGGCTTGGTACGCCATAGAAGATGGTGCTTTGCTGGGGCGTGACGGCGCGCTCGCCTTGAATGGTGCCGCCGATCGCCGGATCGTAGTTGTCGAGGGGCGGGCCTGCACCGAGAGTCGACACGACGATGCCCGCCGCGCCCGCGCCCGCTCCACCTGTGCCAACCTGAGTTCCACCGGCTCCCGTGCCGCTGGCGCCGGTGACCGAGCTGCCCGTGCCTCCGGCTGAAACCGCGCCCAGCGAGCCGCCTTGTGTGCCTTGCACCACGCTGGTCGCCACACCGCGTCCCGGCTGCCCGGAACTCGTCAGCAGCAGATCGGTGTCAGCAATCGACAAGTTGTAGCGCTGCAGCGTGATGTCGAGGTTGTTTTCCAGCGCCATGGCGACGGCGTCGTTCATCGACAAATACATCTGGCCATCGCGAAACAGCTTGTCCGTCATCGACGAGTTGATCAGGTTCGGCTGCGCCACGTGGCGCACCGTGTAGGGCGCGATGAAGTTGGGAAATCCCGACAACGGCTTCGCGTAATTCTGGTCGGAGTACGGATGCGCGGCATTGTGCTGCGGCGCCGGAGCCTGCGGCAGCGGCGTCAACGGCGGCATCGGCACCTTTTCCTGTGGCATGGTCGACTGCGAACTCTGCGCTGCGCTTGGCGGTGCGGTTTGGTCCGTGGCCGGCTGTGCCGTCTGCGATGCCGCCGGCTCTGCACTTTGCGGTGTCGTGTCCTGCGCCCAGCACGCCATGGTCAGCAGACCCGCCAATCCCAGCCAGAGAGTCTTGCGAGCCGTCAACCTTGCAAAACGAGAAACGAACATTGCCTGTCTCCTGGAACTGACACTCAGTTCGGTACGACTACTGCGTTTGTTGCTTTGTGAGGCCAGTGTTTAATACGCACCAAGGTGGCCAAAGGTTCAGGACCTGAGGAGCCTCAATGCCAAAGTGAATCTCTGATTCTAGAGCACTTGAGGAATTGGCGTAGTGGGAATCCCGGGATTGCGAGGCAGGCGTGAGGATCAGGGGCTGGGGAATAGAGATCAGGGAATAGGGATCAGAGATCAGGGATCAGCGAACCGGATCGAAGGTATGCATTGGAGAGTCCCGCCGCAGGCGGAGACGAAAGTAATTAGCCCAGCGCGGAAGCGCTGGGTACCCGGGCATTAATGATCCCGAGCCCCTTCAGAGGCGGCACGTTTCACCGCCGGCGTCTGCTCCAAATTCTTACTCACCTCATCTGCCACAATTCTGTTTCCTTCGGCACTCAAATGAATGTCGCCAAAAAAATAATCCTTCAAATACCAGCATCCCGGCGCCGACTTCGGGCACTGCTCCTTCACCGCAAAGAATTCCGGAAACGCGGTGACAAACCGTTTGCACTTGCCCTCACACCAATCGCGCCAGATGCGCACCTCGCGCGACTCGACATTGTCGTAGATCAGCGTCGCCGGCCACGGATACACCACCACGCTGATGGGAATATTCCGCTTCGCCAAGTCTTGGTAGAGCTCGTCCATCTTTCGCTTCTCTTTGGCGATGCCGCCCTCGACGCCCAGCGGAGCAAATCCCTCCTCAAACGGCTTGTCCTCGACCACCTTGCGATACGTCCACCCCGACCGCTCCAGATCGAAAACGTTGCCGTTGAATCCATGATCCAGATGGTAGAAGCCCAACCGCACCCATGTGCGCTCGGCCAGTTCCCACAGGTAATTCGTCAGCACCAGATATTTGCTGGCGAAGTTCCGCAGGTTCGAATACCACGTCTGATAGTGAAGTTGGTTCGGCGCCAGCGCCACCGCGCCCGAGTCGCCGACGTCATGCACCAGCGCGGCCTCGTCCTGCACATCAGACATATCGATGAAGACGATCGCCTCGTCGAACTGCAAGCCCTTGTCGAGCGCAATCCGCGCGGTGTTCAGATAATTCGACGGCGAATATCCTCCCACCCCGCCGTTCAAAATTTCGTATTGCGGAAAGCGCTTGGCAAGCCGCCCGACAAAGCTCGTCTCCCACGGCCCCATCGACTCGGTAAACGAATCGCCCAGCATCAGAATTCTCGGCCGTGGATCGGTAAGCGGCACCTCGCGGACCATCTCATCGCGAAAGCCCATGCTGTTGACGTTGAGCTGATAGCGCTCGCGCCCCCACGCGCGCGTGCACGAGCAGTTCGGCTGCAGCGCCAGCATCCGCAGCCGGTCGCGCCCCAGGCATCCGAAGATCTCCGCCGGCGTCGGCACCGACGACTTCCGCGAAAAATGGCTATACGCCGCATCCAGCCCGAGAAAGACGACCAGGCAAAAGACCGCCGCGATCACCAGCAGCAAAAGTTTTTGTGCGAAGCTTGGCTGCGCTGCCACGTCCGTCGCTTTGGAATCCGCCTCGATCATTTCGCAGAAGTCCCTTGGGAAAGATGAATGTCGTCCCAATACACCGTGCCATCGCCCGGCCCGCGCGCCAAGTTGATGCGAATCGCGCCCTCGCGTCCCGCCTTAAAGCTACTCGCAAGCTGCCGCCACGCGGGACTGGTTTGAATCACTGGCGACGACGCAGTCACGCTGTCACTCAAGTTGTAGATCATGAGCTGCAGCTGCGCTGAGGTCGATGTGCCCGGCGTGCCCACGACCCACGCCGACACGGTATAGGTTGCGCCCGGCTCCAGACCGTTGATTTCCTGATAGGCCGTGCCCGCGCCCGTCATCGCCAGGCTGTACGTGCCGCTGTGTGCCGTCACCGTGCTCACCGCGGTCCTCGCACCGTTGGTCGACCAGGGCGATGTGGTCCCGTCCTCCAGCCCGGGATTCGCAACACCAGTTTCTGCTCGCTGCTCCGCCGTCATCAGCACCGGGCTGAGCCCAAAGTCCGTCTTGGTCGAGCACAGGATGAAGTTGTCGAGGTCATGACATTTTCCTGCGCCGGTCGGACCTTGCGCGATCGCCGCTGCAACTTCCGGCATAACGACGTACGCCGAGTCCGCCGCGAGCCCGTTCTTCTCCACCTGCTCTACCGCCTGCGAGCAATGAAAATCCTGAGCGACTCCGGTGTAGCGCGCCGACTGGTAGCTGTTGATCCGCATCTTCTGCGCGGCCGCAAGAAATCCAAAGACGCGATATCCCTCGATGCCGCCGGGCGACGCCGCATGTTCGCACTGCCACGCCGGCAACACGATCAGGTTCTGATGCTGCGCCCCCAACTGCGACCAGATTGCCGACTTCAGCGGTGACGGATGCTCGTCGCTGATCGTCATTCGCACCCACTGGCGCAGCGCAGCCGTGTCGGCAAATTGCAGCACCAGCATCGCAGCGATCAGCAGGGTGGCCCATGCTCTGCGAAACAGCAGAAACGGCGCGGCAAGAATCGCAGCCAGAATCGCGTAGTACGGCGCCCAGAACAGACGTCCGGTCGAGCGCAACGGCGCAAACAGCGGAGTGAGCTTCCCGTCGGGATCGATATCCACCAGCGTTCGGCCGCCCAGCGTGACTTTCGTCGAGAGTGCCAGCAGCGTCAGCAGCAGGCAACACGCAGCCAGCGGCACGAACCAGCGTTTGTCCGGGAGCGTCAGTTTGCCTTTGCGAATGATCGCCGCGACGATCACCACTGCCGCAATGATCAGTACTCCCGCGCCCAGATAGTTGTAGCCCTCGTACTGTCCCGGGCTCGCACTGTGCAGCCGCGGAAAAATGATCGACGTCCACGTCCGCGGATCGAACGGCGCCAGCAGGTTCAGCGAGAGGTCGCGATATCCGCCGCTGCTATAGCCTTTGCCGCCGCTGATCACCAGACCCAGCGAATACGCCACGACGAACCCAATCGCCATCAGCATCGCAACTACGCCGGCGGATTTCGCGATGCTCAGCCGCTTCTGCCAGAGCAGGCTCGCCACGCCGGCAATCAACAGCAGCAGAACTTGAAACGCGAGGTACGGATTCGTGCCCGTTACAACCGCCGTCAGAATTGCCGCCGAGATCACGAACCGCCGCACCGCATTTGCGGTTGATTCCTGCGCCCGCGCGAAGACATACAGCGACGCCACCAGCAGCCACTGATTGCTCAGCGAGTAATGTCCCCAGAAGCGATAGTTCAGCGGCGGCGCCAGCAGAAAGAAGGCAGCTCCAAGCGCTGCGGCAAGAAGGTCGATGACGGTGGAGCTGGCCCTTACGGCAGAGCTGGCCTTCAGGGTCGAGCCGGCCTCGACGGTAGAGCTGGCCTTCAGGCCAGCGTCCACGCCGCCTATTTCCTTGTCTGAGTCGGCTTCAGCCGACGGCACTTGCTTCGCATCAGGGCACGGCTTCAGCCGCGCCGATCCAAGCTCGCCAGACTCGGGCTTCAGCCCCTGCGGTCCTTCCGCGCGAACTCTTTCCGCCCGGTCCACCATCATCCGCAATAATCGAAACGCAAAGAAGAGCTGCAGCGTGCAACACAGAATCACTTCCAGCCCGAAATACTGCGCCGGCTCCGGCAACAAGAACGACCCCGGCTTCAGCACCACCGCCATCAGCGGATTCAAATCCAGCAGCGCCACCGACTCGCCCTCGGGATATCCCAGCCGATCGGTATACGTTAGCGGCCAATGAACATGCGGGTCCTGCCGGTACAGCTCCCAGCCGATGTAGTGATATGCGGGATCGAACGCAATCCAATTCACGTTGCGCGGATTCAGCGGCCGCGGCCCCATCACCAGCAGCGCGTACAAGAACCCCGCCATCAAGGCAATCGCCAGGTCGATCCAAAGTGACCAGCGCAAGATCGATCCGGCAGCCACCAGTGGCTCGGTAAGGTTGGTCTCCGCGGAAGTTCCGGAAGCTGGAGGCATTTGCACCTTCATAGGCAATGAAGCGGCGGGACCGTGGACATGAGCTGTGGGAGAGAAGACACTTCAGCGGAAGTGAGAGTAACACAGGAAGACGCTGTTCGCTCCTCGCCTTTCGCTAGAGTGCCGTGTCTCTTGCCGATTGCAGCGCGGAGTGCGAGCGAAGCGGGTGCCCCACTCAAGCTTCATTTGCTTGAGTGGGAGTGTCTTGCTCAGAGCTCATGGCTCGCAGCTCACAGCTACAGGCCACCAGCGCCAGTGCCCTGCGCCAAGTCTTCCAGCTGGCAATTATTCCCGTAGGTAAACGAGTGCAGCGTCAGTCCCGGCCCCTCCGGCTCCAGCGAGATCAAGTGCGCCGCGAACCTGGGGCTGCGCACCAGGTAATACATGCGGCCTTCGGCCACCTCCACGTACGCACCTTTGGCGTCGAACTTCACATCCGCGCCCGCGTCATCCTTTGAAAACGGGCCACCGTCCTCGATCAGATATACCTTGAGCTTCTTCGGGCCATTCAGGCTCATGACCGCATACATTGATCGCGCGTGATAGCGCACCTCCGCATTGGCGCCCGCAGCCTCCGCCGTCATGCCATCTTTCTCCACCTTCCACTTGCCCACAAGTTCCACGCTTCCGTCCGCCGGCGAATGCGGCGGCGTGAACTCGGCCGTGTCGCCGGCGTGATGCCCATTCATATCCTCAACCGCGCCCCGCCCATGAATCTCACCGACATACGTCTCCTGGGTCACGTTTCCACACTTGGCATTGAACTCGTCGTCACTCGCATCGAGCGGGATCTTCAGCACGTCGGGATGCGCTACGGCCAGCAGCTCGCGAATCTTCGTCTCCATCTGCACATTGTTGCCTTCGCCGAAGACTTTCATCACGATCTGCCCTTGCGGGTCAATGAGGTAGCGCTCCGGCCAGCCGTCCGACTGATACGCCTGCCAGGTCGTGCCCTTCTGGTCGGCCACTACCGGCCACGGCAGCTTGAAACTCTTGGCTGCGTCGCGAACATTGTTCACATCGAAGCCGATCTCGAATTCGCCGTAGTGCACGCCGATCACCTCGAAACCGTACTGGTGATACTTGGTGTACCAGCGCTTCACCACGCCGAAGTCGCGAATGCAGTTGATGCAGGTGTACTCCCAGAAATCAATGAGCACCACCTTGCCCTTATAGTCCGAGATGTGATGCGGCGTGGCTGCGCCTTCATCCAGCCAGACCACGCCCTCGCCAAAGTCCGGCGCGGGATGCACCTTGAGATCGACCTGCGCCACGGCCGGTATCGCCAGACACAATAGCAGCGCCAATGCCACGAGTTGATACTTCGGTTGGACAGATTTTCGCGGTGCGATTGCGCTCAGCTTTCCACCGCCATGACTACGGCTCAGAGAATCCATCTCCACCCCCGCCGATTTCGCCTTAAAGAATACGACGAAGCTCATGTGGATTGGTTAGGCAAGACGAGAGTAGCGCCGGCGTCCCGGCCGGCTGTCGGGCAGGCGTCCTGGCCTGCTGACGCTCGCGCAGGCCGGAGGCCCGCGATCCAGCCGCCCAGAGGGCGGCGCTACTCTTCGCCCCGACCAAACCACCGGAAGATCAAGTTGCTCCTCGCGCCCCGACACAACCACGCACAACAATTCACGACGTATCCCAGGCCTTCTCTGTGTCTCCGTGTCTCTGTGGTGAATCCTCCTGGTTTATCCTTACTTAATGCAGGTGCGCGTCGTCTACCTTGGAATGCTACGTGAAATCGCGGGGCGCGAGAAGGAAGTGGTCCAGCTCGGCGAGAACTCGCGTCTGGCCGATCTCTTCGCCCAGCTCCAGCACCGCATTCCCAAGCTCAGTGATTTCCGCGGCGCGATCGCTCTGGCCGTCAACTACGAGTACTCCGGCGGCGAAACCCTCCTGCGCGACGACGATGAAGTGGCTCTCATCCCGCCGGTGAGTGGCGGCCAGCTCAGCGACGACCCCACTGCGGAGATGCCCGTGCCGCTCATCGGCGAGCATGCGCGCATTACCTCCAGCCCCATCAGATCGGCGGTGATTCTTGCGGCAATCAAGAAACCGGAGGATGGCGCGGTAGCCATCTTCGACGGCATTGTGCGCGACAACTCGCACGGCCGTCGCACGCTCTACCTGGAGTACTCGGCCTACGATCGCATGGCTCTGGCGAAGATGGAAGACCTCGCCCGCCGGGCTCTATCTCGCTTTGCCATTCGCGATGTGCGCATCATCCATCGCGTGGGCCAGTTACAGATCGGCGAAACGAGCGTCTATATTGCGGTTGCGTCGGCGCATCGGGCCGCGGCCTTCGATGCCTGTCGCTGGCTCATCGATACGCTGAAAACCACGGTGCCGATCTGGAAGAAGGAGTTCTTCGAAGACGGTGCAACCTGGGCCGACGGCGAGCCCTTTCCGGAGGAGATTCCGCGGGCCGGACAACAATAACGTCTGCTTTCGGACGCCTCGTCGCGCCGGCGGTAGAGCTGGCCTTTAGGCCAGCGTCCACGTGCTCTTATGAAATTGAGCCGGCTTTAGCCGGCGGCACTCATGAAGGCAGCACATCAAATTGTCAGAAATGGTGTTTACACTAACGAATGTCCCTTAATCCCCGGATCCTGCGCGCCATCGGCGTTCTCGCCCTGACTTGCCTGCTCACATCCGCCTTCGCCCAGGCGCAGAGCAGCGTGCCTCATCCTCCTTCGTCAGTCCCGAGGCCGCCTGCCGCTCAGAATCAGCAATCCACCAGCCCGGACGATCAGCCGACCACGACGTTCAAAGTTAACGTAAAGCTGGTGAACGTCTTCGCCACCGTCACCGACGCCGGCGGCACGCCCGTCTCAGCGCTCAAGCAGGATGACTTCCAGATATTCGAGGACGGCGTCCCGCAGCAGATCGCGGTCTTTCATCGCGAATCGGAGTTGCCGCTTTCTATCATCCTCGCTATCGACACCAGTCTCAGCACGCGCGGCGATCTGAAGCTGGAACTGGAATCGGCGCGCCGCTTCGCCCATGCCATTCTGCGCCCCATCGACGGCCTGTCGCTGTTTCAGTTCAGCGAGATTGTCGATCAGCTTACGCCTTTCACGGCTGACATGAAGACCATTGACCGCGGTATCAGCCGCGTCCATCCCGGCGCGGCGACGGCGCTTTATGACACGCTTTATCTCGCCTCCGATGCGCTGCTCGATCGGCGTGGCCGCAAGGTCATGGTCGTCATCACCGACGGCGGCGATACCGTCAGCAAGACCAGCTATCAGGAAGCCATTCGCGAGGCGCAACAGGCCGAGGTCATTCTTTACAGCATCATTATTGTGCCCATCGAGAACAGCGCCGGCCGCGACATCGGCGGCGAGCACGCGCTCATCCAGCTCTCGCGCGATACCGGCGGCAAATATTTCTACGCCAGCGGCCTCGAGCAGCTGGACGCAGCTTTTCGCCAGATCAGCGATGAGCTGCGCACCCAATATCTCATCGCTTACTATCCCAGCCGGCGCATCTCCGATTCCGACTACCGCCGTATCGAAGTCAAGATCAATCCTGCAACCAAAGACTATCCCGATCCAGCCGACCTGCTAGTGCGCCATCGCACCGGCTACTACACCATGCCGTCTAAGTAGTTCATCAATTCCTGTTTTGTGGTTGCTGCCGATTAGTACGCTTCCAGCTTTTATTTCTAGCTATTCATCCCTTTTGATGGCAACGTGTCCGCCGATCGCGAGTCAGGGAACTGTGAACGTCGCAGATGGATCGTCCACTGTCGATCAGTTCTAGTCTAAGGTTGTTCTAGAAGACGAGCACGCGAAAGAGCTGTGAGCATGGTTCATCTAGCAACCGAAGCGTTCTGTCCGTAATTCATGCAGTTCACATCGTTCAACCTCAACCATATTCACTAAGATGAGCTAGCTTGCTCCGTGGGATGAGTCATGAGCTGCTCGTACTAACTAGAACTCGCCCTTGATCCGATCAGTTTTGTATTAGGGCACGACTTCACCTGGCTGCTGAAAAACTCGCTCCACGAGCGCCTCGTAACAGGGCACGACTTCAGTCGTGCCGAAAAATGCAAACAAGAATTCGGGCTTTAGGCCTTGTACCAGCGGTCGCAGGGGCTAAAGCCCGCCTTTGTGCGTGATCTCTGCGGCACGACTGAAGTCGTGCCCTGATACAAAGCTCTCTGACTTCATGGTATGAGTGCGAGTAGCTTCCGATAGCCTATGTCGGACATATTCGAGCCTAGTGTCTTGTCTGATTCTTGCAGACTAGCCCAGAAGCACCTCATACTCGCTGTCCAGCTATGGTCAAAAAGCACTAATGTTCATTTTCTATTTCAGCGTAGTAGTACCTTCAACGCTGCTTTATCTGAAGATCACACTACGCAAAATCGTATACCACTAAAGCTGCATCTCCGAAAAGTGGTAGGCAGTCTGTCGCGATTCAAAACAGTTGAGTTGAATCACGATTTGAAGCGCTTGCCTGAGGTGACGATCCACAGTTTGCCGATTGGCAAGCTCTTTGCATGATCTCCAACTAGAGCGCGCACGTCCTTCCCAGCTTCGTGCGAATTAATTCAAGAAAAGAAAGTGCAGGTATGCACGCGCAAACCCGTGTGCATGTCGAAGGAGACGTATGGCCGAAAGTAAATTGAAAGGATGGATCACCGGAGCGCTGGCGTTGCTGGTAATCGCCATGATGATGGCGCCGTCGTTAATGGCGCAATCGCAGGTTTCCGGCGACCTTACCGGCACGATCGCCGATCCCAGCGGTGCCGTGGTGCCCAATGCCACGGTCACGCTCAAAAGCGACTCCACCGGAGCAACGCGCACCACCACCAGCAATGCAAGCGGTTCCTACCGCTTCTCACTGTTACAACCGGGCTCCTACACGATCAGCGCCACCGCGCAAGGCTTCAGCAAGGCGCAAACTACCGCCAGCGTCAACGTCGGTCAGGCAACCATTGCCGACGTGAAGCTGGCAGTGGGAACCAGTTCGCAGACGGTAGAAGTCACCTCCGCAGTTCCATTGGTACAGGCGGATAATGCGGATCTCTCTACCAACTTCGATCAGAACGTGGTGTCGAATGCCCCCAACCCGGGCAACGACCTCACCTACATTGCCCAGACCGCGCCGGGAGTAAACATGAACAGCGGTATGGGTTATGGCAACTTCAATACTGCCGGTCTTCCCGCCACCTCGAATGTCTTCACCGTGAATGGTGAGAATCAGATGGATCCCTATCTGAACCTCAACAACTCAGGTGCAAGCAATCTGATGCTGGGGAAGAACGCAGTGCAGGAAGCCACGGTCGTCACCAATGCTTACGGCGCGCAGTACGGCCAGCAAGCCGGAGCGCAAGTCAACTACGTTACCAAGTCGGGCAGCAATGCCTATCACGGTAACGCCAACTACTGGTGGACCGGCAGCACCATGGACGCCAACAGCTATCTCAACAATCTGACCTCCACGGCGCGTCCGTTCAACAACAATAACCAGTGGGCAGCTTCGGTGGGCGGCCCCATCAAGAAGGACAAGCTGTTCTTCTTCGCCGACTGGGAGGGAATTCGCTACATCGTTCCTTCCACCCAGACGGTGTTCGTGCCCAGTGTGCCGTTTGCCAACGCAACCCTGGCCAACATCGCCGCCACCAATCCGGCTGAGTACAACCTGTATTCCAAGGCCTTCAGCCTTTATCAGGCTGCGCCCGGCTATGCCAGCGGCACGCCCTACAACCCCGCCGGCAATCCCGGTGGTTGCAACGAATTCGCCGGGACCGCGGCCGCCGGTTTCACCTTTGGCGCGGGAACGCCGTGCTTCAACACCTACACCGCCAATCCTTCCGAACCCGCGAAGGAATGGCTGCTGACAGGACGGATTGACTACAATCTGTCCGATCGCGATCACCTGTTCTGGAGCGTCAGCGCCGATCATGGCACACAAGCCACCGCCGCTGATCCCATCAACTCGGCCTTCAACGCGTTCAGCTATCAGCCTCAGTACAACGGACAGGGGCAGTGGACGCATACCTTCGGTAGCAGTGCCACCAACCAGTTCGTCTACGCCGGTAGCTACTACCGCGCCATCTTCGATCAGGTCAACGCTCCTGCTACCTTCCCCACCCAACTCGATATGAATGGTGTTCTCGGCTACACGCCGCTGGGTGGGCCTGCGCAGTTCGGCGGTATGGCCGACTTCCCCAACGGCCGCAATGCCACTCAATATCAGTTTGTGGACGACTTCTCGATCACCAAGGGCGCTCACAATCTGAAGTTCGGCGCCAACTTCCGCCGTTACGATATCACCGACTACACCTTCGGTGTGCTTACCAACCCGCTGACCCTCCCAACCTCAGTGACCGGGTTTTACAGCGGCGTCGCCGGCGAGTTCCTGCAGAACTTCCCGGAGAGCTTAAGCCAGCCGGTCGCACTTTGGGGTCTCGGCCTGTACGCGCAGGATGAGTGGCAGGTGGCCAAGAACCTGAAGCTGACCTTTGCGCTGCGAGCGGAGCACGACTCCAACCCGGTTTGCCAGACCGATTGTTCTTCGCTTCTCAATGGTTTCTTCACCAGCACCAGCACCAACCTGTCGACCCCATACAACCAGATGGTGGACGCCGGCAGACACCAGATCTTCAGCAACGTCGATCGCATCGACTGGGCGCCGCGCTTTGGGTTTGCCTGGTCGCCGCACGGCAGCGACAAGACCGTGGTTCGCGGCGGCTTCGGTATCTTCTACGACGCGTTCCCAGCCGTGCTGGGTGACACGTTCATGACCAACCTGCCTGGGGTCGTTCCCACCACGCAGTTCGGCGTTCCCTGGGCCGACCAGGTCACTCCGGGCGTCAGCCCCTGGCTGATCGGGTCGACTTCGGCAGCCGGAATCCGCAATGGCTTCGCCAACGGCGCTTCGTTCAATTCGTTGTCCGCAGCCATTCCCGGCTTTTCTGCGCCGAACTTTGGCAACATGTCGGGAACCTTCCACGTTCCTCGATACCAGGAGTGGAGTCTGCAACTCGAGCAGCAGCTGGACAGCAAGAGCTCGATGACTCTGGCTTACATTGGTAACCACGGTATCAACGAACCGTTAGCGTCCTTCCCCAATGCGGCTGCTCCTTACGCTGGATTCCCAACCACTGCGTACAGCGGGAACTTCGGCTTTGCACAGCAGATCTATTCCGGAGGCGTTTCCAACGACAACCAGTTGACGGCGAGCTATCAGCGCCGTCTGACCTACGGTTTCACCATTTCGGCCAGCTATACCTGGGCGCACGCCTTGGACGAAATCTCCAACGGCGGTTCCTTGCCGTATAGCTCGACCAGCAGCCTGTATCTGTACAATCCCTTCAACCCGCGGGCTAACTACGGTAATGCGGATTACGACATCCGCAGTTCCTTTAACGCCCAGTATGTCTGGAACACTCCCTGGAAGTTCGGTAACCGATACGTGAACGGCGCCCTTGGCGGCTGGACAATGTCACAGAACTTCTTCGTTCGTTCCGGGCTGCCGCTGACCGTGCTTGACGGTGCGACCGCTGGTACGGCGACCATTGCTCCTATCTCCAACTTCAACGGCAACCTCATTCCGGCGCAGGTGGTCGGCATAGGGCAAGGCAGCTGCTCGCAGTATCTGGTCGGCTGTCTCAATTCAGCAGGATTTGTCAGTGCCACCGGCCTGTCGACCTTCCCCAATCAGTTGCGCAACCAGTATCGCGGGCCCGGGTTCTTCGACTCGGACTTCTCCATCAACAAGAACTTCAAGCTGACCGAACGGCTGGCGTTCGGCGTCGGTGCGAACTTCTACAACGTGTTCAACCACTCCAACTTCGCGAACCCAATCAACACCCTGGGAGCGGCCAGCTTCGGTCAGATCAATCTGCAGGCAGTACCTCCGACCGGTCCTTTCGGATCGTTCTTCGCCGGTGCTCCCTCGAACCGAGTTATCCAGTTCCAGGGCAAGCTGGTGTTCTAGTCAAAACCTCTGCTTCTTTTTTCTCTCCTTATCGGCGGTTCCTTCACGGGAGCCGCCGAACCTTTTTGCCTGTCCAATCTGTGGCGTTCGTCTTCAAAGTCCTCGAATTCTTCGGGCCGTTAGCAACTTCGCTGCCACGAGTCAGGCGCAGTTTTGTTCCAAAATGGGAAGCAAGAATACAACAAAATGGAGGAAAGAAAGGCGTTTTCTCTGAAAAGTAGTAGTACTTCCACTAAGAAATTAAGCCTCTTTTCCGCAATCCCCAAGTCCCTCAATCAGCTAGACGCTGATGACGTCACAAAGCTCTCTGGCCTGCCGCTTGCACTTTCCCCGGAGGGTTTTTTTGCAGAGTGCCTTGGAAGGACTCATCGAGCCGTTGATGATTCCCAAAAAGGCACATAAATGAACACATAAATCGCAGCACTCGCACGACTTTCTAGAGGGGATTATGAGAGCAAAAATACGAATTACTGCGATCCTGGCCGTCCTGATGATCGCCGCAACGACTACCCCGTCGTTGATGGCGCAGTCACTGATTTCCGGCGACCTTACCGGAACGGTCACCGATCCAAGTGGTGCCGTTGTCACCGGCGCTACCGTCATGCTGCAAAGCACCACCACGGGCGAGACACGTAACTCCACCACCTCTTCCAGCGGCGTGTACCGCTTCTCGCTGCTGCCTCCCGGTTCCTACACCATCAGCGTTAGCGCTCAGGGCTTCAGCAAGGCTGAGACGAGAGCGACGGTGAGTGTTGGACAGACCAACATCGCGGACGTGAAGATGGCCGTGGGTGCCACTTCACAAACCGTGGAAGTTACAACCATTGCCCCCTTGGTGCAGTCTGATAATGCCGATCTTTCCAACAACGTCAGCCCCACCCAGGTCTCTAACCTGCCCAATGGCGGCAACGATCTCACTTACTTCGCGCAGACCGCACCCGGCGTGACTATGAACGTCGCCGGCGGATATGGCAACTTCAGCGCCAACGGCCTCCCTGCCACTTCGAACCTGTTCACCGTGAACGGCGAGAATGACATGGATCCGTACCTCAACCTGAATAACTCCGGCGCCACCAACCTGACCCTAGGCCGCAACGAGTTGGACGAAGCAACCGTAATCTCCAACGCCTACTCCGGCCAGTACGGCCAGCAGGCCGGCGCACAGGTCAACTACGTCACCAAGTCCGGCACCAATGCCTTCCACGGCAATGCTGAGTATTGGTGGACCGGACGCGCCATGGACGCCAACGACTGGTTCAACAATTTCACCAGTCCCACCACCCCGCGGCCCTTCGCCAACAACAACGAGTGGGCAGCCTCACTGGGCGGCCCGATCAAGAAGGACAAATTGTTCTTCTTCGTGAACACCGAAGGTATTCGCTACATCGTGCCTTCTACGCAGGCGGTCTACGCGCCGGCCACAAACTTCATCAACGATACTCTGGCCAACATAGCTACCACCCAGCCGGCGTCTCTTTCCATGTACCAGAAGTACTTCAACTTCTTCCAGACCGCACCGGGGTACAACCCCAACAACGGAACATCGAATAGTTGCGGCGACCTGGGGCCCGGAGATCCTGCGCAGGGATTTCTCAACCTGCCGGGACTAACCTCCAATAACTGCATTTCGCAGTACGAAGCCAGTCCGGCTCTGCCTGGAACCGAATGGATCCTGAGCGGGCGCGTGGACTATAACGTCTCCGACAAAGACCATCTCTGGTGGCGGGTGCGCATGGATCACGGCACCCAGGACACCGCGGCTGACCCCATCAACCCGGCTTTCAGCGCTGCCAGTTATCAGCCTGCCTATGATGGACAGGGACAGTGGACGCACAGTTTCGGCGGCAATGCCACCAACCAGTTCATCTATGCCGGAAGCTACTATCGCGCCATCTTTACCCAGCAGGATCCGAGCGTATTTCCCATCGACCTCTACGGCTATGGCCTCAACCTGACGGAAGTCGGTGGTGGGGTTTATCGCTTCCCACAGGGGCGGAACGTCACTCAGTATCAGTTTGTCGACGACTTCTCCTGGAGCAAGGGGCCACACTCCCTGAAGTTCGGTGCGAATTTCCGTCGTTATGACATTACTGACTACGCGTTCAGCACTTACAACAATCCCCTCGTTTATCTCAACAGCATCGACGATCTCTACAACGGCGTCGTGACCAGCGCCGTGGGCTACCGTCAACGTTTCCCCATCAGATCGACCGAACCGGTCGCCATATGGGGGCTTGGCGTTTACGGGCAGGACGAGTGGCGCGTCAGCAAGACCCTCAAGCTGACTCTCGCTCTGCGGCTTGAGCACAACTCCAACCCGGTCTGCCAGCTCAATTGCGCCTCCTTGCTGACCGACTCCTTTGCAGCTTTGGCCGGTGCCGGTGTGCTCAGCGATCCCACCACACCGTATAACTCGATTGTTGATGCTTACCGTCACCAGATATTCAACTCCACCGATACCATCAACCTTTCGCCGCGTTTTGGATTTGCCTGGTCTCCCGGCGGCAGCGACAAAACAGTGGTTCGTGGCGGCTTCGGCATCTTCTATGACGCATTGCCCGCCGTCATCGGCGACAACATGATGACCAACCTGCCCAACGAGGTTGAGGAGCGGCCCAGCGGTGTGCCGTTCTTCGATCCCAGCACCGAAGCGATCGCTGCTGGTTGTGCCGGTCTGATCCAGTCCGGCTTTAACCAGGGCGTCTCCTGGGCTGATGTCAGCACCTTCGACGGCATCCATTGCCGGCGTCCCACTTACTACAGCCAGACGGGTACCTTCCACACGCCGTATTACCAGCAGTGGAGCTTTGGTATCCAGCAGGCAATCGGAGACAAGAGTTCCTTGGCCATTGGATACGTTGGTAACCACGGCGTTCACATTCCCGTCCTGAACGAGGGTGTCAATGCTTGGGATGCCTATGGTCTGATGAATTCCCTGCCCTCCGCACAGATCGCCAAGATGTTCAACGTGGTAGAACAATGGCAATCCGCCGCCGTTTCCAACTACAACGGCTTGACCGCGACCTTCAACCAGCGTCTGACCTACGGCTTCACCGTGCAGGCGAACTATACCTGGGCGCACGCGATGGACGAGGTCTCCAACAGCGGCAGTCCTAGCGTTCCCTACGGTTCGTCCTCACTTGTCTATCAGATCAACCCTTATTGCCTGCGTTGCAATAACTACAGCAATGCAGACTACGACATCCGCAACTCCTTCAATGCTAGCTACGTCTGGCAACTACCCTATAAGTTCACCAACAAGTATGTAAATGGAGCTTTCGGCGGATGGACCCTGTCGCAGAACTTCTTCGCCCGCACCGGATTGCCCTACACGGTGTTGGATAACATCACTCCCATCGCGGGTTACGGCCCCGGCAGTACCGTTGCCGGAATCAATCAGTATGTCAACAACGGCTGCAGCAACGGCTTGAGTCAGTGCGTACCCGCCGCCTTTGATACCTATGGCAACCTGAATCCGATCTACGACAGCCCGGGGTACACTGGTATCCCCTATGCCTCCTGGCCGAACCAGCGCCGCAACATGTATCGCGGCCCTGGCTTCTTCGACTCGGATCTCTCCATCAACAAGAACTTCAAGTTGACGGAGCGGGTAGCCTTCGGTGTAGGCGCCAACTTCTACAACATCTTCAATCATCCCAACTTCACCAATCCAGACTCGAATCTGGGAGATTCGACCTTTGGGCAGATCACCAGCACCACCGCCCCGCCGACTGGGCCTTACGGCTCGTTCGCGACCGGCCTGCCTTCAGGACGCATCGTCCAGTTGCAGGGCAAGATCGTGTTCTAGGTTGATGTACCTGCTTTTCTCTGCTCGGCGGCTCCATTCGGGGCCGCCATTTTTTTCTGGTTCCAGCCGCCGACAAGCGCCCACCTGCTTTTGTTACACTGCAAGACTCGGACCCTCGCTGTTGGTCGGCTGGCCGTCGTGCTGAAATCACGCGATGCCCCGCGAACAGCGAATAGCGAAGAGCGACCAGCCAAAAGCGAGAATGAAACCATGACGAACCCCACGCCCGCAATTCAATTGACCACCACTCCCGATTACCGCGAAACCTATGCCAACAGCGTTCAGGTGCGGGTGAACGTATGGGATTTCTTTCTGGTCTTCGGCACGCTGCAGCAGCAGGATGAGACGCGGGTCGAGGTGCGCAATTTCCAGGGCATCTATCTCAGCCCGCAACAGGCCAAGGCGCTGCATACTATCCTGCAGCAGAATCTGGTGAACTACGAGAACACTTTCGGCGAGATCAAACTCGATCCCCGCGTTGGCCCCGGTTCCGGCCCGGTACACTAGGATCGGCTAGGAAGAGATTGCGGCTGAGGCAGAGGAAGCCGCTTCACGCGTACGAGACTACGCGTTGCCGAGACGACAGCCCCAACTTCGAGCGCTTCATAACTACGGGTGAGCACCGCCAAAATAACGTCGGCCGCAGCTTGGGCGTTCAGCCGTTGCTGCCGAAGTCGGATTACCGACGGCGAAGCTGCACCAGCGGTTGCAAGTAGCATATGAAAATCCGCGTCGAGGGTTACGACGATCAAGTCGTGCTGTCGAGCGTAGTCGAGAATCTCAGAGTCCGGCGCCTTTGCCAGCCCAATTTCGGCGGTGTGAAAGACAGTATGTCCGGATTGGGCTAACAGGCTGGCGGTGGAGCGGGGAAGTCCTTGATCAAGCAGCAGGCCCTTCATGCCACTCGAAAATCAACAGCCTCATCGGATAGGCTAGCTGCGGCAAATTCCAGAATTTGTTTGATGTCTTCCTCTTCGAGTTCTGGATACTCGCGAAACAATTCTGCCCGATCTGGGTAGGTGGCAATCGCCTCCAGAACGCGCCGCACGGTAAGTCGCATTCCGCGAACGCAGGGTTGTCCTCCCATTTGGCCGGGATCAACGGTAATGCGATCATAGGCGGTGATGTTTGGAACCCTGTCCATAACGCTGATGTTAGCCTGCTGGTCGACCAGGGTCAATGACAAGCCTCTATCGCCAGATGTCAACTTTAGTGCGAATTGCATAGGCCGATGACCAAGGCAAGCCGTCTACTGGCCGCGTCACGCGAGTACCTTTCCGCCTACGCTCTTCTGTTCACTTTCCTCTTCGTCACACACGCGCCACTCCTCCGCCTGCCCTATTTCTGGGATGAGGCCGGATACTTCATTCCTGCTGCTCGCGATCTGCTGCTGACCGGGTCGCTCATCCCGCACACCACGCTTTCCAATGCTCATCCGCCGCTGGTGATGCTGTGGCTCGCCTTCTGGTGGAAGTTCAGCGCATTCACACCGGCGGTCACGCGAACCGCGATGCTGATGATCGCCGCCTTCGCTCTGTCGGGCCTATGGCGTCTGGCGCGCAGCGTGGCCAGCGAAGCAGTTGCCATCGCAACCGTGCTCTGCACCGCGCTCTATCCCGTGTTCTTCACGCAAAGTTCAATGGCGCATCTCGACATGTTGGCCGCCGCCTTCACGCTGTGGGGATTGGCAATGTATGTCGAGCGACGCCCGGTCGCCACCATCGTATTTTTCTCGCTCGCTCCACTGGCGAAGGAGACGGCAATCGTCACTCCAATGGCGCTGCTCGTTTGGGAGTTGATCTGCCCGTTGTTAACTCGGGTGCCAGGTTCCTGTGACGAACAACCCCGGGTGCCCCGTTCCAGCCGTCCTTTGGCTGGGGCGGGGCAGGGCGACCATGAGTCCCCGGGACGGCAATTCCTGTGTCTGCACTCCAGCACCCGACATGAGTTGTCGTTCCTGATCTGTCTCGCACCGCTGCTCCTCTGGCTCGTCTATCATCATCACCGCACCGGCTATTACCTGGGCAATCCCCAATACCTCCGCTACAACCTGCAGGCCACGCTCAACCCTCTGCGAATTCTGCTGGCGATCCTGATCCGCCTCTGGCACGTCTTCGGCTATCTCAACCTGTTCCTGCTCACGCTCGGCGCTGTAGCAGCCATGTTCCGTCCGCCGCTGCGCGATCCCGACGGCACGCTCCGTCCGCGAATCGCCATAAATGTGCAACTGATATTTGCGGTCGTTCTGTTGGCGAATGTGCTGGCGGAATCGGTATTAGGCGGCGCCGTCCTCGCTCGCTACATGCTTCCCGTCGTGCCGCTTGTAATCCTCGTGTGTGTCTCAACCCTGTGGCGCAGAATCCGCCAGTGGACGTGGTTCATTGCTATCGCCTGCGCCGCCTTCGTGGTCCAGCTTTTCGTGCCGCCGCCCTATCGCATCGCACCGGAAGACACGCTGCTCTATCGCGATTACGTCATCCTTCACAAGATTGCTGCCGACGAGTTGTCCACCAGACATCCGCATTCGCGAATACTGACTGCCTGGCCGGCCTCCGACGAACTCACTCGACCATTTCTCGGCTATGTGAAGCAGCCGCTCGATGTCGTGCGCCTCGAAAACTTTTCGCCACTCTATATCGCGCAAGCCGCGCAGGCGACCGATCAATTCGACATCGCCTACCTGTTCACCACCAAGTGGGAGCCGCCGCATCCCTTCCTCGCGGACGTGTTCCTTGGAAAGCGGCTCCAGGAACGATTCTTCGACTATCACGAAGACATCTCGCCCCGGCTGGCCGCAAATATTCTCGGCGGCAGAACCCTGACTTATCTGAATCGCAGCAACGAATGGGTTTCCCTCATCTCCATAGAGAAGATCGAAAACGCCGCAATTCGCAATTCCGCTTCCCACCCCTGACTTCGCCGCAGCATCCCACCATATGTTCCGTCAGTAAACATCCAACCCGCATTTCTAAGGAGGAATTTATGGCAGAGAAGAAGCTCGAAGGCTATCGCGTCGCAATCCTCGCAACCGATTTGTTTGAAGAGGCAGAGCTGATTGAGCCTCGCAAAGCGCTGCAGGAGGCTGGCGCGCAGACATCCGTCATCGCTCCGAAATCCGGCGAAATTCAAGCCGTGCAGCACGACAAGAAAACCCAGAAGGTCAAAGTCGACATGACTCTCGATCATGCGAACCCCGGCGATTTCGACGCCGTCCTGCTCCCTGGCGGCGCGATGAATGCCGATGCCCTGCGCATCGAAAAGAAGGCGCAGGAATTCGTGCAGAACCTCGATCGCAATGGAAAGCCGATCGCCGTGATCTGTCACGGATCCTGGCTGCTGATCTCCGCCGGGCTGGTGAAGGGCCGTCACATGACCAGCTACAAGACCATCCCCGACGATCTGAAGAACGCCGGTGCGAACTGGGCCGACGAGGCAGTCGTTCGCGACCGCAACTGGGTGAGCAGCCGTCAGCCGTCGGACATTCCGCAATTCAACCAGGCCATGATCGAATTGTTCTTCGAATCGCGGCAGAAGATCCACAAGGCCGCCTGAGACAACATTCCACAAACCCGGCGCTCTCGCGGCTGCGGGGGCGCCTTTTCCGCTACAACGCCGCGCCCAACATTGACTTTGTCCCCCGCACCATCACCGCCTATGATGACGGCAGGACCTGTCTCTTGGCATCGAACCTCAGCAAGCCGCCTGATCTGGCCTTTCGCATTCGCGACTACCGCGCCGCCGATTTCGAACGGCTCTGGCAGATCGATCAACTCTGTTTCGCTCCCGGCATCGCCTACACCCAGATGGAACTGAACGGCTTCATCATGAAGCGCAATGCCATCACACTGGTGGCTGAACTCGTGCCCGATGAGGCTGCCGGCGGCCCGGCCAGCGCTGTCGAGCGAATCGCCGGCTACGTCCTCGCTCATCCTGTCCGCCGAAAGTACGCACGCATTATTACGCTCGATATCCTTCCCGACGCGCGCCGCCTCGGCCTGGCGACCAGCCTGATGAGCGCCTGCGAAGAGCGATTACGATCTTTGGGATGCGCTGAAGTGTACCTGGAAACCGCGGTCAACAACGAGCCCGGCATTCGTCTCTATCGCAAATTGGGCTATGAGATTCTTAGAACCATTCCTGAGTATTACTCCAGCCATGCGCTCGACGCCTACCAGATGGGCAAGCGGCTCTAAGAGCGAATTAACCACAGAGACACAGAGACACCGAGAATCTGAGTTGGAGCTTTGGCCGCCGCAAGGCCAGGTGCGCATTTCCCGACAAAGCTCTGGTGCGCAAACAGATTAAAGACCTCTGTGTCTCTGTGGTTAACCGGAAATCGCATGCTACAATCGGCGCTTCCTGAGCCTCTCGTCGCGCGACCATGGCCGCCTCCCGCTCCAAGCCCTCACAGTCTCCGCTTCGCGTCGCTGTCGACACCGGAGGAACCTTCACCGACTGCGTCTGGATCGAGCGCGGTAAGTTGCGGATGACCAAAGTCTTCTCTACTCCCTCCGACCCATCACAGGCTATCGTTGAAGCGCTCTCGTCGATCCCTGCCTCTGCAGACGTCGTACTCCTCCACGGAACCACCGTCGGCACCAACACTTTGCTGCAACGCAAAGGCGCGCGCGTTGCGTTCGTCACCACCGCCGGCTTCGAAGACACCATAGAAATCGGCCGCCAGAACAGGCCCAAGCTTTACGATCTCAACTTCGAACGCGTGCCGCCGCTGGTTGAACGGGACATGCGCTTCGGAGTTCCCGAGCGGGTCGCTCCCGACGGCAAGATTCTGCAGAAGCCCACCACCGACGATCTCCGCGTTCTCGCTCGCGATGTTCACGCCAGCGGGGCCGACAGCATTGCGGTCTCAACTTTGTTTTCTTTTGCCAATCCGCAAACGGAGCGCGCAATCGGCCGCGTGCTGGAAGAACTCGGTCTTCCGCTGTCTCTCTCGCATCTCATCCTGCCCGAGTTTCGCGAATACGAACGCGCCAGCACCGTCGTCGTTAACGCCTATCTTCAGCCGGTAATGCAGAGTTATCTGCAGCGCCTCGACCTGCGCATGCGCCAGCGCGCATCGTCGAAGGCCAAATCGTCCGCGGTATTCGTCATGCAATCCAGCGGTGGCATCACCTCTTTGGAATCGGCTGCGCGGCAGCCGGTGAGAACCGTTCTTTCCGGTCCGGCCGGCGGTGTTGTTGGCGCGGCCGCGATGGCAAGGCTCAGCGGCTTCGAGAGAATCATCACCTTCGACATGGGAGGCACGTCAACCGACGTCGCTCTGATCGACGGTGAAGCGAAGCCCAGCAATGAGGCCGAAATTGCCGGCCTGCCGGTTCGCGTCCCCATGCTCGACATTCACACCGTCGGCGCAGGTGGCGGTTCGCTCGCGCGCTTTGACGCCGGTGGCGCCTTGCGCGTCGGTCCTGAATCAGCCGGTGCGGATCCCGGTCCCATCTGCTACGGTCGCGGCACGCAGCCGACGGTGACCGATGCCAACCTGCTGCTCGGTCGTTTGCCGCCGGACAAGTTTCTTGGCGGATCGTTCATTTTGGACCTGGAGAGAACGCGAGCCCTCACCGCCGAATGGCTCAAACAGCAAAGCTCGCGCTTGTCGCTGGAGCGTTTTGCGGAAGGTGTGATCCGCGTAGTGAACGCCAACATGGAGGGTGCCCTGCGTGTTGTATCGGTCGAACGAGGCTACGATCCTCGAGACTTCGCCCTGGTCGCGTTCGGCGGAGCGGGCGGTCTGCACGCTTGCGATCTGGCGCGAGCGCTCGGTATTCCGCGCGTGATTGTTCCCGCGCTGCCCGGAGCTCTTTCGGCGTACGGGATTCTGGCCGGTGACATCCTTAAGGACTATTCTCGAACCGTGATGTTGCAGGTCGATGCTAAGTCCCCGCTAGCCAATCTGCGAAGTCGATTTGCAAATCTCGAAGCCCGTGCGAGACGGGAATTTCATGACGAGGGTTGGAAAGGAAAACTCTACTTCGACTATAGCGCCGATCTGCGCTACCTGGGACAAGGCTATGAAATAAACATACCCTTTACTTCCAGCTTTGTTTCCGAATTCCATCGTCAACATCGCTTCCGTTATGGTTACAGTCATCCCGGGCGGCCTGTGGAACTGGTCACACTACGCTTGCGCGCACGGCTAAAGTCTCCCAGGATTCCTGCAAGGATCGTTACTACATCGCACACTAAAGTTCTCACCCCGGAAACTCGCGCCGCATGGTTCGGCGGGAAGCAAATTGAAATCGCTATCTATGATCGCAACTATTTAGCGCCGGGCAAGCGTGTACCTGGTCCGGCTGTAGTTACGGAATATAGTGCGACGACGATAATTCCCCCCGGGGTAGCTTCGGTCATAGATAGAGCAGGGAATTTGCAGATCAGCCTGAAGGCCAGCCTGGCAAGCAAAAGGCGCCCAGGTTCGGGCGCCTCTCGCAGTTAGAGCTAGCTATCGGCTAAGCAACGTCTTTTTTACGCCGCTCGTCTTCGAGCCGCTGCTCGCGCTCGATTTCGTTATGGGTTCTGTGTTCGTCGGCCTTGCGCTTCGCTTCGTCACTGGCGTCTCGCACTGCGTCCTTGGTCTTGCCCCAGGCATTCTCGACTTTGCCTTTCACCTGCTGGCTGGCACCTTCCGCCTGCAGCTCGCTGTCACCTGTCCACTCACCCACCTGACGCTTTGCGCGTCCGGCGGCATCATCCAGCTTCCCTTTTACCCGGTCCTTATCCATTAGTTCACCTCCATGGATCGTTCGTTCCAAAACCTTGCAGAAATCGCGTCTCACTGCTACCCATGCTCGACCACTTGATTCCGAGCACGCCGCTGAACAACTCTTCTAGTTGCCGCGGTGTTTACACTACAGTCCTACGGCCGGAGATGAGCTGGATAATCAGCGCTACTACGGCCAACACCAGGAGGATGTGGATAAAACCTCCCAGCGTATAGCTTGTTACCACTCCTAAGAGCCATAGAACCAGCAGAATCACAAAGATTGTCCAAAGCATCTGTTGTCACCTCGCTGAGTAATTCCTCGCACGCTTACCGACGGACATCTATTGGAGGCTGTCTAGCGGCTAGATGGTTGTGTGGCGGGCTTAATTCCAATGCTGACAATTGTGCACTGAATTTACCTGTGTGCAGGCAACCTTAGCGAAGCGCGATTAGCTTCTGTTATTCTCAGCCATTGCCATGAAGGTCGCAATCCAGGGAGAACTGGGCTCGTTCAGTCATGAAGCTGCAACCAAGATCTTGCGGCGGGCAACCGTGGTGCCATGCGCCCGCTCAGCGGAGGTCTTTGACCGCCTGCAGGATGGCTCGGTGCAAGCGGCCGTCATTCCCATCGAGAACTCGCTGGCGGGCTCCGTGGCCGAGCACTTCGACCTTTTGCTCACGCGCGATGTTTTCGTTCACGCCGAATTTCATCTGCGCATTCGCCACAACCTCATTGCCGTTTCCGGAGTGGCGCTGCAGCATGTTCGGCGAGTGTTTTCGCATCCGATTGCGCTCGATCAGTGTCGCGAACTGTTTCGTTCCCATCCCAACATGCAGGCCATCCCCTTCTATGACACGGCGGGTGCACTGCGGCATGTCATCTCCGAAGGCTGGAAGGACGCCGCTGCCATTGCGCCGAAGCAAGCGGCGCGGCAATACGGCGGACGCATTCTGCTGGCGGGCATTGAGGACGATCGGCAGAACTACACGCGATTCCTGCTGCTCAACAAATCGAAGGTCGTCGGCCGAGGATCGAACAAGACTTCCATTGCTTTTTCTCTGAAGAACGTGCCGGGCGCGCTGTTCAAGGCATTGAGCGTCTTCGCGCTGCGCGACATCAGCCTCAGCAAAATCGAATCGCGTCCCATGCGCGGTCATCCCTGGGAGTATGTTTTCTTCGTCGATTTTCTGCGTGGCGATGACGAACCAGCCCGCAACGCAGTGCGTCATCTTGGCGAGGTGGCGGAGTTCGTGAAGGTCTTGGGGATTTATCCAGCAGCAAAAATCGAGCGCAGTGGACGCGCCCGGGCAGACATCGAACGTGCCTGATTCCGCTACTGATCGTTCGCCCGCAGCATCTTATTTACTTCATATACTGGGGAGAGGTTAAACACGGTCCCGGTCTGCGGTAGAGGCAGACTCCATTCCAGCAACCGTCCACTGGTCTGATAGGGGTCATTCGCTTTGCGCGGCAGCGGTCGCGCGCCGGGCCTCAACCCGGCTGCTGTGCTCAGCGGCAGAGAGATAAGCTCCGCCCAACAGCAGCATGCCGCTCCAGAACGACCAGAAGATCAGGGTCACTGAGACCGAGAACGGGCCGTAAACTTCCTGAAAGTTCAGCCACGGTAGCGCGAGGATGTACACATATTTGGCCGCCTCAGAAATGACGCCGGTGATAATCGCCGCCGGCAACACCGCCCGCGCCGGCACCTTGCCATTTGGCAGTAGCCAATAAATGAGGAAGTAAATTCCGATCGTCGCCAGAATGGCGGAGGCTTTCATCAGCACGAATCCCAAGAATTGAAATACGAAATTCTGGTCGCTGACAACCTTCCCCAGCATGCGCAGATTTTCCGCGGTCAGTGCAATCGACAGCATGGCCAAACATCCGCAGGCGAAAGCCAGCCCCAGCGAGACAACCAGGTTCATCAGATACGAGCGGTTCTTCTTGAATCCCCAGATGCTGTTGAGCGCAACCTCCAGCGGCAGAAAGATGCCAGTGGAGGTAATCAGCAGCATTACAAACGACAGCACCTGGCCCCGGCCCTTCACGCTCGCCAGAAATTGCAGATTGCGAATCACAAAGTCCTTGTTGCTGGGCAGGTAGTCGCGCAGCAACTGCACCACGACGTTGTACATCGCGGGCGAGTGGAAGACGCGATGGATCACGGTCAACAGCAGGACAATGAACGGGAAGAACGAGAGGAGGGAATTCGCCGCCACCGAGAAGGCATAGGTATGCACCTCGGTTTGCATAAGATAGCGCAGGGTCGACCAGCCATGCCGCCGCAACCGGTGCGACAAGCTGTAAGTCTCCGGCAGATATTGAAACAGCTCCCCGCGACTATCCTCTGCCAGCAGACGCCTGGCAGCCGTTCCCTGGCGCAACGGATTGGGAGCTAAGTTGCTAGTGTCGTTCGGTTTAGCGGGAATCGAATTTGCTGCTTGATCGGCTACGACATCTTTGGCACGGCTGAGCGAGCCGTTTTCCTGCACGTCGGAGCTACTACTGCCCTGCATCTCTTCCAATCGTATCAGAGGAACTAAGGGGCCGGTTTCGTCACCTAAGGTCACGACCGAGGCAGGTTACTTTCTCGTATCGGGAAGCGCGGAAGTTACTGCGCAATAAACACTTGCCAAAATCGGAAGTTCCTGTAATTATCTTTTGCTGCCCTTCAGAGGCGAAGGACGGCCTTCGGTTTTCACCGAAGCACGGATTTGGGTTGATGTTTCTGTCAGCAGTTCCATTCACGCATTGCGCAGGTCCCAAGAACTACTCGTGACGCGACAGTAGTGCTCCGTCATCGGGTATTCATGGGCCTTTTTCAATTGCAAGAAAAGCTGCGAGCCGAGCCCAACCCTTGTTTCCCGGCGACGTTGAGACGTCTCCCAGGCATGTTCCGAGGCAATTAGCGTGGGCGAGGTAGTGCGCTATTTCAGCTGAAAAGCTTGCTCAGGACGTTCGCGAAGCAGGGGTACTTCACACGTCTAGTTCGAAAGGAGCGGGTTGTGAGAGAGAAAGGTACTGTCAAGTGGTTTAATGGAGCCAAAGGTTACGGATTTATTCAACGGTCCACTGGGGAAGACGTATTCGTTCATTTTTCGGCGATCCAGGAAAACGGATACCGCAGCTTGAACGAGGGCGAGACAGTCGAGTTCGACCTTACCAAGGGACCTAAAGGCTTCCAGGCCGCTAACGTCGTGCGCGTTTAAGACGTCTCCGCGCCGACGGGCGTCTGAATCCTTGGCGCCAAGTGGGATTCAGCTCCGGGTCATCGGCCAAGACCACCGAACCCTCCCCGCAAGGGGAGGGTTCTCTCTTTTACACACTTGCAACCAGGCTCTCGCAGCGATTCTCCGCTGTCAGGACAGCAATCTTTTCGATCGCCCGATCGACCGATTGCTGCGCCGCATCCACGCCGAACGCTTGCTTGTCGGCTTCGATAATCGTGACATCGGTCAAACCGATAAAGCTCAGCATGTGCCGCAGGTAGGGAATCTGGAAGTCCGCCGGAGATCCCTCACCATAAGCGCCGCCCCGGGTCACCACCGCCAGCACTTTCTTCGTCGATGGGAGCAAGCCCTTCGGACCGGTGTCGCCGTAGCTGAACGTCTTGCCGGCGCGGGTAACCAGGTCGAACCATGCCTTCAGCGATGCTGGAATGGAGAAGTTATGCATGGGGACGCCCAGGACGATCAGGTCGGCCGCCTGCAGTTCCTCGATTAAGGCATCCGACAGCGCCAGAGTTTCCTTCTGCGCCGCCGATCTCTTATCGGCCGGAGTCGTTGTGGCCACAATCCACTCCTCCGTAAGAAACGGAAGCGAACCGCTCGCCAGATCACGTTCAATGATGCGGCCGTTCGAATGCTTCGCCAGCCACTCGTCGCCGAGGTGTCTGGTCAACCGGCGGGACACCGAATTGCTGCGCGGACTGGAATTGACAATCAGAAGAGTATTCATCACCCACCTCAGATAACATGTTTTAACACATACTTATGTGTCACAACACGTAGTTGGATGAGGGCGGATGCGGGAAGGATTCGCGATCTTGTTTTATTGATAGGGAAGGAGCTACTGTCCGGAAGGGTGGGGTGCCTGAGTCTCGTCCAGCAGCAGCGCGCAAAGCCGGCTCAATTCCCGGCAGCTTTCATCGCCCAGGCGGCTCAGAATCTCGGCCGATTCGGCTTCCACAAATGGCTGCATGGCCTCCAGAAGCTTAATTCCTTTAGCCGTGATGCAGGTCACGGCCTGCCGCTGATCCTCGCTCCCGCGGGTACGTTTCACCAGCCGCCGAGCCTGCAGACGATCGACCAGCCGAGTCACATCGGAAGCCCGATCGAGCATGCGGCAGGCGATTTCGCTACGCGGATGACCTCCCGGATGCACCCCGCGCAGGATACGCAGCACGTTGTATTGCGCCCGTGTAATCCTGTACTCCTCGCACACCCGATCCATGCGCTCGTTGAGCGTGTTGGCGGCAACGATCACACTCAGCACGGCTTCCTGCGCCGGGCTGGAGAATTGCGGCTGCTTGAGGCGGCGGCTGAGGGCCTCGGTCATACCTTCTTTATAGCTAGAATTGCTGTCTTCTGTCATTAGCAGAGGTGCCGCAAAAAAGGCGGGCCGAAGCCCGCCAGTTTTCGATCGTATCCTCGCAGCAATTACTTCTTGTCCTCGGGCTTCTCTTTCTGCTGAGGAGCAGGATGAGCCTGCTGCTGTGGATGCTGCTGCGGAGCGGGATGAGCTTGCTCCTGCGGATGCTGTTGCGGAGCGGGCCGAGCTTGCTCCTGCGGATGCTGTTGCGGAGCGGGCCGAGCTTGCTCCTGCGGATGCTGCTGCGGAGCGGGCCGAGCTTGCTCCTGCGGTTTCTGCTGCGGAGCAGGACGAGCTTGCTCCTGCGGTTTCTGCTGCGGAGCAGGATGGGCCTGCTGCTGCGGTTTCTGCTGCGGAGCGGGATGCGCTTGCTCCTGCGGTTTCTGTTGCGGAGCAGGACGAGCTTGCTCCTGCGGATGTGTTTGCGGAACGGGATGAGCCTGCTGCTGTGGATGTGTCTGCGGAGCCGGACGAGCTTGTTCCTGTGGCCGCGGCTGAGTACCGGGATGCATCTGCGCCGGAGGACGATTCGTCAGCGCCGGCCGCGGAGCCGCCGCCGTGCGGGCAGGAATGACCGGGGCAATCGGCCTGCTCTCCGTGATGGGTTTGGTGGCCGCCAAAACCGGCGGACGTCCGCGATTGACTGCGGCAAACTGCTCGCGATTCTGCGCCGCCTGTTGCTGATGCTGCAACTGCGTGGTCATGGGCGGAACTCGCTGCTGATGCAAGGCGGCGTATTCCTGCGCAGTGGGACCGCGAGTGACGCCACCTGGGCCGTTATAACTGACGCGGTTGATGGTCGTGTTGTTGATGACGGTGCGGTTGTAAACGTTGGTAATGTTGGTGACGTTCACGTTATTCACGGAACGGTTGTAGTAGAACTGGTTCCGATTCCAATAGCCACCCTGATAGCCAAGGCCGGTGTACCCGAACCCATAGTTGATGCCGCCGTAGTAGCCAACGTAATGTCCCCAATAGCCGTAGTGATATTGGTAGAGACCACCGACGAAACCCCAGAAGCCCGGCGTCCACAGAAAACCGACGACCGGCGGTTGCGTCCACGCGCCCGGTACCCAGTAATAGCCTTGAGGAGCGTAGCTCCAGTAGCCCGGCGTCCAGATGTATCCAGGGGCGGGACACGGCGGCTGCGTGTATTCCGGCAGCGGCGGCGGAGGTTGCTGCGCCTGCAGCGGCGGCTGGCCGTAACTGGCGTCCTGAGACTCAGGCTGCTCGGCCGGCTGCTCCTCTTCCGGTTGTTGCTCTTGAGCTTGCTGCTCTGGAGCGGCGGCCGGCTGCTGCTGTTCTGCCGGAGCTTGCTGCTGCGCCGGGGCTTGCTGCTGCACTGGGGCTTGCTGCTGCGCTGGCGCGGACTGCGAATAGTTTTGCTGCGGTGCCGCCGCCGGAGCCTGATTGCCGGCAGGAGGCAAGTTGTCGGTAGCAGGCCCGTTTTGCGACTGATCGGTTTGCGCCTGATTCTGATTCTGCGCGGTGGTTGGTTCGGGGTTGTTGCTCTTGCAGCCCGCAAATCCAAACATCAATGCAACTGCGGCCGCCATCGTTAAAGCGATATGAACCTTGTGAAGCTTGCGCATAAGGTCGTCCTCCGTGCCAGATGGGATGCGGGTTCGAGGAACTAAGGGACGAAAATCTCGGTATGGGCCGACTATCTCGGAATGACGAAGTAATCATACTCTTGATTCAGATTAGCGCGAGCAGGATGGAGCCTCTGCTCCCTCGAACGCGTAACGGATTCCCCTATTGGGATGCTCTGGAAGCACCCGCGCGATGTCATTCCTGCCTGCTGCGGCCTTCGTCCAGCGAGCGGCGGAGATGCTGCAGACCCCATCGGGCATGCTCCGCCACAACCGCGTCTTCGTCTTGGCTAAGCTCACCCAGAATGGAAAGGAATCGCTCCTCCCCGCTGTTCGCCATGGCGATCGCTACATTTCTGCGAAGGCCGGCGAACCGCGCCCGCTTCACCGGCGAGCCGCGAAATAGCTCGCGAAATTCCTCGATGCCGAGCCGCGCCAGCCATTCGAGATCGGGATTCACCAGCTTCTCGCGCGGCTGCAATTCGCCGATGCTGGTCACCGGGGCTCGCCGGTTCCACGGGCAAACATCCTGGCAGATATCGCAGCCAAAAACCTGGCGGCCGATACCCGGACGTAGCTCTTCGGGAATCGAGCCGCGCAATTCAATGGTGAGATAGGAGATGCACTTCGTTGCGTCGAGCTGATACGGAGCAGGGAAGGCATTTGTGGGACAAGCATCGAGGCAGCGCGTACAGGATCCGCAGCGATCAGCGGGTGGCAGGTCGGGCGTCAGCTCCAGCGAAGTGAGCATCACGCCAAGAAATAGCCACGAACCCAGCTGCTCATTGAGCACGCAGGTGTTCTTGCCAATCCAGCCAATGCCTGCGTACTTGGCGAAAATGCGTTCGATAATCGGACCGGTGTCGACGTAGCACCACGTGCGCGGCGACGGCATTCCGCGCTCAGCACACATCGCAATGACGTTCGCTTCCAGTGCCCGAAGCTTCTTGAGGACGACGTCGTGATAGTCCCGTTGTGACCAGGCATAGCGTGAGATCCAGCCTTGACAAGGAGTTCCAGCGTGGGTCGAGTAGGGCTGATCGGTGTTGTAGTTCTGCGCGCAGACTACGACCGACCGCGCCCACGGAGCGGCGTTGGCTAGAGCCGCACGCTTCAGTTCACCAGCTTCGTTCAGGGATTCGAGATACTTCATCTCACCAGCTCGGCCGTCCGCGATCCAGTCAGTGAAGAATCGATGTTCGGGTGTGTCCGCGACGCCGGCGACACCGACGAGATCGAAGCCAACTTCGAGGGCAAGCCGTTTGATCTCATCCTTCAGATTGGGGCGGGTAGACACAGGCGGGACTCGCGCTGATTATACGAACTAAGCTGCCCTGCTCGTCGTACCAAGATGAGGGTTGATCTCATATAGCATTGCCACAGAGGTCGAATGGTCACGGCGATACAAGAACGACCCGGCAGAGAAGCGACCGGCTCAGACGCCCTTCCGCGGCTTGATGTCGGCATTCTGGTCGCGCTCTGCGCTGCCAAGCTGCTGTTGCACCTGTTCACCAGCGTCCGTCACTACGGCTACTTCCGCGACGAGCTCTATTATCTCGATCTCGCCCGTCATCTGGATTGGGGCTACGTCGACTGCGCGCCGCTGATCGCCGTCTACGCGAAGGTTGCGCTGCTGATGGGCGGTTCACTGGCGGCGTTGCGAATCCTGCCCGCGCTGGCCGGCGCCGCGCTGATCGCACTCACCATCCTGATCGTTCGCGAACTCGGCGGCAATCGCTATGCACAATTCCTCGCCGGACTCTGCATCCTGCTATGCCCTTCGATCCTGGTCACCGACAGTCTGTTGACCATGAATGCTTTCGAGCCGCTGTATTGGATGGGCTGCATCCTGGTCATCGCGCGCATTCTGCGCATCGGGGATTCACGTCTCTGGATTTGGTTCGGCGCGCTGGCCGGCCTCTGCCTCGAGAACAAGCATTCCACACTCTTCTTCGGTTTCGCGGTAACGGTTGCTTTGTTGCTCACCCATCATCGCCGCGAATTCGCCAAACCCTGGATATGGATCGCGGGCGCCATCGCGATTGCTCTCTTCCTGCCCAACCTCATCTGGGAAGCGCACCGTCATTTTCCAACGCTTGAAGATTTGGAGAACGTGCGTCGCGAGGGAAAGAACGTTGTGCTCGGTCCACTGGCGTTCGTCGGGCAGCAAATTATTACCATGGATCCGATCCTGCTCCTGGTCTGGTTCCCGGGACTGGTCTGGCTGTTGCGCAGCCGCAAATGGCGCGTTCTTGGCCTGACCTTTGTCGTGTTCTTTGTGACCATGGAGCTCTCGCACGGCAAGGACTACTACGTTTTCCCGATCTATCCCATGTTGTTTGCCGCCGGAGCCGTTGCCATCGAGCATTGGCTGGAGAATCGTGCTGCCTGGACGCGAGTAGCCGTCGTCGGGGTTATCGTTCTCACGACTGCTCCGCTCCTCCCGATGACTACCTGGGCGCTGCCGCCAGAGCGTCTGCTCGCGTATCAGAATGCCATCGGCTTCAAGCCGGCGAAGCAGGAAGTGCACATGGAATCGCTGCTGATGCAGCCGATCGCGGACCAGTTCAGCTGGCCGGAACTCGTGCAGCAAGTCGCCGGCATCTACAACTCTCTGACGCCGGAGGAGCGCGCCGAAACCGGCATCTGGGCCGGCAATTACGGCGAGGCGGGAGCGATCAATCTGTTCGGCCCTCGGTACGGCCTGCCGACAGCCTATTCACGCCATCAAAACCACTGGTACTGGGGACCGCCGCCGCAGGTCTACAAGAACCTCATCGTCATCGAATGGGGTCTCGACGATGTACAGGAAAACTGCACCTCGTACCAGGAGTTCGATCGCTACAATCGTTTCGCGATGGGCGAAGAGAATTCCCCGATTTACCTATGTCGGGGCGTAAAGTTCGATATTCAGAAGATCTGGTGGCACTCGCACCACTGGAATTGATCGAGGCAAGGTATACGGCACTTATAACGCTGTACATTTAACGTTATACGTTATACCCTAGGCAGGTGATCAAATCTTTCCGATCACGCGAAGCTGAGCAACTCCATGGCCGGGAGCGGGTCAGACGATTTCGTGCCATTGAGCGCGTCGCACAAAGAAAACTGCGGCAATTAGACATCGCCGCCGAGCTGCGCGATCTGAGTTCCCCGCCTGGTAATAACCTGGAGTTGCTCAAAGGGGATCGAAAAGGTCAGCACAGTATCCGCATCAACGAACAATGGCGCATCTGTTTCGTGTGGCGCGACGGCGATGCGTACGATGTGGAAATCGTCGATTATCACTAGGAAGGCACATGAAGAAATCCACCAAGCTGGCACCTATTCACCCGGGAGAGATTCTGCGCGAAGACTTCATGAAACCGCTGGGCATCAGCATGAACCGGCTTGCTCTCGACCTCCGCGTGCCGGTAACGCGCATTGCTGAAATTGTGCATCAGCGCCGAGGCATCACTCCCGACACGGCATTGAGGCTGGGGCGTTACTTCAATACGAGCGCGCGATTCTGGCTGAATGCCCAGTCCAGCTATGACCTTGAAGTGGCACAGGACGCGCTGCAGAGTGCTATTGAACGCGAAGTGCGACCTCTGGTGGCCTGAACTTGCGCCCGGGAGGGTGTTAGAGCAGAGCTGACTGCTAATCGCTAATCGCTAATCGCTAATCGCTTCTTATATTCCCAGCTTCTTTACTTCCTCGTTGTAGTACTTGCGATACAGAATGTCCCACTCCTGCGAGCCTTCGAGGATGGTGCGGCGCTGGCTTTCGATCTTCTGCCGGGCGGCAGCGTCGATCTTCGCCTCCTGGGCCATCAGCATCTCAAGAACGCGGCGCACTTCCAGCCGGATGCTGTTGCGGTCCTCGACGAAGTCGACATGCTCCATGTCGGCCAGCGTGTCGGCCACCGCATGCGCCAGCTTGTTGATCTTCTCGCGGCTGATTCTCATAAGTTCGCAATTAGCATTTAGCAGTTAGCACTTGGCAAAAACCGACGGTCCGGGCTTTCTTGGCTAAGTGCTAAGTGCTAAGTGCCAAGTGCCATCCGTTTCTTCACAATACAGCTTTATATTTCCTTACCAGCTCGTTCTTCACCTTCTTGAACATCTCCTGATAGTTGGCGCCGCTGCGCTGCATTTCGTCGGAGTAGGTGTCGAGGATGATGCGCACTTCGTCGTTGATGCGGTCTTCCAGCGTCAACTCCTCCAGCAGGGCGGTGTTGACCTTCGCCAGCACGGCCGGCTTGTCCGTGGTCTCGATGAACTCGCCCTCAATCAACTTTTTGGTGATTTCGCGGGCCAGATAGCCCACATATTCTTTGGAGAAAAGCATGCTGATTTATGTCGTATGGAAAAACAGCATAGTCTAACACAGCGATCTTGCCTTCTCGAATCGTCGTGCTCGCTTTCGACGTCGTGAATGACTGCGATTTGGCGACGGTTTGCCTTGGCTGCGAGCGACTGCTAGCAGCGTGTTATCCTGCAGAGCCAATATCCCTACTGCTCCGGTGAGTGTCATCATCGATACGCCGCCGGCAGCGGATCTAGCGCGAGTCAGCAATGAACCTCTGGTCGGACTTCCTCACCAATGACGGAAGATTGATTCACGAATGGAAGCACTACTTCCCGATTTACGAGCGCCACTTCGGCGAGTTTGTGTACAAGCCGGTAACTGTGCTGGAGATCGGCTGCGGATCAGGCGGCTCGTTGCAGATGTGGAAGCGCTATTTTGGCCCGCATGCCACGATCGTCGGAATCGAAGGCGGTTTTCGCAGGCTGGGAACGTTTATCGAGCTGTGCAAGACGCTCCTCGATGAACTGAATGCCGATCACACCCGCGGCGCTTTTCCTCCGACCGAGTTCACCAGGACTACTCTCGCCATGCACTTTTATGACAGTGTTGCGGTGTTCGAGCGCGGGACTCATACCAGGAAGTGGGCGCCCAGGATCGGTCAAGAGCCTTAAGCCAGATCAAGTGCAAATACCCGTCCCGTCGCGTGTCGCGGCTGGAGCGTGGGAGTATGATGACCTTTTGCCGTAGCTGAGTTCTACGCGAGAACGCCATGTCCGACGACTTGTCCGGCCTAAAAGACGACATGACCGCCTTCATCCTGGGGCACGGCTTGAGCCGTTTTCAGGGCTACGTCACCGAAGACGTTCACAGTGTGATGTGGGACCCGCGCGACAATCCCGAGAGCTGGAAGGATTTCGTCGAACTGGCCAAGAAGGCGGGCGCGCAATTTCTCTCGATGGACGAAGAAGCGTTGCAGCGCGACGAGCTGGACTACCTGATTCAGCGCCTGCAACACACCGCGTTTCCCAACGATGACGACATGGAAGAAGCGCGCTGGTTGCGCAACTACATCGGCAAGACCGGCTTTATCCAATTAGGCTGGCCGCATCAGGGCATCATGTTTTTATTCGAGGTCTCCACCGAGTGGTACGAGCGTTACCAGCATTTGCTGGACATGGTGGAGGACTTCGGCAGCGTGGCGCTCGACGACAGCGATCAGGACGACGAACACTAAGAGCAGTGGCCAGTTGCCAGTGTTCGGTTATGCTGGTGTTTCACGGATTCCCTGTCCGAATGACAATCTTCCGATCCGGGCCTGAACTTTCTCCCGACTACTGTTCCCGATGCGCTGGATAATCCGCAATGCCGATCCCCAGGATGTGCAACGGCTGACGCTGGAGTCAAAGCTGCCGCCCGCGTTGGCCCGGCTGTTGGTGGTTCGTGGAATTGGCTCAGCAGAGCAAGCGCACAAGTTTCTTTCTCCATCCCTTCAGGATCTCCACGATCCCTACCTGATGACCGGCCTGCGTGCGGCAGTCGAGCGCCTGCGCGCGGCCATTGAGCGCGGCGAAACCGTGCTCATCTACGGCGATTATGACGTCGATGGAACGACCGCCATTGTCATCCTCAAGGCGGCGCTGGAGCTGTGCGGCGGCAAGGTTGACTATCACGTGCCGCATCGGGTTCGCGAAGGCTACGGCATGCGTGACGAAGTCATCGAGCAGGCAGCCGAGCGCGGTATTCGCCTCATCGTCAGCGTCGATACCGGTATCCGCGCCTTCGCCGCAGCCGAAACGGCCTCGCGTTGCGGAGTCGACCTCATCGTTACCGACCATCACTTGCCACAATCGGACGGCCTGCCTAAGGCGCTGGCGGTTGTGAATCCCAACCAGCCGGGATGCGAGTATCCCTGCAAATCGCTTTGTGGCGCAGGAGTCGCCTTCAAGATTGCGCAGGCGCTTCTGGTGGAAAGCGGGCGGGAGCGTCTGCTGCCGTCGTTTCTGAAGATGGTTGCCATCGCCACGATTGCCGATGCCGTACCTTTAATTGGCGAGAACCGCGTCTTCGCCAAGCTTGGCTTGGAAGGCCTGCGCAAACCGGTCAATGCCGGCCTGCGAGCCCTGCTGTCGAACTGCGACCTGGATGGCTCGCGTCCGTTGAGCGCCAGCGATATTGCATTTCGGGTCGCGCCTCGCCTGAACGCCGCTGGGCGCATGGATATCGCCGAACGAGTCATCCAGTTGTTCACCGAGAAAGACGCCGGCAAGGCGGCTGAAATGGCGATGCAGTTGGACGAACTCAACGGCACCCGCCAGCAGGAAGAACAGAGAATCCTGGAAGAGATTCAGCAAAAAATCGAATCGACGCCGGAGCTGAAAAACGCCTATTGCCTGGTGATTGACGGCGAAGGCTGGCATCGCGGAGTGATTGGCATTTGCGCTACGAGAGTCGTCGAGCGTTACCATCGCCCGGCGCTGGTCTTTTCCTGCGAGAACGGCGAAGCGCACGGTTCTGGCCGCTCGATTAGCGCCTTTCATCTTCTGGAGGCGCTTGAGTCCTGCCCGGAATTATTCACGCGCTACGGTGGCCACTCCCACGCTGTGGGCTGTGCGCTGCCAGTTGACCGAATTCCTGTGCTGCGGGAACGGCTTGATGGCTTTGCCCGGCAGCGCCTGACGCCCGATGATTTTGTTCCCATTCTTGAGTACGACGCTGAGGTCTCGCTGGACGACGTTAAGCACGATTTCTGGCTGTCGCTGCAGAGGCTGGAGCCCTTCGGCTCCGGCAATGCTATTCCGGTGTTTGTCTCGCGGAGTGCGAAGCTGATCCAGCCCGCGCGCTTGCTGAAAGACAAGCATCTGAAGCTGCGGGCCGTTCCCAGTGATGCGGGTACCGACCGTCCCTGGCGGCGAGCGCACGATGTTCTGGGCTGGCGTATGGCGGATCGGGTCGCGTCAGACTCCCTGCTCCCAGGCGACCTGCTCGATCTCGCCTTTACCGTCGACTACAACGAGCATCCTGAGTTTGGTGGTGTGCAGCTCAACCTGATCGACTTCACGCGCGTGGTTCCGGCGCCCACAGTTGCGGCTGCAGGGCGCGGTTGATCGCACGGGTCTTTGCCAGTTGTACAACTACGAATGTGTCCGTGTGCTCTTTACACTCCACCTGCTGCGGCGGTACTATCCCATCCGATGGAGACAGTGCTCGATGAGGTATGTGCAAGCTGTGGCAGTCGCCGCTTGCCAGACGGGAACTTCTGTCTCTTTTGTGGCGACTTGCTCAGCGGACCAGCCTCTCCTGTGGAAGTGGTGAAGTTGCCTCCCAACCCCGTGGGCGCTCCAGCTGACAAGATCGAGTACGCCGGATTTTGGCTCCGATTTTGGGCCGGGGCTGTCGATGTTTGCCTGGAAGCGTTCGGGGCGCTGCTGCTGACGATTCTGCTGGACCTCATCTTGCGTCGCTTCGGACACAGGTTCGGCATGGATCCCTGGAATTCCAAGGTCTTCACTGGCGTCGCGTACATCGTGATTTTGGCGGTTGGGTCGTGGCTGTATTGCGCCTTTGCAGAAAGCTCTTCCTGGCGCGCCACCGCAGGCAAGCGTTTGCTCGGCCTGCAGGTGATGGATCTTGAGGGCAGGCGTATTTCGTTCGGGCAGGCCACGGTTCGCCACTTCATGAAGTTTCTCTCTTTATTTTGCTTGATGGTCGGCTTCTTTATGGCGGGATGGACCAAGCGCCGCCAGGCGCTGCACGACATACCAACCGATTGTCTGGTCATCCGCGTGCCAGCAAAGGGGTAGCTCGCTCTTCGGCAACTGACTGGCCTGCAAGTTGGGCCGGGATCCCCGCCATAGCGTAATATCGAAGCAGATGGTGCAATCGTTGGCGCAGGTTCGTAAGTGGCTGGTAGTAAGTGTCTGTGTGTTGGTGGCAGTCGTCACGATTTCCTACTGGATTGCCCGCTCTCGAGTTCAGCCCGTCCTGCATAACGTTCCCAAATCTCTCGGCATCGACATCCAGCAAACCAGCGACGGCTTTTCGCTTTCCAAGTCGGACGGCGGCCGGACCATTTACACGATTCGGGCTTCCAGGGCCGTCCAGTTCAAAGCCGGCGGTCATGCCGACCTGCGCAATGTGCACATCGTGGTCTATGGCAAGAGCCATGATCGCTTCGATCAGATCTACGGCGACCAGTTCACTTACGACCCCCAGAGCGGCGACATCAAGGCGATCGGAGAGGTGCATATCGATCTGGTGGGAAATGAAGAAGGCCCGAAAAGTCCCGATCAGGCCGCGCCTGCAGAGCTGAAAAATCCCCTGCACCTGGTTACGCAATCGCTGACCTTCAACCAGAAAACCGGTCAGGCGAATACCGACGAACTGGTGCAATTCCGCACCGAGCAGGCGGCCGGCACGGCGAAGGGTGCCTTTTACGACTCCAGGCAGAACGAGCTGGAGCTGAAGTCTGACATTCACGTCGTCACCACCGGCGCTCATCCGGCGACCATCACGGGTAGCAGCGGAGTCATTCAGAAGGTGCCGCGCCAGGCGGTGCTGCTGAATGCCAGGATCGAGCAGCCGGACCGGACTCTGACTGCCGATAAGGCGACTTTGCTTTTCGAGCCGGATAACACGGTCAAGCATGCCGTTGCCGAAGGCAATGTGCACGTACAGGATCGAGGGTCGGCCGTGGTTGATGTCACCGGACCTCGTGGCGACATCAACATGGGTCCCAAGAACGCCATCGCGCAGGCCATCATCTCCGGCGGAGCCAAGTTCGACAGTCATGGCAGCAGCATTGCCCATGGTTCGGCGGACACGTTCATTCTGGATTTTGAAGACCAGAACCAGCCCTCGCGTTTGCACATGGTGAACAACGCCCGCATGCGGCAGGAACCTGCCCCGAAGAAATCGGGAACCAGCGGGCAGCCGATGGAGATCGCCGCTGACCGGCTCGATTTTCAATTGGTGAACGGAAATCAACTTAAGACGGGTGACACCTCTGGCAAGGCGTGGATTACGATTCTGCCGGTGCCGCCAGGGTCCAAGCCGGCTCCGAGCAACGCCAGGAACGGCAAGGAAATGGGTGGAAGCAATTCCACTACGGTAGCGAGGGCCGGAAAATTTCATGCGACCTTCGACGACGACAATCACCTGCAGACGCTGCATGGTGCGCCCGATTCACGTATTGTCTCCAGTACGCCAGGGCAACCGGACAAAACCAGCATTGCCGACATGGTCGATGTGACCTTCGACGGCGATGGCGGGGTGCAGAAGATCATCCAGACCGGGCACTTCGAATACCACGAGCCTTCGGCAGATCCCAACACCGGCGGCCGTGCCGCCTTTGCCGACCTGGCGACCTACACTCCCAATGATCAGATCCTGGTTTTGCAAGGCTCCCCGCGAATCATCGACGGAGGCATGACTACGACCGCCGTGCACCTGCGCATCAATCGCGACACGGGCGAGGGCTTTGCCGATGACGACGTAAAGACCACCTACAGCGAATTGAAAGCGCAGCCCGACGGCGCGCTGCTGGCCAGCTCCGATCCCATTCACATCACCGCTCAGCATATGGAGGGATACAAGAACCCAGGTTTGGCCCACTACACCGGCAATGTCCGTTTGTGGCAGGGGGGCAACGTGGTGCGCGCGCCCAAGATCGACTTCGACAACACCAAGCGCGCCATGGCGGCCGAGTCGGACAAGACGCAGAAGGTCACGAGCTTGTTCGTGCAGCAGTCGCAGGATGGCAAGGTGACTCCTGTCGACGTAATCGCCGACCGTATGACCTACGTGGACGAAGAGCGCCGCGCCCGCTATACCGGCGACGTGCTGGCCAAGAGTCCCACCGCGACCGTGACCACCGAGCAACTCGACGTGTACTTGAAGAAGGCCGAGCCGGATAACGACTCAACGCAAGCGCAGAAGTCGCAGCCGCAGCAGGCGAGCCAGCAGAAGGGACCGGTGCTGCCCGGCGCAGATGCCCCCAGCAAAATCGACCACATGGTCGCGATCGGGAAGGTTGTGGTTACAGAACCGAACCGTCGTGCGGTGGGCGACAAGCTGGTTTATACCGCCGATGACGCCAAATATTTCCTGACCGGCAGATCGCCTAGCATTTTTGATGCCGAACACGGCACCGTGTGGGGCGATTCGTTGACTTTCTACAATCACGATGATAGGGTTCTAGTCGAGAGTAAGCGTTCCTCCCCCACCATCACACGTGCTCGTACCACGAAGTAAATGCAGACTTTATCGGCGGAAGAGATTGGCAAAAGTTACCGCGGTCGAAGGGTCGTCTGCGACGTCAATTTCCATGTAAAACAGGGTGAGGTGGTAGGGCTGCTGGGACCGAACGGAGCCGGCAAAACTACCAGTTTCTATATCGTAGTGGGCCTGATACCGGCCGACAGTGGGCGAGTTCTGATCGACGGTCAAGAGATCACCCACGTGCCCATGTATCTGCGGGCGCGTAATCACGGCATCAGTTACCTGCCGCAGGAGCCGTCGATCTTTCGCAAGCTGACCGTCGAGGACAACATTCTTGCCGTTCTGGAAGCGCAATCGATGTCCTGGCACGAGCGGCGGGAACGCATGGAGCGGCTCATCGACCAGCTCGGCCTTCAGGTCATTCGCAAGAACCGCGGCTATGCGCTTTCTGGGGGGGAACGTCGACGGGTGGAGATCGCACGTTGTCTCTGTATCTCGCCGTCGTTCATTTTGCTGGACGAGCCTTTTTCCGGAATCGATCCCATCGCGGTCCTGGATCTGCAGAGAATTATTTTTGATTTGAAAGCAAGTGGGATCGGCGTGCTGGTTACGGATCATAATGTGCGTGAGACGTTGTCCGTGACCGATCGCGCTTACATTATTAACGAGGGAAAAATTTTCCGGGCCGGTACGCCGGATCAGCTCGGAAATGATGCGGAAGTGAAACGAGTTTACTTAGGCGAGAGCTTCTCATTGGTTTAGAATTTGTGTGTGGGGGCGACACCCTCAGGGTTTCCATTCCATGGCCTTATTGCAGCCCAGATTAAATCTCAAAGTTTCCCAGAAGCAGATTCTGACCCCTGGGCTTGTGCAGATGGTCAGCGTGCTGGCGCTCAACAAGCTTGAGTTGGCCGACATGATTAATGCCGAGCTGACGGAGAATCCCGTTCTCGAGGAACTGGATAGCTCAGTTCCGTTGCTCGACGAAGTTTCCGCTCGCGAGGAGCAGAAGGAACGCGACAGCTCCCTGGCTACGCAGGAGCAGCCGGCCGAGACCAAGGAGGAAAAAGATCCTTTCGAAGAGATCGACTTCGGCTCGTTCTTCTCCGAGTATCTCGATCCCGGTCTTCGAACTCCTATTGAGATGGAGGACAGCGAGAAACCCTCCTTCGAGAACTTCCTCTCCAAGCCAGGCACGCTCACCGATCACCTGATTTGGCAGCTGGGATCGCTGCACGTCAATGAGGACGTGTACCGCGCCGCGGAGCTGGTGATCGGAAATCTGAATGAGGAAGGTTACCTCATCGCCACTGACGATGAGCTACTAGGCTTGGCGGAAGAGGAAATGAGGGTGTTTTCGCAGCCCCTCGCCCCGGCTTCGCCCGACGAGGCAGTCGACTCGCTGCCATCAGCACCGGAGCTGCCAGGCATCGCACAGCCAGACGCGTTACCTGTGGATGCGCAGGCGGAAGCTGCAGATTTCGGGGTTGCTGTGGCGGCGGCGGTTGCCGAAGCAGAATCTGTATTGGTGGAGGAGGAATTCCCAGACGCCGAAGCGCTGCCGGCAAACGCCGCTCCGCCAGTTCCGCGACCCAAGCTAGTTCCGCCTCGGACCTCGCCGGCAAGAGTTCCCTTCAGTCGTGACGCTCTCCGTGAAGCCATCGACCTGGTCAAGCAGATGGATCCGATCGGCGTTGGCGCGCGCGATCTGCGCGAATGTCTGCTGGCACAGTTGCACGATCTGAAGCGGTTTCCGCGCAAGAACGGCAACGCTACCCATCAGGCAGAGCTGGAAGCATTGGACGACGCCATCGTAGTGGTCGACCTGCACCTGCATGCGGTGCAGAACAAGCATTTCAAGGAAATTGCCAAGGCCATGAGCCGTCCCGTCGAAGCGGTGATGAAGGCCATGGACTTCATTCGCACCCTCGATCCGCGGCCCGGCTTGCGCTACAACAAGGCCGAAACCCGGCTGATTGAGCCCGATGTCGCCTTCGTCAAGCAGGGCGAGGAGTACCTGGTCCTGATGAACGACGAGGAGGTCCCGCAGCTGCGTTTGAACCCCTCGTACCGGCGCCTGTTAAGCCGCGACGCGGCTGAGAAAGACGTTCGCAATTACGTCAAAGAGCGCTACAAATCGGCGATTCAGCTCATCAAGAATATTGAGCAACGGAAGCAGACGATTTTGCGCGTCTGCTACTCCATCCTGGAGCGGCAACGCGACTTCCTCGATCACGGCATCGATCAGCTGAAGCCGATGATGATCAAGGAGGTGGCGGAGGAGATCGGTGTACACCCATCGACCGTCAGCCGCGCCGTAGCCAACAAGTATGCTCACACCCCGCAAGGCGTCTTCGAGCTTCGATACTTCTTCAGCGAGAGCGTCAATGGGCCGGAGGGCAGCAGCACCTCGCTGCTCATCCTCAAGCGCCGGGTGAAGAAGTTGATCGAGGAGGAAGATCCCGCCAGGCCGTTGACCGACGAGCAGATCACCCGCATCCTCCAGTCGCAGGGCATCCAGGTCACTCGCCGCACGGTTGCGAAGTACCGGGAGGACATGCGCATCCCGAGCACCCACCAGCGCAGAGTGAAAAACTAGCTGCTGTACCGGCGTTCCGATTAAGACGTCTAACCAGACAGAAGTGAGCTAATCGGATGCCATTGTGGTGAAGCCGCCACGGTCCAAGAGACACCACAAAGAAAGGCCGGGCGAGAAGGGAGCTCAATGACTGTAGAGTACTTTGGCAGACAGTATGAAATCACTCCCGCCATTCGTGACGAGGTCGAATCAGGCCTCGGCAAATTAACCAAAATCATAGGTGACAACTTCAAGAGCAAGGTCATTCTGACCGTCGAAAAGCATCGACATATCGCGGAAATTACGGTCAAACGCCGTCGCGGCCATCTGGTCGGTCTGGCTGAGGCGACCGATATGGTTGCTGCCGTGAGTCAGGCCCTCGAGCACATCGAGACACAGATACTCCGGCTCAATGGCCGCCGTCGCACCACCCACCGCAAAGCCAAGGACAAGACGTGGCAGGCGCCGGTGGAAGCCGATTCCGAAACGCAGATTGCGGTGGGCGCTACTCCTGCTACCGCTGTGCCCGTGGTTGTGCACAAGTTCCCAGCCATCGCGCGCACCACCGAAGCGCACCTGGTGCAGTCGAACGATTCAATTGCCTTGCGTCCCATGACCGTGGAGGAGGCCGTCAAGGAATGCGAATTCCGCGATCGCGATGTCTTCGTCTTTCGCGATGGCAAGGGCAAGGTGAAGGTGCTGCACCGGCGCAAAGACGGCAAGATCGAGCTGATCGAAGTACCGTAACCAGATCCAGCACCTCAAATTTCGCACGACGTGCTTACTGCGGAAAAGATAAGCCTATGAACAGACGGGGCGCGATCCTTGGTCTCCTGGGGTTCGCGCTACTGCCTGTTTCTTCATTCGGTCAATGGGCGATCAGCAGTGACGACGTGCAGGCGTCGCAGCGCTCATGCCGTATTGTCCAACTCACGCTGCAAGCTCGCGACAGCCACCGCACCAGCGAAGATGGCCCCGCGCCGGAAGATGACTTCGCTGCGGCAGGAAAAGCCTGCGAGCAGCTACAGGGTGCAATAGCCAGTTCCAATCAGCAACAAATTCAATCCGCTGCCGCCGCGCTGCAGCCCATCTTTGCCCGTTTGGGCATGGATCCAGCCACGCCAAAAGAACAACTGGCGGCACTGGAAAAGAAAGCGGCAGACCTTAAGGGAGAAGATCTCTTCGACGAGCTTTCTCATCTGGCTAAGCGCGCGTTTGCGGCAGGAGAGATCGACAAATCCGAGCGCTACGCGCAACAGCTCTTAAAGATGGCTTCCGACTATCCTCAGAGCTGGAATTACGGAAACGCCATCTTTCACGGCAACGCAATCCTTGGCCGAGTGGCTTTAAAGCGAGGCAATGTCAAGGAGGCCGATCAGTATCTCCTGGCCGCTGGCGCAACCCCGGGTTCGCCGCAATTGGACAGCTTTGGTCCGAACATGACCTTGGCCAAGGAGTTGCTCGAAAAAGATCAGACCGACGTGGTCTTACAGTTTTTCAAGCTCTGTGCGAAATTCTGGGAATCGGATTTCGGCAAGCTGGAGCAATGGAACGCCGAAGTACGCCAGGGCAAGATCCCCTCCTTCGGCGGCAATCTGAGCTACTGAAGCCCACTGCATCACTCCGAGGTGAGCAATTCGTCACCAAATAGTCTGTAAGAATTAACTACTCAGTAGGTGGTCGTCAGGGCAACCTCGAACATCCAATAGCCAGACTTGGAGATTGCTCGCTCGTTTGCACAAGTTGGTGCGGCAGCGTTGCTGAAACAACTTAACGAGCGCGTCTTCCATCTCAATATTCGGCCTGGTCGCTCCCCATGCGGCCTGCCGTAAGTTGGCAGCCATTATGAAGACCGGATTGAACGCTGTTCTGGATCCCACCCGTCATAGCAACGAAGCTCTTGAATTTGAAACCGCATTGCGGCGGAAGATCGTCGGGCAAGATCCCGCGGTCGAGAAAGTCGCCGAGATCTACCAGATGTTTCTGGCGGGACTCAATCCGCCCGGGCGTCCCGTAGGCAATCTCCTGTTTCTCGGGCCGACGGGCTCGGGCAAGACGCGTGTGGTTGAGGCGATGGCAGAGTCGCTGTTTGGCGACACGCACGCCTGCATCAAGATCGATTGCGCCGAGTTTCAGCACTCGCATGAGATCGCCAAGCTGATCGGCTCGCCTCCGGGATATCTCGGCCACCGTGAGACCCATCCGCTGCTGACGCAGGAAGCGCTCAACCAGTGGCACACCGAAAAGCTGAAGCTCTCGATCTTGCTCTTCGACGAAATCGAGAAGGCCTCGGACGCGCTGTGGCAATTGCTGCTCGGCATTCTTGACAAGGCGACACTCACTTTGGGCGACAACCGTCGAGTTGACCTATCGCAATGTGTCATCGTGATGACCTCGAACCTGGGCGCGTCCGAAATGAACGAGATGATCAACGGCAGCATGGGCTTCGCGCAAACCCCCGCGGCCATGGACGCAAGGTTCGATCAGAAAATCGATCGTACCGCAGTCGAGGCGGCACGCCGCAAGTTCTCGCCGGAGTTCATGAACCGCATCGACAAGGTAGTCGTCTTCAGGATGCTTCGCCGCGAGCACCTGGAGCAGATCCTGGAAATCGAGCTGGGGCTGGTACAGCAGCGCATTCTGCAGGCGACCGGCAACAACCAGTTCGTCTTCAGCTGCACCCTGCCGGTCAAGCAATACCTGCTGCGCGAAGGTACCGATCTGCGCTACGGCGCGCGTCATCTGAAGCGGGCCATTGAGCGCAACATCGTCTTCCCGCTGGCGAATCTGGTCGCAACCAGTCAGGTGAAGTTAGGGGACTTCATTCGCATCGACATCGATGCCGCCGGCAAGCTCACCTTTGTGAAAGAAGCCGAGGGCGCACTGGTTCCGGTCCTGCTGGAACGTTATGGGCCGGAAGCCACCGCTCACGCCGCTGCCGCGACCAAGACCGGCCGCACCGCTGTCTCCGGCCGCGCCCGTGAGCTCGGTATCGCCGGCGATAAGAAGTAAGAGACGCGGCGACTGCGTACTTGGTCTGACGCTCTTCGCATTCGTGCCGATATTCACAAGATTCCTGCTGCCTCATCGTTGACGGAGACGGCGCCAGAAGTGGCGACGTCCGCGCCCCTTGCGCGCAGAAAAAGGCGACCGAGGCAGTGCTCGGTCGCCAGGTTAGCAGGTTAAGACCGCGGATTAACGGCCGTTGACGGCGGTGGGCGAATTGACCGGGGGATCGACGACGATTCCACCGGCAATCGGCGCTACGTCGCGAGTGACGGCGATGGGCGAGTGGACCGGGGGATCCAGCACGACACCATTCGACGTGGGGGCGATTTCGCGGTGGACCGCGACAGGCGAGTTAACCGGAGGCAAGGTGCTGAGGTCGGAAGTGGCCGAAACGCCGTCGGTGGCGTTGGGCTGGCGAGCCGAGGGATCCCGAACCACGCCGTCGTCAGTCGCCGGAGGAGACCTGCGGTCGATGGCAATGGGGCTGGTCTGCTGGGAAGCGCTATAATCCTGCGCCTCCGGGCCTTCGCTGCTGCCTTCGGACGCGGGTGCGCTTGGGGTAGCGACGAAGCCGGTGTTGATCGGCGCCGTGCCGTAGAAGCCGACCAGTTTGCCGGCGTCGTTGATGCCGTTGACGATGGTCGTGCCATTGCTATCCGGAGCATCGATGGTCTGGAAGCTGGCGGTGCCGATGGTGTAGACGAAGCCGTGGGACTGGCCGGCAGCGTCGGTGAAGGTGCCGACAACCTTACCGCGGTTGTTCAGGCCAAGAGCCTGGGTGAAGGTCGCGCCCGGAACATCCAGCGGCATGAAGACGCCGTTGAAGATGATCCAGCCGTGGTTGACCTGGTTGGCATCGATGAAGAAGCCGCAGGTGACGCCGGAGTTGTTAATGCCGGTAGCCTGCGCTCCGCCCACCGCGCCGGGGATCATGATCACGTGGAACACGCCGCCCACTTCGTCGTAGGTGTAGGGGATGTCAGGAGTAGTGTTGCCGATGCTGTTGCTGTAGTAGCCGGAAGCCTGATAGTTGTCGTTCTGGCTGAGCAGCTGGTTGAAGGAGGTGGCGATCTGCGCGCCAGGATAATCAACGGTAGTGAAGCGGCCGTCGCTGGTGCGGAAGAAGCCATGGGTCTTGCCGGCGTTGTCAACGTAGAAGCCATCGGTGGTCAGGCGATTGTTGATGCCGATAACCTGGGTCATCATGGAGTTGGGGAAGTTCTCGCTGGTAAAGCTGGTCGGCAGCACCAGAGTGAATCCCATGTTCTGCTGGAAGTTGTGATAACCGGCGATGACATCGTTGTTGTTGATGCCCAACAACTGGGTGAAGGAAACGTTGGGGTCGCCGAAGACAACGCGGCGGAAGCTGTAGGTCTGTTGCGCAAACGCGGAGGTGCAGAAGGTCAGCACCAGCGCGAGGGCAAAGATAAGGTTAAGGCGTTTCATTGCAATTCTCCTCTTATGTATGCGGTGTCACCGCAAGAATGAAATTGGACTTTCTAATCAGGAGGCGGTTTGAACTTCTGTAATTGCCTCCACTCAGATATGTGACAATCGCGGGCAAATTCCCTCATGAGGAGCGAAACTTTTCGCTGGGCCGTCAGCAGGGCGGTAACCTGCTCAACCAGTATCAAAGGGAATACCGCCGGATTCGGCGTCAGGAGGCCGCTGGGAGAAAGTGCGGTCTCTGTGGACGGGGCCTCCACCGGTCGTCGAAATTAGACCCTGTGCTCATGGCGCACAAGCCACTCTCGCAAGCCCGGGTGCTGACAATGACGCAACCTCGCCTCGCTGCCTGATCGGAGGTCGCGATACGCCCTCGATTCAGGTTCCGAATCGTGCTTCAATTTCCATACTCGCGGGCCCGGACTAAGATGTTGACTTCGAGGGTATGGGCTCACGCGGGGGAGGCCGAATCGTAATGGCTGTGAGGTATAATCCCCGCAACTGTTGCATCTAGAGTTGTATCTAGAGCGGTCACATGCCACCGCATCAGATCCAGGAAACGTGAATGTCGCCCGACCGGCAGGACGTAACCAGGCTGCTCCAGCAGTGGCGGGGCGGCAACCAAGAGGCGCTTGACCAGCTAGTTCCTATCGTCTACAACGAGCTGCGCCGGCTCGCCGCCCGCTGCTTGCAATCGGAAAGGCCTGGTCACACGCTGCGCGCAACCGCTCTGGTCCATGAGGCCTATATCCGCCTGATGGACGCGGACATTGGATGGCAGGATCGGGCCCACTTCTATGCGGTCGCAGCGCGAGTGGTTCGGCGCATTCTGGTGGAGTACGCCAGAAGCCATAGCCGCCAAAAACGCGGCGGCGGCGAAGAGATGGTTCCACTGGACGAAGCGGTAATCGTGGGACCGGAGGCCGCGTCCACCGTGCTCGATCTCGATGAGGCGCTGCAGCGTCTGGCTGCGCTTGACGAGCGCAAGAGCGATATCATCCAATTGCTTTTTTTTGGCGGCCTCACGTACGACGAGACCGCCGCTGCTCTCGACATTTCTCCGGCAACCGTCCATCGCGAGTTGAAGCTGGCGAAGGCATGGTTGCATCGCGAACTGGCACACGGCGAAGCGTAGGAGACAAGCGAATGGAAGCTGAGCGATGGAGCCATATCGAAAAGCTTTTCCACGCTGCCCTCAACTACGATCCGCCCGCGCGCGGAGAATTTCTTCAGCAGGCCTGTGCCGGCGACGCCGAGTTATTGAAAGAGGTCCAGTCGCTGCTGGATTCCGCCGAAAAGCCGCTGGACTTTGTGCCCCAGGCGGTCCTGGAAGTGGCGCAAGGGATGTCGGCGGAAAATAGCGCAATGTCGGCCGCCGCCGCCCAGGTGGCGCCTTACAAAAACCCGGTTACTCCCGGAGCCGAACTCGGCCACTACAAGATCCTGTCGATGATTGGCGCCGGAGGCATGGGCGAGGTGTATCTCGCGCAGGACACGCGACTGCGGCGCAAAGTCGCCATCAAGTTGCTGGCTCGGGAGCTTACCGGAGATGAGCGGGGAATGCGGCGCTTCGAACAGGAAGCACTCGCCGCCTCGGCGTTGAATCATCCCAACATTCTCACCATCTACGAATTTGACCAGGCCGACGACCTGCATTTCATGGTCTCCGAATTCGTCGAAGGCCTCACCCTGCGCCAGAAAATGAGCGGTGGCCGGCTGGACCTAAGGTCCACCGTCGATATTGTGATTCAGATCGCCAATGCCCTGGCTGCTGCCCATGCCAGCGGCATTGTTCATCGCGATATCAAACCGGAAAACGTGATCGTCCGCAATGATGGCATTGTCAAGGTTCTCGACTTCGGTATCGCCAAGTTAAGTCCGCGCTATGCCGGACAGATCACTCGCCGCACGGCGCAGGGCGTCCTTCTTTCCGACACCGAACCGGGGATGATTCGCGGTACAGTCAAGTACATGTCCCCGGAACAGGCGCGGGGCGCGGCCGTGGACGCGCGCAGCGACATCTTCAGCCTGGGCTCGGTGATGTATGAGCTGGTCACCGATCGATCGGCATTTGACGGCGAGACCTCCAGCGACGTGATCGCCGAAATCCTGAAGATCGAGCCGCCGCCGCCGGCAGAGGTGGTGCCCGATCTTCCCTCTGAAATCGAGCGCATCATTGTCAAGGCGCTCAAGAAGGACCGCGAGAGCCGCTACCAGTCGGCTGCCGAGTTGCTGACCGATCTTAAGGCGTATCAGCAAGACGCGGAATTTCAGGCTAAGCTGCAGACGCCGGTCTCAGGCGAACGCGCCAGATCGGGATCGGAGCGTAAGACTCCAGCCCGTGCTATGCCTCCGCCGCAAGTTGCCTCGTCGAGTTGGTGGCTGTGGCGGATCGCAGTGTTGCTGGTGGTGGTCTTTGCGATTGGCTATTTCGTCGCCAAACGCACGCGCAATGTGCCGACCGTCACGGAGCCGCGTAGTCTGGCGGTGCTTCCGTTTCGCAATCTCAACGGTGATCCCAAGGCCGAATTTCTGGGCTTCTCCCTTGCCGACGAGATCATCACCAAACTCGACTACGTCAATTCGTTGACCGTTCGCCCGTCTTCCACGGTGGACAAGTATCGCGACCAGATCGTCGATCCCAAGAAGGTTGCGGCCGACCTGAACGTCGACACCCTGCTCACCGGTACGTTTCTCAAAGACGGAGATAATCTCAGGATCACGGCACAACTGGTCGACGTGAAACCGGAAAAGATTATCTGGCGAGAAGCCATCGACCTGAAGTACAACAACCTGCTGACGGTTCAGGACCAGGTGGTGCAGAAGATTGTCGAGCAGTTGCAGTTGAACCTGTCACCTGCCGAGGCGACGAATCTCAAACCAGAAAAGCCGATCAGTTCCGCCGCCTACGAAGACTACCTGCGCGGCATCGATCTTTATTCGTTGAGCGACTACTCCGGTGCTATCGCAATGTTGGAGAAGGCGACCGCGCTGGAGCCCAACTATGCTCCGGCCTGGGCGCAACTGGGACGCGCTTATACCACCAACGCATCACTGCGATCCGGCGGACGCGAACACTACGAAAAGGCGCAGGCTGCCTTCGAGAAGGCGATCGCGCTGAATCCCGCGCTGGCCGAGCCGCGGATCTACCTGGGAAACCTGTTAACCGATACCGGCCGAGTCGAGCAGGCGGTGCCTTTGCTGCGCTCGGTTCTGAAAGACAATCCCAATAACGCCGAAGCCCATTGGGAACTGGGTTACGCCTACCGTTTTGCCGGGATGTTGAAGGAGTCGGTAGCCGAGTGCGAGAAGGCGCGCCAGAATAATCCGCAAGTCAAGATCAGCAGCGCAGCCATCAATAGCTATTTGTACCTGGGAGAGTACGAGAAATTCCTGCAAAGCCTCCCGGCTAACGATTCGGCTTACATCCTCTTCTACCGCGGCTTTGCCGAGTACTACCTGAACCGCTTCGAGGAGGCCGCCAACGATTTCGATAGCGCCTACGAGAAGAACTCCTCGGTGCTCCCCACGAATATCGGCAAGGCGCTGAGCGATTCGATCAGACACGAAAACGCGCGTGGGGGCAAACTTCTGCAACAGACCGAGGACATGATGGAGGAGCGTGGCGTCGCCGATCCCGAGATGATGTATAAGATTGCGCAAGCCTACGCTGTACTGGGCGACAAGACCGCGGCGTTACACATGCTGCGGCACAGTATCGGCGGCGGATTCTTCCCCTATCCCTACTTTTCCCGCGATCCTCTGTTGCAGAACATCCGCGGCGAAGGCGAATTCGAGACGCTGATGAATCAGGCCAAGCAGCGGCACGAGCAATTTAAGGCGACGTTCTTCTGAGATCACCTGCCTATCGGAGCTTTAGAGCTTCCAATTCGTCTAACGTGCGCGGCCAATCGGACTGCAGCAGGCGCGAGAGACTTCGATCCGCCAGCAGCTTGCCGCCGGTCTGGCAATGAGGACAGTAGTTGGTTTCGTTGTCGGCGTAGCGAATTCGCTGAATCTTTGCGCCGCATCTGGGGCAGAGTTTCCCATAACGTCCGTGTACCGCCATCCCCTCGCGAAAGGCAGTCACCTTCTCCGGGAAGGTATTTGCCGCTTCGTCTAGCAATCGATCTATCCAGAACTGGAGAGTTTCGCGGGTTGCTGTGAACAACCGCTCCCATTCTTCTGGCTTTAGTTTTTGCGTTAGTGCGATGGGCGAGAGCTGCGCCGCGTGCAGGATCTCGTCGGAATAAGCGTTGCCGATTCCGCTGAGGATTCGCGGATCGGTAAGGGCGCGCTTAAGCGTGCGATTCTCGGCGGTGAGTGCATCGCGAAATGAATCAAGGTCGCTGGCGAAGATGTCGATTCCTCCGGGATCGATGGACCGCAAGGCTTCTTCTCCTTGCAGCAGATGTAACGACGCGCGCCGCTTGGCTCCTGCTTCGGTGAGTACGAGGGAGCCGTTAGGAAAATCGAAGGCTGCCAGATTCTGCCGTCCACCTAGTTTTGCTTCCGGCTGCCGCCAGTGAAGGCGGCCGGCGATCATCAAATGCAAAACCAGCCAGAGATCGCCTCCAAGACCAATCGCGATGCGCTTGCCGATACGCCGCAGTTCACAGACCTTTCGGCCTTCCACCGCCGTGAGTGGCGGGTCTGCAGTGCGAAGCAAGAATGGACTTGCCAGCCGGACTTGCTGGATCGGCTGGCCGACAATCCGTGGCTCGAGGGCGTGGAGATAGGCGGTGATGTCGGGCAGTTCCGGCATATTCGCGAGTTTCGAGCCGAGCTGGTATCCATCCAAAGCGGCTATGAGATTGTCGCGTGAGTCAGCAGAGACAGGCAAGGCTGCGGGCCGGGAGCTGCGATGACCCCAGGTTGACCAAAAATCTACGGGCGGCTCGGAAGAGCCGCCCGTTTCGAAGGAGGTTCTCGTTTAGTTGATCGTCGCTAGTTGCCGGCGATCGCTTTGTTCTGAAGAATTTTCACGACAACCCGGCGATTATCAGCCTGGCCTTCCGACGTGTTGTCAGGAGCAACCTGTCTGCTGGTGCCCATGGCTCCCGGAGCCAGAATGTTGGTTAATGGAATGTGACCCTGCTGCTCCAGAAAGTCGGTTACATTATCGGCCCGCTCGGTGCTGAGCTTCTGGTTCAGGGCAGCCGATCCCACCGAGGAGGCGTATCCCTTTACCTGAATCACGTAGCCGTCGACGGTCTTGGCTTTTGTGGCCAGCTGCATGAGCTGGGTTTTGTACTGCGGTTCAATCGCGGTCCTGCCATTCGCGAACAGAACCGTGACTTCACCCATCGTGTTGTATTCACCCAGTTCGCTGAAGCGCTTGTTGGTGGCCGCGATGGCCGCTTTATTGGCATCGAGGCTGGCTTGCTCAGCCGCCATCTGTTGCTGTTGCTGCTGCATCTTCTGCTGTTGCTGCTGAATCTGAGCTTCCTGCTGCGACATCTGCTCCTGCTGCGCCTGCAACGCGGCTTGCTCAGGCGCCACCCCGGCCTGAATGTCCTGTGCGGTCTTCAGGTCGGAGCCTTTGAACTTCACGGTCTCCGCCATGAGCTGGTTTTGCGCGTTGTAGGAGCCTTGAACCTGAACGGCAAGACCGGGCACCAGGGCGGTCATTCCCATTTGCTTCTTGCGCATGTGGAGACCGCCTTCAACCTCCTCAACCTGCGTGCTATCGGAAAGGACCACCGGGACGGTTGAACCGTCCGATGACTTGACCATCATGGTCGAGCCTTTACGTGCGTCGATGATCCCCTGAAGCTGTGCGCTTTGCGCGCTGGCTACGACACCGAACAGCACAACCGCTGCCGATGTCAACGTCACGGCAACTGCAATCCTTGCCAATGTGCTACGGAACATAGTCGCTCCTATTTCGTGTGCTCTTCGGCAATCACGAGGTTGAATGGGGTGTTGTCACCCACGGTTAACTTTGGCTGCATCGACGTGCCAGCCAGGAAACTCAGCGCCCTTGGGAAACCTGTTTCATACTTCGGAACAGTTGAGGGCAGGCTCTTGCGAGCCCCCTTTACCGCATCTGGTAATTCGAGTTCTGTTCATTCACCGTGAGCTGCTTGCTCACACCGTCGATCGTCGTGGTCGCCACGTGGTTCGTGCCGTCAGGTAGTTGCGCGAATTGTGCGTTGATGTTGACGGCATCTTTAGGATCGTTCAGGTAAGAATTCACCTGGATTGCAACCGGCGCTTTCGTCTGCTCGCTGATGGTTAGTGTCACCTGGTCATTCGGCTTGACGAAACTCTTGATGACTAGGTTCACCGTCCCACCTCCCGGCTGAAGTGAGATGTCCCCCTGCTGCTTGGCCTGCATCAGGCGGTCGGGGTCGGGAGTGGTGTATTGCTTTGCGAGCGCGCCGATCGACTGGCCGTACTCCTGGAACTCGTCGGTCTTCTTCTCAACCACATGCTCTTTAAGCCGACCCTGGCGGCCTCCACCGCTTGACGCTTGCTGATTGTCGACCAGGGTTTTCTGAGGCTGTCCATTGACCATCTGCACCTGGTAGGTCTTGGTGTCTTTCACGTTGCCCTTGATGCTGATGGTTTCCGTTTCCGTCCAGGTGTACTGCGCGAGCTTCTGCTTGTTCATGGCCATGTTTTGCTTAATAGCCATGAGCTTTTCTTCAAGCTGCGGGCTCTGGGCTGATACCACCACGCAGCACAGCAACACGCACGCAGCAAGGGCCGCGGTTGAGCCTGTACGGAAGATACTTCTCAATTTGCAGCTCATGATTCTCATCTCCTTCCGCGCGGATGCGCGGTTTCTCGGCAATGCCGACGGTATTCTGAAGCTTCCAAATTGGGCAGCCCTTTGCGGACTGCCAGATCTACTCAATTACTTCGCCACCGCGATTGCCGGCGGCTTCCAGGTTCCGTCGACGATCGAAGGCGGAGTTTCCTTTGGCCAATACAGGCGCAGCATAGGAATGAACTGGGCCTTCGGCGCGGGCAGCCAGTTGGCTTCTTTCGCCTTGCCTGGCGAGTCGGCTTGAAGGTAAAGGTCAACCGAGCCGTCAGGATTCATGTTGAACTTGTTGCGCGCGCTCAGCGTGTAGCGGTTCAGCGGATTCGGCACGAAGAAGTAATCCTTGTCATACATGGTCAGCGACCAGAAGCCATCGACTGGGGGCAGGTCGCCTTTGTTGAAGTGCATGACGTACTTCTTCGACGCGCCATCGTATTCATGACCGTCCGAATCTTTTTGCGATGTCGGATAGATGGCATCCTGCGGACGGTTAGCTCCCAACCCAATAGCTGTTACCAGCGCTCTCTGGATATAGTCCGTGCCGTATATTCCGATGTTCTTCGTGATGTACATCCAACCGTTGACCGGTTCGGCGGCTTTCTTGAAGTATTCCATGATCTTGACCTGCGCCAGCTTGGGCACGGTCTTGATCGCTTCCCGGTCAAAGGCGCCGAGTTTGCTGGGATCGAAATCTTTGCCGGGCTCTAATCCGATGGCTTTCATCTTTTCGACCATCGGCGCATCGGCGGCGGCGGGCGGATTGGTCTTCATCAACCGCGCCAGATAGTTGAAGTAATCATTCACGCTCATGGCATCGACTTGATCGCGAATGCCGGTCTTCATATCGAAATTGGCATCTACCGTACCCGGCGCTGGTGTGTAGGGCTTGCCGTAGGAGCTAAGCGGCACAAGCGAGAACTTGTCCTGCAGCGTGTGGACGGCGGCGTAATCCGCGGGCGTGCCAATGCAATAAATACGGCCGAGGATCCAGACCATGGCGGTGGGCGATTTATATTCGGTCACGCCCGCCGGAAGGGTTCCAGACCAGCCGTGACCGGTGATGGCATACTTCTGAGCCTTGCCGCCCGTCGTGCGTTTCCCTGGAACCTGGAAGACATCCGTCCAACCGCTGAGCATCGGCAAAAGGTAGTAACGATCGCCCATATCGGGGACACTGAATATCCATGGTTCGCTGGAAACATCGACCCACGCCGTGGTGTAGAGCGTGTCAGCGTTAGGGGCGGTTACCGCGTGATTATCGACTGCGGGATAGGTCCGCAACTTGAGAATCTGGCCCATGGGAGCATGCGCCGCATCAGCCGCGGCGACGTTGGTGAATTGCCGGCGCGTCATGTCCATGGTGACGAGAGGGTAGCCGTAGATGTAGACGTCGACAGCGTCGCTCATCGCCTGTTCCAGACCCGGGGCCTTGCTCGAGGACGAGGGCTGCGGGGACGATGAACATGCCACTGTCAGAATTACTGCTGCGATACACAAGACTGTAAGAAGCCGTTTCATTTTGCTTTCTTTCTCCCTGGGGAACTTGGGGTATTGCGTCGACCGTGGTCATGGTGCAGGGCAGCCCTCGCGAGCTGCCCGTTATAGTTGCTGCTGGGTCACAGAGCGCTTTCTCTGGCCGTACTGACGAGCGTCTCGGGTTATAGCTGCGAACGCACTCAGCGTCTCCAACCGCGTCCAGCAGAGGCTCCGCCTCCCCAGCGATCGCCACCACCGCCGAATCGACCGCCGCTACTGGCGGAATGTTGATAGTCAGAGAAGCGCTGGCTCTGCGTGTCGCCGCGAGAACGGTCTTGCGCCTCCTGATCCAAGTCTCCAGAGGAGGAGCCGCTGGGATGGCTGTAGCTGCTCGCGCTCGAGGGATGTTGCTGATCGTAGCTCTGCGCGTGTTGCTGATCGGCTGAGTTGGAGGTCGTGCTGGTGGGGTGTTGCTGATTATAGGTCTGCTCGTGCTGCTGCGCCTGCTGCTGGTAATTCGAATTGTTAGAAGTGGTGCTGGTGGGATGGTTCTGGTTGTAAGTCTGCTCGTCATGCTGCGCCTGTTGTTGCGCGCTGGCGGTGTTTACGTTGTTCCAGCTGCCGTTGTCATACTTCTGCCAGCCGGAGCCGGTGTTCTGATAGACGTTGCCGTTGTGGTCGGCGTACATATTGCCGCTGGAGCTTTTGCCAACTGCGCTGTTGCCGTAGGCGGTGCTGGTCCCGGCCGCCTTGCCGCCGGTTGAGGTTTGCACCGTACCTTCGGAACCATAAGCGCCGCTCTCGTGCTGGCTGTATGCGGTCTCGCCGTTTTTGTTGTAGACCGACTGTCCCCAGGAGCCATAGGCGTTGGAACCCTGCCGTGTCGCCGCAGAAGCGCCGGTGTAGGGGTTGTAGGCCTCCGCTTGCGTGCGGCTGCCATAGGCAGTGCTTTCGGTCGCGCCGCGCGCATAGGTTCCGGTGTTTGGGTTGTAGCTTTCACCCCAGTGGGCGCTGCCGTACGGTCCATAGGCTGAGTTGCCATATCCATAAGCGCCGGTGTAAGGGTTGTATGCCGTGTGATAGCCGTAGGTGGAAGCGTATGGGTAGTAAAAGCCACCGCCGACGTAAGGCGGGTAATAGTAGCCCGTGCCGTCAGCACAGATAGCGCCTACTGCTGCTCCAGCAATGAATGTTCCCAGGTATCCGGCCGTGTAGCTGGCGGTCACGCTGCCGTTTGAGGCCGGTTCCTGCGTAACGTAGGTCACGTTGTAGACCGGCGAAGTCGGTGGAATCGTGTAGATGACCTGCGGCACCGTTTGTGCCACCTGCCATGGTCCGTTCGCAGTTCCGGAGACAAACCAGACTCCCTGGTAGCAGAGGTAATACTCGCTGCCCACCTGGATCACGCGATTCGGAGTGTTGGTGGCATACGACATCGACGTGCCCTGAATCGGCGTGAACTGGGGCTGGCCGGCGTAGGAGACCTTGACCTCAGAAGCTGCCTGCGCGGCATTCACGGTCTCCGTCGTCGGGATCTGCGCCATCAGCACCGCGTCTTCCGCTTCGGGTGTGCCGGGTACAAACGCCAACACTTTGCCCGCAGGACTATCGGACGGGATCTGCGCGAAGTCGGGTGGCAGGCTGTTGGTGGCGAAAGTCCATGTGCCCATCACCGGATGCGTGGTGGTAAACCAGCGTCCGGAGGTGAGGAAGTAGAAGGCTCCCGTCGGCGTGTATTTCAAAACGGTGCTGTCAGAATTAGCGGGATAGCTTAGCTGCGTGCCGGGAATCGCCTCCCATTGTGGCGTGCCATTGAAGACGATGATCTCCGCTGGCGAGCTGCTGTAGTAAACCGCCGGGACGGTTGCCGTGCTGCCGGGCGGGGGAGGGATGAACTGCGCCAAGTCAGACCAGTTGGGACTTTGGCTTACCTGAGACATGTCCGGCGGTAACGTGCCCGCAGGGGACCAGTTCTGGAAGTTACCTCCCTGCAGCCAACCCTTGCCGTCGAAGAGGTAGTAGGTGGATGTGGACTGATCCTGGAATAGAGGCCAGTTCGCATTCACGATTGCCTTGATGCTGGTGTTGCCGACCGGAGCCAGCACCGGCGAGCCGTTTACCAACAAGAGGATTGCAGGCTTGAAGCTGACGAAGATCTGTGGCGGATCGTTGTTCACCGTCACGGTGGTGGGTGGCGCCTTCTTCTTGAGGCTGGCCGCGATCTGATCCACCGAGATGGTCAGCGTCGCCGACGGGTTCAGGAAGGAGCGCACCAGTTGATCCATCTGAGCGGAGGCTGGTGGGTCGAGAGAAGGGAAGTACAGGCTGGTGATTTGTGGATTGGTGAGAACGACGGTATGCGTGTCCATGTTGACGCTGGACTGCAATTGAACCGTAGCTACTCCAACCTGTTCTTTTCCGCCGGTGGGGGTAACAGCAAATGCAATGCGCGCGTCGACCACCTTGAAGCTCTTCCAGTCATCCACCTGTGGCTGGTAGAGGGTGATCTGCCCGCCGGGGTTGGTCAGCGTATGTGGCCAGCGGGCAGCTTGCGCTGCCCCCCAGCATGCTGAAATCAGAATAAACAGAACCGATGCAACCAGCTTTCGCGTTCTACTCTGAGGCATAGTTACCTCGCCACTAACTTCTGGTTATCGAATTTGGCTGGGGCAGAGCCCCGGCTCAGTAGTTACTGAGCCGGAGCTGCCGGAGTGGTTTTCTTAGTTCTCTTCTTGGGTGCGGGAGCGTTGCGAGCCTGGCCCTTCACCTGGGTCTCGTCGACGGCAACCGATTCCTGAGTGAATGTGGTTCCGGAAGGTACGAAGTAGATCTTCGCGCCTTTCTCCTTCACCGTGCCGCTGGTGCGGACGTCGATGCGGGTGGCATCAATCTGCGCTCCACCTTCGCCATTGACCAGGTAGTACTTCATGTTGACCGAGCGCTGGGCTCCCAGCTGACTTGCGGTGATGGTCTCCTGATCGTCGGTGTAGCCCACGATAACGAACTTGCCGTTGGGCTCGTGCTGAATGCGCAGGGCCACGTCGTCCAGAATCGCCTTGCAGGTGTTGTCCACACGTCCCGGCCGCTTGGCGTCCATGAACTTGCACTCGCCGATCTCGCTCACCTCGCTAACGGTGACGGGCGGCGAGAGCACGTTGACCGTGGCAGAGCAGGAGGTGCTCAGTCCGCGAGAATCGGTAACGGTCGCAGTTGCCGTAATCGGAGCGCCTTCCGGAGCGCCGGTGGTATCAAGGCTCACATTCGCGCCTGTGCCGTTGACGTGGCCGGCTGAGGCAGACCACGCGTAGGTTAGCGGGAAGCCGTCAGGGCTGTTGGCATTGACGGTCAGCGCGGAAGCTTCAGCTGCCTTTACTGTGTTCGGATTGGCCGAGCAATCGGCAACCGGCGGATGCGGCTGTTTCACTGTGAACGACGCTTCGCAGCTGGCAACGTTGTTCTTCTTTTCCTTCTCATCCGTCGCGGTTCCCTTGACGGTGTAGCTACCCGGCGTGAGACCGGTGGTATCGACATTGCCAGTGGTGCTGGTGCCCGAGATCTTTCCACCGCTTGCCGTCCAGGCGTAGGTGATGGTGTGTTTAGGATTAAAGTTCTGCGTGTTGATGGTCGCAGTCACCGGGTCACCCGACCAGATTTCAGTGGGTGCAACCGAGCAACTGGCAGTCGGCGGAACCGGCGGCCTGCCACCGAACTGCAGGTTCAGTCCTACAACCGGGCCGCTCTGTGCGGTATCAAAGACGAAGCCCTTTTGGCCGCTGTAATTGACGACCAGATAGCGCCAACCGACGAAGAATCCGAATAACGGCTTGGGCTGCACGTGGAAGGTGCCGACGGCCTGGTAGTCGAGACTGGCCCCGCCTCCGCCGGCGTCACCGCCAGCGGTAATCCAGACTTTGGGCGAGAAATCGATTTCGAAATTTCCGCCGGCTACGCCATCTACCCAATTGGCCGATCTGGCGTAGCTGACATTGGCTGGACGCGGGGTGACCGTCAGTCCTTCGTGCCAATAGCGAAATCCAATGAGCGCATCGACCTTGAAATGTTCCATGTCGACGATGCGATAGCCAGCCTTAGGGGTAACGATGATCTGCGACTCCAGGAAGCGGATCGAGCTTTGTCCTGTGTCGGTAAGAGGAATGCCCTGCGTGGTACCAATCCTGGCCCAGAAGAGATCGATGGGTAAAACAAAGCGATTCTTGCGAGCCTGCACGAATCCGGCGAATCCGCCGTTGAAGTTCGACAGCACATCGGAGCCCGAGACGTGAACGCTGGCATCGTGCCCGAGTACTCCCACCGTGCCGTGGATACCGGGGACAAAAACGTAAGGCGCGATGTCGAAGTGCCAGACGTCATCTTCGGATGGACTGGCCGCTTTCTGCGCCGAAGGCGGAGGCGGCGCGTTGGTTGCTTGCGCGTCCTCGCTTACCTCAGTCGGACCCTGAGCGATCGCGCCAACGCAAAGCAGCACGCTGGCCATCACAACGAAAAGACTTGCGGCACACAGCTTACGACATAGATACATAGAAATCTCCTACTGAGGCATCGCACATGTGGCGATGGCGGATTGTTCACAGGGCTCTAGTGCAGGGTACGCCGTATAGCAGGCAGGGATAACTAGCACTGTTGCTAGGCGGGCAAAGGAAAAGCTACAGGGAGCAGACTCGTACGATTTTGGCGTGACGGTGTCTGGGTGAAAGGCAAGAAGTCGCGTAAACTAGCACAAACAGGCCGTTTTTCGGCGGCGCCGTCAGCCCGAGTTGTGGCAGGCAGTTTGTGATCTAGATCACAGAGACTGGTGCCGAAGTTGGGTAGACTTTTCCTCAAATATGCTGGAGCGTTCGATCCGCAAACCCTCGGCGCGAGTGTTGATTGCCGACGACCATAGACTGGTTGCAGAAACCTGCAAGAACACCATTGAGCCTGAATTTGAAGTGGTGGGCATTGCCACTGATGGACGCGCTCTGGTGGAAGCAGCGTTTTCTCTGAAGCCCGATATTGTTCTGCTCGATATCGGCATGCCGAACCTCAACGGTCTGGACGCCGGAGAGAAAATTAAGAGCCGGATGCCCAAGGTAAAGCTGGTATTTCTCACCATGAACCTTGGCGCCGACATAGCTGCCGAAGCCTTTCGGCGAGGTGCGTCGGCCTACGTGTTGAAGCAATCCGCTGCCGAAGAGCTTGTGGCGGCTCTGCGCAAGGTGCTCCGCGGCGAGTCCTACCTGTCGCCGCTCATTACCCGGGAAACGATAACCCAACTGCTTAACCAACAGAGCGAACGAACCGAGAAGCGCATTACGTCGCGTCAAAGCGAGATCCTGCAGTTGCTGGCGGAAGGGAAGTCGATGAAAGAGGCCGCAGCCATTCTCAACCTGAAGCCGGGCACGATCGCATTTCACAAATACCGCATGATGCAGAATCTCGGTATCAAGACGAACGCGGAACTGCTGGAGTACGCGATCCGACATCAGATGACCGGCTCCTCCTAGCCCTCGTTGTTTTAACAGGCATTTGTCCGGTACCAACAGCTGATGGCCGCGTCCTTTCATCCTAAATTCACAGCAGTCAGTAACTTAGGGCTGTCCCATTGTTGATATCACGGACTACATTGTGGCAGTTGGCTTATACTGCACTCAGCGCACGCGATCGCAAGGATGTCGATGCACGAACCCCACGGGCATAGTTTCCCAGGTAATGCCGGTATTGCTGTAGGACACTTAGGGTTGGACGGCAAATGGCTTACCGCCAATCAACGCATGTGCGATCTGTTGGGCGTACCCTTCGAAGAATTGTCCCGGATTCCTTTCGATAAGCTTTTCCAGATCGACGATGCGCAGGAGGAAAAAGCCCTTCGTGCGCAACTGCTGAATCACCAGATTTCGCAATACTCCTCGAAACGTCGGATTGCTTTCTCAAACGGCGGAGCTGCGCACGTTCAGGTGGTTTTCTCGCTGGCGCCTGACGGGTCTGGCGATGTTTCGTCCATTTTTGCGGTGATTGAGGACCCGAGCGCGCTCCGTTCCGCGGTAGCGGCTCTACAAGAGTCGGAGACCGCCCGCCATGAGCTGGCGCGCCGGCTGACCAACGCGCAAGAAAAAGAGCGCACCCGTATCGCGCGCGAACTCCACGATGACATCGGCCAGTCGCTGGCCATTCTGAGAATTAAAATGCTGCGTGCCGGCCAGCCGGTCTCCGGAATGATCGGCAAGCGCCATCCCAGCATCCTCGACCTTTGCAATGAACTCAAGTTGATTGCGGAAAAAGTCAGCCTCATTTCCCACCAGTTGCATTCCTCCGAGCTGGAGTACCTGGGACTGGCGGTGGCCATTCAGAGCCACTGCCGGGAGTTCTCCGCGAAATACAAGATTGCGGTGGAATGTTCCTGCACCAATCTTCCCGAGGATCTGGACGGTCTTCTGGCCATAAGCCTGTTGCGCATCGTTCAGGAAGCTCTGCATAACGCCGCCAAGCACAGCCAAGCCAAGTCGATCCAGGTCGTGGTCAAGGGATCGGATAGCGAATTGTCGCTTCTGATCGCAGACGACGGGGTAGGCTTTGATCTCGAAGAAGCCAAACTCGCCGCCGGATTAGGCCTGATCTCCATGCGGGAGCGCATTCATCTCGCCGGCGGCCAGTTCGAGATCACCTCTGCTCCCGGTAAAGGTACGCGCATTTCGGGCCAGGTTCGTTTGTCGGATGCCTCCCGTCAGCTGGCTGCACAAGCTCAGTAAAATCGACGGCCACATCAGTTGATTGTGCTCCGCCTCGAATCACGGAATTGAAGGTTTTCTTACCGGTAAGGAATCTCCAAGGCATGCTGATATTCGCAGATCGCGATCCTTCTCCGGACACCGGCCAATGATTCGTTGCAGTTCATCCGGGCCGCTCTCTCCGGCTAATTCGATTCGTAGGCTAGGCAAGTTCCTTTGATTGCCTGTGCTTAGATAAGCGTCTGTCACTTTAACTTCGGCTGCCTCGCAGTTTTACAAGTTGGAAGCGTTCCCCTACGCCATTAACATTGAGGTTGGTAGTAGTGAACTTCAGTGAGAAAGGCGAAACGGAGTGTCTCGGGTCCAACTCCTCATTGCGGTTGACAATCCAGCAATCCGGCAAACACTGCTTGAGTTAGTGCAGGAGCACTATGATGTGGTGGCGATTGTCGGGGAGGGAAAGTCTGTTCTGAAGGAAATTGAGGCGGCGAGGCCGGACGTGGTCCTGCTTGGCGTCGCGTTTTATGGTGTAAGCGGCTTTGAGATCGCTCGACGCCTCCGCAAATCTCAGAGCCAAGCCAAGATCATTCTCCTGTCACTACATGAGTCACGAGACATGGTCCGGGCTGCTATCGCTGTGGGTATTTCGGGATACGTCTTGATATCGCGTGTGCTCGATGACCTGCCCGCAGCGATCGACGCAGTCTCCCAGGGGCGAACCTTCGAACCAACGTTATAGCGGCGGGTCGCAGCGCTGGGTTTCTCGACAAGGACTAAAACGGCGGCGATTGCGGCCGAACTTGCTGCTCGCCTCTTGTACGCCGCCGATCTAATCTTCGGCTCACTTACTGACGGCCCCTGGCCTAATTGCTCCCGCCACCCAGGGTGAAGTTGATACCACCAAAATACTTGAAGTTGTTCTGGGTCGACGAGTAGTTGGCGATATGGTTGGATCCGAAGTGGGTCAGCAGGTAGTCCACTTCCACCGGACGAATCTGGATGTGACTGGACAGTGGAATGTCCAAACCGCCGCCAAATTCCATGGCAAAGCCGTTGTTGCTGCCGTAGGCGTTCTTGGTGCCGCAGCCCTGGTTCTCGATGCAACCGATCAGCGTGCCGTAGCCATTGGAGTGGGCTGCGCCGAACAAGCCCTCACCGAAAGGCTGGAACTTGCCGCTGTGCTTCTTGATCTGCGGGCCGAACATGTAGGTAAAGGCGTTGCCGCTGACATTCCCTGAACCGTAGCCATGCTCTCTGAGATAGTTGTTCCAGCCCGTGCCACCGGTGTAGCCCATGAAGTCGGCTTTGATGCCGAAAATGGAGCTGAAGTTATAGACAAACGCACCACCACCGCCATTGAAGTTCTGGCTGCTGGCGATCTGGGGGTTGAGGTTGACGTACGAATAGCCGCCCGCTAGTTCCACTTTCGGGTACTCGGTCTGTGCGACTGCCCCGAGGGTCACCAATGCCATGAAAACACACAGGCAGATTGACTTTTTCACTACTAGCCTCCTTTGACGAACTAAGTTGGTTCTTGCGCCTGGCGGACGGACTTGCCAGCCGCACACACGCAGACTCATTGGGATTTGCAACCTGTTTGAATCGTAAGGCGGTATCCGTTCAGCGAACACTGGTAAAAGTCTTAGCCCAGTCGCAAAAATGTACACGTAACCTCTATTGGTCTTAGAGCAGGCCTAAGTGTCGCGTACGAGGGGTTTAGGCTGATTGCTCGGAGCGATGCTGTGGTAAGATCGCCGGGAGCGCCAGGGGCGCCTCCGGTCCGCGGAAAGGACAGAAGTCCACCCCATCAGAACAATTCGTCTTTGCGAACTGACTTTCTGCCCGTCAATGCGGACCTCGGGCGCACGAAAGGAAGTTCGTCATGCCGGTAAGACCACTCCCGCCCAATCCCAATCTCGATCACCTCAAACATCAGGCGAAGGACTTGCTGAGAGCTCATGCTGCGCGCTCGCCGGAGGTAGCGCAGCGCATCCGGGAGTTTCATCCCCGATTCCATCATTCGACCGACGCCGAAATCTTCGGTTCGCACCTGAAGCTCAGCGATGCCCAGCTCACCATCGCACGCGAATCGGGGTTCGACAGCTGGACGAGGCTGAAGCGGCACATCGAGAAGCCAACTCTCGTCGACCGCCTCGATCTGCCGCATCATGAACGCATCGAGGATCCTGTATTCCGTCGCGCGGTCGATCTTCTCGACGCAGGTAATGCGACCGCCTTGCGCGCTCATCTCAAACAGCATCCCGATCTTGCCCAGAAACGCATACTCTTCGAAGGTGGAAATTACTTCCGCAATCCAACGCTGCTCGAGTTTGTCGCGGAAAATCCCACGCGGTACGGCAGGCTGCCGAACAACATTGTCGAAGTGACGCGGGTCATTCTCGATGCCGGCACGACTCAGGCCGCACTGGATGAGGCGCTGATGCTGGCCGCCAGCAGCGCCGTGACTCACAAGTGCGGGGTGCAAATCCCTTTAATCGATCTGTTGTGCGACTACGGAGCCGATCCCAACGCCGCGATGCGAACCGCAGCCGCATATGGCGAGTTCGTAGCCGTCGATGCCCTGATCAGGCGCGGCGCGCGAATCGATCTACCGATTGCAGCTGCCTTGGGGCGAACCGAGGACGCACGTCGCTTGCTTCCGACCGCCGATTCTGAGGATCGCCACTGGGCAAGCGCCCTTGCCTCGCAGTTCGGCAGCGTGGAGATCGTCCGCATGTTGCTCGATGCCGGCGAGGACCCGAACCGCTTCAATCCGGTCGGAGGGCATTCTCAATCGACTCCCTTGCACCAAGCCGCGCTGGCCGGCCATCTTGACGTCGTGCGCCTGCTTATCGAACGCGGTGCGAGAGTGGATTGGAAAGACACCTTGTGGCAAGGAACGCCTGCCGATTGGGCACACTATCAGGGAAGAAGTGAAGTTGAGGCCTATCTTCGCCCGCAACAAGCTACGAAGGGAAACTAGCCGTGCCTAACATGGGACGGTTTGAAACTGAATTGCAGGCGGCGCACGAAGGGCGTGCATCCGAATTCCAGACTGCGCTACTAGCGTGGGTTTTCCAGCTTGCTAAGCACGTCTGAAGCAGGTAGGTCTTTCCAATAGCGCTCAAGATTCTCGATCGTCGTCAATGTGCGGCTGCGCATACGATCCATATAGAGCGCACCATTAAGATGGTCGATCTCATGCTGCAGGATTCGGGCATACCACCCCACTGCTTCAACTACCTTCGCTTCCGCGTGTTCATCCAGGTATTCCACCGTGACCGCTCGCGCCCGCGGCACAATCGCCGCGAACCCCGTCACACTCAAGCAGCCCTCAAAGAATTCGACACTGCTTTCGTCCCGAGCAACGATGCGCGGGTTAATCAGGACATGAAAGGGGATCGGTTTTCTCTGCCGCTCGGTCAGTTGGGCCGCGGCAAGCTTCCTGTGATACTCCTCGCGATCCTCGATGACCGCTATTTGCAAGGCAATACCAACTTGCGGCGCCGCCAGACCGACGCCGGGGGCCGCACGCATGGTGTCCCGCATATGTTCGATCAGGTCCTGGGTGTTCGCGCTCAGAATCTCCTCCCGCGACAACTCACGCGCCCGCCCGCGCAAGACCTCTTCACCGGCTTGAACAATTTGCAGCCGCATCGATTCACCTTGGTCCAAGGGTAGTTTCTGTGCCTGGATCAGCCGGACCATCATAGCGCGACGACCGCCGGGCCCCCCGGTGCACGGAGATGGTCTACGTATTCGTAGATGACTTCGAAGCTGCGGTGCCGTGCCAGACGTCAAGCAATGAGCCGTCCGGGGAACGCAACTCGAGGTGGAGCGGCACGTGCCCACTGGCATGGGTGGAGCAGCTGAGACAGGGATCGAAGGCGCGGATGACGGCCTCGACCCGGTTCAGCATGCCTTCCTGGATCTTGGCCCCGCGCACGAAGTGCCGCGCCGCCTGCAGGACGCCGCGGTTCATGGCCAGGTTGTTGTGTCCGGTGGCGATGATGAGGTTGGCGTGGGTGATCAGACCTTCATCATTGACCTTGTAATGATGGATGAGCGTTCCCCGCGGCGCCTCCATGATGCCAACCCCTTCAGGATTGTTGGGGCGGGCGTAGGCGCGCACATGCTTGTTGAGAATGGAAGCCTCGGAAAGCAGGGACTCAATGCGCTCAACCGCGAACAGCAGTTCGATGAGCCGCGCGTAATGGTAGTAGAACGAACTCAGCACGGTGTAGCGCTCGAGTTCACGGAATTCGGCCAGCTCGGCATCGGCCAGCGGAGTGCCGCAGCGCTTGGCCAGATTCAAGCGCGCCAGCGGGCCGACGCGATACATTCCTTCGGGATACCCCAGCGGCTTGTAATACGTCGATTTCAGGTACGACCAAGGCTCCCCGGCTTCACCAATAAAGTCCTGGTAGGAGAGCGGGTCCAGATGATCGGCAACCGTCACGCCGGAGGAATCGAGGACACGGATCCATCCTTTATAGAGCGCCAGCCCGCCGTCCTCCTTTGCCAAGCCCAGAAACAGCGAGGGGAAGTTGGCGAAGGTGCGAATCTCTTCGCGGAATTTCTCAATCTGCGGCTTGAACCAGCGCAGCGTGCGCAAGGCGATCCTGATGGCCTCTGGAATGGTTGCCAGGATCTGGTCGCGGTGCGCGCTGCCCAGAGGTTCGCTGACCCCGCCAGGCACAATCCAGCCGGGATGCACGCGCTTGCCACCCAGCCACTGGATGATCTGCTGCCCAAATTGCCGTAGACGGATTCCATCACGCGCCAGCCCGGGATTTTCGGCTACCATTCCCACCAGGTTGCGCCGTGCCGGATCGCTGTCCATGCCCAGCAGAAAATCGGGCGAGGACAGATGGAAGAAGCTGAGCGAGTGCGATTGCACAATCTGCGCCAGGTTCATCACCCGGCGGAGTTTCTCCGCGGTTTCGGGAATGGTGACCGCCATAATGGCGTCACAGGCCTTAGCCGCCGTGATCAGGTGGCTCACCGGGCAGATTCCACAGATCCGCGCCATGAGCGCCGGCATCTCTTCGAATGGCCGTCCCTCGCAAAACATCTCGAAGCCACGAAGCTGGGTCACGTGAAAGTGCGCGTCCCGCACCTCGCCATCATCCCCGAGTTGAATAGTGATCTTCGCGTGGCCTTCGATGCGGGTGACGGGATCAATCGTGAGCGTGGGCATCCTGGACTCCTACGCGCCAAAGCGGGTAACGGCTCGCAAATCAGGAACGCGGCCCGCCAGCAGCTCCTGCAATGCATAAAAGATGGTGTCCGCCGAGGGAGGACAGCCCGGCACGAAGATATCGACGGGAACGACTTCATGCAGCGGACGAACGAATTTCAGCAGTTTGGGGACAATTTCGTGCGGCGGTGTCTGCTGGATGGTGGTGTTCTCCACGTACACCGTTTCCATGAGCGAAGTGCGTCCTACGACGTTGCGCATCGAAGGTACATTACCGGTGACGGCGCAATCGCCGAAGGCCACCAGCGTGCGAGTGTGCGCGCGCACCTGCAGCACCTTGGCGAGATCGTCTTTATTGCTGACTGCGCCCTCCACCAGGCTGATGTCCACCTGTTCGGGAAACTGCTTGATATCAACCAGCGGCGAGTAGACGAGGTCCGCCTGCTCCAGAATCGTCAGGAGGCGCTCGTCCATGTCGAGGAACGACATGTGGCAGCCCGAACAGCCGTCGAGCCAGAGGGTTGCCAGGGTCAGCTTGCTCATGCTTTGGCCTCGTCACGCATCATGGTCAGGTAGGGCAGATACTGCTTGCGCTTCGACATCTCCGCCACCGACTTCCCCTTTTCAAAGAGAGCACCGGTGGGGCAAACGTGCACGCACTTGCCGCACGAGGTGCAGGTTTCCGAGTCGCCCCAGGCTTCGTTCATGTCGGAAATGACCCGGGTTTCGATGCCCCGGCCCTTGAAGTCCCAGGTGTGCGCGCCTTCGATCTCGGCACACACCCGCACGCAGCGGGCACACAGGACGCAGCGGTTATGGTCGAGGGTAAAGCGTTCGTGCGAGGCATCCACCGCGACCCGGGGATGCAGATACGGCACGGTGATATGCGTAACGCCGTGCTTCATCGCCAGGGTTTGCAGTTCGCAGTGGCCATTCACCACGCAAACCGAGCAAATGTGGTTGCGCTCGCTGAACATCATCTCCAGAACCAGCTTGCGGTAGGCATTCAGCCGTTCGGAGAAGACCGTGACCTCCATGCCTTCGGCGACGCGGGTTACGCAGGCCGGCAACAGGCGGTTGCCGCCCTTAACCTCGACCATGCATAGCCGGCAAGCGCCCACCGCCGACAGGCCTTCGACGTAGCATAAGCGTGGAATCTGGATGTTGTTCTCCAGCGCTACCTGCAGAATGGTCTGCTCGCCGGTGGCGCTGACGTCCTGCCCTTCGATTTGCAGAGTCTTGATCTGTACCTGTTTCTTCATCGCTCGACTCCCGCAAGTACTTGCTCCGGCTGATGAATGTCACATACGCCGGCGTCGCAGCGTTTCTGGTGAATGTGCTGTTCGTATTCGTGACGGAAGTAACGCAGCGTGCTGACCACGGGGTTGGGCGCTGATTGCCCCAAGCCACACAGGCTGGAAGATTTCATCATGTCGCAGAGGCGCTCCAGCAGATCGAGATCGGCCGAAGTTCCCTCGCCGCGGCTGATCTTGGTGAGCAGTTCGTGCACATGCACCGTTCCTACCCTGCAGGGAACGCACTTGCCGCAGGATTCGGATCGGCAGAAATCCATAAAGAACTTGGCCACGTCCACCATGCAGGAGCTGTCATCTACCACGATCATCCCACCCGATCCCATGATGGAACCGACGCTGGCCAGGGATTCGTAATCGACCGGCATGTCGAGATAACGCTCGGGTACGCAACCCCCGGACGGCCCGCCGGTCTGCACTGCCTTGAACTTCCGATCATCGGGAATTCCGCCGCCGAGATTGAATACAATCTCGCGCAGCGTGATCCCCATGGGCACCTCGATGAGTCCGGTATTGCGCACTCTTCCGGCCAGCGCGAATACCTTGGTACCTTTGCTCTTCTCGGTTCCGATTCCAGCAAACCATTCGCCTCCATTGCGAATGATGGGCGCGATGTTGGCGTAAGTCTCAACGTTGTTGATGAGCGTGGGCTTTCCCCCAAGACCCTGTTGCGCGGGATAGGGAGGCCGCGGACGCGGCGTTCCGCGATTGCCTTCGATCGACGCGATCAGCGCGGTTTCTTCGCCGCAGACAAACGCTCCCGCGCCCAGGCGGATCTCCACCCGGAAGCTGAACGTGGTTTCGCAGATGTCGATGCCCAGCAGTCCAATCTTCTCGGCCTGGCGGATCGCTTCTTTCAGGCGTTTTACCGCCAGCGGATATTCGGCGCGCACATAGATGTAGCCCTTGCTGGCGCCTACCGCGTAGGCCGCGATTGCCATGCCCTCCAACACGCGGTGCGGGTCGCTTTCCAGCACGCTGCGGTCCATGAAAGCGCCGGGATCGCCTTCGTCGGCATTGCAGATGACATACTTGCCGTCTTCGCTCGACGCTTTCTGTACCGTGCTCCACTTCAAGCCGGTGGGATAACCGGCGCCGCCGCGACCGCGCAGTCCGCTCTTCCGCACTTCCTCGATGACCTGTTGCGGAGTCATACCCGCCAGTGCGGTAACCAGCGATTCGTAGCCGCCGGCAGCGATGTAGTCCTCAATCCGCTCGGGATCGATCTCGCCCGAGTTTTCCAGCACGATCTTTCGCTGGCCGGCGAAGAACGGCATGTCGAGGGGCAGCACCAGCCGCTCCACCGGTTGGGCATCGAGACTGGCGACGATGGCAGGTGCATCCTCAGGTGTCACGCCCTGGTACATGGTGCGGGTCTGCCCGCGCGTTTCCACCAACGGACCGGCGGCGCAAAGCCCCATGCAGCCCACACCCTTCACTTTGCATTTGTGCTCCAGGCCACGCGACTTCACCGCCGTGTCCAGTGCACTCTTCACCTGGTCGCTGCGTGATGAGAGGCAGCTTGCCGCCATGCAAACGCGCACGGTGCGATCAAGGGAAGCATCGGCCTCGCGCTGTCGATCCGCTATTTCACGGAGTTCGTCAAGATTCAATGCCAACCTCCATCGCTGGTGTCCTACCTGCTTCGCCGCCCGTGGGATGGGAAGGCGGTGACCAGTTGCCGTCAGGCCGAAACCTGGTCGGTGACAGCAGGTGCCACCGTTGCGGACCATTTGCTCATCCACGCGCGCATTGCATCCGGTGTAACTTTGCCGCCCACCTCGCCGTCGAAGACCACCGCCGGAGCCAGACCACAGGAGCCGACGCAGCGGGCCGTCAACAGCGATAGCTGGTTGTCGGCCGTCGTCTCTCCCGGCTTGATTCCTTTCTGCTCGGACACCGCATCCAGAAGCTTCTGCGCGCCCTTGATATAGCAGGCGGTTCCGGTACACACCACGCAGGTATGCTCGCCCTGGGGTTTCAGGGTGAAGAAGTGATAAAAGGTCGAGACTCCGTACACCTTGCTGAACGGAACCCGCAGTGAAAGCGCGACATAGCGCAGCGCCTTCTCGTCGAGATATCCAAAGGCTTCCTGCACGGAATGCAGGGACTCAATCAGCGAGGAGGGTGCGTTGCCATGCCGGCGCATGACTGCGTCCACCAACTTCCAGCGGCGATCGTCAGTGGGCGGCGTGGGCTTGCCTGCAAACGGCTGCATGAAGTTCTCCAGCTGCTTCTACTGGCATCTTGCCCTGATTCTCATGGTTGCGATGTGAGCCAACGCACGCCGAAACGTGACGCTGTCATGCAACTGTGCCTTTTTTGAATACCTCCCAATTACTCACCGCGATGCGTCCGCCATCATCATTGGCGAAGTTTGTGGCAGAAACTGAACACCAGGCGAAGAGTTGTCGCCAGGTTTGATCAAACTGCACCACTACCGTGGGCTGTTGCAAGCTACCGAAATAGGCGTATACTTCTGCCACTTTGGATCAAGAACGGAAATTCCTCGTACAACCGGCGTCATTTCTTCCGTGAAAAATAGACCCTCGGGTCGGTAGCTGAAAAGTAGATTCGCGATAGCGGACAAAGGAGAAATCAATGATTCGAAGACTCAGTACCTCTCTGCTGACAATGGTCGCGCTGGTGTCGGTCGTGAGTATCGTTTGTCTGGCGCAGCCGCAATCGCTGTTGACGCATCACGTGCGTCAAGCAACGATGAACGGGCAGGCGCAATACGTCGGCTCGCTTCCCGCAACCGAGTCCATGCGTCTTGTCCTTACTCTGCCCATCCGCAACCAGGCAGGGTTGGATAGCTTTTTGCAGGAAGTCTATAACCCTGCCAGTGCGTCGTATCGCCAGTTCCTCACCGTGGAACAGTTCACTGCGAGGTTTGGTCCCAGTCAGCAGGACTATGACGAGGTGGTTCGTTTCGCGCAGTTACACGGCTTTACCGTGGTCAACACTTCCCGCAATCGCCTGAACCTGGATGTCACGGGATCGGTGGCCGCCATTGAGGAAGCCTTCCATCTGAAGATGGGCACCTACCTGCTCCCCAGCGAAAACCGTACCTTTTACGCTCCCGACCGCGAGCCCACGACCGACGGCCTTGCGGTCCAGCTGTGGCACATCTCGGGCCTGGACAACTATTCGATCCCGCGGCCCGCGATCGTGCATAGAGAGGATCAACACGGCCTGGCCACGACTGGCTCCGGCCCCGGCGCTTCCTTTCTCGGCAGCGACATGAGAGCGGCATACTACGGAGGATCACTCAACGGCAGCGGCCAGTCGCTGGGATTGCTCGAGTATTACGGAACCGACCTGACCGACTTGAACACGTACTATTCGAACGTTCACCAAACCAATAACGTCCCTGTCACTCTTCTGTCCACCGACGGAACCAGCACCAGTTGCGTCTATCCCAGCTGTGATGACACCGAACAGACCTTAGACATGACCCAGGCTCTCGGCATGGCCCCCGGCATGTCCAGCCTGGTGATGTACGTGGGATCTACCGATGCAGCCATTTTTAACGCAATGGCTACGCACAATCCATTGAACGCGCAACTGAGCTCTTCGTGGACGTGGAGTCCGGCGGACCCCAGCACCGACAACCCCTACTTCGAGGAGTTCTCAGCGCAGGGTCAGAATTTGTTCCAGGCTGCCGGTGACAGCGGTAAGTGGACGTCCTCTTCCGAGATCTACCCGGCAGATGATGTGTATGTCACCTCGGTCGGTGGAACGGACTTAGACACCAGCAGCGCCGGCGGTCCCTGGAGTTCGGAGACGGCTTGGGTCGACGGTGGTGGTGGTATTTCGCCTGACCATTATGCGATTCCCTCCTGGCAGGTGACCGCAGCCAACGGCTGCTCCTCGTGCTCCAAAACCTATCGCAACGGGCCGGACGTTTCGGCCAACGCGAACTTTACTTTCTACGTCTGCGCCGACCAAACCACCTGCACCGCCAATGAGTACGGTGGAACCAGTTTTGCGGCTCCCATGTGGGCCGGCTACCTGGCTCTGGTCAACCAGCAGGCAGTTGCTAACGGTAACCATACCGTCGGGTTCATCAATCCGTCCCTCTATACGATTGGTGAGGGCTCGAGCTACGACGCCGATTTCCACGACATTACCAGTGGCAGCAACGGCTATTCCGCAACCACCGGATACGATCTGGCGACCGGCTGGGGCAGTCCCAACGGCAGCGGCCTGATCACCGCACTTGCCGGAAGCTCGTCCGGTTCGGGTTTCACCCTTTCGGCTTCGCCCTCTTCCGTTACGGTGGCCCAGGGCAATATGGGCACTTCCACTATTACCAGTGCGGTGACCGGCGGATTTGACTCGGCTATTTCCTTGTCAGCCAGCGGCCAGCCAACCGGCGTGACCGTAACCTTCAACCCGACCTCGATTACCGGGGCTGGGACTTCGACCATGACGATGAGCGTGGCCTCATCCACAGCACCCGGTACCTATACAATTACGGTGACCGGAACCTCGGGCAGCACTCAGGAAACCACCACGGTTTCCCTGACAGTGACCGGGACCAGCCCTAACTTCACCATCAGCGCATCGCCCACATCGCTTACGATTAGTCCGGGGAACTCCGGTAATTCCACCATCACCACAACTATCTCCGGCGGCTTTAACTCGGCCATTGCCTTGTCTGCGAGTGGCGAGCCCAGCCGGGTAACGGTAAGCTTCAGCCCCAGCTCTATCCCGGCGCCGGGCTCCGGCTCGTCGACCATGACCGTCACGGTAAATAGAAGAGCAAGGGCCGGAAATTACACGATCACGGTAAAGGGCACTGGCGGAAGCGTGAACCATACGACCACGGTCAGCCTCACCATTCCGTAGTGACCAGTGCAATGCTTTGGTACTCGCTGCCTCGGCAGCATGCGATGAAAGGCCTGGACCTTCGGTCCGGGCCTTTTTTCTCCACACATTTGGGTACCGTGAGACAGGAAGGCCGCGCTGGCGAGTCCTTTACACGATCAGTTCTTCTCTCCGGCCAATTTCATTGTGAGACATGAACCCAGCTGTCTGATCGGATCAAATGGAATCTCGTTGCGGCGGAGGCCCAAGATCGCGTCCCATATCTTGCATCACAACCTGAGTGTCAAGCTTCAGTCCGGCGAGCTTTTCGATTTGCCCCACGATCCAGCGGGCTTCCTCGCGGTCCGCGATGCTGTCCGCAAGTTTGAGAGTGCGCCCGCTTCTGGTCTTCAATTGAATCATGAAAGAGGCGCTCCACGCGTTCGAGTTCTGCACTCCTGCCGCCGCGTGAACCGATTCAATATCGCTGAATGGAATCTCAGCGCCCGTACCCATGCTGAACGTGCCGCGCTGCGAAACCAGTTTCCCACTGCCAACCACAATGCGGGCCCTGCCGAAAAGGCCTTGCATGCAGCCATAGACAAGCATCAGGTCAAACAACCCGAAAACGACCGGAAACAACCGCGGCGCGTTTGAATGCGCAAGGAAATAAACAACGGCGGTCCAGCCTGCCGTGAACAACAGCAGGAATAGCGTACGGCCAGGATTGCGAAATGCCGGAAAGTAGAACTCGGTCGCGCCCTCTGGAGCGGTGGAAATCACTACTTTGGGATGTGCAGGCGCGGCGAGCGAGTCCGCCACCGGCGCACCTGCTCCGAAATGCGGGCGAAACTCCGGTGTCCAATCTGCGTCTCCCAGCGCGGCGCTCGCCCGTGCTGCCTTGGCGGTCGACCGGAACACCGGGATTTCGAAGTCCTCGGAGTAATCCACTCCCGGCACATCGGCGTGCGCATGCAGCATCCAGAGCAACTGATCGCTGGGCACGTCGTGATTGGTTTCGTAAGCTTCTTCCGGGATCTCGAACTCCACCGGAATCAAACTGCCCGCCGGACCGATCATCAGCGCCGACGGCGGCACATTCTTCTCCTGTTGCCAGAGCGGCACATTGCTGGTGCTCTGCTCCTTGCCCGAACCCGTCACAATGCGGCGAATACAGGACAGGCGCAAATCGATCCCATGTTCGACGGCGCTATCGAGACGCAGTTGAATCTGGCCGCTAATTTTCTTGCCCGGGGAAAAGGGCAGTGCCGCGAATTCGAAGTAGGTTTGGCCGTAGCGTTGGCGGCGGATGGTGGCTCGCACGGCTCCTGCCAGCAGAGCCGCCGGTATCAGGCACAGCCCGAGCAGGAAAAGTGCTTTGGGGTCGCCACTGCGCAGCATAGCCGGCACGGTGATCGCCGCCATTGGAACAAAAAGCATGCTGGTCAGGACGGCGCCAACCCACCAGCCATACAGCGTGTTGCGACGACTGCTGAGCGCGCGGCTCTGCGCCCAGTCGCTGCGCCACAACCAGGGAGATTGCGGATTCGCCTCCTTAACGGCTGCATCCCGCTTCTGCGCCCAATAGCCATACACAGCCCCAAACATGATCCCGGCGCCGATGATCGCAAACACAGAAGCGAAAATCGCGCCGGCTATGGGATTCGAGTTGTTGTGCACAGAAGGAGCTGAGGTGAAGAAAGCAAACGTGGCAAACGCGCCAAAGGCAAAGAAGGGCAAGCCAAAGAGGAACAGCACGATCGCGCCAGCTTTGGACGGTTGCGCCACGGCGCGATTATAGGGTCAGCGCAATCAACAGGCCACGGAAAAGGTTACCCTCCGGGTCTCAAGAGGTGCGAGATGGGAAACCGTTTCGAATCGGATAAACTCAACTCGCATCTTTGGCACTGCCGCTGTCACTTAAGCCCGCTGCATCACTTGACAAGTTACCAACCGCAAGCATTGCATGGTGGCAGATGCTTTCAGAGGAACAACTTCTCTGAATGATGCGACCAGGAGAGAGAGAATGGAATCGATCACGAGCTTGGGCCCGTTTCTGGTACCAACTACGGCGATTATCGTGGGTGGGGTGATAGCGGTCGTGGTGCTGATTCTTCGCCACCAAGAGCGGATTGCGAAGATCGAGCGCGGGATCGATCCGGACGGCGCGAACAAGAAGTAGCTTCGCACCGTATATTTTGCGGAATCTCCCGATTCCGGTAATCACATCCTGAAGTGGTTCGGGTCACTGACAATTGTTTGCTACAGGCGTCAGATTTTGATCGGAACTCAGAACAAGAGTTCCGGCTCTTTCCTCGGTTCCCGGTTCGTGGCTGCCAATCAGAAATTGCCTTTTGTTGCGGCAGATGGCGCAGCAACCATCCCGTGGGCAATCTCTATATGGGTCCGAGACCGGAGAGCTTGCTGGCCGGGAAGCGGCTGAGTACATCCAGAAAGTTCGACAGCCTCGCGACTACACGTTCCTTGGTCCCGGCGAGAACGCTTCCTTCGTGGTACCGCAGAAGATCGAGAGACATGCCGGCGCCAAACGCGTGGATCTCTTCATGCGCGTGCGCAAGCCCGAAGACGACATCGTGGTCTATCTCCACACCGGTGGACATGAGGATACTGTGTCAGCCATGACGTTCGCGGCTGACGATTGATCTGGAAAGGCAGATATGCAAGGTGAGTATGCGTCATTTCTCGCGCAAGTCAGGCAGTCCTTGCCTGGAGTTGAAGTACTGGACCAAGCGGAAGACCGCCTGATTTACGCGCACGGCATATGTCCTATCGAGTATAAGTGGCTGCTACAAGGTCCCTACCCATTCCTGCCATCAGCCATCCTGATGCCCCACAGCACGGAAGAAGTCAGCGGCATTCTTAACCTCGCCAACCAGTTCTCGGTGGGAATTATTCCATTCGGCGGGGGATCAGGCGCGGTCGAAGGAACGGTCGCAGACCATGGCGAGGTCATGGTCGACATCAAGAAACTCGGAGGATGTGAGATCAACCCCATCAACTGTACCGCGACAGCCGGCGCGGGGCTAACCGGTGCTGAATTCGAAAACATCCTGAACGAAGCGGGCTTTACTGCCGGTCATTATCCTCAGTCGTATCAAAGTGCAGTGCTGGGTGGAATGGTGGCGACCAGAGCGATAGGCACCTTCTCCACCAAGTACGGCAAGATGGATGACATAGTTAATTCTCTCGAGGTAGTACTCGCTGACGGAAAGGTCATACAGACGCATCGCGCGCCCAAGCGCTCGTCTGGGCCGGAGTTGAAGGAGCTGTTCCTGGGTAGCGAAGGAAGCTTTGGAATCGTTACTAAGGTAGAGATGAAGATCTACCCCGTCGCCGAGTCCCGATACTTTGAGGCCTTCACATTTCCAACCACGCTGGAAGGACTAGAGGCGATACGGCAGTTCATTCAGAAGGGAATCAAGCCCGCCGTCATCAGGCTCTACGACCACATTGAGAGTATTTCGAAGATCAAGAAGTACGGCTTTGAGGAGGGCTATTCATTTCTGGTCGTGGGCTATGAGGGCTTGGCCGAGCAGGTTGAACTGGAGAAAGCCATCGTTCATCGCGTGTGCGGTCACAATAACGGCATCGCGAAAGGTACGAAGCCCGGAGACGATTGGTTCGCCAGCCGCTTCAGCACGAAAAAGATACAGGATCACCACGCCATTCGCGGCGGCACCTCCGACGCTATCGAAGTAGCAGCTCCGTGGGATTGCATCGGCAACGTCTGGCAGGAGATGAGGAAGGCGCTGGAGCCTCTCGCCAGGGAAGTCGAGTGCCATTTCTCCCACGTGTATCACACGGGTGCGAGTGTCTATGTGATCTTTCATGCGGTCACGGATGGCGACGACTACGAAGGCCAGAAACGATATCTGCAGTGCGCGCGCGCTGCAATCGAAGCGAGTCTCAAGAATGGAGGCAACATTTCGCACCATCACGGTATAGGAAAGCTGAAGGCTGACTACCTCGTGCGGGAGCATGGAGAAGCGGGCATGGACGTAATGCGACGGATCAAGCATGCTTTGGACCCGAAGGGCGTGCTGAACAAGGGGGTTCTTGGCTTATGAGGACCTACACTCTCGAAGCTTATGAAGACAAGTTGGTGCATCAGGTCATCCACCTTGATCAGGGAGCGTGCTACAGCCCAGAGTTTCGCGCCACCAGGATGATGCACGACTATCCCTCGCGAAAGCTCCAACTGGCGTGGTCCGTATACAAGGGCTATCTGCCTCCGACGGAGTATATAGCGAGTTTGCTATTTCAGTTTCTGCTTTCCCGACAGGGAGAGCGATGGCAAAACTTTGGTGAATGTGCGGAGGACCTCACCGATGCAATGATTCTGTGCCGCGAGATGATGGTGAAGCAGGGATTCGCCAAGGAGGTCATCCAGGCATTCAAACGCATGCTCGACCAGAATGGCGGCCATGTTTGCCCGCTGCCGTCGAACTCTGTCGATGCCTGGCGCGGCGCCATACCGACCGATCCGGCCTCCAGCACCTACCTGCTGATTGACGATGCGACCGCTGCTTACGCCGCGGACTGCGCTTCGTCTTTTGGCAGGTATTTCAAGGAACAGGAAATTGCTTTCTATCCTGAGATACAGCCGACCTTCCTGGGGTGGGAGTATTTCGCCTGTGGCTTGGTAGACGAGGGCATCACTCACCTCCAGCATTTGGTTGATCATTTGATTGAGCGGCACATCTCCACCGTCGTCGTGCTCTCCGGTCAGGCGAGATACCTGCTTACGAAGTATCTAGAGAAGCTTTCCATCGCACAACCTTACAAAGTTGTCGATGTGCTGGACGAATGCAGATGTCTGAAGGTCCGCGAGCCATCCTATTTGTATGCCGGTAGCTTTAACCTTCGATATCTAGACCGGGCCAGGAAAATGAATGATCTGGTCAAGAACGACAGGGAAGAATCGATCAAGGATTGCGCGGAGTTTACGCCGCTGCTGTCGGCCGATCACCGGGTGAATCAACTGACCTGCTGGCAAAAGCCGGTTTGCGCCGAGTACTCTCTCGTCGGGTGCGATCCAGCCATCGTGGCTGCCATAATGAACGACGCAATCGCTGACATCGCCAAACCTCCGCATTCTCAGGTCATCGTTTTCGAGCCCTATGCCTATCACGTGCTAAAGAACAAACTGCAAGCGGAGAAGATTAGCTACTACTCCGAGGTGCTGTAGACGGCGCCTTCGATCGGCCGGCGAAAAGTGCCGCAGAGCACTCGCGTTCACAGCGCCGCCGTGATCACGTTCAGCAACTCCTCGTTCGTGAGTGGGAGCGGATTGGCCTTCATGCTGCTGGCGAGGGCCGCCTTCTCGACGACTCCGGGCAGATCAGCTTGCGTGACACCCCAGGCGCGTAGCGAAGGAATGTTGAGTTCGGCGCAGAGTTCGCGTACCCAATCGATGCCGTCCTCGGCGCGTGCGTCGCTCCGGCCGGTCAGCAGGCGCGCGATCGTCGCGTAGCGTTCGAGCGCAGGATGCTGCGGCGCGCGGGCACGCAACGCGGCAACATTGGCGGCCATGCCGTGCGGTAGAATCGCCGCGCAGAGCGCACCATGCTGTGCCTTCCACGTGCCACCGAGCGGTGCGGCAAAACCGTGCACGACGCCCAGTCCAGCATTGGCCAGCGCCAGGCCGCCGAAAAGGCTTGCCAGCGACATATTCCGCCGCGCATCCTTGTCCGCTCCGTCGTGGTAGGCACGCCGCAGCGCTGCAGCAACGCACTTGATACCTTCGACACAAATCGCATCCGCCAGAAGATTTGCGCGTGCACTGACATAGGGCTCAATGACCTGCGTCAGCGCGTCCAGCCCGGTGCTGGCTGTAACCACGGGGCTCAGCGAGTAGGTCAGTTCGGGATCGACCAACGCCACCAGCGGCAGCATCAGGGGAGTGCGCAAGCTCGCTTTTACCCCATGCTCCGGCGAGCCGAGCACCGCATTGCGTGTGACTTCGCTGCCCGTGCCCGCCGTAGTCGGTACTGCCAGGAACGGCAACGACGGCGCCACAATGGAGCGCCCTTTCCCCACCACCTCGATAAATTCAAGGGGCTCGCCTCCGTTCGTGGCGATGGATGCGATCGCTTTGCCGGCGTCAATGGCGCTGCCGCCGCCGACGGAAATCACTACGTCACAGCCGGCGTCTCGCACCTTCCTTGCGCCCTCGCGGACCAGGGCAACCGTCGGTTCGCCCGGCACCGCAAAGCTCTCGGCCGAGAGTGCTGCGATCAGTGTCGCCGCGCGGTTTCCCGAACTCCCGGTCACTACCAGAGGCCGGGTACCGAAGCTGCGAGCCAGCTCAGGAAGGCTGGCGACCGTGCCCTCGCCGAAGATAATGCGCGTTGCAGTCGCAAATTCGAAGCGCATAGGTCTACCAGTTCTCCGGATCCGGAAAGACGGCGTTGTACTTCACACTCTTGCGCGGCTCGGCCATCATGGGCGCTACCGCGTCGCGCCACTTCGCGTAGTGAGCCGTCGCTTTGTGCGCGGCCGCTGCTTCAGCCGTGCGATAAACCTCAATCAGAACGAAACGTGTCGGATCATCCTGCTGCTGCACGACGTCGAAGCGCGCGATGCCGGCCTCTTGAACGCTGTGAAGTGCGTTCTCGCGAGTGGCTTGCCCAAAGTCCGCTACCGACTCGGGCTTCACGTCTACATGCACATGAACAATAAGCAAGTGAGTTGCCTCTGCAACTTATCCTACCGCTACCCGGCGCGGTTCGCTGTGAGGAAGCCAGCGGCAAGAGCTAGTGCAAACCTCACTGTCAGAGCTTAGGTTGGGGCTTGCTCTTTATAGATCTTTACAAGAGCTTCTTCCCGCCGGGCAGCAGGGCTGCCGGAGGACTTGGTGCTTTACTGTGCACGACACGACTTCGGATCGTTCGTTCTGGAAAAGACCGGAAACCTGAAGGCGGTGATGCTCCGCTTCGCGGGCGAGTCACATAAAACTGTGAAATGCGTCACTGCTTCGATGCTGACTCGCGACTAGGATCTTATCGGAAAGTCGTTCGAACGCCGGTCTCGCAAAAAAGGTCCGGCCCACTCACGAATTCCTGGACGCCAAGCGGTCTGAGTGACTGTGTTGCAGGGCATGGGCGTCCTGCCAACTATGCGGTTGTCCTGAGAGTTGCGCTCCCTTTGTCAAAACAAAGGGAGTGATGGAATGCCTGGCAAAAGAAAGCAACGGGGCCCATTCTGGAGCTAACGAGCGGTCCCTCCAGTTCGACGTCAAGTTATTAAGCTCACTTCATGGCCGGTGGCGACTGATTAAGCAGAGGAGAACTCTGATGCGATCGGGTTTAGCGTTAGTGTTTCTTTTGATTTCGGGGGTCCTCTCCACGGCCCAGACCGCCCTGAGTGGATCCGGATCGACCTTTGTCACGCCTATCATGACGAAGTGGGTCACGGAATATGAAAAGGCTCACCCTGAAGTCCAAATCAGCTATATGCCGAACGGCAGTACCGCCGGAATGGCCCAGGTGACACGAGGCTTGGTCGACTTCGGTGCGACTGACGCGCCGCTAACGAATGAGCAGTTGTCGAATGCCAAAACAAAGGTGATTCACGTTCCGGTAATCATCGGGGCCGTTGTACCTGCTTACAATCTTAAGTCAGTCCAAGCAGCTCTCAAATTCACACCTCAAATCTTGGCTGGGATTTTTCTGGGGAAAATAGCGAAGTGGAACGACGCGGCACTTGCAACAGCAAATCCGGGTGTTCCTTTGCCCGACGAATTGATCACGATTGCACACAGGTCGGAGGGCAGCGGTACGACGTATGTTTGGACTGAATATCTGTCGAAGGTGAGCCCTGAATGGAAGCAAAGGATCGGTCAGGGAACGAGCGTTAAGTGGCCGACTGGCATCGAGGGGAAGGGTAATGAGGGAGTTGCCGCTGCGATTCGGCAAAAAGAGGGTTCAATCGGGTATCTGGAGCTCGCTTATGCCGTTCGGGACAAGATTGCATACGGCAGCGTGCAGAATGCGAGCGGCGAGTTCGTTCAGGCAACGGTGAACAGCACTTCTGCGGCTGCTAGCTCAGCACAAATACCGGACGACCTGCGCGTTTCGATCTCGAACTCACCTGCCGCGGGCAGTTATCCTATAGCAAGTTTTTCATGGATATTGGTGCCTGCAAGTCTGCACGGTACGACAAACAGTAAAGCGCTCGCCGACTTTCTGACGTGGGTGGTCGGGGACGGCCAGAGATTCGCGGCTGATCTTTTCTACGCCCCTCTGCCCAATGATGTGGTTCGGCAAGCGCGGAAAGCCATAAACCAAACTCGGTAATCGCCTTTGAATGAGTTGCTTATTTGGGAATTCAAGGAGCTTTCAGCTTATACAGACATCGCTCGTTTCTTAATGCTGCCTTACTGTCGGCCACGATCCTGGCTTTAGCGATGACCGTTGGCTGCGACCTTGCGGAAGAGGGTCACACATCGAGTGTCAGGGGCGATTCAGGCTGGACTTTTCTGATGAACAATTAACTAGAGCAAGGTTCCGCTGAGGACGGCCTTGGCAACACTGAAGTAAATGATGAGGCCAGTCACATCGACCAGCGTTGCCACAAACGGCGCGGAAGCGCTGGCGGGATCGAGGCCGCAGCGTCGCAGGATGAAAGGCAGCATCGAACCGGCAATGGTTCCAAAGGCGACGACACCGAGCAGGCTCAGACCGATAGTAAGTGCCACTAGTATGTAGTACTGACCGTAGATCGGACTTACGGCTTGCCAGACCACAATGCGCAGAAACCCTATGGCGCCGAGCAGCAAGCCAAGAGCGATGCCCGCCATCAATTCGCGGCGAATCACCCGCCACCAATCACGCAGGCGCACTTCTCCCAACGCCATCGCACGAATGATCAGCGTCGTGGCCTGCGAGCCGGAGTTGCCTCCACTGCTGATCAGTAGCGGAATGAAAAGCGCCAGCACCACGGCCTCTTCAATCTGCCGTTCGTAGTGACTCATGGCGGTCGCGGTCAGCATTTCGCCGAGAAACAGGATCACCAGCCAACCGGCGCGCTTTCGCAACATCGCCAGGAATCCAGTCTCGAAGTACGGCCCCTCCAGAGCTTCCATGCCGCCAGCCTTTTGCATGTCGCTGGTGTCCATCTCGCGCAGCGCGTCAATCACATCCTCAGAGGTAACAATGCCCTTCATGCGACCCTGCGCATCAACCACCGGAATCGCCTTTACGCCGTGCGCGGTAAGCAGGTGAGCGATCTGTTTCTGGTCGGTGCTGTCAGAAACCTCATGGAGTTTCGTGGTCATTACATCCGCCACTGTTTTACTGCGCTCCGCTCTTACCAGGTCTTTGAGGGACACAACGCCCAGCAGTCGCTGCTCTTCGTCGAGCACGTAGGCGTAGTAAATCATTTCGACATGGCTCAATTGCTGGCGCAGATAAGTAATCGCCTGGTCGATGGACTCCTCGGGTCGAAGCCGGGCGAACCGCGGATTCATCAAGCCTCCGGCCACATCCGCGCGATAATCCAGCAGGGCCTTCGCGTCTTCGCGGGTCATGTCGTCCATCAGCCCCATCACGTACTCGCCTTTATCGTGTGGACACTCCTGGATCAGGTCCGCGGCGTCGTCAGGGGCCAGCAAACGCACACACATGCGGCGCTGTCCTTCCGGCAGAGCGAGCACCAGCTTGGCCTGCGCTTTCGCATCGAGAGCGAGAAAGAAATCATCCATGTACTCGCGTGGAAGACTTTCAAATGCCTGCACCCGCTCCGATTTGCGGAGGTGAGGCCACTGGTCCAGCAATTCGTCGGCGGGGGACTGAGCGGGTTCAATCATGGGAATCTCCGATTCAGATTCTAGAAAGCTGTACTTCGTTATTTCTTCCGAAACCCCGGCAAGGCCTTTAGAAGCCGTAGACCCGGGGCGCCAACAGCAGCACGACCACTCCGACAATCAATGTGATCGGCGCACCGACCTTTGCGAAATCTCCGAATCCGTATCCCCCGTCCTTCTGCACCATGAGATTGGTTTGGAAACCTGCAGGATTGATGAAAGCGCACGACGCGGCGATCATGATAATGATCGCGAACGGTTTGAAATTCACACCCAGGGATTTGGATAGCGACAACGCCACCGGAAACATGAACGCCGCCGTAGCGGCATTGCTGATCAGGTTGGTCATGATGATTGTGCCTATGAAGACGACGGCAAGCGCCATCCTGGGGCTACTACCGCCTAAAGCGGCGCAGGCTTGAGCAATTCGTGATGACAATCCACTACTGGTAATGGCCGACTCCAGGCCGAGGGCCGCGCCCAACACTGCGATCGTCTTCCACTGAACGCTGCGCCAAGCCTGCTCCGTCGTCAGGCAGCCGGTAAGCAACATGGCAAAGGTCGCGAGCAGAGCAGCGTTCAGCATGCTGATCACGCCCGAAGCAGCCAAAGCAACCATCGCTATGGTGATGACGGTAGCAACAATCGCCCGATCTACGCGCTTTACCCGGTTGCCCTCCAGGGCTTTGACGAGGAGGAAATCCGATTCAAGTCGCTTCTCGTGAAAAAAACCGTCATTTACTTCCAACATGACAGCATCGCCAGGCTGCACGCGGAAATCGTCCAGTTTTTCAGGTGCTTCGCCATTACGCGAAATTCCTACCAGCATGGTTTGATAGGGAGTGTCAGGCAGCGGCAAGTCTGCGAGCCGATGGCCGACTGCGGGGGACTTGGCAGAAACCACAACCTCAACAAGTTCGTGCTGATGGCGTGCACTGGCCATTGCGGTACCACGTGCAGGAGCCAATCCGATCCTCGTCCATAGCGCGCACAGCGCTTCCGCGGACGAGGCGAACGTCAACTTGTCACCGCCGCGCAGGCTAAGTCCGGAAGCGTAGGCGAGTCTCGTTCCATCGCGGCAGATGGTGCGCAGTTGCCGATCATTGGAGGAAGTCAGTTCCGCCTCCTCAACGCTCTTTCCGTCGAGGGTAGAGTTCGGCACGACTTCAAACTCGCTGAGGTATTTCTGCCTGGCCTCTCGCTCTTCTGAATTGAACTTCATTCCCCGCAGCAAGTGGGGCGCAACATAAACCAGATACAACAAGCCGGCTATTGCTGCCGGTATGCCTACCCATGCCAGGTCGAACATCCCGATTGGCTTCATGCCGGGCAGGTCACCCGCTGCGATTGCATCGGAGGTCATGCCGGCGATGATCAGATTGACGGCGCCCCCAATTAATGTGGTGTTGCCTCCGAGGATAGAGGCGAAACTGATACCCATCAGCAGGCTCGGAGCTACCAGGCCTGCCTGCCGTCTGAGGTCGCGCACCACCGGAATCATCATCGCGACCATGGGGGTGTTGTTGATGAAAGCGCTGCCAATCGCCATCGGTGGCAAGATTCTCAGGTTGGCGCTGATTTCCGTTTTTGGTTGACCAATCAAGCGCTGGGACAGCAGCGAAATGGCTCCCGTGGAGTACATGCCGCTGGCTACCGGAAACAGAGCTGCAACCGTCAGCACACCTGCATTGCTGAAGCCTTTCAACAGACCGGATGGCGGCGCCAGTTGCAAGGTCATGGCGAGCGTCATGGCGCCAAGGAAAACCACCCAGGTGGGGAGCTTGTCCCAGGCCATGACGGCAAACATCGCGACTAACAAAGTCAGCGTAACCCAAGCTTGCACTGGCATTGTCGATGTGCCCAAACATCAAAGAAGACAAACCGCCTAGTCAACTTTATTCGGAGAATGGCGTTACGTGCTCAACCGCCGCAGCAACCTCCAAATTCTACGTCAAGGGCTACCGACGGAACATCACGGACTGGGTCAGAGCTCGCAGACGCTAAGGCCGGCTTAGCGGCTTCCTGAGCATGACTGGTGCGGCTCGGAAACCGGATCAGTGGTTGTCGCACATGCTTGAATTTCAGTCGTGGGACAAAGATCCTGGAAAAGCAGAGGAAAAATCTTGGGCTGCCGTCACTGGAAAGGCAATAAATCGCTATGTGGTGAAACTTCGCACAGAAAGCTGCGAGACGATTCTGCAGTAAGTAAACGCCGATGAACAACAAGATGAGGCCGACGCCACCAACGATAGCGGAAGCTGTCCTAAGAGCGTTCATGCCGCTTTACCACTGGTAGCGCTCACCGCAAGGCCAAGCCAGCGCTGATCCAGCCAGAATGGTTAGTCCGATGGTGACAAAGATCAGCGAGAATCCGGCGCGCCGAGACACTGGGTCTAGCGCGACGTTATCAGGCTGGTTCGGAAGATAATAGAGCGGCCGCCGGCTGCCTACCGGGTTGCCACGAAGCTTCGCTTCCACGGATTCCCGGCTGGATGTTCCCGTAGCACTTCGGACCACATTGGTGAAAATGCGTCCGTCCACCTCGTAGCGCACTTCATATTTGGAGCGAAAGAGCGTAACCGTCTTCACGTCGTCGGTTTCTTGGAATTCTGCGAAAAATCTGAGACTTATTCTGCCGCGGGACCGTATTCACCGTAGGAGGCTGACATGCATGACACAAAGGAGCGGTTGTCTCTATTTTGGATCTTCGCGTTCTTGAACTACCTGTATGCGGACGTTCTTGCCCTGTGGGATATTGTTGGCTCGCTAAAGGTAGCCGACGCCCCACATCTCCCACCATGGGCACTGGCGGGTTCAGCGGTCTTGATGGAAATACCCATCGCCATGATTCTGGCATGTCGACTGCTTCCGTTTAGAGCGAACCGGCTGGCGAATATCATCGCGGCTGCAATTTGCACCCTTGTAAACGGTGGCCTGACCTTCATTCCGCCTTTTTTCGGTGCCCGGACGCCCGCTCTTCCTGAGTACTTGTTCTTCGCGACGATCGAAACTGTATGCACCTCGATCATCATCTGGCAGGCATGGACTTGGTCAGGGGCTGAAGCCGCAGTTAGTTCGGAGCGGATGGTCCGCCAACCGGAAGCTGGGATCACTTCTTCTTAAGTACCGGATTGCTCAAGAATGTACCCAAACGATCCATGCGTTTGGAGGCCACCGTGCCGACCGCGAGCCGGCAGGGTCGATGAGCGCTATCGCCTGTTCACAACACCTATCGTGTAAGATGGCGGCTATTCGATGCAAATTATGGGAAGGCACGAATCCGCAACTGAACAAGCAAGGGCCAATTTCACTTGCACGCTGGGGTGCCAAACTGGTTGCGATCCCAATAGGAGCATGGTTTTTTCGGCGCAGCTGCGGCGATCCGTTGAGAGAGGCTTTTGAAGCTTTGGCTGCAGGCTTGGTTACCAGTCTTGGCACAGGACTCGTACCACTGTAGAGCAGTCTGAGAACTTGCGGGCACGCCATCTCCAAACTCGTATTGGATGCCGACATCGTGCGCCGCCCAACTCCAACCAAGCTCGGCCGCCCGCTTTAGCGTTGGAAGTGAGACGGAGTATTGCTTCGCGGCGAAAGCCTGCTGCGCCTTGACGTACAGCGCGAGATAGTCTGCTTCATTCTTCGATTGCGGATGATAGCGTCCGGCTTTGTAAAGTCTCAAAAGGCCGTTGTAGCCTTGTGCGCTTCCAGCCTGGGCAGCGCGAAGATACCAACTGCCCGCTGTTTGATCATTTCGCGCTACGCCTTTACCGGTTTCGTAGAAATAGCCCACAAATGCCATTGCAGTTGTCGCATTCTTATTTGCCGCCGCGAGTGCCCAGCGGAAGGCTTCGCTCGGATTCTGCCCTACGCCAATGCCGCAGTAATAATGCTCCGACAGAACGGCCATATACTCCGCATCGCCTCTTTGTGCCCCGGCGAGTGCAGTCTGGAACGAATACGGAACATTACCGCAGGTTTGGGCAAACGTTGTAGGGGTAGCAGGGAAAAAATCTAAGATTCCCAAGAGTGCCCAAATCAAGAAGTGGAAAGGTGCTCGTCTGAACGTTGAACTGATTCGTGGTTCAACCATCCGTCTTCTCCTCGAATCCTGTGATGCCAGCCGTCGGCAACGGCATGCCGCATGGGCCATCAGCATACACCGCAACCCCGGTTTCGGCGAGTTGCAGCCTACTCGGAGATTACTAACCACGGTCGCAGAATTCGATTGCCACGCGGGGTCGGGCTCGTTCGTGATAAGTGTTGTGAAATCCCCATTTCACAAGTTACGGAGCCGGGCGTATCGTTTCGGGGTGACTTGCGATATGGCCTGTTCTCGCCACGAAGGCCCCTATTACTTCGATTTCTCACACCTTGTCGCAAGCCATGCGACGCAGGTCACTGACAAATGTCCAGCTGCAATTGTGGAATCCTAATGGGTGTTCGCGGCTTTCCAGGCCGTCTGCCCGCTGCCGTCGCAGCCGCGTGAACAAGACCTTAATCTGCCTGCCCGCGAACACCTGTGCCTCGTTCGTGTGTCGATCAATTCAGCAGACAGGAGGTAAATTCAATGCCGAATAAAGCGCACTCCCTCAGCCTACCGGCGATGACATGCGTCGTCTTTTTGTTTTGTGCCGCGGCAGTTATTGCCGCTCCGGCACAGAGTATTTTCTTCACAACTCTGGCGAGTTTTGATGGCCCGGATGGTGTCATACCCTACTCGTCCCTTATCCAAGGCAACAGCGGCAACTTCTACGGCACAACCTACGACGGTGGACTCCATAGCTATGGCGTGATCTTCGAAATGACGCCCGCGGGCACCGTGCACGTTCTGTACAGTTTCTGCTCACAAACTAATTGCGGTGATGGCATTTGGCCCATCGCGGCCCTAGTGCAGGCCAGCGACGGAAACTTCTACGGCACAGCCTCGCAAGGCGGTCTTTCTGACTGCTTCGGTTACGCCGGCTGTGGCACGATCTTCAAACTCACCAGAAGTGGCAGGCTGACCACGCTTCATAGCTTTACGGGTGCCAGTGATGGCTACGACCTTACCGCTGGGCTGGTGCAGGCTAATGACGGCAACTTCTACGGGACGACTGACCTCGGAGGGTCTAACAACTGTAACTATGGCTGCGGCACTATCTTCAAAATCACCCCCTCGGGTGTACTGACTACGTTACACCACTTCGACGGGTCCGACGGCGAATATCCCTTTGCTGGTCTGGTGCAAGCCACCGACGGAAACTTCTACGGGACTACAGGGAGCGGGGGAGCTTACGGAGATGGAACGGCCTTCAAAATCACCCCAACCGGCACGCTGACCACACTGCACAGCTTCGACGGTACCGACGGCGCGGCACCAAACAGCCAGTTGGTGCATGCCACCGACGGGAACTTCTACGGGACGACCTCAAATGGTGGGGCGAACGGCTGTTTTGGCTCTGGCTGTGGCACGATCTTTAAAATCACTTCCACAGGCGTGCTAACCACTCTGCACAGCTTCGATCTCTCGGACGGCATCTACCCCAACCAACTGGTGCAAGGGCGGGACGGAAACCTCTACGGGACGACCTACGGCGGGGGAGCCCAGGGCGAGGGGACGGTCTTCAAAATCACCCTTGCTGGCGCTCTGACAACGCTGTACAGCTTTTGTACTCAACCAAACTGCACCGACGGGCTTGGCCCTGAAGCTGGGCTGGTACAAGCCACCGACGGGAACTTCTACGGGACGACCACGGTTGGCGGAGCCTACTGCCTTCCGGGCGGTTGTGGCACAGTCTTTCGCGTGGGCCTAGTCCACACCTGCGCGACATGTCGCCCTTAAGCGGCGATTCGGACGCAATGGCAAGATAGTTGGCGTAACATCCCCATTTCACTCATCGAGGATCAACGAGTGATCTCCCTGTAAACCACAGTTACTTCCATCATTCATCGGCAATCCGGAAGTACGAACTCAGGGAAGAACTTTAATCGTGCTCTCGGATTTAAATTCGTGATAGTTGCGGAAGTCGATAATGTTGTGGCTGCAGTCGCTGGTGCCCCGTTCACAACCCAAGGTCTCGGCATGTACGGGAAGCAGAGCCGAGGTCTCACCGATCCTCACATACGAATAATCGACCGCGGTTTCGACCTGATCCATGCGGAAATCCGACGGTAGGTCGCGGGCCTGCATCTCGATTCGCAGCACGCGGGCCGTGTTGGGATCGATCCACACAGTGCCTTGATAAGCCGCAACTACATCCCTGGAACCGTCGTGCAGCATCCAGTGCGAATTCTCGCGCTGCACCTGAAACTCGTAAACGTGCGCATCGAAACCCGAAATCGTGGTTGTGCCAGTGGATCGGAACTGCGCATGCGTACCGGGGTGCAAAAGCTCCAGCAGAATGGACGCGAATTCTCCGGTAGACCAGGAGCCATCGATTTCCTGTAGCGGCTTGTCGGTGGGATGGTTGTTGAGCTTCACGTTGCGGTAGGTCTCCTGCCGGTCCTCGTAAATGATTTCCGCCGAAACCAGGTCCAGAGGCTGCTTCTCCCCGCGGCCGCGCTGGATGTACCGCGACATGAACTCCTGGCAAACAAAGTTGGGGAGCTTCTGCGCAAACTGGAATGCCGCCGCCCTGGCCCTTTCGATCAAGGCTTCGCTTGGAGTCAGCGAACGTGCAGGCGCCTCCTCCGCCGCCGGATCAGGGCACGGAGGCAGAGCTGGCTGTGCACCTCGCTTCAACGTCGGAGGAGCGTCGGAGCAAGGAGGCGTATTACTCTGGGCTGGTTGGGATTGGGCGGTGGCCGCAGTGGTCAAAGCCAGCGCCAAAGCCATTACCGCGGCAGGCAAGCTAAGCCACAAGCCCGTAGGTTGAAAGCTGCATCCCTTCACAGACTCACTTCCCTTGGAATGTAACACAATCCGTCGGGAATTTTGGCCCCGAAAGATGTGCTCACGCCAAACATCCTGGTTGAACTTACAATGCGAAAGCCGGGGTCTTCGATGAAAACTGTCCGATCACGGAATGTTGAAGCAGCAACGTATGTGGCCAGCATACTGATGTCGGCTAGCCAACGGCGTGCGCATAAGAAACGTGAGTACATCCGCTTCACCATCTCGCGAACGTTGGTTCCCAAACTTCCGTGTAGGTTCGAGCCGGTAATCGCCTTAATCACTCATCGAGGGTCAATGAGCGCTATCGTCTGTGGCTGTTCAAGAACTCTTTCGGCGTCCTCGCCCTGAAAACTTGGCGCCTTGGGATGCCCTATAAACGACGATCGCCGGCTCGGCATACATTTCTGGTCACCCAATTTTAGGCGGTTCTGGTACATGAAGGACTTTTTCAACACCCGCGTCTGATTACAACGGTTATGCTGTGACTGCCTTTGAGAGTGCCTGATGAGGATTGCTATCTTCGTTGTTTTGTTCCTATGGGTTGGTATCGGCTACGCTCAGATGATGCCCGACCCCGACGCTAACACCACTGTCGCCAATCCCGCGTACAAATCAAAGCATCCTCGAATCGCAATCGATCAGGCCCACGGCAACATTCATACAAAGGACGGACTCTTTCGACCGTTCGCACAGTTGGCGACGAATGACGGTTATGAGGTAGTCACCAATGTCAAAAGCTTTACAAAAGGCAGCCTCCAAGACATTGATGTGCTGGTGATTTCGAACCCGCTTGGGAATCTGTCAAACGACAACAACAATTTCACTCCGGCATTCACTCAGTCGGAATGCGATGCCGTGTACGACTGGGTTCAACACGGTGGCTCTTTGTTCCTAATCGCAGATCACGCGCCGATTGGTGACGCGGTCCAGCCTTTGGCCCAAAGCTTCGGAGCGACACTCGGGAACAACTTTGTTTTCGACACTAATCCCGACAACTTTACTAGTGACGACGTAACCCAGCTCGTGCTTTCGGACCATAACCACTTGCTAGGAGCATCTCCAATTATGCAAGGGCGAAGCGAGTCAGAGCGGCTGCATCGTCTAGTTGCATTCACTGGCGAATCGGTCTCGATCCCAAAAGACGCAACGGTGCTCCTGATCCTGTCCCCGACTGCGGGAGTCGTCTCACGCGGCAGCGAGTTACAGCCCATGTTTGACAAGGATGCAGCCAAAGCGAAAACCGCTCGCGAAGCTGCCCTCAAGAGAGCGCCAGCCGGAGCACAAGGCATGGCCGTTACTTTTTCGCCGGGCAAGGGCCGCATCGTCATCAGCGGGGAGGCGGGAATGATGACGGCCCAGGTGTTTAAGGACAAACAGAAGGACGGAAGCGAGAAGATCGTCGGCGCAATGGGTTGGGAAGTACCCGGAAACGATGATCGTCAGTACGTATTGAACATTCTGCACTGGCTCTCGGGTGCCCTGCACTGAATGTCCTAATTTGCGCAAAATCCCCATACCGCAAGTGATCCGATGCCGACGGACGTTGATGATAGCGCTGTCCTCGTCAAGCCGGGCAAAGAGCGAAGACGGCCAATGAAACCGAGGTTGAGATGGTGGCTTCCATCCCCGTTGCTCTTCGCGGGTCTTTGCCCTGCGCAGCAACCACGGCCTAGCTTTTCTCTCGCCATCAGCACGGCGCACACGGTCGTGAAGGCAGGTCGGGCGGCAGCGTTAGCTATTGGCATTACAAACACTTCCTCATCGAGCGGCGAAAAAACTGTTCGTTTACGTGTGAATTGTCGGTCAAATGTAGCGCGGTTGCTACCAATCAGCCTTGTCCTCCGGCGACAACTAGCGCATAATACCTGCCACTTTTTATTCCAAGCGTAAATTCCTGGATTCTGGGGTTGTGCGATAAGCCTGCGTCACATCGTCGACTGGTTTGTGGTCTACGTCTGAGGGGATTGAAGAGACTGTCCTGCAAAAGGCAATTTTCGTTTTGAAAGGGAGTTTGATCATGCAGAGCCGTAGGAAACATTGGAATTGGATTTCGAGCGTCAGCTTAGGTGCCGCGGCAATCGCCATGGTGATCGCGTCCGCACTTACGATCGTCGGAGTGCAAACTGCACAAGCGCAGACGTTCACTGTGATTCATACTTTCACTGGCGGTATGGACGGGGCTGCCCCCGAGGCTGGCCTGACACTGGATGCGGGAGGAAATCTCTATGGAACAGCATCCGCCGGGGGCACCGGCTTCTCGGGCGCGGTCTATAAGCTGACGCACCGGGGTACGGGATGGACATTCAGTCCGCTCTACAACTTCGCCGGAGGCAATGACGGAGCGACCCCCATTGCCAGGGTAATCTTTGGACCGAACGGTTCGCTCTACGGTACGACCTCCGATCAAGGGATGGGCCAAGGAGTTGTAGGCACGGTGTTCAATCTGAGACCTCCGGCATCAGTCTGCAAAAGCGTATCCTGCCCCTGGGGTGAGACTGTGCTGCATCGCTTCACCGGATCCGGCAGCGATGGATTTATTCCCGGATACGGCGATCTGCTGTTCGACCGCTCCGGTAACATCTACGGTACGACGATCAACGGAGGCACTAACGGCAAGGGCACCGTCTTTGAGCTGACACCCTCAGGTGGAGGCTGGATGGAAAGTATTCTTTTCAACATGACTGCATCTTCGGGGATTTATCCCTACAATGGCGTGATTTTCGACCAGGCCGGCAATCTTTATGGCACGACCTTGGAAGGCGGCATCATGTCGAGTTTTGGCTCGATTTTCGAGCTGACGCCATCTGGATCCGGATGGACACAGAACACTCTCTATAGCCTTCAAGAAGCTACTGACGGATCGTACCCTTACGGCGGTGTGATTTTTGATCAAGCAGGCAATCTCTATGGGACAACCAGTTACAACGGCCCGGATGGCGCGGGGACAGTCTTTGAAATGAGCCCCTCCAATGGCGGGTGGATGTACAACGTGATTCACAGCTTTGCTGGAAGCTTCGGCCCATATGGCAGCCTCACTATGGACGCGGCGGGCAATCTCTACGGCACGACGTTTGCCGGTGGTGCCAATCAACATGGTTCGGTTTACAAGCTGAGCCCTTCGGGCGGGGGATGGACCTTTACCGATCTATACGACTTTACGGGCGGTAACGACGGGCAAGGCCCATACGGCACGGTGGCCATTGACGCGAACGGCAATCTGTATGGCACAACCTCGCACAACGGAGCCTTAGGTTACGGCACCATCTGGGAGATCACGCCGTAACCCGCTTTGCGCGTCCCAGCGCGCCGATACCCTGGTTCGGTGCGGGCCTTCTTCGAGCCATCCAACGCGGTCGCTCCCCGGATCGTCGTAATCCGGATTATTAGTGCTTCCTCGGATAGTTGTTGAAACATCGCCATTACACTCCGTCGAAAATCCCGTCCTAGACTTAAGTAGCGGGCTCGGCCGCAACTTGGTTTATGGGTGTGATGGTGACTTGATAGCCGAGCTTCCGAAGGGCGCGCGCCAGCATCTGGGC